>Ga0111539_10008431_pt1 | contig 13114 bp, 9 predicted proteins | sample RhiMethybrSRZTD1_FD_79667 | JGI IMG/M metagenome (GOLD analysis project Ga0111539, IMG submission 79667) | Populus rhizosphere microbial communities from Tennessee, USA - Rhizosphere MetaG P. TD hybrid SRZTD1 (version 2) (version 2) | ecosystem: Host-associated > Plants > Roots > Rhizosphere >...
AGCTGCCGTTGCCGTCCCAGTCGCCCACCAGCGGGATGTCGTCCTTGCTCCCGAACAGGACCACCACGTCCGGCGGGCCGGGCGTGCTGGTGTTGCGCAGGCGGAACGCGCCCTCGGCCGGGCGGTAGGAGCCCACGGTCACGGTGCCGTTGCCGTCCCAGTCGCCCACCAGCGGGATGTCGTCCTTCTCCCCGAACTCCACCTTCACGTCCGGCTCGCCCGGCGTGTTGGCGTTGCGCAGGAGGAAGGTGTGGCTCCCGGGCCGGTAGACGCCGATGCCGGCCGAGCCCAGCTTCTTGCCCTTCTTGGCCTGCGCGGCGGCCTGCGCGGCGGGAGCGAGCTGGGGGGCGTTCGGGTTCTGCATGGCCTGGTCGCCGCAGGAGATGCAGACGGCCATGGCGGCGAAGGTGGCGGCGGTCTTCAGGTGTCGCACCTTCGGATCGTAGCCCAGCAACGCCAAACGGCGAAGCAACGGCAAACGACGCCACAGAGACACAGAGGCACGGAGATTTGGAATACTCCGGTCATGGATCTGGCCAAAGCCATCGACGGGATCGTGGCCACGCGTGGCCAGCAACCGGACGGCGAGCGGCTGCATGGGCTGTTCGACCTTCACTGGCGGTACACGATGCAGGAGTCGCCCGAGTTCGCGACCTACGCGGGGTGGCCGGGGCACAACCATCGCTGGACCGACATGTCGCTGGCCGCCGTCGAGCGGCGCAACCGGGAGCTGGAGCTGCCGGTGCGGGCCATCGCGTCCATCGACCGGGCGGGGCTGGCGCCGGCCGACCAGCTCCACTACGACCTGTTCCGGCGCAACGCCGAGGAGGCCCTGGAGGGGCGGCGGTTCAAGGGCGAGCTGCTGCCCGTCTCGCAGATGCAGGGGCCGCAGCAGGACGTCGCGCGCTTCCTCATGATCGCGGCCTCCGGGGCCACGGGGCTCGCGGACTTCGAGGACATGCTGGCGCGGCTGGAGGCGATTCCCGCGCTGCTCGAGCAGACGGCGGAGCTGATGCGGCAGGGCGCGGCGGCCGGCCTCACGCCGCCCCGGGTCACGCTGCGCGACGTGCCGGCCCAGATCCTCAGCCAGGCCCCCGACGACACGGCGCAGAGCCCGCTCCTGGCCGCCTTCGCCCGCCTGCCCGAGACGCTGGCCGAGGCCGACCGCGCGCGCCTGCAGAGGGAGGCCACCCGGCTGGTGGCCGCGAAGGCGGCGCCCGCCTTCCGCGCGCTGCACGCCTTCTTCGTGGACGACTACCTCCCGCGCACGCGCGAGACCGTCGCCCTGCGCGACGTGCCCGACGGCGCCGCCTGGTACGCGTTCCTGGCCCGCCAGTCGACGACCACCGCGCTCACGCCGGAGGAGATCCACCACATCGGCCTCGACGAGGTGAAGCGGATCCGCGGCCTGATGGACGAGGTGATCGCCGGCAGCGGCTTCGACGGCGGCTTCCAGGCCTTCGTGGAGTTCCTCCGCACCGACGACCGCTTCTTCTTCACGCGCGCGGAGGACCTGCTGGCCGCCTACCGCGACATCACCAAGCGGGCCGACCCCGAGCTGGTGCGCCTCTTCGGCACGCTGCCCCGCCTGCCCTACGGCGTGCGCCCGGTGCCGGCCTACGCGGAGAAGTCGCAGACGACCGCCTACTACGAGCCCGGCTCGCCCGAGGCCGGCCGCCCCGGCTTCTTCTACGCGAACACCTACGACCTGCGCGCGCGGCCCCGGTGGGAGATGGAGCCCCTGGCCCTGCACGAGGCGGTGCCCGGCCACCACCTGCAGATCGCGCTGGCCCAGGAGCTGCCGGAGATGCCGCACTTCCGCAAGCACGGCTTCTACACCGCCTACGTCGAGGGCTGGGGCCTCTACGCCGAGAGCCTGGGCGGCGAGATGGGCTTCTACCAGGACCCCTACGCGCGCTTCGGCCAGCTCACCTACGAGGTGTGGCGGGCCATCCGCCTGGTGGTGGACACCGGCCTGCACGCTCTGGGCTGGAAGCGCCAGCAGGCCATCGACTACTTCATCCAGAACGCGGGCAAGGCGGAGCACGACATCACGGTGGAGGTCGACCGCTACATCGTCTGGCCCGGCCAGGCCCTGGCCTACAAGATCGGCGAGCTGAAGATCAAGGAGCTGCGGGCGGAGTGCCAGCGGATGATGGGCGCCCGCTTCGACCTGCGCGGCTTCCACGACCAGGTGCTGGGCGAAGGGGCGCTGCCCCTCGACGTCCTGGCCCGCCGCCTGCGCGCGTGGGCGGACGGAGCGCCAAGTTAGAATGCGCCAGGAGGCCCTCCATGCCACGCCGTCTTTTCGGACCCCCCACCCTGTGCCTGGCGCTGCTTGCGCTGGGCGCGACCGCCCAGGCGGCGCCGGCCAAGCCCGCGGACCTCACCCCGCTGCTGCCTCCGGCCAAGAAGCTGCCGGCCTGCGCCAAGGCGTTCGTGCCGCTCGAGGATTACGAGGCGGCGTGCGACGGCGCGCCCACGGGCGGCCAGACCTCCAGCGATCCGCGCTTCGTCTCCTGCATGGCCGGCCTGCTGATCACCACGGCCAAGGCCGAGGGCGTGAAGGCGGAGCAGGCCAGCGGCGCGGCCATGGCCACCTTCGAATCGGGCGGTGAGCTGAGCGTGCTGGCGGTGTCGTTCGCCGACGAGCAGGCGGCCGCCGCGGTGGCCAGCGGCCTGGAGAAGACGGCGGCCGCTCCGGCCGGCACGCCGGCCAGGGCGCTCGTGCACCGCAACGGCACCGCGGTGGCCTTCGCCACCTGCGACGCGCAGTTCGACGCCGCCTGCTGCCGGGAAGTCCTGGCCGTCGTGGCGGCGACGTGGAAGAAGCCGTGACCCGCGGGCGCCGCCTGGCCGCGGCCGTCCTGGTCGCCGCCGCGCTGGGGGCCTGCAGCCGCGGGCCGAAGGGTCCCGACGTGGCCGGCCTCATCGCCGACCTGCAGAGCGGCGACCCCCAGAAGAAGGGCCCCGCCTCGCTGGCCCTGGTGCGCCTGGGCGAGCCGGCGGTGCCGGCGCTGGTGGAGCTGCTGAAGAGCCCCGATCCCAACGCCCGCGCGGCTGCCGCCTCCACGCTGTTCGGCATGGGCGAAAAGGCGGCGGGCGCGGCGCCCGCGCTGGGCGAGGCCCTCTCGGACATGGAGCAGCAGGTGCGCCTGGGCGCGGCCATGGCCCTCGAGAACATGGGCCCGGCCGCCGCCCCGGCCGTGGACGCGCTGGTGAAGGCCCTGCGCGACTCGGACCGCATGGTGCGCCAGCGTGCGGTGATCGCCCTGGGCGCCATCGGCCCCCCCGCCGAGCGCGCCGTGCCCGCCCTGGCCCAGGCCGCGAAGAACGACCCCAACCACTCGCTGGCCGAGGAAGCGATCCAGAAGATCCGCCGGCGCTAGCCGTACCGGTGGCGGTCTAGTCCAGCGCGGCCAGCGTCACCGGCACGTCCACCTCGCCCGTGGTACGGCGGATGCGCAGGCGGATCTGCGTGCCCACGCCCTTGTCCTCCAGCAGCGCGGTGACGTCGTCGCCGTTGTGGATGGGGGTGCCGTCCACGGCGATGATCAGGTCGCCGAGGAGGATGTTGCCCTCGTCGTCGCGCCGGGTGGGACGCAGTCCGGCCCGGGCGGCCGGGCTGCCGTCGACCACGGCCAGGATCAACGCGCCCTGCAGGCCCAGGCGCTCCAGCGTCTGGTCGGGGGCGAGCTGGACGCCCATCCCGGCCCGGATCACGCGCCCGCCCGTGATGAGCTGCGGCACCAGCCGGTTCACGGCGTCCACGGGCACCGCGAAGCCGATGCCCAGGAACGTGCCCTGTCCGCCGCCGCCCTCGGCGCCGGGGCTCAGGATGGCGGTGTTCACGCCGATGAGCCGGCCCGCGCTGTCGAGCAGCGGGCCGCCCGAGTTGCCGGGGTTGATGGCGGCGTCGGTCTGGATCACGCCCCGGATGGGGCGGCTGGTCACGGAGCGGATCTCGCGGCCCAGGGCGCTGATGACGCCGGTGGTGAGCGTGTGGTCGAGGCCGAAGGGGTTGCCGATGGCGAACACCTTCTGGCCCACCTTCAGGTCGCGCGAGCTGCCGATCAGGATCGGGCGCAGCTTGCTGGCCGGCGCGTCGATCTTGAGCACGGCCAGGTCCTGGTCGGGGGCCAGGCCCACCGGCTCCGCCCGCCAGGTCGACTGGTCGGAGAGGCGCACCTCGGCCCGGCGCGCGTTCTGCACCACGTGGAAGTTGGTGACGATGTAGCCGCGCTCGTCCCACACGAAGCCGCTGCCGGTGCCCTGCGGGATCTCCATGACGTTGAGGCCGAACACGTCGCTGCGCACGCCCACGTTGGTGATGTGCACCACCGACGGCGAGGCCTGCTCGAAGAGGGCCACCGTGGCCGCCTCGTCGGCGGCCAGGTCACCGCGGGCGGCGATGGGCCGGGCCACGGCCACCGGCCGCGCGGGCCCGCGCAGGCGCAGGGCCACCCAGCCCGCGATGGCGCACACGAAGAGCCCGAGGATGAGGAGGGCCACCCAGGGCCCGGCGGAGCGGCGTCGGCGGGGCGGCGGGGGAGAGTAGGACGGCGGCTGGGACCAACCCATGCCTTGATTCTGGCATCGGGCGCGTCCCAGCCGCCGGTTCTGTCTACGGGATGTCGATGATCACGCGGCCGGCGAGGCCGGGGGTGTCCATGCCCAGCAGGCGGACGTCCACCAGGGCCGGGTCGCCGCCGAGCGGGACGTCCACGCTCAGGCGCACGCGGCCGGCGCCCAGGGCCTGCGTCCGGTCGGCATGGCCGAGCGCGGCGCGCGAACCGTCGGCGTCGGCGGCCCCGGCCGCGATGGCGTCGAGGCGGTAGCGACCGGCCCGGGCCACGTCGGCCACGGCCTGCACGCGCAGCACGCGCCCGTCCTTGCCGTCGATCACGCGGGCGGTGACGCCCGGCCGCAGGCGGGCCGCGCCCGACTCGGTGACGAAGCCGCTGCCGCCCGTGCGCGCGAACTCCCGGCCGCGGGCGTCGGCGCCGCGCGCCTCCACGCGCACCATCCACAGCCCGGCGTCGTTGCCCAGGCGCTCGACCCGCGCCGCGTACACGCCGTCGCCGGCCGCGCCGTCGCCGTGGCGCCCGTCGTCGAAGAGGCGCACCGGCGCGCCGGCCAGGCCGGCGGGCGGCGCCACGCGCGCGCTGACGGTGGCCCCGGAGAGGGCCGCCTCACCGTCGGCCAGGCGTGCGTAGACCGTGACCGGCTCCCCCGGCTGCCGCGAGAGCGGGCCGCTCCAGGTGGTGAGCGTGAGCGGGCTGTCCGGCTGCGCGGCCACCACCGTGACCGCGGTGGGCGCGTCGGGGCCGTCCAGCTCGAGGCGGTACGCGCCGGCCGCGGCGCCGTCCACGCGCAGCGTGGCCTGCTGGCCGCGCAGGCCCAGCTCCGGGACGGCCTGGGCCACCGCGCCCGCCTGTACGGCGTCCGCGACCGCCTGGCCGGAGGGCCCGCGCAGGGCTCCCTGCACCGGGGAGGCCGCGCCGACGCTGGCCGCGCTCGACGACAGCGTCCACACCACCAGGTTGCCGTCGCCCAGCGGAAGGTCGAGGCTGGCCCGGCCGCCGCGCAGCGCCACCGTGCGCACGAACGTGCGCGAGACCTGCGCCGGGGCGCTCAGGTTGCTGGTGTAGGAATCGGTGCCCTCCGCCGGCGCTCCTCCCTTGCCGTTGCCGCCGGTCAGCGCCAGCGCGAAGTCGGAGCCCAGGTTGTCGCCCAGCCTCCGGTAGTCGTTGCGCCGGTTGTGGTGGTGGTTGGCGTCGGTGGTGAACCAGACGTAGCCCACGCCCTGGGCGCTGTACTGCGAGACCATGCCGTCGTCTTCACCCGGCATGCCGGCCACGCCGGACAGGGTGGCCAGGCCGTAGTCCTCGCCGTGCGCGAAGTCGTTCCAGAGCCCGGTGCCGGCCACCGTGTAGATGCTGCGCGGCAGGGCCGGGCGGCCCGTGGTGCCGTACAGGTAGTTCTGGTTGTAGTAGGCCATCCAGTCCGTGCGGCAGTTCTTGTGCGCGTCGGTGTTGGAGCCGACCAGGTCCACCAGCCAGCCGGTGAGCCAGCTGCCGCCCAGCGTGCCGGCCAGGTTGGCCGCCTCCGAGCCCTTGTGGGGCGCGGCCAGCGTGTTCACCCAGCGGATGCGGGCGGTGATGGCCGGGTAGCGCGTGTTCCAGGTCGGGTTGGACATGATCCAGCGGATGATCGTGCCCCCGAAGGAGTGCGTGTTCACCACGATGTCGTCGATCTGGTTGGCCAGCATCCAGTCGTAGATCTGGGCCGCCACCTGGTCGCCGCCGATCCACATGAGCTTGGTGCCGTCGTAGTGGGCCACCATGTACGGGACCGCCCAGTTGCGGGTGGACGCGCGCAGCATGTCTTCGGTCCAGTAGGCGCGGGCCCCGTTCGCGTCGTTCAGGAAGTTCGAGCCGGCGCCGTGGATGAACACGGCCCCGGAGCGGGCCTCGGCGGAGGAGACGGACAGGGCAGCGGCGGCGAGGAAGAGGGCGAGGGCGGCCGGTCGGCGCATTCAGATCCTCCGCAAGGATTCTTGCGAACGCAAGGGATTCCCCGGGGTCCCGCGCCGGCCACAGGAACGTCCCTGCCCGACGCGACTCATGCAAAAACGTCTGGGTGAAGTGGCCGGAAGGTATCCGCTCCCTTGGCCGGGAGTCAAGGGAAAAATGAGTGAGCGTTCATTTCTGGAGGGGTGCCACCAGGCCGACGGATTCCAGGGCCTTGACGTACTCCGTGACGGCCTCCAGGGGCACGGGGCCGTAGATGGCGGAGAGCGCGTCGCGCACGTCGGCCAGCGTGCGGTGGCCGTCGAGGAGGTTGAGCGCCTCGTAGGCGTAGTCGCCCCCGCCGCCGCGCAGCCCCTGGTGCTTCGGCAGCGCCAGCGCGTTCGCCTTCTCCTCGCCGAACTTGTCGTCGAAGTAGTCGTAGCCGAACACGGTGAGCGGGCCCTTGGGCGTCGATTGGCGGCGGTAGACGGCGCCGCCGGCGGCGGAGCGCGGCGCGGCCGGCACGCCCGTGATCTGGCCCAGCGTGGCCAGGTGCGCGGCGATCGAGGCGCGCAGGGCGGCGGAGGGCGTGAAGAAGCGGTCCAGCGAGCCGGCCAGGCGGCGCTCGTAGTCGAGGCCGAAGCGGGTCAGCCCCGCCGCCTCGTCGGCGGACAGGGCGGCGCGGCGGTCCAGCAGGCGGGCCAGGCGGCGCAGGCCCTGGGCCCGGCACACGCGCCACACCGCCTCCCCCTCGTCCGCGGTCAGGCCGGCCAGCGTGAGCGCGCTGGCGGCGCCGATGAAGCCGGCCCGGGCCAGCTTGGTGGGGTCGATGTTCTCCGGCCGGTCGCGCTGGGTGTGGATGTAGCGGTCGGGCCAGTCGTTGAGGTACACCGCGGGGATGGCGAACGAGGAGTCGGTGTAGACCTCGTGGTCGCTGCCCATGGTGAACTCCGCCATCTCGGCCTGCAGCGCGCGCTTGTCGCCGCCGGGCGCGGTGAGCGGGAAGTCGGTGGCGCGGCCCGCGGCCAGGGCGTCGCTCTCCGCGTTCACGAACTGGCCGAAGGCCTCGGCCACGTCGTTCACGAACGAGGGCAGGCTGGCCGGCCCGCGCGTGACGTGGAAGACGGCCTTGGTGGCTTCCCCGCCGCCCACCATGTCCATGTGGATGGCGGCCTTGATGCGCGCGGCCAGCTCGGGCCGCGCGTTGAGCAGCACCACCGTGCCCTCCACCTCGGGCGGGAAGATCCAGCGCAGCGTCCGCTTCGGCGGCGGGATGCGCCCGTCCTTCACCAGGCGGGCCAGCGCGCGCGCGACCTCCAGGATGGTGGCGCAGCCGCTGGCGTTGTCGTTGGCGCCCGGGCTGGGGTGGTCGAGGTGGCAGGAGAAGGCGATCTCCTGGTCGCGCAGCGCGGGATCGCTGCCGGGCAGGGTGGCGGTCACGACCTCGTAGGCGCCGTCGTGCTGGCCGGCCACCACCCTGGCCTGCAGGTGAACCGCCTGCCCCGCGGCCAGGCGCTCCTTCCAGGCCCGGGCCTGCGCGGGAGTCACCATGAACGCGAAGGACGGCGGGGCGAAGGTGTCGAGATGGCCCCAGCGCAGCAGGCCCGCGTCTTCGCCCCACCAGCCCGTGCGCTGGTTCTGCGCGGAGCTGATCACGCCGGCGGCGCCGCGCTGCTGCACCGCCAGCTTGGCCACCGGCCCGGGCTGGGCCGCGGCCAGCACCAGCTTGCCGCGCACGTCTTTGCCCGCGTAGTCGGCCTCGGCGGTGCCGGTGCCCACGTCCACCAGGTCCGCCGCGGCCTCGCCGCTGGCGCTGTCCTGGGCCAGGCCCAGCGGTGTCGTCTGCCAGTCGACGACGCGCGCCAGCCGCGCGCCGGCGCCGTCCACCTCCCACAGCTCGGCGAAGTCGGCGTCCCACGGGCGCCGGCTCTTCTGCGTGCCGTAGAAGGTGTGGCCGTCGGCGGGGAAGGTCTCGATGTGCGCGTCGGTGAGGCCGGCCGCCTCCAGCTGCGCGCGCACGTATTCGGCCGCGGCGTGGAAGCCGCGCGATCCGCGCATGCGGTGGTGGCGGGCCAGGGCCTCCACCGAGCGGAAGGCGGCGGCGCCGGAGAGCTCGCCGGCCAGGGCGCGGGCCGTGGCGGGGGGCAGGAGCGGCGGGTCGCCGGCCCGGGCGGGCGCGGCCACGGCGGCGGCCAGGGCCAGGGCGAGGGGCAGGGCCGGTCGGATCACGGGGTCACCTCGGGTTCGGGCATCAGGGCCAGATCATCCCCGCCGCGGCCGCCAATCGCAACGCGAATGGCATCCATGAGCGCGGCGGATACGTGCTCCCGCCCCGCCCGGCAACGCGAATGCTTCGTGCTACGCTGCCGGCCAGAGGATGCCCACAGCCAAGCGAGGCGGGAAGGCCCCCGGCGCGCCTGCGGAGAAGCCCATCCGCCGCATCGCCATCAACACCGGCGGCGGCGACGCTCCCGGCCTCAACGCCGTCATCCGCGCCGTCACCATCTCCGCCCTCAACCGGGGCTGGGAGGTGCTGGGCATCCGGGACGGCTACAAGGGCCTCATGCAGCCCCAGGACTACCCCGAGGGCGGGCTGCTGCACCTGACGCGCAACCGCGTCAGCGGCATCACCAACCTGGGCGGCACCATCCTGGGCACCACCAACCGCGGGTCGCCGCTGAAGTACCCCACGCGCCTGCGCGACGGCCGTGTGGTGGAGCGCGACCGCACCGACGACCTGGTGCAGGCCCTGCGCAAGGAGCACATCGACGGGCTGGTGGCCATCGGGGGCGACGGCTCGCTCTCCATCGCGGCCGCGCTGGCGGCCAAGGGCGTGCGCGTGGTGGGCGTGCCCAAGACCATCGACAACGACCTCGACAAGACGGTGGTGACCTTCGGCTTCGACAGCGCGGTCACCTTCGCCACCGAGGCCCTCGACCGCCTGCACTCCACGGCCCAGGCCCACGCCCGCATCATGGTGGTGGAGGTGATGGGGCGCTACGCGGGCTGGATCGCCCTCAACGCCGGCGTGTCGGGCGGCGCCCACGCCATCCTCATCCCCGAGATCCCGTACGACCTCAAGAAGGTCTCGGCCGCCCTGCGCGAGCGCTTCCGCCAGGGCCGCTCCTACGCGCTGGTGGTGGTGGCGGAGGGCGCGCGGCCGCGCGGGGGCAGCCACTCGGTGGTGGAGCGCGAGCTGGGCCGCTCCGAGCGCCTGGGCGGCCTGGGCGTTAAGCTGACCAAGGACCTGCAGGCCACGCTCAAGCGCGAGGCCCGCTGCGTGGTGCTGGGCCACCTGCTGCGGGGCGGCTCGCCCACCACCGGCGACCGCCTGCTCTCGCTGCGCTTCGGCGCCGCCGCCGTCCGCGCGCTCTCGGCCGGCAAGTGGGGCGTGATGGTGGCCCTGGACCCGCCGGTGGTGCGCTACGTGCCGCTGGAGGAGGCCACGCGGCGGATGAAGACGGTGCCGCTCGACTCCGACACCGTCCAGACCGCGCGCGAGCTGGGCATCAGCTTCGGGGACTGACGTGATCGCGGCCCTCCTCCTGGCGGCGGTCGTGGCGGCGCCGGCCGTGCCGGCGGCGGTCTCGTCTCCGGCGCGGGCCGTGGCGCCGGGCCTAATTGATGTCGCGCCCGACCTGCAGGTGCGGCCGCTGCGGCCGGGCGTCTGGCTGCACACCTCGTGGAAGAAGCTGGAGGACGGGACGCCGTTCCCCTCGAACGGCCTGCTGGTGAAGGACGGCCGCGAGCTGCTGCTGGTCGACACGGCCTGGGGTGAAGGCCCCACCTCCGAGCTGCTGCGGTGGATCGACCTCACGCTGAAGCTGCCCGTGCGGCGGGCGGTGGTGACGCACTTCCACGACGACCGCACCGGCGGCCTGTCGCTGCTGGCCGCGCGCGGCGTGCGCGTGTACGCCCATCCGCTGACGCTGGGCCTGGTGCCGGCGGCGGACCGCGCGCGCCTCACGCCGCTGGCCGGCCTCTCGTCCGCGGGCGGCGAGGTGTCCACGGTCGGGCCGCTGGAGGTGTTCTACCCGGGTCCGGCCCACTCGCGCGACAACGTGGTCGTGTGGGTGCCGTCGGCGCGCGTGCTGTTCGGGACCTGCGCCACCCGCGCCGCCGACGCGACGTCGCTCGGCAACGTGGCCGACGCGGACGTTCCCGAGTGGCCGGAGTCGATCCGCCGCGTGCTGGAGCGCTACCCGCGGGCGGCGGTGGTGGTACCGGGGCACGGCGATCCGGGCGGCGTCGAGCTGCTGCGGCACACGCTGGAGCTGCTGGGATCCGCGCCGGGAGCCACCACGAAGTAGAGGCCGGGATCCGATCCTCGAAGAAACCGTGCAACTCGTTCCGGAACGAGTGCTTGTGCGCGGCCACGGCGATCCCGGGCGGAACGGATCGGCTCCGGCACACGTTATTCCTGGCCGGGGGTGAAGCCATGAGCCCTTCGCTGGCGGACGACACGGTCGGGGACAAGCTGGTGCGGTTCGTGATCGGCTCCGTGCTGGGCGGCGCCGCCATCTGGGCGGTGGCGCCGGGGGGCGATGACGCCGCCTACGTGAGGTACGTGGTGCTGGCCGCGGCCGCCAGCGGAGCCATGGCGGCCCTGTTCGGGAACCGCTTCCTCGAGCTGTTCATCTCGAGGGACCGGTTTGGCTCGAGCGCCTGGGACGCCAGCGACCTGACGACGCGGTCGCCGAACGTGAGCACCACCGCCGACCGCGTCATGTGTTTCATCTTCGGCGCCGCGGCCGGCGCCGGCCTCGGGCTCTTCAACGACGGTCGGCTGCCCACGGCCAACGTCCCCTGGAGCGAGGCCGTCGTTCCCGCGCTGATCGGTGGGACTCTCTGCGCGCTGCTGGGCTACCGCTTCACGCGCTTCTTCAAGTAGAGCCGCGCGCGACCGCGTCGCCGCCTGGATGACCTGTCGCAGAGGGGACTCGTTCCAGGAACGAGTCCGCCGGCCGCGGGCCCCTAGTTCAGCCGCACGCTCACCAGCTTCGAGACCCCCGGCTCCTCCATCGTCACGCCGTAGAGCTGGTCCGCGATCTCCATCGTCTTGCGGGAGTGCGTGATCAGGATGAACTGCGTCTGCTCCTTCAGGCCCTCCAGCATGCGCACGAAGCGGCCGATGTTGGCGTCGTCCAGCGGGGCGTCCACCTCGTCCAGGATGCAGAAGGGGGACGGCTTGTACTGGAAGATGGCGAAGAGCAGGGCGATGGCGGTGAGGGCCTTTTCGCCGCCCGAGAGCAGCATCACGCTCTGCAGGCGCTTGCCCGGCGGCTGGGCCATGACGTCGATGCCGCTCTCCAGCACGTCCTCCTCGTCCAGCAGCGTGAGGCCGGCGGTGCCGCCGCCGAAGAGCTGGCGGAACACCTCGCCGAAGTGGGTGTTGATGGTCTGGAAGGCCTCGATGAAGCGCTCGCGGCTGGTGCGGTCGATGCGCTTGATGCCCAGCTCCAGCTCCGCGATCGACTCCAGCAGGTCCTGGCGCTGGGTGGTCATGAAGAGGTGGCGCTCCTCGAACTCCTGCGTCTGCTCCACGGCCAGGATGTTGACGGGGCCGATGCGCTCGAGCTTCTCGCGCAGCTCGGTGAGCTGGGCCTGCAGCTCCTCGGGCACCGCGGCGTGCTCCTCCTCGGTCAGGGTGGCGGAGGCCTCGGCCGCGGTCATCGACACCGCCTGCTGGCTCTCGCGGGCCAGGTGGTCGAGGTCCGACTGGCGGCGTGCGCGCTGCACGTCCAGCTCGGCCACGGCGTCGCGCAGCACGTCGCGGTCGCGGCGGCGCTCCTTGAGCGCGATCTCGCGGCCCTCCAGCTCCTCGCGCAGCAGGCGCACCGCCTCTTCCAGGCGCTGCACCTCGCCCGCCGCGCGGTCGCGCTCGGTGAGGGCCTCGGCCAGCAGCTTCTCCGAGGCCAGCATCTCCTCGCGCAGCTCCTCGCGCTGGCGGCGCAGCTGCTCGGCCCGGCCGCGGGCGGAGGCGATGCGCGACTCCAGCTCCTCGCGCTCGCTCTGCAGGCGGGCGGCCTCGCTCTCGGCCGCCACCACGCGCTCGCGCAGGGCGGCCAGGCGGCTGCGGGCCTCGGCCGAGCGCGACTGGGCGGCCTCGGTGGCGGCCTGGGCGTCGGCCACCGCCGTGGCCAGCTCGGCCAGGCGCAGGCGGCCCTCCTCCTTCTCCTGCTCGCCGCGCAGGAGCCCGGCCTCGATCTCGGCCAGGCGCAGCGTGGCCTCTTCCTGCTCGCGCTCCGACTGGCGCCGCTCGCTGTCGAGGATGGTGGCCTTGCGGTGCAGGCGGGCCAGCTCCTCCTCGGCCGTGGCGTGCTCCAGGCGCAGCGCCACCAGCTTCTTCTCCGCGTCGTGGATCGACTCCTCGCCCGCGCGCTGGCGCAGGCTGGCGTCCGCGGCCCGGGCCGCGGCCTCGCGCTCGCGCTCGCGCACGCCCTGGAGCTGGTCCTCGATGTCCTCCAGGCGGGCGCGGATCTCCTTCACCTCGCGCCGCGGGGCCAGCAGGCCCTGCACGGCCCGCCCGCCCTCGACCAGCGGCCCGCGCAGCGTCTCGCCGGCCAGCGTGGCGCAGGGGAGGGGACCGTGGCGGCGCGTCA
>Ga0111539_10008432_pt1 | contig 13113 bp, 14 predicted proteins | sample RhiMethybrSRZTD1_FD_79667 | JGI IMG/M metagenome (GOLD analysis project Ga0111539, IMG submission 79667) | Populus rhizosphere microbial communities from Tennessee, USA - Rhizosphere MetaG P. TD hybrid SRZTD1 (version 2) (version 2) | ecosystem: Host-associated > Plants > Roots > Rhizosphere >...
GGGATGAACCTGGCGACGTGGCGGGACCGGGCGCTCGGGCTGGACCTGGCGAGCCCCGACGACCTGGACCGGGTGGCGGCCGGGCTGGAACGCCTGGCCGGCGGGCACGGCGTGCGCCGGTCGGTGCGCTGGGTGCTCCGCCAGATCGTCGTCCCCGCTTGAGCGGGCGCTAGACAGTGCGGTCATGGCAGAGGTCGTGTCCCCGCTGACCGGCACGGTGGCCCGGATCGAGCGGGCGGCCGGCGCCGCCGTCGACGCCGGCACCACGGTCGTCATCCTCGAGTCGATGAAGATGGAGTACGCCATCGAGGCCGGCATCGCCGGCACGGTGGCCGAGGTCCGGGTGGAGGCGGGCGACACGGTGCAAGCCGGGGACCTGCTCGCAGTGGTGACGGCGACGCCGGCACCGAGCGATCCGGCGGCGCCTGCTCCTGCGGCCGAGGCCTCCCCGGCCCCGGCGGCCGGCGTGCGGGCCGACCTGGCCGAGGTCGTCGAGCGGCACGCCGTGGGCCTGGACGCGGCCCGGCCGGACGCAGTGGAGCGGCGCCGGCGCACCGGGCAGCGCACCGCCCGGGAGAACGTCGACGACCTCCTGGATGCCGGCTCGCTGGTCGAGTACGGCGCCCTCGCCATCGCGGCCCAGCGCCGTCGCCGGTCGGTCGACGACCTCATCGCCCGGACGCCGGCCGACGGCATGGTGGCCGGAATCGGGACGGTCGACGGGCGGCCCACCGCCGTCCTGTCCTACGACTACACGGTGCTGGCCGGCACCCAGGGGTACCAGAACCACCGCAAGAAGGACCGGCTCTTCGACGTGATCGAGCGCCGCCGCCTGCCAGTGGTGTTCTTCGCCGAGGGGGGCGGCGGGCGGCCGGGCGACACCGACTCCCCGGGCGTGTCCGGGCTCGACACGATGGCGTTCCACCTGTGGGGGCGACTCAGCGGGCTGGTCCCCCGGGTGGGGATCACCTCCGGGCGGTGCTTCGCGGGGAACGCCGCCATCCTGGGCGCCAGCGACGTCGTCATCGCCACCCGCGGCTCGAACATCGGGATGGGCGGCCCCGCCATGATCGAGGGCGGCGGCCTGGGCGTGTTCGCCCCCGAGGACATCGGCCCGCTGGACGTGCAGGTGGCCAACGGCGTGGTGGACGTGGCCGTCGAGGACGAGGCCGAGGCGGTGGATGTCGCCCGCCGCTACCTGTCGTACTTCGGCGGCCCGGTCGACGAGTGGGAGTGCGGCGACCAGGAGGCACTGCGGGCGCTGATCCCCGAGAACCGGCGCCGGGTCTACGACGTGCGGAAGGTGGTGGAGGGCCTGGCCGACACCGGCTCGGTGCTCGAGCTGCGGCGGGGCTTCGGCCGGGGCATGGTCACGGCCCTCGTGCGGGTCGAGGGCCGCCCACTCGGCCTGGTGGCCAACGATCCCGCCCACCTGGCGGGCGCCATCGATGCCGACGGGTCGGACAAGGCGGCCCGCTTCCTGCAGCTGTGCGACGCGTTCGACCTCCCGGTGCTGTTCCTGTGCGACACGCCCGGGATCATGGTGGGCCCCGAGGCCGAGACCACCGGCCTGGTCCGCCACGCCAGCCGGCTGTTCGTCATCGGGGGCAGCCTCAGCGTCCCCTTCGGGACCATCATCCTGCGGAAGGCGTACGGGCTGGGGGCCCAGACGATGGCGGGCGGCAGCTTCAAGGCCCCCCTGTTCTGCGTGTCGTGGCCCACCGGCGAGCTGGGCGGCATGGGCCTGGAGGGCGCGGTGCGGCTCGGCTACCGCAACGAGCTGGCGGCCATCGAGGACCCCGACGAGCGGGAGCGCACGTTCCAGACGATGGTCGAGGCCGCCTACGAGCACGGCAAGGCGCTCAACTCGGCCACTCATTTCGAGATCGACGACGTGATCGACCCGGCCGACAGCCGCCGGTGGATCGCCACGCTCACGGCGGACCCGCCCCCGGTCCGTACCGGCAAGAAACGCCCCGCCATCGACACCTGGTGACCTGACGACCTGCGCTGATCGCCCGGCGACCGCCCTCACACCGGGGAGTGCCGGCCGAGCCGCGGCTCGGGGCGGGCTGGTGGGGGTCCCGCCGTCGACAGCCCGGGTGGTGCAGGCGACAGCTGGGGTGAGCCGGCGGGACGGGTGGGCAGGCCGGGCGCCCGGAGAGGCCGGTTCGGTGCGGGGGACCGGGGTGGGGCAAGCTGCCGGGATGAGCGACCTGTTCTCCATCGCCGGCAAGACCGCCGTCGTCACCGGGGGCTCCCGGGGGATCGGCTTGATGATCGCCCGCGGGTTCGTCGAGGCCGGGGCCAAGGTGTACATCTCGTCCCGCAAGGCCGACGTGTGTGACGAGGTGGCGGCCGAGCTGTCGAAGGTGGGGGAGTGCGTCGCCCTGCCCGCCAACCTGTCGAGCGAGGACGAGTGCCGGCGGCTGGCCGAGGCGGTGGCCGAGCGGGAGGATCGCCTGGACATCCTCGTCAACAACGCGGGGGCGACGTGGGGGGCGCCGCTGGAGGAGTTCGACGAGGCCGCCTGGGAGCGGGTGCTGGCCCTCAACGTGAAGGGGGTCTTCCACCTCACCAGGTTCCTGCTGCCCCTGCTCCGGGCGGCGGGCACCGCCGAGGAGCCGGCCCGCGTCATCAACATCGGCTCCATCGACGGGCTCCACGTCCCGGCCATGGAGACGTACTCGTATTCGGCGTCCAAGGCGGCCGTGCACCATCTCACCCGCCACCTGGCCCGGCGGGTGTCGCCCACGGTGACGGTCAACGCCATCGCCCCGGGCCCGTTCGAGTCGAAGATGATGGCGGCCACGCTGGAGGCGTTCGGGGACCAGATCGTCGCCCAGTCGCCGTTGAAGCGGATCGGCCGGCCGGACGACATGGCCGGTACCGCCATCTTTCTGGCCTCCCGGGCGGGGTCCTACCTCACCGGGGCCGTCATCCCGGTCGACGGCGGCCTGAGCACCGTCCTGTAGCTATCCGGCCCGAACATCGGTGATCGGCGCCGCGCCCAGCCGGGCGGACGCGGGCACGATGCGCGGGGCGGCGACCGCCAGCGCCGCGGCCACGACGGCGACGAACAGGAACGCCCAGCGCAGCCCGATGGCCTCGGCCAGCGCGCCCACGACCAGCGGCTCGGCCAGGAACCCCAGCCGGGCGGTGAGGGACACGGTGGCCGCCCCCGCGCCGGGAGCCACGCCCGGCAGCCGGGCCGCGGCCGAGAACGCCAGAGGGAAGAAGGCGGACGCCCCGGCGCCGGCCAGCACCAGCCCGGCGGCAAAGGTCACCGGACCGTCCACTGCGACGCCGAGGCCGAGGCCGGCGGCCACCAGGGTCATGCCGCCGCGCAGCACGACGGCGCCCCCGTAGCGGTCGGTCAGGTGGTCGCCCACGGCCCGGCCGGCGAACATGCCGGCCATGAACGCGGCCACGCCGAGCGCGGCCGTGCCCGGTCCCGTCCCCAGGCGCTCCAGGCGCAGGGCGGACCAGTCGGTGGGCGCCCCTTCGACGATCGCCCCGCCCACGGTCAGCACGCCCAGCACCAGCAGCGGGCCGGCCCAGCGGGCCCGAGTCACGGCCGTTGGCGACCCGGCGGCGGGAGGGTCCGCCTCGACCACCGGCACGGATAGGCCGGGGACGAGGCCGGACCGGGCCAGCAGCACCGTGCCCCCCACTACGACACCGGTGACGGCCAGCTGGACGGTGAGCGGGACCCGGACGGCGGCGGCCAGGGCGGCCACCCCGGCGGCGGTCAGCGCGCCGATGCTCCAGGCGCCGTGGAGGCGGTGCATGATCGAGCGCCCGGTCCGACCCTCGTAGGCGGCGGCGTTGGCGTTCATGGCCGTGTCCATGGCGGCGTCGGAAGCACCTATCAAGGCCAGCGCCAGGGCCAGCGTGAGCGGAGTGGGGGCGGCACCCGCGGACCACAGGCTGGCGCCCAGGGCCAGGGCAGACGCCACCACCACCGGGCGGCTGCCCAGCTTCCCGATCAGCCGGCCCGCGACCGGGCTGGCCACCAGGGCGCCGGCGGCGAAGCCCACGAGCACCAGGCCCAGGCCCGCGTCCGACAAACCCAGGGCGGCCTGGCGCTCCGGGAGCCGGGGCTGGAAGCTGGGGCCGCCCAGGCCGTTGACCACGAAGGCCGCGGCGACCGCGGCGGCCCGCGGCCTCACTCGAGGATGGCCAGGGCGCGGACCGGGAAGGTGCCCATGCCGACGATGGCCGGGGGCACGGCGAAGAAGCGGAACGGCCGGGAGCCGTCACCCAGGGCGGCGAGCGAGCACAGGTGCTCGACGATGGGGATCCCCGCGCCCAGGAGCAGCGTGTGGATCGGCCGCTCCCCGGTGCGGGTGCCGTCGATGTTGACCGAGTCGATGCCCACCACGGCCGCCCCGGCATCGGCCAGGCGGGAGGCGGTCTCCACCGCCAGGTAGGGGTGGTCGGCGTCGCCGTAGTGGTCGGTGCCCCAGTGGCGGTCCCAACCGGTGCGGAACAGCACGGCTCGCCCCGCGAGGTCGATCCCGTCCAGCGCCGCCGGCCCGATCTCCGGCTCGGCACCGCCGTCCATCACGACGCCGGGAACGCCGGCCACCCGGGCCGGGTCGAGGCCGGCCAGGTCGTGGCCGTCGGGGAAGCGGTGGAACGGCGTGTCGAGGTAGGTGCCGGTGTTGGACACCATGTCGATCCGCCCGATCTGGAACTCGTAGCCCGGCGCGTAGCGTTCGTGGGACGCCTCCCGGGACAGGTGGTCGCTGATGACCGGGCCCGGCAGGCCCGGGTAGGTGATGGTGCCGTCGGCGAAGACGTGGCTCAGGTCGACGATGGTGGCCATCTCATCGGTCTAGCCGGGACCGGGCCGCCCACCCACCAAGATTCGCTCAGCGCGGCACCTGCGACCAGGGCAGGTCCTTGTCGGTGCGCGGCTCGCCCGGGAGTCCCAGCACCCGCTCGCCGAGGATGTTGCGCTGGATCTCCGACGTGCCGCCCTCGATCGAGTTGGCCCGCGCCCGCAGGAACATCTTGCGGGACGACCCGGCCGGACCGGTCAGCCCCAGGCCCTCGTCGGTGCGCCGCATGGCGTAGTCGTAGCCGACCAGGGCGGCGGCGCCGAGCAGGTCGACGCACAGCTCGTAGACGGCCATGTTGACCTCGGCGAACTTGAGCTTGGCGATCGAGCCCTCGGGCCCCGGGTTGCCGGCCCGCCGGTTCTGGCCCGCCCGGATGTTGGTCAGCCGCAGCACCTCGGCCTCGATCCACAGCCGCACCAGCCGGTCGCGCATGGGGGCGTTGTGGTCGGCGACCTCGTCGGTCCAGATGCGCACCGCCTCGGCGATGGATCCCGACCCCCGGGGCGGGGCGCCGCCGCCCCCGCCGATGGTCGTGCGCTCGTTGGCCAGAGTGGTCATCGCCACCCGCCAGCCGTCGCCCACGTCGCCCACCCGGTCGGCGTCGGGGACCCGCACGTCGCTCATGTAGACCTCGTTGAACTCGGCCTCGCCGGTGAGCTGGCGCAGCGGTCGCACCTCCACGCCCGGCGCGTGCATGTCCAGGGCGAAGTAGGTGAGGCCCTTGTGCTTGGGGGCCTCGGGGTCGGTGCGGGCCACGAGCATGCCCCGGTCGGCGAGATGGGCATACGTGTTCCACACCTTCTGGCCCGACACCAGCCATTCGTCCCCGTCGCGCACGGCCCGGGTGGCCAGGCCGGCCAGGTCCGAGCCTGCCCCCGGCTCGCTGAACAGCTGGCACCAGGCGTCCTCGCCGGTGAAGGCCGGGCGCAGCAGCCGCTGGCGGACGGCGTCGTCGCCGTTGGTGACGATGGTGGGGCCGGCCATGGTCAGGCCGAAGAAGTGACGGAAGCCGGGCCGGCGGGCCCCGGCGCCGTAGATCCGCTCGTCGATGTGGCGCTGGACCACGGGCGCCAGGCCGAGGCCCCCGTAGCCCTCGGGGAAGTGGACCCACGCTAAGCCCAGGTCGTACTGGCACCCCCGGAACTCGACCGGGTCGGTGGTGGCCGGGTCGAGCTGAGCCAGCAGCTCGTCGATGCGCTGGTCGACGAGAGACGTCGGGTCTGTCATGCCCAGACCATAGTTGAATCGCGCTTCATGTTGGTGGCTGGGTGGTCCGATCGGCGGCGACCGCGTCCAGGGTGATGGCCTCGGCGGCCGACATGGTGGCCTGCGAGATCCTCACCCAGACCGGCGCCAGGCCGTCGGTCTCGGTGGCGGGCGAGCTGACCGTGCCCGCGGCGTCGAGGGTGCGGATGACGTCGGCCACCGTGATCTGCTCCGCCGGCCGCGCCAGCCAGTAGCCCCCGTTCCCGCCCCGCTTGGCGGCCACGATCCCGGCCCGCCGGAGCTCGGCCAGGATGTTCTCCAGGAATCCCTTGGACAGGCCGTGGCGCGCCGCCAGCGTCGCGCCTTTCAGCGGCCGCCCGGCCGCCGCCAGGTCGACCAGCGCGTCGAGCCCGTAGGTCAGCCGGGCCGTGACCCTCATGCCGCCGGACCGGACAGGCCCCAGCGGCGGGCGACGGCACGCTCCAGAGTGCCGAACAGCAGCGAGTCCACCAGGATGCCGAGCACCAGGATGATCAGCATCATCGCCACCACCCCGTCGGCGTTGCTGAGGGTGCGGTTGATGTTGAGCAGTCCGCCCACGTTGGGATCGCCCGGGACGGTGGTGATGATCTCGCCGGCCATGAGGCTGCGCCAGGCGAACGCCCAGCCGTTCTTCAGGCCCGCCACGTACCCGGGGAACGAGGCGGGCAGCACGATGTGGCGGTAGGACGACAGGCCCTTGGCGCCGAGGACCCGCCCGGCCCGCAGCATGATGGGGTTGATCTGGTCGCTGCCGCTGATGACGCCGTTGGCGATGGCCGGCACCGAGCCGATGACGGTCACGAACAAGATGGCGCCGGTCGACAGCTTGAACAGCAGGATCGACCACGGCACCCACGCCACCGACGGCATGGTCTGGAGCCCGGTGATGAGCGAGCCGAACGCGGCGCGCAGGACGCGCACCCGGGCCACCGCGAGCCCGAGGACGGTGCCGAGCACCACCGCGATCGTGTAGCCGACGGCGGCCATGCTCATCGTGTTCTCGACCGCGGTGACCAGCGTGCCCTCGGACCACATGTCGGCCAGCTCGCCGAACACGGCCGAGGGCGGCGGGAGCAGGTGGGGCGGCCGCCATCCGGACCAGACGACGAGCTGCCAGATGCCGAAGAACAGGCCGATGGCGCCGAGCTTGGGCCAGGTCGCCCGCCACACGCGGGCCCACCGGCTGGTCCGGGCCCGGTCGGCGAGCTCCAAAGCGTCCAGCCCGGCGAGGTCCTCGTCCAGGCGGGAGAGGATGGCGGCCTCGTCAGCGGTCGACGGCATGGCGGCGCACCTCCTGGCGCAACAGGGCGGTGACCCGGCCGGCGAGACCCGACACGTCGGGCGCTTCGATGGTCCGGGGGCGGTCGATCGGCACGTCGATCGTGGCCGTGACGTGGCCGGGACGGCTGGACAGCACCACGATGCGGTCGGCCAGCCGGGCCGCCTCCCGCACGTTGTGGGTGACGAACAGGACCGTGAGATGGCGCTCCTGGTACAGCCGCTCCAGCTCGTCGTGGAGGACGTCGCGGGTCATGGCGTCGAGGGCGCCGAACGGCTCGTCCATCAGCAGCACGTCGGCGTCCTGGGCGAAGGCCCGGGCCAATGCCACCCGCTGGCGCATGCCGCCCGACAGCTCGAGGGGGCGGCGACCGGCGAACTGCTCCAGCCGCACCGTCTCCAGCAGGGCGCCGACCCGCTCGCGGCGCTCGGCCCGGGGGACCTTGCGCAGCTTGAGAGCCAGATCGACGTTGCCGGCCACGGTGAGCCAGGGGAACAGGGCCGACTCCTGGAACATGAGCGATGTGCGGCCCACCACCGACACGTCGCCGGCGGTGGGCTCGTCCAGGCCCGCGAGCAGGTTGAGCATGGTGGACTTGCCGCAGCCCGAGGCGCCCACCACGCACACCAGCTCGCCCACCGCGACGTCGAGGTCGACGCGGTCGAGGGCGGCGACCGCAGAGCGGCCGCCGCCGAAGACCTTCGTGACTCCCCGGAGCCTCAATGCCGGGGCCGGGCCCGCCGGGGGAGACGGGTCGGCCGTGCCGGCGATGGTGGCCGTGGGGTGTTCGCTCACAATCCGTCCACCTCCGGTTCGCCGCGCTCGGCGAGCAGCTCGTTGAGGATGCTCAGGTCGTAGATGCCGTCCAGGGAGACCTCGTCGAGCAGGCCCACCGCCACGGCGTCGTCGGCCGACTTCTCGAGCGACGCCGCCACCGGGTCGGGTGTGAACTCCAGGTTCTGCCAGGCCCCGGCGATGATGTTGTCGGCCAGGCGCTTGGTGGTGATCTTCTCGATGCCGTCGTTCGTGGTGGCCTGGGCGGTCGAGGCGTCGTCGTTGGCCTCGTCGATGGCGTCGAGCAGGCCGCTGATGAGGGCCCGCACGTTGGCCGGGTGCTCCTCCAGGTAGTCGGTGCGCACCAGCAGGTGGGTGGTGACGAACTGGCCGTCGGTATCGGTCCACAGGTCCTTCTCGTTGACCAGCACCTTGCCGCCGCCCTCCTCGACCAGGCGGGTGGCCCACGGCTCGGGCACCCAGGCGCCCTGGATGTCGCCGGCCTGGAAGGCGGTGAGGGTGTCGGCGTTCTCCTGCGGTGTGATCTTGACGTCGCCGCCCCCGGTCTCGTCCACGTCGTAGCCCTGGTCGGCCAGCCACGCCCGCAGCGCCACGTCCTGGGTGTTGCCCAGCGAGGGGGTGGCGAGCGTGGTGCCGGCCAGATCCTCGGGCGAGCTGATGTCGGGGGAGACGACCAGTGCGGCGCCGCCCGAGGTGGTGCCGGCCACCAGGGTCACTTCTCCGCCCGACTGGGCGAAGGCGTTGATGGCCGGGTTGGGGCCGATGAAGGTGGCGTCGATCGAGTCCGAGAGGATGGCCTCGCTGGCCTCGGTGCCGGAGTTGAACGTGAACGTCTCGAGGCTCGCGTCGCCCAGGGCGTCGGCGAACAAGCCGTCCTCGACCCCGATGATGGCCGGGGCGTGGGTGACGTTGGGGAAGTAGCCGAGGCGCAGGCTGCCGCTCGGCGGGCTGTCGGCCGCAGGCGTGTCGGCTCCTGCGGCGTCGCTGTCGTCATCGCCGCCGCAGCCGGCGGCCACCAGCCCGAGAGCGAGGGCGAGGACCGCGGCCTTCCGTACAATTCCGATTGACATAGTGGGATTACTACCTGGAGCCCCGCAACAGCGCAAGGGCTTTCTGGTAATCCAGATCGAAAAAGTCAGAGTTCGCTTGTGCGGGCCTGCCCTCGCCAGTAATCCTGAGTAAGTCGATCAGAATTATCTGGAGTGAGCATGCCTACGACCTACTCGCCGTCCGTCCCGGCCCGCGGGCCCTTGTCGGCGGTCGTCCTCGCCGACATCGCGGGCGGCCTCGCCGCCGCCCGGGACCTGTGGCAGGCGTCCGTGCGGCACGACCCGGACGGGCGCAAGCCGGTGAGGCTGCTGGCCACCGAGACGTACGAGGTCTGGGTCATCGGCTGGACGACCGGCCAGCACGTGCGGCCCCACGACCATGGGCGTTCGGCCGGCGCCCTCGTGGTGGTGGAGGGGATGCTGACCGAGGTCCTGCCCGAGCCCGGAGCGTGCCCGGTCGAGCGGGTGCTCGGGCCAGGTCGGGTGTGGCGGGTGCCCGTCGGTACGGTGCACGACGTGGTGAACCGAGCGCCCGTACCCGCGACGAGCCTGCACGCCTATTCGCCGCCCTTGTCGTCGATGACCTACTACGACCCGGGCACGCTGGCTCCCGTCGACACCGAGGCGATTCCCCCGACCCCACCGGTCCTCGGCGCACCGGCCGCGTCCTACCTGCTGCACCCGGCCCAGCGGTGGGGGCGGCCATGACCGGATCCGGCGTCGACGGCCTGCTCGGCCGGGCCCGGGCCGTGATCGCGCCGCGGCCCGGGCCGGGCGACCTCGCCGCGGTGTGGGCGGCGGGCGGGCTGGTGGTGGACATCCGGCCGGTCGAGCTACGGGAGCGGGACGGGGAGATGCCGGGCGCCCTGGTGGTCGACCGCAACGTGCTGGAGTGGCGCCTCGATCCCACTTCTCCCCACCGGCTGGCCGCGCTCACCGGACCGGACCAGCCCGTCGTGCTCTTCTGCGACGAGGGCTACGCCTCCAGCCTCGCCGCCGCCACCCTGCGCGACCTCGGCCTGCGCCGAGCCACCGACCTGGACGGTGGGTACCAGGCCTGGCGGTACGCGACGGTGGAGTGAGGGCGTTGGAACCCGGCGCCGGCGGACGATGATCGGGTATGGACGAGAAGGCGAGCACGGCGCAGCTCGCAGCCGAGCACCTCCTCGACCTGTACCCGCGCGCGCTCCCGGTCGTGTACGGCTTCCTGTGCAGCCGCTGCGGCGACACCATGCTGGCGGAGGACCTCACTGCGGAGGCGTTCGTGGACGCCGTGCGGGCGGTGCAGAAGGGGACGGGCGACGAGATCACCGTCGGGTGGCTGATCGTCGTGGCCCGGCGCCGGCTGGTGGACCACTGGCGCCACCAGGCGGTCGAGGAACGTCATCTGCAGCGGGTCGGGCAGGAGGCGGTCGATGCCGTGGACCCGTGGGACGAGCACCTCGACGTCGTCCGCACGCGAGCCGCATTGGAGCGGCTCGGGCCGCACCGCCGCGCCGCGCTGACCCTCCGCTACCTGGACGGGCTGCCGGTCGCCGAGGTCGCCGAGAACCTCGGGCGGGGCATCCACGCGACCGAAGCGCTGCTCCAGCGGGCCCGCCGCGCCCTGCGCCGCGCCTACGTGGAGGGAGGGACCGATGCCGGCTGATCCGCTCGACCAGCTGCGGCTCCCGGTCACGCCGCTCGCGCCCCGCACCCCGTTCGCGGCGGAGCTGCGGCGCCGCCTCGTCGCCGAGCTCGCCCCCCTGCTTCCCGACCGTCCCGAGGAGGACCCCATGGCCATCGACACGTCCGTTGCCGCCCCCACCATCACCGTCGCCATGCCGTGTGACGACGCCCGCCGGATGATCGACTGGATGGTCGAGCTGTTCGGGTTCGTCGTCGGTGAGCTCCACGAAGCCCCCGACGGCAGCGTGGCCCACGCCCGGCTCTCGTGGCGCACGGGCAACGTGTTCGTCTCGGACCGCCATCCGGGACCGTGGGGCGGCACCGGCCCGGTCATCATCTGCCTCGCCGAGGAGACCCCGGCCGACGTCGATCGCCTCTACGCCCGGGCCCAGGCCGCGGGGGTGGAGGTCATCCAGGAGCTCTCGGACACCGACTACGGCGACCACGGGTTCGGCCTGCGCGACCCCGAGGGCAACCTGTGGGCCATCGGCACCCACCGGCCGCCCGTCGGACCCGGGTGAACGCTCACTCATGACATGACTAGACTCGCCCGGTGATCGAGGACCGGGTCGTGGCCGGCATCGCCCGCCACTGGGACGAGGGGTGGAACGGGGCCGACGTCGACGTGATCATGGCGCCGTTCGCCGCGGACGTGGTGTTCGCCTCGCCGTTCCTGCCCCGGCTCACCGGCGACCCGGACCAGCGGACCGTCGACGGGGCCGAGGCCCTCCGCGACTACGTCGTGGCCGCCCTCGCCCGGGCGAGCGACGTCCGCTACACGCTCCACCAGGCGCTGGCCGGCACCGACACGGTGGTGCTCGTCTACACGTGCCACCTGCCCGACGGCAGCGACCGGCCGGGCGCCGATCTCCTGCGGGTGGACGGGGACGGCAAGGTGGTCGAGTGGCGGTGCCACTACGCCACCGACCCCACCCGCTGGCGGCCCTGAGCTAGCGAGGTGAGCCCGCGGCGCGCCAGGCTCGCCAGCCGCCGTAGGGCGTGAGGTCGGGCCGGCCGTCGACGGCCGACGCGGCGGCCACGAACCCGGGGACGGCCCGGCCGTCGTCCAGCTCGACCCGGCCCACCGCCAGGCCCGGCACACCCGTGGCCACGAACCGGGCCCAGCCGTCGGGCGGTAGAGCCCACACGTCGACCTCGATGGCCGCCCCGTGGCCCGGCCCCGCGTCCACCAGGCCCGGCCGGGGCGGGGAGTCGGCCACCAGGTGGAGGGCGTAGCGGGAGGCGGTGCGGGTGGTTCCCGCCCAGGTGCCGCCGCAGGCCACCACCTCGTGGTCGAGGGCCTCGCCTCGCAGGTGGGCGCCCGCCACCACCAGGCCGACCATGCCCTCGGGCACGACCGGGGCGGGCGATGTGGTTGCCACCGACAGGTCCTGGGCCAGCGCGGCGACCACTCCGTCTCCGAACGTGGGAGCCAGCAGCTGCACCCCCCACGGGTGGCCGTCGGCCCGAGCGGCCACCGGCGCGACCGAGGCGCACAGGTCGAACAGGTTGGCGAAGCTCGTGTAGGTGCCGAGCGTCTGGTTGGGGCCGAGGGGGTCGGCGGCCACCTCGTCGATGCTCACCACCGTGGGCACGACCGGCAGGGCCAGCGCGTCGAGGGTGTCCCACACCGCCGCGGTCTCGGCCCGCAGGACACGGATGCGGTCCAGGTCGGCGAAGGCCCGCCAGGCGGGGATCGCCGCGCTGGCCTCGATGATCGACGCCACCACCGGGTCGAGCCCCGCCACGCCGCGGCGCACGGCGTCGCCCACGGCGGCGAAGCGCTCGGCCACGAAGGCGCCTCCGTACAGCAGGTCGCCCCCGGTGCGGAACGGGCCGAGGTCCACCGGGACCAGCTCCCAGCCCAGGCGGCGCATCGCGTCCTCAGCCGCCTGCTGGGCCGCGAAGGGGTGCTCGTCGCCCGCCCATTCGCGGTCCTCCGGCCCCGCGATGCCGACGCGGGCGGGCCGCCCCAGCGGCTGCCACCAGCCGGCGCCGTCGGGGTCGGGGCCGGCCATGAGCCCGCAGACCAGCGCGGCGTCGGCGGGCGTGGCCGCGAACGCGCCCACACAGTCGAGCGACCGGCACGCGGGCACTACGCCCGCGGCGCTGATCCGGCCCCGGGTGGGCTTGTGGCCGGCGATGCCGTTGAGCGCCGCAGGGACCCGGCCCGACCCGGCGGTGTCGGTGGACAGAGCCACCGGCACGTCGCCCTGGGCCACCACCA
>Ga0111539_10008434_pt1 | contig 13112 bp, 11 predicted proteins | sample RhiMethybrSRZTD1_FD_79667 | JGI IMG/M metagenome (GOLD analysis project Ga0111539, IMG submission 79667) | Populus rhizosphere microbial communities from Tennessee, USA - Rhizosphere MetaG P. TD hybrid SRZTD1 (version 2) (version 2) | ecosystem: Host-associated > Plants > Roots > Rhizosphere >...
GCGATCCTGTTCGCGCAGCGGGTCAAGAACTGGGAGCGGGGCCAGCCCGACGACCGCGCCACCACCAGGAAGAACGTCGCCAGGCGCCTCAAGGACTTCCGCGCCGGCGTCTACATGCAGACGTTGCTGCGCGATCCCGCCGCCGGCGTCATGCACTCGCTCATCTACTTCAACTTCCTGATCCTGCTCGCCGTCACCACGGTGCTCGAGATCAACCACCAGATGCCCGAGGGCGCCAAGTTCCTGCACGGTGGCGTCTACAAGGGCTACGCGCTGGTGGGCGACGCCGCCGGGGCGCTGTTCCTGGTCGGCGTCGTGTGGGCCGTCGTCCGTCGCTACGTGCAGCGGCCGTACCGCATCCGCATCAAGTCGAAGCCCGAGCACGCCGTCATCCTCGGCACCTTCCTGGCCATCGGCGTCACCGGCTTCGGCGCCGAGGCCTTCCGCATCGCCCTCGCCGGACGGCCCGACTTCGAGAAGTGGTCGATCATCGGCTACCCGCTGTCGGGGCTGGTCGACGGCAGCAGCAGCCTGGCGGGCTGGCACCAGGCCTGGTGGCTCGCCCACGTCTTCACGTTCTTCGTGTTCGTCGTGATCCTGCCCATCACGATGCTGCGCCACATCTTCACGTCGCCGCTCAACATGTACCTGCGCGACCGCGAGCGCCCCAAGGGCGCCATGAAGGCCATGCCGAACCTGATGGAGACCGAGCTCGAGACGTTCGGCGCCGCCACGGTCGAGGACTTCACCTGGAAGCAGCTGCTCGACACCGACGCCTGCACCATGTGCGGCCGGTGCACGTCGGTGTGCCCGGCCCACGCCACCGGCAAGCCCCTCGACCCCCGCGAGATCGTGCTCAAGGCCGGCGAGGTGATGGCGCGCAGCGGCACCCCGGCCGTGTCTCCCCCCATCGGCGTCGACCCCGAGATCACCGTGTCGTCGTCGTCGCTGTTCGAGCGCATCACGCCCGAGGAGGTGTGGGCCTGCACGTCGTGCAAGGCCTGCGACGAGATCTGCCCGGTGAACATCGAGATCCTCGACAAGATCCTCGACATGCGGCGCTACCTGTCGCTGATGGAGTCGAACTTCCCCACCGAGCTCGGCACCGCCTACCGCGGGATGGAGAACTCGGGCAACCCGTGGGGCATGTCCCAGGCCGACCGGGCCGCCTGGACCTCGAAGGTCGACGGCGTGCCCATCGTCGAACCCGGTGGCACCTTCGACCACGAGTACCTCTACTGGGTCGGCTGCGCCGGCAGCTTCGACGACAAGAACCAGAAGGTGACGGTCGCGATGTCGAAGCTGATGCAGCGCGCCGGCATCGACTTCGCCATCCTCGGGCCGAGCGAGATGTGCACCGGCGACAGCGCCCGGCGCTCGGGCAACGAGTACATCTTCCAGATGCTCGCGATGCAGAACATCGAGACCCTCGACGGGCTGGGCGTGAAGAAGATCATCACGCAGTGCCCCCACTGCTTCAACACGCTGCAGAACGAGTACCCGCAGCTGGGCGGCAACTACGAGGTGGTGCACCACAGCCAGTTCCTCGAGTGGCTGATCGCCGAGGGCCGGCTCGACATGAGCGACGCCCACCTCGACGAGCGGGTCGTCTACCACGACTCGTGCTACCTCGGCCGCCACAACGACGTGTACCAGTCGCCCCGCAAGGTCATCGGCAGCCTGGCCGGCATCGAGATCGTCGAGGCCGGCCGGAACGGCACCAAGGGCATGTGCTGCGGCGCCGGCGGCGCCCGGATGTGGATGGAGGAGACGACCGGCAAGAAGGTGAACGACGAGCGCAGCCAGGAGCTCATCGCCACCGGCGCCAGCCGCATCGCCGTCGCCTGCCCCTTCTGCTACATCATGATCGACGACGGCACCAAGGCCGCCGGCAAGGAAGAGGACGAGGTCAAGGTCGCCGACATCTCGATGCACCTGCTCGAGGCGCTCGAGACCCGCGACACCGAGCGGCTCGAGACGCTCCGGGACTGACCCGGGTCGGACCACGCGGCGCGGCCTCCACCCGATCTGCGAGCGCGACGACGGGGCGGCCTGCGAGAGGCCGCCCCGGTCGTGTTCCGGGCGCCCGCCCACCGCGCGGCCCGGAGATCTGTCGATCCGGTGAAGCGGAGGGTGTGCGACGCGCCCGCCGCGTCGCACACCCGTCCACCCACCACATCGGGGGGTTCGCTCCGTCTACGAGCCCCCCGAGGTTCCCGCCAGGGACCTGAAGGTCGAGGTGGCGTCCGTGGCGAACGCCAGGCGCCGGATCGTGATGCCGACCCCGTCGACCGCGGCGAGGTCGGCGAAGTCCGCCGACACGTCGTCGATGGCGCGCTCGATGCCGTAGGCCGGCATCACCACCGCCAGGCGGGAGGCGCTGAGGGCCGCAACGGTCTCACCGGCGCGGAAGCGCGCGGTCAGGACGCGGCCCGCCGTCGCCCTGACCTGCATCCGCTCGGTGGCCCGCAAGGCCCCCAGCTCGAGCTGCACGACCACTGCCCCGAAGGTCACCGGGGGAGAGATGGCCAACGCACGACACTGGTCGTGCAGCTCGCGCACGCGCTCACGGACGTAGCCGGAGCTCGCGAGTCCTGTCACCACGTCGACGCAGTCGGTGCACGACGCGGCTGCGGCGTGCTCGACCGCCCACGCGGCGAGCGCCCGGGCGACGAGACCCACCGGGTCGAGGGTCTCGCCCCACGTTCCGCGCCCGGCCGGCCAGGCCAGCCGCACGAGGGCGACGAGATCGTCGGTGACGGCCTCGACCGGGTGCGCCGCGCCCGCCCGGGCCTGGGCGAACGCCACGACGGCGTCCTCCACGTCCCGGACGGCCGACGCCCCGTCGAACACCGCCAGCAGGTCGCCGGCCGCCGGGTCGGCCCACTCGTCGAAGAGCAACGAGCTGCCGGACGCGGCGTACCAGCGGTTGATCAGCCCGCCGACCGACCGGTGAGGCGGCCCCGACCGGTCGACGAGCGACGTTAGGAGGCGCGACGCCCCGTCGATGCCCGGGTGGTTGGGCTCTCGAGGCACCGTCGTCTCCGTCACGCCCCATGAGAGGGGCGAGGTGGGCCCCGATGACGCCGTTCCGCGAAGAAATCGCGGATTTCTCCGAGCCGGGCGGTGCGGCGCCCCTCCGTGCCGGTCAGCCAGGTGGTGATCGAGTGAACTTTGGGCAACACTGACGCGCAGGTCTCCCCGATGACGATCACGGCGCTCACCGACGCCGAGCTGCTCGACCAGGCACGCAACGGCGATGAAGCTGCGTTCACCGAGCTGTACGTCCGACACCAGCCGGCGGCGCTCAGACTGGCGCGCACCTACAGGCGGCTCGGCGACCCCGACGACCTGGTCAACGCCTCGTTCGAGCGGGTGCTCGGCGCCGTCCGCCGGGGCGCCGGGCCCACCGACTCGTTCCGCGCCTACCTGTTCGTCACGCTGCGCCGGTACGCCGCCGAGCTGGCGGCCAAGGCGCCCGACGAGGCGCTCGACGACGTCCCCGAACCCATCACCGCGGCCGCCGACGCACCCGCCCTCGAGCAGGCCGACCGCACGCTGATCACCGAGGCGTTCGAGTCGCTCCCCGACCGCTGGCAGGCCGTGCTGTGGCAGACGGCGGTCGAAGGCCGCCAGCCCCGCGAGCTGGCCGACACGCTCGGCGTCTCGGCCAACGCGGCCGCCGCCATGGCCTACCGGGCGCGCGAGAAGCTGCGCCAGGCCTACCTCCAGGCCCACCTGCTCGCCTCGCCCGCGCCCGATCACGAGCCCTACCGCTCGCAGCTCGGGGGCTACGTGCGGGGTGGCCTGTCGGCCCGCGACACCGCCGCGGTCGACAAGCACCTCGAGGGCTGCGAGTCGTGCCGGGCGCTGGTCGCAGAGCTCGAGGACGTCAACCGCTCGCTGGCCCGGGCCGTGCTGCCGCTGTTCCTGCTGGCCGGAGGCGGCAAGCTGGGCGGGGCGCTCGCCGCCGGAGCCGCGGCCGGTGGTGCCGCCGACTCGGCCGGCAAGGGCGGGCTGCTCGGCAAGCTGCGCCACGCCGCGCCGGCCGTCGGGAGCACCGCCGCGATCGCCGCCGTCATCGCCGGCATGGTCGGCATGGGGTCGGTCGTGGCCCGGCAGGACGCCGGTCCGCTCAACTCTGCGGCCGACGCCGCCGACATCGGGGGCGACGGCGGGCGCGGCGACGGCGGATCGTCGGGCGACGGCCGCGACGACGCCGGCGGGTCGCTGTTCGGCGACGAGGACTTCGCCCTCAGCCCGTTCGACGACGCGTTCGACGACCTCGACTTCGGCGACTCGGGGTTCGGACGGTTCGACGACGAGTTCGGCGGCCTCGACGACATCGACTTCGGCGACTTCGACGGACCGGGGAGCACGCGCAGCCCCGCCCGCCGCGGCGGCACGGGCGGAGGCGCGGCCTCGCCGACGGCACCGGGCGGCGGCGCCGGCCCGACGCCCACCGACCCGGGGGCACCGCCGACCGGACCGGGCACGCCCCCGGCCGACCCGGGCCCCCAGGACCCCGGCGGCCCGCAGACGCCGCCGCCCGCGCCCCTGGCGTTCGGCACGCCGACGTGGACCCCCGCGGCCGTCGGGCGCGGCACGCTGGTGGTGACCCTCGGCGAGGCCGGCGCGCCCGCCGTCCAGCCCACCGCCGCGCTCGAGGCCCCGACGCCCGCCCCGCTGCAGGCGGCGGCCGAGCCGCTGCGGATCGACCTCACCCTGTCGCCCGGTGCCCGGGCGTTCCCCGAGGCACCCCAGGACCCGCGCTGCGCCGCCCCCACGCCGACCTCCGACGGCGGGCAGGTGATGAGCTGCACGCTCGACCAGCCGCCCGCCGGCGGCACGGCCGCCTACAGCTTCGACCTGCAGATCGACGACGGCGTGCAGACCGCCGACCTGGCCCTGTTCCGGGGCGCGACGCTCGAGAGCCGGCTGGCGGGCCCGGTTCCGCTCGTGGCCTGGGAGGCGGGCCTCACCCTCGCGGCCCAGCCCGGCTGGTCACCCACGGTCGTGGGTGGCGTGGCGCTGCCCCTCGGCACGCTGAGCACGACGATCACCGCCGGCCCTCGCCCGCTGACGGGCGTCACGCTCACGATCTCCGTCGACCGCGACGCGGCCTTCGCCCCCGACGAGCTCTTTGGGCCCCAGATCCCCCCGGGGCTGCTCGACCAGCTCCCGCTGTCGGCAGAGGTGCGGGCGGCGATCGCGCGACTCGAGGCCACGGCTCTGCCGCCCGGCTGCTCGCTCACCGGCTGGACGGCGAACGCCACCGCCGCGGCGTGGGCGGCGCTGGTCACCGGCCACCTGCCCACGCAGGTGGTGTGCACGTTCGACCTCGCCGCCGGCGCCTCGACCACGCTGTCGGACGTCACCGGGCTGGTCGACCCGCTCTACGGCGACCGCGACGGCGCCACTGAGGGCACGGCCACCGTGACCCTGGCGGTGGCCGGTCGGGTCGTCGCCACGGGCTCCGTCGCCCTGTCGACGCCGGCGGCCCCGGCGTCGTGAGCGGCGCCCCTCAGGCGCCGTCGGTGAAGTTCTCCCAGTAGCGGCTGGGGGTCGGCCCCCGCTGGCCCTGGTACTTCGAGCCCACCCCGGACGAGCCGTACGGCACGTCGGCCGGCGTGGTCATGCGCAGGAAGCTGACCTGGCCGATCTTCATGCCGGGGTAGAGCGTGATCGGCAGGCTCGCGACGTTCGACAGCTCGAGCGTGATGTGGCCGGAGAACCCGGCGTCGATGAAGCCCGCCGTCGAGTGGATGAGCAGGCCCAGGCGACCCAGCGAGCTCTTGCCCTCGATGCGGGCCACGAGGTCGTCGGGCAGCCCGACCACCTCGGCCGTCGAGCCGAGCACGAACTCACCGGGGTGGAGGATGAAGGCGTCGTCGGCGGCGATCTCGATCAGCTCGGTCAGGTCGGACAGGTCCTGCTTCACGTCGATGACCGGCGCGGTGTGGTTGAGGAAGACCCGGAACAGCCGGTCGAGGCGCAGGTCGACCGACGAGGGCTGGATGCACGACTCGTCGAGGGGGTCGATCACGATGCGCCCGGCCGCGAGCTCCTCGCGGATGGTGCGGTCCGACAGGATCATCGGGCGCCGACCCTACCCGGCCTGGTCGGACGCCCCCGCCACCCCGCTCGCCGCCCCCGGGCCGAGCGGGAGCTCGACCGTGACGACGGTCCCCTCGCCGGGCGTGGACCGGAGCGTGGCCGTCCCGCCGTGGGCGCCGGCCACCGCCCGCACGATGGCGAGGCCGAGGCCCGAGCCGCCCCGGTCGCGGGCCCGGCCGGGATCGGCGCGGTAGAACCGCTCGAAGGCCCGCGCCGCCTGGTCGGCGTCCATGCCCGGCCCGTCGTCGCGGACCTCGACCACGCCGCGGTCGCCGTGGCGGCGGGCGACGACGGTCACGGCCGCGTCGGCCGGAGTGTGGACGAGCGCGTTGCGGACGAGGTTGGCCACCAGTTGCCGCAGCCGGTGCTCGTCGCCCTCGACGACGACGCCCTCCTCGGTCGAGGCCCGCACCGGCCGACCCGGCGCCACCGCCCGGGCGTCGGCGGCGGCGTCGACGGCCAGGACGCCCAGGTCGACGGGATGGCGCTCGAGCGGCCGCCCCTGGTCGAGGCGGGCGAGCAGCAGGAGGTCGTCGACGAGGTCGCCCATGCGTCGCGCCTCGGCCTCGGTGCGGCGCATCGCCTGGTCGCGCTCGGCCGGGTCGTCGAGCGCGCCGGCCCGGTGCAGCTCGGCGTACCCCCGGATGGTGGCCACCGGCGTGCGCAGCTCGTGCGAGGCGTCGGCGACGAAGCGCCGCAACCGCTCCTCGGACGCCTGCTGCTCGCCGAAGGCCCGCTCGAGCCGGGCCAGCATCGTGTTGAGGGCCGCGCCCAGGTCTCCGGCCTCGGTGCCCACCGGGGCGGACGGCACCCGCTGCGCCAGGTCGCCGCCCCCGGCGATGGCGCCGGCCGTGCGGGTCATCGACTTCAGCGGTCGCACGCCGAGCCGCAGCACCCAGAAGGCCACGAGGGCGAGGATGGCGAGCACCACCGCCGTGGCGACCGCCTCGACGGTGACCAACCGGCCCACCGCGGCGTCGACGTCGTCCAGCGAGGTGGCGGCCACGTGCACCCCGCCGTCGTCGCTGGTGTCGGCCCGCACGCGGTAGCGCACGCCGTCCTCGTCGGACCCGACGGTGAAGAAGTGGTCGTCCGCGTCGGATGCGGCCGCGGCGGCTCGGGCCTGGTCGGCATCGATCGCGGGCGTCGGTGCGTCGGCGGTGTCGCCACCGGCCCCGCGCACGTCGGGCGCCCGCACGGTCACGACCGCGTCACCCTCGACGATCCCCAGGTAGTACGGGCTCAGCGGCGGGCCAGCCGCCTCGGTGCCGTCAGGCGAGCCCGTTCCGCCGCCACCGTCCTGGGCGTCGGGGTTGCCGGGACCGCCCCCCGGCGGACCGAAGCCGTCGGCACCGTCGACGGTCGGCAGGCGGTCGTCGACCTGCCCGACCAGGTAGCCCTCGGCCGCGCGCGTGACGGCCACCGCCACGCCGCCGAGCACGAGGGCGACGACGCCCAACCCGACCAGCAGGCGGGTGCGCAGCGACATCAGCGGGCCCGCGGCACCGGGCGCCGGGCCACGACGACTACTTCTCCCGCAGCACGTAGCCGACGCCGCGGATGGTGTGGATCAGGCGGGGGTCGACCGAGTCGACCTTGCGCCGCAGGTAGCCGATGTAGGTCTCGACCACGCCGCCGTCCCCCCCGAAGTCGTAGTTCCACACGTGGTCGAGGATCTGGGCCTTCGACAGCACCCGCCCCTGGTTGGCCAGCAGGAAGCGGAGCAGGTTGAACTCGGTGGGCGACAGGGCGACGTCGTCGCCCTGCCGGGTGACCCGGTGGGCGTCGTCGTCGAGCACGAGGTCGGCGCACTGGAGCACCGCGTCGGGTCGCCCCGCGCCCGTCCGGCGCAGCACCGCCTGGATGCGGGCCACCAGCTCCTCGAGGCTGAACGGCTTCACCAGGTAGTCGTCGCCGCCGGTGGTGAGGCCGCGCACCTTGTCCTCGGTGCCGTCGCGCGCGGTCAGGAAGACGACCGGCGTGCGCCGCCCCTCCTGCCGCCACCGGCGGCACACCTCGAAGCCGTCGAGGTCGGGCAGCATCACGTCGAGCACCACGAGGTCGGGCTCGACGGGGCCCACCGCCTCGATCGCCGCCCGGCCCGAGTCGACGGCGTGAACCTCGAACCCCGAGTGGCGGAGGGCCGCCTCGAGCATCGAGCGGAGGTTCACCTCGTCGTCGACGAGCAGCAGGCGTTCACCGGACATGCGACCACTCTGACCAGGTCGCCTGAGATCGCGCTGGGTGCTTCCTGTGCGCCGGCCGAGAGCGGCGTCCAGCGACTTCGGCGGGCGTTCTGCGGGACCTCTGAGGTTCGTGCCGTTGAGTGGCGGTCACCAACGACCACCAAGGAGACACCTCATGGACTGGACCCCCCGGCGGATCGTCGCCGCCAGCGTCGTCTCGGGCGCCGTGCTGCTCGGCGGTGCGGGCCTCGCCGCCGCGCAGGACGCCGACGACTCGCCCACCACCACCGTGCCCGACGACGGCTCGTCGTCCGACAACGGCTCTTCGTCCGACGATGGCACCGCCACCGTGCCCGACGACTCGGGCTCGACCTCGGACGGCTCGACGGCGGACGACCCGTCCACCACTGCGCCCGAAGACGGGTCCCACCGGGGCGACGACGGGACGGGGAGACCACCCGGCGGCGAGCCCCGCGGTCCCGGCGACGGCGCGCGGGGCGACTGCCCCGACGGCGGCGATGCGACCGACTCGGGCTCGGACTCGGACTCCGGGTCGAGCGACTCGGGCTCCGGCTCCGACTCCGACTCGGGCTCCGGCGACTCGGGCTCCACCGACAGCTCGACCCAGGGGTCGTCCGCCACGGCCACCGCGCTCGTGGCGTGAGGTTGCGGGGCCGGCGCGTGGTCGTGCCCGGCCCGCCGTTCGGCCGGCCGCGGGCGGATCCGCCACCCGCCCGCGGGCCGGCTCCACGCACCCGACGGCGGCCGGATCGGGATCGCCCGCGTCGCGGGGCGTGGGCTAGCCTCGGCCCCCACCTCGCGGGTGTAGTTCAATGGCAGAACATCAGCTTCCCAAGCTGAGTACGGGAGTTCGATTCTCCTCACCCGCTCCAAGCGCCCCGGCCGCAGGTCAGGGGCGCTTTCGCCGTTTCTGAGCCGGTGCTCGCCCGGGGGGTGCGAACCATCTCCCGGTGTCGGCGAGCGAGCTGTTCCCCGCGAGGTACTTCACGAGGGCGGTCGTGGAGGCGCGGGGACGGCTAGCGGCGGCCCCCGGCGATCTGACGGGCGACGTCGGCGATGTAGACGTCGTCGACGTAGGCCATTCCTGCCGCTTCGACGATCTGGCGTTGCCGAGCGGACTGGGCGGCTGGGAGCCACGTTCCCCGGTTGTCGGCCGGCTGTGGAGGCAGCGTGCGAGCGGAGTGGTACCACACCACGGTCGCCCCCAGGCTCGCGGCCAGGTCGACGTGTTCCTCGAAGGCGTGGCCGACGTCGAGGTGCACCAGATCGACCTGGTCAGGAGCCTGGGCGAGCGGGGTGGTGACCAGCTCGCCGTCGACAGCGAGGCACGACGCCCAGTCGTCCGGGGCCGGACCCGTCCTGGCGACGACGTCGAAGCCGGAGGAAGCGAGCGTGACGGGCACCTCGGGGCCGATGAAGGAGACGAGCAGGATCCGCCGGGCGGACGCCAGCACTTCGTCCGGCGCCGGCGTCGGCGTGCGCTGCCGGTCGACGTCCGGAGCTTCCGCGGGGGTTCCCAGGCGCCGTGGCCACGCGGTGGTGAGCTTGTCCCGGTCGGCTTCGCCGAAGCCGTCGTGGGTGAAGTGGAGGTCGCAACCCCCGTCCCGGTTCTCGATCACGGCCCATCTGCACACGGAGGTGACGGCGGGCGCCGCGTCGTCGACGAAGGTGTGCTCGACCAGGGCGACACGGAACCCCGGCCTCGGCGGGTCGAAGGAGCGGACGGCGCCGCGGGCGGTGATCCCGTCATCCGGCAGCTCGAACTGGACCTCGCCACCGACCCTGGCCTCGATCGAGCACCGACCGCCGAGCCAGCGCGAAAGCCGGTCGGCGTCCGTGATCGCCGCCCACAGATCTGCCTGTGACCGGTCGAAGTGCTCCTCGACGCGGATGGCCGTCTCGCCGTGGGAATCGGATGCGTTCACGGGGCGTCCTCCATGTGGTGGTGGAGCGTGGCGAACTTCTCGCCCCAGAACCGCCGGTACCGGGCGAGCCACGCGTCCATCTCAGCGAAGGGTGCGGGGTTCAGGCGGTAGAGGCGGCGTTGCGCGTCCTCTCGCACGACCACGAAGCCGCCCGCTTCCAGCGTCTTGAGATGCCGCGAGACCGCCGCGCGCGTCATGTCGAAGTTCTCGGCCACCCTGCCTGCCGGCATCTCGCCGTGCTCCGCCAGCAGCTCCACGATCCGCACCCGGGTGGGATCTGCCAGCCCGGCGAACATCGTCACGCCTGGTTGTGTAACACGAACATTGCGCAATGTCGACGTTGCATAGCTGCCGTGAGGCCAGGGCGCCGGCGCGCGGACGTCTCTCTGTTCCCAAGCTGAGCACGGGGCTTCGATTCTCCTCACCCGCTCCACGCGGAACCCGCCCGGGTCGCCGATCGCCTTCTCGCAGAGCTCACGCCAACCCCCCGGTGCCCGCAGGCGGGTCCGAATCCAGCCATCGGTTCTGTTCCGAACCACCTCTCAGAGCTGCCCCATGCGGGGGCGCGAAGGAGGAGCAACCGTGGTCTACCGAAAGGTCCTGGGCGGCATCGCCACGATCGCGACCGCCGCCGGTCTCAGCCTGTTCGCGATCGGCCAGCAGCCGGCGGGGGCACAGACGCTGGCCCAGCAGGCGCAGCAGGCGATGCAGGCCATCGGCGTGCCGTGCAACGCCTACTCCAGCGGAGTCCTGGAGTGCTCGGGCTACAACGGCGACAACGTCTACACCCACCTGCGGGTGCACACGGCCGTCACCGACCCGGAGCCGACGACCCTGGACGTGTTCGATCCCTACACGGGACGCTCGGTTCACTTCATGCTGTCCGAGGACGGCTCCGGGAACGCCCACCTCGTCGGAACAGACAGCGAGACCGGGTTCATCGACACCACCAGTGGCTGGCTCTCGGTGTTCTACCCCTACGGGAACCCGTACAGCGCAGCCGTGCACTCACCGGTCGACTTCTACGCGGGCGCCTGGGGAGGCGGAAGCGGTGGCGGCTGTGGTGGTGGCGGCGGTTGGGATCCGTTCGAACGCCACTACTGCACGGCGTGAGGACACGCTCGGCGAGGGCCGCCGCCTGATCGACGACGCCGGCCGGCCGTACGCGTGGCCGGCACCAACGTCGACGTCGTCCACGGCCATGCCGCCCACACCGATCTCCCCGACGGCCGCTTCGGCGGCCGCGTGCTTCGGGGTGCTCCACCACATCCCGTCGGCCGAGGAGCAGGACGCGGTGCTGCGGGAGGTCTCCCGGGTGCTGCGCCCGGGCGGCTGGCCGCTCGCCACGGACGCCCACGCCGACGACGAGGGGACCCGCGAGCGCCACCGCGACGACACGTTCGTGCCGCTGCCGGTGGTGACGCTGCCCGACCGGTTGCGGGCTGCCGGGTTCGCCGACGTCGGCATCGACCGCAGCAGCTACGAGATCCGGTTCACGGCCAGGACGCCGACACCCCGTCCTCGGCCAACGCCTTGAGGTTGAGCAGCTGGCGCCGCATCATCACGAGATCGCCGGCCGGGAGCACACGGCGCATCACCGCGCCCACCACGCCCGCCGGCGGCACCAGCACCACCTTGGCGACCAGGCGGAACGCCCCGGACCCGGCCGGCGCCACCACGTAGCTGATCGCCACGTCGCCGAAGGCCGGATGACCCCTGAGGCCGATCGTCACGTGGACGTCGCGTGCGAACGACACCAGGTCGAAGATGAGCGCGATGCGCTCGCCGACGGCGAGCTCGTCGACGCCGGGCACGAGGTGCTGCGGGCTGCGCCGCCCCCGGTTGTCGACGAGGTCGTAGCTGTACGGGGCCAGCTTGAGCTGGCACAGCCATCGGAACACGACCGCCGGCGGGGCGTCGACGCTCACGGCTCGGAAGAGGACCTGCTCGGGCTCCGGGAGGACCTCGTCACAGGGGTACCTCTGGTCGCGCTCCTCGGGCGTGCTCCCCCAGTTGTCGATCACGTCACGGGTGCGACCCGTGCGCGCGCTCACGACGGCGGCGGTTCGGACAGGACCTCCGCCAGCGTGCGGCGGGCCACGGCGACCATGCCCGGGTTGGTGTCGAGGTAGTAGGGCAGCGCCATCACCGCCTGGAGCAGGGCCCAGCCGCGCCCACGCTGCCAGGCTGCGGCATCGACGTCGAGGGCGGTGCGGTACGCCTGGCGCCCCTCGGCCGAGAAGAGGTTCCACGCCGGCATCAGGTCGCACGCCGGGTCGCCGACGCCGAGGGCGCCCCAGTCGATGACCGCGGTGATCCGCCCGTCGACGACGAGCAGGTTGCCGGGCATGAGGTCACCGTGGACCCAGACGGGCGCACCGGTCCACACCGCGGCCCCGACCGCCGCGTCCCACGCCGCGGCCGCCGCGCCGGTGTCGACGAGCCCGCCGATCTCGTCGAGCTGGGCGAGCGATCGCCGCACCGGGGCGTCGAACGGCAGGAGCGGCGCGCCGCGCCCGTAGTTCGGCGGTCCGGGTCGCGGCCCGCCGGTGGTGTCGACCCGCCGGAGCGCGAGCACGAACGCGGCGAGGTCGCGGGCGGCCTCGACCTCGTCGCGCAACGGTGCGTGCGTGGCATCGGCGCCGTCGAGCCACCGGTAGACGGCCCACGGCCACGGGTACCCGGACGCCGGCTCGCCGACCGCCAGCACCTCGGGCACGGCGAGCGGCAGGTGGGGGGCGAGCCGGGGCAGCCAGGTGCGGTCCCTGGCGATCTCGCCGGGGTCGTGGTCGACCAGCGGGAGGCGCACCACGCGGTCGCGACCGAGGCGGTAGAGCGCGTTGACCGTGCCCGACGACTCGAC
>Ga0111539_10008435_pt1 | contig 13111 bp, 10 predicted proteins | sample RhiMethybrSRZTD1_FD_79667 | JGI IMG/M metagenome (GOLD analysis project Ga0111539, IMG submission 79667) | Populus rhizosphere microbial communities from Tennessee, USA - Rhizosphere MetaG P. TD hybrid SRZTD1 (version 2) (version 2) | ecosystem: Host-associated > Plants > Roots > Rhizosphere >...
CGAGCGCCTCGGCGTCGCCCATCGGCAGCTCGTCGAGATTGCCAAAGCGCTCTCGCAGGAGGCGCGCGTCCTGATTCTTGACGAGCCCACGTCCTCCTTGTCCGAAGTGGAGACCGAGGCGCTTTTCTCCACTTTGCGGCGGCTGCGCGCCGCAGGGGCGGGGCTCATCTACATTTCGCACCGCCTGGAGGAGATCGAGCGCATCGCGGACCGAATCACGGTCCTGCGCGACGGCGCGTCCGTCGGCACTCGTGCGGCGGCCGGCGTGGACCGCCGGGAGCTCGTGCGCTGGATGGTCGACCGCGACATCGGCGACGTTTTCCATCGCCCCGCGCCGGCTTCAGCGGACGTGGCGCTCGAAGCGCGCAGCCTGCGCAGCGCGGCAGTCCATGGCGTGAGCTTCTGCATTCGGCGCGGTGAGATCCTCGGGATCGCAGGGCTGGTCGGCTCGGGCAGGTCGTCCCTCGCGAGGGCGCTTTTCGGGGTCGAGCGGCTGGAGGAGGGACAGGTCTTTGCCGGCGGAAAGAGCGTGCAGCTACGGTCCCCGCGGGACGCCCTCGCCGCGGGCATCGTCCTCGTGCCAGAGGACCGGCGCCGGGATGGCCTCGTCCTGATCGAGTCCGTGGCGTTCAACATCGCGCTTCCCTGGACGCGTCGCTGGTGCCGCGGCGTCTGGCCGAGCCATTCTCGCCGCCGGGAGATCGTGGACAGGACCGTCCAGTCCTTCAGGATTGGCGGGGCCGACGCCGAAGCGTGCGTGGCGACCCTGTCGGGCGGCAATCAGCAGAAAGGACTGGTGGGGCGGTGGATGGAGGAGGCGCCTCGCGTGCTGATCCTCGACGAGCCCACCCGCGGCGTCGACGTGGGCGCGCGCGAGGAGATGTTTCGCATCATCATCGCCCTCGCCGGCAGCGGCATGGCGGTCATTCTGATTTCTTCGGACTTGAACGAAGTCGTCGGGCTATCTCACCGCGTCCTTCTCTACCGGGATGGCGCCATCGACGGTGAGGTCCTGCCGGGTGCGACGAGCCTCGAAGCGATCATGGCACGCTTGACGGGCGCGGGAGGCAGAGGCTCATGAGCGCTCGAACCGGAGCCCGGCGCGTCGGCCCGCTCGTGGCGGCCATCGTCGCGCTTCTGCTCTTCTTTCGCTTTGTTCTCGGCGTCGAGATTTTCCTGTCGCCGCGCAATCTCATCAACCTCATGGAGCAGATCTCGGTCGATGCGATCCTGGCGTTCGGGATGACGCTCACGATCCTGATCGGAGGCATCGACTTGTCGGTCGGCAGGGTGACCGCCCTGACGGGCACGGTCACCGTCTACTGGCTCGCCCGCAACGGCGACGCGCCCGAAAGCGCCGTCGAGCTCGCCACGGCGCTCATCGTCGGGCTCGGAGCGGCTGCTATCGTCGGCAGCGTGAACGGCACGCTGGCCGCGAAGTCACGCATGCCCCCATTCATCATCACGCTCGCGATGCTCATGGTGACGCGGGGCCTGGCGCTGAGCTTCAACGAGGCGCGGCCGATCCCCGTCCCCCGTCCAGAGGCCGCTTTCCTCGCGATCGGGAACTATCAGATCCTGGACCTCGTCCCCATCCCGGTCGTGGTCATGCTCGCCGTCTTCTTCGCGATGGTGGTGATCCTTCACGCGACGCGATTCGGCCAGCATCTCTACGCCATCGGCGGAAACCGGGAGGCGGCGCGCTTTGCCGGCATTGCCACGGAGCGCCACGAGATCATCGTCTACGTACTATGCTCCACCCTCGCAGGAGTGGCGGGCATCATCCAGGCGTCCCAGCTCAACGCAGCGGTGCCCGCGGCGGGGGAAGGCCTCGAGCTGAACGCCATCGCCGCCGCTGTCGTGGGCGGCACGAGCTTCACCGGCGGCGTCGGCACGATGCACGGCACTTTGCTGGGCGCCATCATCATTGGCATCCTCAACAAAGGCCTCAACCAGGCGGGAGTCCATTTCTCCCTCCAGTACCTAGTCAAGGGTTTGGTCATTCTCGCCGCCGTCTACCTGGACGTGTGGCGGCGGAAGTGACCCTCCCGGGCTTTCACCCATCGGCGCGTCCCTTGTCCTCGTGAGCCTGGATCGTCACCCGAAGGATCGTCTCGATGATCTCTTTGTGGACTTTCTCTTTCGGCGTGAGCTTGTCCTCGGGCTGCGTCCGCAAGTGCTCGAGGTAGATGAGGATTTGCTCCATCTCCGCCGAGTACTCCGGGTACAGGCTGTGAAAAGCCGCTTCGGCCTGCGCGCGGAACTTATCACTGACCGCCTTGACGAGCTTCTCCGTCTTCTCGACTTCGCTGGATTCCGGCATCGCGCGGTCGATATCGGCTTTCGTGGACCGAATGACGTCTTTCAAGTCCGCCGTCAACTTTCGCTCGAAAGTCTCGGTCACCGCGCCGAAATGTCCCGTGAGCTCCGAGATGATCATCGCCCGCAGGCTCGGGATCGAAGCGGCAATGGCCGTGATGGCCTGGGAAGCGACGTTCGGAGCTTCGCGCTCCAAGTAGCTCTTCAAGCTCTTTCTGCTGTCAGGAAGCTTCTTCTCGATCTCGGCGCGGCCGAGTTGGCCGAGCGTTTCGGCGTCCAGGGCAAAAGAGAGCCGCGTGAGGTTGGCGAGGAGGAGCGAACTCACGACCAGCGTCCCGATGCCCACGCCCAGCAGCACTTTGCGCCGCTTGCGCGCGGCGACGGCCTGCTCGCAAACGAGGCGGCGCAGGTGGACTGCCCGTTCGAGCAGCTGCGCGAGATCGTTCGAAACATTGGGCGGAATACCTTGACTCATAATTCCATGACCTCCATGTCCAGAAGCTGGAGCCAGAGGTGGATGAACCTCTTTTTCAACTCCAAGGGCGACTCCTGGACGTCCGAGAGCTCGAACTTCAGGAGGGAATCTCGGACTTTTGCGACGTCCTTCGAGAACAGCGTGTCGAATTCCTCGAGCGACCCGGTCAGCGTTGACTGGCAGATTTCGTCGATCTTCCGCTCCAGCTCCGCTTTCTGCGCGGGGTCTTGGAGGTGCGGGAAGCTCTCCTCCACCGTCTTCTCGACGGCTTTCAGGATGCGCTCCTCGCTCGCGGCAAGGAACTTGTGGCTTTCGAGGAGGATGTCGTTGCTCAAAGCGTCCGCCTCGCTCTGGAGCGTGACCGAGATCTGCGGCCACGCGACCTCGAGCTGCTTCTTGAACTCCGCGGCGTAGATCGGTAGGAGCTGCCTGCCCAGCAGTCCGATTTCCTGGATGGCGACCGGGCTGAGCGTGCCCAGCTCCCGGGAAAGGCTCTCGGAGACCTTATCCTGCGTCAGCTCGGCGCGCAGGTGCGTGAAGTTGACGAAGACGAAGCCGAGGACGATCAGGACCAGCGCACAGGCAAGGAGCGCGGAGGTCTTGCCCGCGCGCTGCCGCTCCTGCACCTGGGCATTGACGAACTCCTCGAGCTGGTGGATCTCCACCTGAATCTGTCGCAGCTCAGCTGGCGTGCTCATAGACCACTTCGATTCTGTGTCCCTGGAACGGTCGCGGATGCCTCGCGGACTCTCCGCGCGTACTGCACTCGCCCCTCCTTTATTGGCTGGCAGGGCGTTGCAGCTTTAGCCCAATTCGCGCGCCGATCGCCGGCCCCGATCTGCACCCGATTTCGGGTCGACCGCCGATTTTTTACCGGCAGGGTCTCCGCCGCGCGCGGAGCGGCTTCGATCGACTGCTCCGGACAACGCCAGCGCAGTTCGCGACTTCCGGAGGATCTTTGAGGCACGCAGGTTTTCGGTACCCGGCTTGCCAGAGACATCGGACCGAGGGAGGACCGCAACCATGTTTACACTGGGCACGGTAATTTTGATCCTAGTGTTCGTGGGGCTGCTTGTGGGGGTGCCGTTCAGGTTCAAAGCGCAGACTTCGGACGTGCTGGAGAGGCTCCGCCGCAAGCTTTCGGCAAGGGCTACTCACGCGGCGTTCGGCGCGGACGACGGGAAGGCCTGGGAACGCCTTCTTAAGACCCGCATCTGGGGCATTACGGCCGTCGCGTTCCTGTTCCTTCTCTTGGTGCAGCAGGGATCGCCGTTCAAGAACGATCCTCAAACGCTGGCATCGGCCTGCCTCAACGCAATCGGAGCTCTGGTCATCGCTGGGTTTCTGACCGTGATGTACGAGATGGTCACGCGGTTCTTGCCGGCGCTGCGGGCGGATGGGCTCCTCAGCCGCTTCGGCTACAAGGGCGTCTGGCTCATGGATCCGACTTCGCCGGCACGCGAGCTCCGCGATGGGCTCGCGACCCGATTCCACGGCTCGACCCGCGTCGTGATCGTCGATGTGACCGGCCACGAGCTGATCGGCAAAGGGCCGGGCCCAGCGGGCGGCCTCCTCTACGACACGTTGCACACGCTCACTGCGATTCCGGTGCAGGTCCTCTTGCTGCAGCCGGAAAGCGTCTCTCCCGACGTGGAGCAGCGCCGCGCCACGGTGTTCCAGTCCGTGCTCGCCGAGATGGAGGTGACGCCGCAGAACTACGTCCGCAGGATCCGCGCGACGCTTGACGCCATCCAGACGCTCAACGAGCAGCGCCCCACCGAGTGCAAGATCGAAGCGCGCTTCTACACGGAGAAGCCGTCGTTCCGGGCGCTCCTGTTCGACGAATCGATCCTCGTCTCCCCGTGGGTGCCGCGCGAGAGCAACGCCATCAGCTGCTTCCTCGACGTGGCGAAGACCGCGGCGGAGACCACGCTCTACAGTGCGCTGCGCTACCAGTGCGCTCGCGTCTGGGCCATGTCCGCGAACCAGCAGGATGCCGCGCAGAAGGCCAACGGGTTCAAGAGCATGGCGGTTCGCCGGGAGCCTGTGCCTGCCCAGGCGTTTGCAGCGAGGGAGCGTTAAGAGCGGTCATCGGCGCGGCCCTCACTGCTCGAGCCCGGCGGCGGCCCCTCGTAGACGAGCGTGCATCGCCCCACGCTGAGCGTATTGCCGCTCACGAGGCGCTGACCGTTGACGATCTCGCCGTTGAGCCGTGCCGGATGCTTGCTGTTACCGTCGAACACTTTGACCACGTCGCCGATGCGCAGGAGGTAGCAGTGGAACCTCGACACGGCCGTGTCGGTGAGGCAGACGTCGAGCCCGCGCGAGCGGCCGATGCGCGTGATGCCTTCGCGGATGGGGAACTCGGCGTGCTGCTCACCGTCCGTGCGAACGAGACGGTGCGGATTCTCGAGCCGCGAAATCGAAAAAAAGCTTCCTTCCTCGAGGTTGTGCATAGGGCAAATTGCCTGCATTCGCCTCTCGCCTGCGCTGCGCGTCAGCCGGCGCACGCCTCCCGGTTCGGCTCGGCGCAGCGATCCGCCGGGGCCTCTTCGCACGTCGGGTCGACGCCTGGCCAGCCGGCGGGCGGGTTGCCGCCCAAGAAGAGGAAATTCAGAATGTAGATCATGTCCGCGATGTCGGTGCGGCCGTCGCCGTTCGCCTCGCACGCCTCCGCGCACGGAGGAGTGGGCCCTCCTGCGAAGAGGAATTGAAGCCCGAAGATCGCGCTGGTGATGCTGGGTCGCGGCCCCTGCCCGTCGCAGATCCCCCGCACGAACAACGAGCCGCCGCTCGTGGGTTGGCAGCGGATCGGCGCAGCCGCGTACGTCCAGTTGTCGTACTGGCCGAAGAACTGAAGCTCGATCTCATCGCTCGCCGCCGTTCCGTGCAAGATGATGCTCGTGCGAGTCCCCTGGATCCTGGCGAAGAACTGCGGCTCGGCCTGCGCGACCCGGTAGACGTCAATGAAGACGGACGGCGCGGCGTTTTCCCATCGGACCGACGTCTGACCGCCGCCTTCGGCGCTCCACGCGCATTCGAGGGGGCCCGCCGTGGGGTTGACGTGAGGCGTCTGCGCGACGATGGAGACGAGCTCGAAGAGCGTGCCCGAGGTGCCCGCCGGGTCGCCGCAATCCCCTTGGACGGCGATCTCGTAGGCCTGCGACGGCGCCAGACCTTCGAAGACATGAGAAGTCGCGTTTCCCAGGAGCTGCTCGGTGATCTGACCGTTCAACTTGGCAGCGATCCCGTTGGCGTACGGCGGGGCAGGCAATCGCCAGCGCGCGAGGACGGCGTTGTCTGCTGGACCGGGGCCGAAGCGCACTTGCGACGCTTGCAGCACCTCGGGAGGAGGGCAGACTACGGCGCCGCAGGGCACGTCGCAGCACGAAGTGACCGGCGAGCTCCGGAAGCGGCCGAGCAGCGTCGGTTCGAGCCCCGTGACGATGCTAGCGACGGAAACAAAATGCTCTCCGAGACTCGACGCTGGGAAAGTCGCCCCCGGGGGATTTCCCGGCAGAGTCTCCAGCACGAGCTTGCCGTCGAGGTAGACCTGGTAAGCGGTCGGCGCTGGAGAAGCTTCGCGCCATTCCACGGAAATCTCGCAGGTCCCGTTGTTGTCCTGCGCCTCGCAGACCACGTCGGCAGGGGTGCCGAGCGCGGCGGGCGGAGTGTCCGTGACGCTCTGCTCGGCGGATCCCAGGAGGCCCGCCCCGCCTTGAGCGCTCAGCGTGTACGAGCCGGGGGGGAGGTCCTCAATCAGGTAGTAGTTTTCGCCGGGGACTCCCGCCACGGCGGCGACGCGCGCACCATTCGCCAGGATTTCGATCTCGCCGGGCTCCGACGCGCCGTCGAACCAGGCCGCCACCACGCCGTTGCTCCCTTCCACATCCCGAAAGCCGATCTGCGTCGCGCTGAAATCAGCCCCCCTCAGCGGAAGGAGGGGCGCGAACCAGCCGGCAAGGAGGCAGGGAAGGATCGATATCTTCTCCATGGCGAGCACGACGCACCTTTCGGAAGAGTTCAAGGATACGTCTGCCGGCAAGGAAAACCGCCCCAAAATCGAGCGCGGCGGTTGCGGCCCGCTGGATTCTCTATCGAGCGCTGCTGGTTGCGTTTACCCCCGACGAAAGAAAAAAGGCCCGCCGCAGAAGACTGATCGCTGGGCCATAGCTCACAGCTCCTGCGGCAAGGCCATTTTTGGGGGTAGACTGATCGATGGAAACAACGTGAGGCTGCTAACGCAGCGTCGCGGTTGGACGGCCAACTGCAGTGCGCAGCGGCGCCATCAATTCAACTTGCCCGGCGGACCCGAATCGTTACGAAGATTTCTTCGATTCTCGGGAATTCCGCAGTCGAGTATCGACCACGGATCCGAGCCGGTCGCGTAGGAGGGCCCTTGCCCGATGGACCCGAACACGTACCGCACCCGGACTCACTCCTACGATCCGACTCGCATCGTCGTAGCTCATCTCATCGAGACAGCAGAGTTGGAACGCTTCACGCAGAGCCGCGGGCAGCTCCTCGAACGCGCCGTTCGCCAGCTCGCTGCTTTCCCGGCGGAGCACGCCGGAAAGCGTTCCGGCCCCGCGGGCGGCAGGCACCCCCCGGAGCTTGCCGGTGCCATCGAGCCGGGCGTGCCGCATCCTTTCGCGCAAGTGGCGGCGGCATACGTTGAGCGTGATCCCGCGTAGCCAAGGCATGAGCTCGGCGCCCAGCACGAAGCTCGCGAGCTGGGAGTACGCGCGAGTCAAAGCCTCCTGCGCGAGGCTCTCGGCTTCGTCGACGTCCTTGACCATTCGCCGCGCGAGCTGGACGAGCGCTGGCCGCCGTTTCCGGACGATCTCGTCGAACGCGCCAGGATCCCCGCGGAGCGCGCCGCTGACGAGGCAGGCATCGCTCCGGTCGAGGCTTTCACCCTCCCGGAGAGAGCTCATCTGCGGACTCCTTGGAATCGGACCACGAACGCAGAGGCGCGCGCTGGCGCCACCGGTTGTGGCTCTCGCTGTAGAGCTGAATGAACTCGGGGTCGTGGTTCCAGTCCCTCACGGAGAGGTCCTCCTCGAACACGAACGCCTCGAGGCCCGGGATTTGGTAGCCGAGTGCGGACTTCACGTGGAAGAGCACTTTGTCCCTCGCTGCCAGCGACGCGTACGCCTGCGCCAGGCGGAAGTGGGTCCACCCCGCGAAATAGGGAGCCTCTTCCTGCGACATCGACTCCTGTTGGAGAAGCTGCGGGTCGCGCAGCCGCTCGAGCAGCTCCAGCCCAGCCAGGATGCGGACCTCCGGCTCGACGGGCAGGCTCCAGAGGAGGTCCATCGTGCTGTTGAGGTACCGTGACGTGTACCCGCAGCACGCCTCGCGGAGCCAAACCACTTGCTGCGGGCTCGAAAGGCGCGGCGGGGAGCTCTCGGTCGCTCGGTTGAACCGGTTCAGATCCTCTCGGGCTTCTTTCCAGTCTCCCGCGGCGGTTTTCAGGATCGCCATCAGGAAAAAAGTCGATCCGCACGGACGGCTGTCGTGCGCCGTGGCCCCTTCGAGCTCGGCGAGGGATTCCCGCGCGAACTGCCTGTCGATCCGGCCTCCCGAGACGGTGCGGAGGTCGAGCCACGCCTTGAGAGGTGGTAGGTAGGGAGACGTGGACGAGCAGCTCAAGGCGTCGAGGATGTACTCGAGCGCCTCCCGCTCCTTCCGAACGCTCGCCAGCAGCACTGCGAGGCCGACGGACGTGTCGCAGCCGATTCGCATCGTGCACTGCCGTAGTCGGCCGAACGCCGCCTCGAGCGTGGGTCGGGACGGACGGAAAACCTCGGTTTCGTCCGGGTCGAACGCGTCCGCGGGCTGCAAAGGAATCGCGCTGGCGCGCAGGAAGAGCAGTCCGACGTGCGACGGGTCGGCCTCGAGCCCCTCGATCAGCGCCTCGGAGCCCCGCCGGCGGGCCTCGACGCGCCGGGCGCGGATCTCTTGCTGGATTGCAGTCTGTTTCTCGTGGGCCTCCTCTTCCTGGAGCCGTTCGTGCCATCGGAAAAACGCGTCCGCCTCCAGCATTCGAGCGTCCGGGACGAGCTCCGCTGCGACCGACGAGTAGCGATCGGACTCGATCATGCGCACGGCGCCGGCGAAGTCCTCGGAGGCGAGCGACTCGACGAGGGCGGCGACGTATTTCAGGGATGCGTCGCCGGTCTTCAGGAGCGTATTAACGTCTTCGCGAATACTGTCCGCGATGCGGGGACGGAGGAATGGCTCGGAGAGGCGGCCAAGGTAGAGGACTTCGAGCGAGTAGCGCGCGAGGAGCCTTTCGAGCCGAGGCGTGGCGGATTTCGGATCCAGGCCGATCACGAAGGAGGCGTCCTCCGCGGCGGAGAGGAACTCTCCCCCGCGCCGCAGAATGCGGGCGCGCAGGAGTCGTGCGGCGCCGTTTGCCGGAGCCAGCCGGAGTGCCGACGTGACGTCCTCGAGCGCGAGGTGGAGTCGCTCGCGCTGACTGGGCCCGCTGCCTGTCGCCGCCAAACGGGCGCCAGCGGTAGCTATCAGGTGCTCGCACGCCACCTCGACCGAAGCCGCGTCCTCGTTGGCTGCAGAGACGATCAAGTCCCCGGTGCGCCCCGACGCTCCCGCCTCCGGAAGCCGGGCCGGCCCGTCGCGGCGCACGTAAGTGGTGAGGGCCAAACCGCTCGCCACGAACGCGAGCGCGACAACCGCGGCCAGGCTCCTCCTGGACCGGCCCTGCCCGCGATGCGAAACGATGGGCCGCCTTTGCGACTCTTGGAGGCTCGCCTCGAGCGCGTTGGCCATTTCGCCGGCTCGCTGATACCGGACGCTTTTCTCCTTGGCCAACGCTTTGTGGCAGATGTGAGCGACGCCGTCGGGCACTTCCGGATTCAGGCTCCGGAGCGGCGGCGGCTCATCGTCGGTGAGCCTCCGCAGGACGCCGATCACGGTGGAGTCCTCCACGACCGGCCGGCCCGCGAGCATCTCGTACAACACGGCGCCCAGCGAATAGATGTCAGTTCGCTCGTCGACTTCTTCGGGGGCTCCAATGACTTGCTCCGGCGCCATGTACCTCGGCGTGCCGATGAGGTCGCCCGACTGCGAGAGGTTGGTCAGCTCGTTGAGCGGCTTGGCGAGCCCGAAGTCCGTCAGCTTCGCGGCGCCGGCTTCGTTGATGAGTATGTTGGAAGGCTTCAGATCCCGATGGACTACACCTGAAGAATGCGCGGCTTCTAGCGCGCGCGCCACGTCGGCGGCGATCCGCAGCGCAACGCCGAGGCTGAGCGCGGAGGAGCCGATCAGCTGCGACAGGGAGCAGCCCTCGACGTATTCCATGACGAAGTAGTGGGCGTCGCCGTCGACGCCGACGTCGTGCACTTGGACGACGTTGGGATGGACGATCTTTCCCGCCGCCTGAGCCTCCTTCTGGAAGCGGAGGAGGTGCTCGGGAGTGGCATGCCCACCGCCCGTTAGGACCTTGATGGCAACCGGGCGATTCAGTCCCGGCTGGCGGCACCGATAGACGACTCCCATCGTCCCCGCCCCGACGCGCTCGAAGACGGCGTACTTACCTATCGTCGCGGGAAATGACTCCACCCTGGAATCAGCGGGGGTGGCAGTCATAGATGACCCCGATTATGGCCCACACGTTGCAGCATATTCGGCTTCGATTCTAACCCAGGCGGGGGAGGCCGAGCGATGAGAACTTTTCGAGCCCTAACCCGCGGGGAAAGACGCTGTTGGGGGTGCGGAGCTCCGCGAAACAGTCCCCGCAATGCCCTGTGTGGCCCTGTCGAGCGCTATCGAAGCCTGGATTTGGGCGTATTCCAGGGCTTGGGGCGGCCCTGGGCGTCGATGGCCACGTAGACCACGGTGGAGCTCGAGATCTGGCGCACCCCCTGCGGCTCGATCGACCGCACGAGCACCCGGCAGTCGAGCGTGAGCGACGTCGTGCCTTCGTGCTCGGGCCGGCACCAGATCTCGACGTAGTCGCCGAGGAGGCCCGGCGCGTCGAAGACGACCTCGCCGAATTTCTTCGTCACGATGCGCTTCGTTTTCATGACGCGCATGGCAGCCATGGCGGTCGCCTCGTCGAGCCACGCCATGAGCCTGCCGCCGAAGAGGCGCCCGGCGGCATTCAGGTCCGAGTACATGACGAGCCGCTGGGCTGCCAGCACGTAGCCGTCGAGCGGCGCGGGGCGATCGCTGCTCGAGCGGTTTTTCGTTCGCTGCGGCGTCTTGCGAGGCACGTTGGTTCGAGATCCTATCCGAGGGCCGATGCAGGGGAAAGCGCGCGCCCGGGCTCCCAGCCCCGAACTTCGCTGTGCCGCGCCGCCGCACATGCGCGAGCCGCGGCGGTACAATCGTGCTCGGCGCCCGCGCAGCGTTCCTGGATCCCTTTTGAAGGCCTGCGCCGCCGCCCGCCTCCTCAACGCATGAAGCTTTCCCGCCTCCGCGTCGCGTTCCAGGTCTTCCTCCACGCGGTCCTCATCGGCCACGTCACGGCTTATTACTTCCTCGACTGGAAGAAAATCGGCGCGCTCGATTTTCAGGCCTTCTTCCACTATTTCCTAGGCGACGGGCTGCTGACTGCGGGAGCGTTGCTGACGATCGCGGCTTACGGCTCCGCGCTGATTTTCGGCCGGCTCTTCTGCAGCTGGGGCTGCCACTTCGGCGCCTGGCAGGACCTCGCGGCGTGGATTTTCCGGCGCGCCGGCTGGCGGCCCCCTCTTCTCCGCACGCGGTTCCTCCATTTTGCGCCGTTCCTCGTCCTCGCCGCAGCTTTCGGTCTGCCGCTCCTCGACCGGTGGGCAGCGCGCGGCTGGGGGCCAGTCCGGAGTGACCTCGCAGCCGTGGCGCCGTGGGACACCCTGCCGGGATGGCTGGGTTCGCTGGTGACGTTCGCCGCTTGCGGCGCGGGCGCGCTCCTTTTTCTTGGGACGCGCGGCTTCTGCCGCTTCGTCTGCCCATACGGCGCGCTCTTCCGCGTGACGGACCTGGCCGCGGGCCGCCGCGTGAGGCGCGTCGGAGCCTGCTCGAGCGGCTGCAACTCGAGCGGGATCCCGCCGTGCACGCAGGTTTGCCCCACCGCGATCGACGTCCACGCTGAGACGGGCCGCGCCGGCCGCGTGACGAGCGTCGACTGCGTCCGTTGCAACCTCTGCATCGAAGCCTGCCCCTCCGGAGCGCTCGCGCACACGAGCGCCGCCACAGCTCGACGCCGCCAGGTGAGTTGCTCGAGCCCGGGGACGCTGCTGCCCGCGGAACCGGGTGGCACATTCCGTCCGCTAAGCATTCCCGCGCGACCTGCGCCCGTCCCGCCGGCGGAAGGGCGATTCGACCCTGCCGTCGACGAGGCAGGCTCGCGCTACGACTTGCCAGCCTGGGGCGAGGCCGTCGTCCTCCTGGCCTCCATCGGCACCTACGCGGCGGTCGATCTCGTGTACGGCGGGCACTTCCTCGCCGCCGTCCTCGCGCTGGGGCAGGGCTTCCTCCTTCTTACGGCGCTGCGTGCCGCGGCCGGCGACCCGGGCGCAACGGTGCTGGGCCGGCCGCTCCGCCGGGGGAGAGGCTGGACACTGGCGGGCATCACGGTGGTCGGGCTCTGGGCCATCAGCCTCGTGCCGACCTTCGAAGCGGCCGCCTTCAAGTGCTTGCGCTGGCAGGGTCTCCGGCTCGATCCTTCCGCCGGGGCGGGACTCGACGACGGAGGGGAAAGCCCCCGAGCGGCGCGGGAGGATGAGCCCGGCGCACCGCCGGTCCGGAGCGAGCGGTTGGCCCAGGCGGCTGCCAAATACCGCCTCGCGCTCGAGTATCTCCCATCGGACGCCTCCACGCGGCGGCTGCTGATCTCCGCTTACGTGCGCGGCGGGGACCCGCGAGCAGTCAGGGAGGCCGAGGAGCTCCATCGAAGGTCCGGCGACGGCGTGAGCAGGGCGCTCCTCGACTGGGTTCGCGCCAAGTTTCCGGAACTCGGGCCGGGCCGCTGAGGTGGCATCGCGCGCCGGCAGAGTGGGATTGCGGAAGTGGCTCTGGCCATCCCCGAGAGCCAAAGCTAATATAGCAACTCGTTATAGGACAGGGACTTCATCCTTACTTCGAATCCTACGCCCGCCCCGCCCCAGCCCGCGGGGCTGACGCCGTCGCGCTCTGGCGCCCCACGCAGGTTGCGTTCCCGGTTACTCCTAATTCTATTTGGGTCTTGCTGGATTCTGGGCATGCTGCGCCCGGCATCCGTCCAGCCCGAAGAGCCACGTCCTGGGGCCGCCGCCGCACCAGCTCCCGCGGAGCCCCCTTTCGAGAAGCTCGTCGAGTTCAACGCGCGAG
>Ga0111539_10008437_pt1 | contig 13109 bp, 6 predicted proteins | sample RhiMethybrSRZTD1_FD_79667 | JGI IMG/M metagenome (GOLD analysis project Ga0111539, IMG submission 79667) | Populus rhizosphere microbial communities from Tennessee, USA - Rhizosphere MetaG P. TD hybrid SRZTD1 (version 2) (version 2) | ecosystem: Host-associated > Plants > Roots > Rhizosphere >...
CTCGACCTTGCGGTTGTTGCGCCGCTCCTCCATGTCGATGAAGTCGATGACGATGAGGCCGGCAAGGTCGCGAAGCTTGAGCTGACGGGCGATCTCCTCGGCAGCTTCCAGATTGGTGTTGAGCGCCGTCTCCTCGATGGAGAACTCGCGCGTCGCCTTGCCGGAGTTGACGTCGATGGAGACGAGGGCCTCGGTCTGGTTGATGACGAGATAGCCGCCCGAGCGCAGCGTCACATAGGGACTGAACATGGCGTTCAGCTGGCGCTCGATCTGGAAGCGCGCGAACAGCGGCTCGGGCTCGTCGTAGCGGATGACGTTCTTGGCCTGGCTCGGCGACAGCATCTTCATGAAGTCGGAGGCCTCGCTATATGCCCCATCGCCGGCGACCAGGATGTCTTCGATGTCCTTGGAGTAGAGGTCTCGGATCGAGCGTTTGATGAGGTTGCCTTCCTCATAGACGAGGCACGGCGCGGTCGACTGCAGGGTCATGTCGCGCACATTCTCCCACAGGCGGATCTCATACTCGAAGTCGCGCTTGATCTCCTGCTTGGTGCGGGCGGCGCCGGCCGTGCGGATGATCAGGCCCATGCCCTCCGGCACCTCGAGGTCCTGGGCAATGGTCTTGAGTCGCTTCCTGTCCTGCGGATTGGTGATCTTGCGCGAAATCCCGCCTCCACGGCCCGTATTCGGCATCAGCACGGTGTAGCGGCCGGCAAGCGAGAGGTAGGTGGTCAGCGCCGCGCCCTTGCTGCCGCGCTCTTCCTTCACGACCTGGACCAGGATGATCTGGCGGCGCTTGATCACCTCCTGAATCTTGTAGGAGCGCATCCGCCGGCGCGGGCGCTCGGGAACCTCCTCCAATGCGTCCTCGGAGCCGACCTGCTCGACGCTCGTCAGCGTCTCGGGGGCTTCCACCTGATCGCCCGAGATCTCCTCGACGTGGCCTTGGCCTTCGCCGGCTGGGGAGTCGGCCGGCTGCTCGGCACCGTTCGCGAAAGACGGGGCGTCAGCCTGATGCGAGGCCGCGGGCTCGGCATTACTGGCGGCTTCGAGCACCGGCTCGGAGCGAATCTCGTCGCTGTGGGAGGCCTGCGCCGGTAACGCCTCGTGTGGCTCGCCCTCGGCGGGCGCTTCCGCGTGCACGTCGCGGGAAGGAGGTTCGATCTCCATGTCTCCGCCGGCGACCTGCCCACGCACCTCGGCGGCTTCTGCGCGGGCGTCAGCCTCGGCTTCCGCTTCGGCCTCGGCTTCCGCCTCCTCCGCCAGCAGCGCCTGACGGTCGGCGACGGGGATCTGGTAGTAGTCGGGATGGATTTCGCTGAAGGCCAGGAAGCCGTGCCGGTTGCCGCCGTAGTCGACGAAGGCCGCCTGCAGCGACGGCTCTACACGGGTCACCTTGGCAAGATAGATATTACCGCGCAGCGGTTTGCGCGCGGCGGACTCGTAGTCGAACTCCTCTACCCGGCCGTTCCGCAGTACCACCACCCGGGTCTCCTCGGGGTGCGTGGCATCGATGAGCATTTTGTTGCTTTTGTCCATGTGATTGGGTCCCTGGCGCCGAGCAGGCCGGCTGGCCGCCGGCCTCGGACAGGCTCCGTTGGGAGGCCGCCGCTCGTTACTGCGCCAATGCTGGTTGCTGTACTCGGACTCTGGCGGTCGAGGGTGCGTCCGGCCGCCCGGAGGTGGCGGGATGCCGATGCGGCGACCCAAGCAGACCGGCTGCCGGACTGTAGGACAGTCCGCGGTGCGTCGCATACTTCCCCGTATACTGAATAAGCTGCCGCCATGATCCACTCTTGGTGCGGGGCCGGCGAGCACGGCATGCTCGGGCCCCTCGTTGCGTGCCCGGATCGCGGGCAAACCTGGCACTTCCTTCGCGGCGTTTGTTGGCCGCTCGAAGCGATTTTCTCCGTTGCTGCGAGGGCGGCACTTTCCGTGTGAAGCCGCGCCTCAAGAATTGAGCGAAACTACAGGTAACCCCCCTCGTTGCTGGCGCCGCGAAGGGGGCGGTCATCGCGCTTCGTTCTCATCGAGACGAGCCGCCGCATCGGAAGCCAGGAAGGCCCGCGCATCCTGCATGCTGCTCGGGCGGCGAGCGTAGCGCTCCGGGCCCAAATCGCACGCTCCGACGGGCATCGCCGGATGACGCATACGACGGTAAGCGACGGAATCTTCTAGGCCCTGATCCCCTCTGTGGCAAGAAAGTTTTGTTGGAGGTCCTACCGACGGGCAGCCCTTGATCTAACCATCGATTCGGCAAACAAGTTATGAAGATGGTGCAGCGGCAGCCGAGGCTGCGGTGCGAGGGGATCAGGCTATCGGAGGGGTAATGGTGCGTCGCGACCGGCACTGGCTCAGGGGTCTGTGCGCGCTTCTCTGCGCGGCGGGGCTGGTGATGCCGGACGCGGCCTGGGCCCAGACCGAGATCCGCAAGAGCCGTCCCGGCCAGCCGGCCGGGAGCAGCCAGCCGCCTTCCTCCGCTCCCGCCGGTGCCGCGGAGAAGAAGGAACAGGCGCCCGCACCGCCGGCCGAGACGGCGCCGGGCGGCTGGGCCGCCGACGTCAGCGATCAGCCCGTGATAGCCACGGTGGCCGAGTTGACCGGCGACGACGCGCGCACGCGCTTCTCCATCATCCTCACGGGCAGGGTGCCGTTCCAGCACTTCACGCTGGCCGACCCCTATCGCATCATCGTCGATGTGCCCGACGTCACCTTCCGGATGCCGAAAGACGCGGGCCAGCGCGGCCGGGGCCTCGTCCAAGCCTACCGTTACGGCCTGTTCGCGCCGGGCAAGTCGCGCATCGTGATCGACGCCACAGGCCCGGTGCGCGTCGAGAACGCGGCCATAGCGAGCCGGCCGGGCTCGCTGATCGCGCGGCTGAACCTCGATATCGTCCCGACCGACCGGGCGACCTTCCTGGCGAGGCTGAAGCCGCCCAGTCCGGCGCCGCCCCCCCCGCGGGCGCCAGATCATGAGGAGCCCTCCGGCCCCGCCGCGGCACCCAAGCCGACGGCGCGCCCGGTGATCGTCATCGACGCCGGCCACGGCGGGGTCGATCCCGGGGCCGCTGCCGGGGAGGTGCTGGAGAAGGACGTCGTGCTGGCCGTCGCCCGGCACCTCAAGACCGTACTTTCGGTGAAGAAGCGCTACGACGTGCAGATGACCCGCTCCTCCGACGTGTTCGTTTCCCTCGACAAGCGGCTCGCCTTCTCGCGTGCCAAGGCTGCCAGTCTTTTCATCTCCATCCACGCCGATTCGGTCGGGGCGCAGGAATTCGCGCAGAACGTGCGCGGCGCGACTGCTTACACGCTGTCGGAACAGGCCTCGAGCCGTCAGGCGCAGCTTCTCGCCGAGAAGGAGAACCGGGCGGACATTCTGGCCGGCGCGGAAAGCGGCACCGAGGAGGAGACGGATCAGGTCAAGAGCATCCTGATCGATCTCATGCGGCGGGAGACGGCCAATTTCTCGACCGACTTGCGCGGTCGCCTGCTGACCCATCTTCGGCGCAAGATTGCACTTTCGCGTGACCCGGCACGCTCGGCAGCGTTCAAGGTGCTCAAGCAACCGCAGTGCCCGTCCGTGCTGATCGAGCTCGGCTACATGAGCAACACGCAGGATGCCAAGCTGCTCTCCTCGCCCGATTGGCAGCGCCAGGTGGCCACCTCCATCGCCGCCGCGGTCGACGAGTACTTCGCCAAGCGCGTCGCGCGCAACTGATGCCAATGCGCCCGCGCCATCAACCCTGTTGAATGCGGGGGAGAATCCGGCCTCATGCCGCCACATTCCATGCTATGGTGCGCCGGTCTCACACGAAGGTGTCGCGTCAACACGGCACAAACGCGCCACGCGTCGGCGTGAACGCGAAGGAAGCGGAATACACAGATGAGGCCCCAGCCGATCCTACCCCCGCCCCAGGCGCCCAGAAAGCGCCGGCGGAGGCGTAGCTGGCTGCTGGGCCTGCTGGGGTTCGGCTTCGCCTCGGGCGTGCTCCTGTTCGCGGTGGCAGCGGGTGTCGTAGGCTTCTTCGTGTGGAAGGCCTCGCGCGACCTACCCGACTACGAAAGCCTCGCCAAATACGAGCCGCCCGTCATGACGCGCATTCACGCGCACGACGGCAGCCTGATGGCCGAGTATGCGCGCGAGCGGCGCATCTTCGTGCCGATCAATGTGATACCCAAGCGGGTCATCGCCGCCTACCTGTCGGCGGAAGACAAGCGCTTCTATGAGCACGGCGGCCTGGACTTCACCGGTATTGGCCGCGCCGCCTACAAGTTCATCTCCAACGTGGTCAACCGGTCCGACCGGCGCACCGAGGGCGCCTCCACCATCACCCAGCAGGTGGCAAAGAACTTCCTGCTGACCAGCGACCGCACGCTCGAGCGCAAGCTCAAGGAGGCGATTCTCGCCATCCGCATCGAGCGCGCCTACTCCAAGGACAAGATCCTCGAGCTCTATCTCAACGAGATCTATCTCGGCATGGGCTCCTATGGGGTGGCCGCGGCTGCTCTCAACTACTTCAGCAAGGAGCTGAGCGATCTCGATATCGAGGAGGTGGCCTATCTCGCGGCGCTGCCCAAGGCGCCCAACAACTATCATCCCTTCCGCAGGACGAAGGAAGCCACGATCCGGCGCAACTGGATCATCGACCAGATGACCGAGACCGGAGCGATCACTGCCGAGGAGGGCAAGACCGCGAAGGCCAAGCCGCTCAAGGTCGCGATCCGCCCGCTCGGAACGCAGATTTATGCGGCCGACTACTTTGCCGAGGACGTGCGCCGCACCCTCGTCAACAACTTCGGCGAGGACGGCCTCTACGGCCACGCCGAGCGCTCGGCGACCGGCGACGGGCGCATCAACGGCGGACTTTCGGTTCGGACCACGCTCGACCCCAAGCTGCAGCGCATGGCGCGCAAGGCGCTCATCGATGGCCTCGTCACCTTCGACCGCGAGAAGGGTTGGCGCGGCGCGGTGCAGAAGATCGACATCGCCGGCGATTGGGGCGCCGCGCTGATGGCCATCGAAATTCCCGGCGATCTGGCGCCGTGGCGGCTCGGCGTCGTGCTCGAGGCACAGCGCACGAAGGCCGTGGTCGGCCTGAAGCCCGCCAAACAGGCCGACGGCAACCTCGTGGCGGACCGCGAGGCTGTCGAGATTCCCTACGATGAGGTCAAATGGGCGCGCACCAATCGCGGCACGCCGAAGGCCGTCACCGACGTTCTGGCCGTGGGCGATGTGATCTGGGTGGCGCCCAAGGACCACGCGAAGCCCACGGGCGTGTGGTCGCTGATGCAGATTCCCGAAGTCGGCGGCGGCCTCGTCGCCATGGATCCACATACGGGCCGCGTGCACGCCGTGGTCGGCGGCTTCTCCTTCGCGGCGAGCCAGTTCGACCGCGCCCTGCAGGCCAAGCGCCAGCCAGGGTCCTCGTTCAAGCCGCTGGTCTACACGGCCGCTCTCGACAACGGCTATAAGCCGACCAGCATCGTGCTCGACGCGCCCATCGAGGTCGACCAGGGTCCCGGCAAGGAAATCTGGCAGCCGAAGAACTACGACGGCTCTTCCGCGTTCGGTCCCTCGACACTGCGGCTCGGCATCGAGAAGTCCCGCAACCAGATGACGGTGCGCCTTGCGCAGGACATGGGCATGCCGCTCATCGTGGAGTACGCCAAGCGCTTCGGCGCTTACGATGACCTGCTGCCAGTGCTCGCCATGTCGCTTGGCGCCGGCGAGACGACGCTGCTGCGCATGTGCACGGCCTACTCGGTTCTTGCCAACGGCGGCAAGCAGGTGCATGCAACCCTGATCGACCGCATCCAGGATCGCTGGGGCCACACCATCTGGCGCCACGACAAGCGCGAGTGCACGGGCTGCAAGACGGATGCCTGGCAGGGGCAACCGGAGCCTGTGCTCGCCGACGATCGCAAGCAGATCATCGATCCGCACTCCGCCTATCAGATGACGTCGATGATGGAGGGGGTGGTGCAGCGTGGCACGGCCACCATCATCAGCAAGATGCTCCCCAACGTGCCGGTCGCCGGAAAGACCGGCACGACCAACGACGAGAAGGATGCCTGGTTCATCGGCTACACGCCCGACCTCGTCGTGGGTGTGTTCGTCGGCTACGACACGCCCCGTCACCTCGGGAAAGGCATGACCGGCGGTCACGTCGCCGCGCCGATCTTCGGCAACTTCCTCAAGCTGGCCCTTGCCGACAAGAAGGCCGTGCCGTTCCGCATTCCGCCCGGCATCAATCTCGTCCGCGTCAGCCTGCGCACGGGGCTCAGGGCGCACGGCGGCGAGCCCGATACGGTGCTGGAGGCCTTCAAGCCGCACGAGATGCCCGACGATGCCTATTCGGTCATCGGCTTCACCGATGAGCGCGGGGGCTTCTTCACAGGCGACCAGCATGGCGACCAGCCGGCTCCGCGCCGCAGCGGTTTGTATTGACGTTCCGGCTCGCGCACGCGCCCCCAGCCGGGCCCGGCCCACGCCCTCCCCGCCCTGAGCCTGTCGAAGGGCGGATGGTATGCCCGGAGCCGTGCTTCGACGTGCTCAGGGCGGGGGCCGCAGCTTCATGTGTCGTTTCTATCACCGCCGTAGGGCGCAATGCGCTCCGCTCTTGCGCCCTACGGCGATCCGCCGAGCGCGGACCGACATCTACACGGGCGCCCGCCGTTCCTATATGTAACAGGCCCCGAGTCCACGATTTCACCGAGGAAGCCGCCCATGCGCGCCGAAGCCGAAAAGCTCGCCGAATCGATCCGCCAGTCCCTGGCCCTGCTGCGGAGGCATCTTTGACTGGGATACGGCGGCGAGGCGGTTGGATGAGCTGAACAAGCGGGCCGAAGACCCCAACCTCTGGGGCAATCCGCAACAGGCGCAGAAGGTGATGCGCCAGCGGCAGGCGCTCGAACGGTCGATGGCCGGCTACAGGAAGCTCGAGCGCGACCTCGACGATGCCGTCACCCTGATCGAACTCGGCGAGACGGAGGACGACAAGGCCTCGGTGGACGAGGGAGAGGCCAGCCTCAAGAAGCTGGCCGACGAGGCGCGCCGGCAGGAGGTGGAGGCGTTGCTGTCGGGCGAGGCCGACGGCAACGACACCTACGTCGAAGTCCACGCCGGCGCGGGAGGTACCGAGAGCCAGGACTGGGCGGAGATGCTGGCGCGCATGTACACGCGCTGGTCCGAGGATCACGACTACAAGGTCGCGCTGGTAGAGCAGAGCGCAGGCGAGGAAGCTGGCATCAAGTCGGCAACGCTGCTGATCAAGGGCGAGAGTGCCTACGGCTGGCTCAAGACCGAATCGGGCGTGCACCGCCTGGTCCGCATCTCGCCCTACGACAGCAACGCGCGCCGGCACACCTCGTTTGCGAGCGTGTGGGTCTATCCCGTCGTCGACGACAACATCGAGATCGAGATCAAGGAGAGCGACTGCCGGGTCGACACCTACCGCGCCTCGGGCGCCGGCGGCCAGCACGTCAACACGACCGATTCGGCCGTGCGCATCACGCACATCCCCACCAACATCGTGGTGGCGAGCCAGCAGGAGCGCTCCCAGATCAAGAACCGCGCCATCGCCTGGGCGATGCTCAAGTCCCGCCTCTATGAGCTGGAGCTGAAGAAGCGCGAGGAGAAGGCCAACGCCGCGGCCGCGTCGAAGACCGAGATCGGCTGGGGCCACCAAATCCGCTCCTACGTGCTGCAGCCCTACCAGCTCGTGAAGGACCTGCGCACGGGCGCGCAAAGCAGCGACCCGCAGAAGGTGCTCGACGGCGACATCGATCAGTTCATCGAGGCGGCGCTGGCGCAGAAAGTGTCGGGCGGCGGCCCGGCCAAGGTGGAGGACATCGACTAGGTGCACCCGCGGGCGGTCGATCGCCGGCTGGCGGGGAGGTGGTTCCGGATGGATCGTCTGGTCTTGGGAGTGCCCGACCTCGGGCGCGGGATTGGGCTGATCGCGGACAAGACGGGCGTGCGTCCGAGCTTTGGCGGCCGGCATCCCGGACGCGGCACGCACAACGCGCTGCTCCCCCTCGGCGGCTGGCAGTATCTCGAGATCATCGCCATCGATCCGGAGCAGGCCGGCGCATCGGGCTTGCTGTTCCCGAGTTGGCGCGGCTGTCCATGCCCGGGTTCATCGCCTGGGCGGACGCGGTCGATAGCATCGATGCGGCCGCTGCGCGCGCCCGCGCTGCGGGTATCGAGACCGTCGGACCTCTCGCCGGCTCGCGCGCGCGTGCCGACGGCACCTTGCTGGCTTGGAAGACCCTGCGGCTCGCCAACCCGCCCGTCGAGGGCCTGCCGTTCTTCATCGAGTGGCAAGCCGGGACGGTACATCCTTCGCAGAACACGCCAGCGGGCTGCCGATTGATGTCGTTCGAGATCGAGAACCCGATGCCGCGGAGATGCGTCGCCTGCTGCGGAGCCTTGGCGTTGACGCAGTGGTTGCGCCTGGTGCGCAGGCGCGGCTGAAAGCGCGGCTGCAGACGCCAAGGGGCGAGGTCGAGATCGGCTGACCCGCAGTCTGAAACCTCTCGATACTGATCTTTTGACAGAAGCGGCCTGTCCATGTCACCGTGGGAGCGTTGGGGCAGCCATATCCGTCGACCGCTCATCGAGCGGTAAGAAAGCACCAACGCAACGCCCCAACGAACTGTGCGGTCGCCAGCCGGCGTAGAGCGTCGCGAGGTGCAAGCCCTTGCGGCGCCGAAGCACGCTTGGCAAACGCCCAAAAAGGGAGGACTGCCTCATGTGGAAGCACCTGCCTAAGCTTGGATGCGTCGGTACTCTGGTCATGTGCTGTACGGTGGCCACTGGCGCCGACGCCCAGGAAAAAGTGCGCTGGAAGATGCAGAGCGCGTTTGCCAGCTCGCTCACGCATCTCGGTCCTTCGGCCTTGCGCTTCTCCAAGAATATCGAGCGCATGTCCGGCGGCAAGTTCGAGGTGAAGTTCTACGAGCCCGGCGCCCTCATTCCCCCGCTCGAGTGCTTCGAGGCCGTGTCCAAGGGCTCGATCGAGTCCTGCTGGACGACGCCCGGCTACCACACCGGCAAGTATCCGGCGCTGGCGTTCTTCACGACGGTGCCGTTCGGCCCCTCAGTAGGCGAGTTCCTGGCCTGGAAGTGGCATGGCGGCGGCAACAAGCTGCGCGACGAGATCTATGCCAAACACGATCTTGTCGCGGTCGATGCCAGCTGCATTGGCCCGGAAACCTCCGGCTGGTTCCGCAAGGAGGTGAGGTCGGTCGAGGAGTTGAAGGGCATCAAGATGCGCTTCTTCGGCCTCGGCGCCCAGGTCATGCAGAAGCTCGGCGTATCGACGCAGCTGCTGGCCGCGGCGGACATCTACCAAGCGCTTGAGCGCGGGGTCGTGGATGCCACAGAGTTCTCGATGCCGATGATGGACATCAAGCTCGGCTTCCACCAGATCGCCAAGTACAACTATTTCCCCGGCTGGCATCAGCAAGTCTCGTGCGGAGAGCTGCTGATGAACAAGAAGGCCTGGGAGGCGCTGCCTGAAGCCTTCAAGGCGATGATCGAGACCGCCGGCGAGGCGCAGATTTCCTTCACCTACAGCGAGACCGAGGCCATGCAGTTCGAGGCCATGGCCGAGATGCGCGACAAGCACAAGGTCCAGGTCAAGCGTTGGGACGACAACGCTCTGGCTGCGTTCGAGAGGGCCTGGCTCGAGGTGCTCCAGGAGGAATCGGCCAAGGATCCCACCTTCAAGAAGGTGGCCGACCATTACCTCGACTTCCGCAAGAAGTACGCCATCTGGGGCAAGGCCCAGGCCATGCGCCCGAGCTACCTCGATTGAGAGGAGAGACCGGAGCAGCAAATGTTCTGCTCCGGTTCTCTTGTTCGCCCAAGGCCTGGCGACCGCCTCCACAATTCTGCGCCGATTCGTGGGCCAAAGCCCGGTTGTGACTTTGTTGCATCGCGTAAGCTGCCTTCGCGGCCTTGACGTGGCTCGGCCCGCAATTCACTGGTGCGGCTCGCTTATAGTGGCCGCGTCGTTGCCGGGGCCGTGAACGCGAGCAAAGCCGCGTGCCGCGCCAGGAGGACACGAATGCCGGACAGCCCGCACGCGCTGCACCTGATCCTGATCAAGCCAACGCACTACGACGACGACGGCTATCCAATCCAATGGCTGCGCTCGGCCATTCCCTCCAATACGCTGGCCTGCCTCAACGGGCTCGCGGAGGATTGCAGCAAGCGCAGAGTGCTCGGCGATGCCGTCGACATCCGCATCGAGACCTACGACGAGACCAACCGCCGCGTCTATCCCGACCGCATCATTCGCGCGCTGAAGCGGGCCGGCGGCAAATCGCTGATCGCGCTCGTCGGCGTGCAGTCGAACCAGTTTCCGCGCGCGCTCGACCTTGGGCGACGCTTCCGCGAGGCCGGAGTGCAGGTCGCCATCGGCGGCTTTCACGTGTCGGGCTGCATCTCCATGCTCAAGGAGATGCCCGACAACATGAAGGAGGCGCAGCGGATCGGCATCTCACTCTTTGCGGGCGAGGCCGAGGAGGGGCGCCTCGATACCGTGCTCAAGGACGCCTACGCCGGCACGCTGAAGCCGCTCTACAACTTCATGGCCAACCTGCCGGACATGTCGAGCCAACCCATGCCGATACTCCCCGCGGAGCACGTGCGGCGGACGGCCGGCACGATGACGAGCGTGGATCTCGGCCGCGGTTGCCCCTATCAGTGCTCGTTCTGCACCATCATCAACGTGCAGGGAAGGAAGAGCCGGTTCCGCTCGGCGGACGACCTCGAGGCCGTCATCCGCGCCAACGTCGCCCAGGACATCAACCGCTTCTTCATCACCGACGACAACTTCGCGCGCAACCGCAACTGGGAGGCTTTCTTCGATCGCCTCATCATGCTGCGCGAGGAGCAGGGCTTCGACGTCAAGTTCACGATCCAGGTGGATACGCTCTGCCACCAGATCCCGAACTTCATCGACAAGGCGGCCCGCGCCGGCGTGGCGCGCGTGTTCATCGGGCTCGAGAACATCAATCCCGACAGTCTGCTCGGCGCCAAGAAGCGCCAGAACCGCATCACCGACTATCGCGCCATGCTGCAGGCCTGGAAGAAGTGCGGCGTGATTACCTATGCCGGCTACATCCTGGGCTTCCCCAACGACCGCAAGGAAACCATCAAGCGCGACATCGAGATCATCAAGCGCGAGCTGCCGGTCGACATCCTCGAGTTCTTCTTCCTCACGCCGCTGCCGGGCTCGGAGGATCACAAGGTGCTGCACGGCAAGGGCACCTGGATGGATCCCGATGTCAACAAGTACGACCTCAACCATCGGGTCACGCATCATCCGGTGATGTCGGACCAGGAGTGGGAGGACGCCTACTGGTCGGCATGGGAGTGGTTCTATTCGCCCGAGCACATGGAGACCATCATGCGCCGCGCCGCAGCCTGCGGGCTGAGCGTGGGCAAGGTCATGTTCATGATGCTGTGGTTCTTCTTCTCGATTCGCTACGACCGCGTGCATCCGCTGGAGAGCGGATACTTCCGCCTGAAGTTCCGTCGCGACCGGCGCCCCACCCTGCCGCGCGAGAACCCGCTCATCTTCTACCCGCGCTACGTCTGGGAGACGACGCGCAGCCACTTCTGGATGGGCTATTGGATCCTCAGGATGAACAACGTGCGCCGCCGCATCAAGAAGGATGCGAAGCGCCGGCAGTACACGGACTTGTCTCTCTCCGTGCAGGACGGCGAGTACGATGCCCTCTCCCTCTTCACCGAAACGCGCGGCGGCGAGGGCGCGGTGGCCAAGCGGCGCAAGGAGGCGGCCGCGCGGATCGCGGTGCGCGGCGGCAACGGCACACAGCCGGCGCACGAGGGGGTGATGGCGGTGCCGGCTTCCGCGCCGCCGACATAGCCGCCGCGCCGCCGATCGGAAAGCGCCCTAAGTCGCGTTGTGCAACCGGGCGCGGGCATTGCCGATGACCTGCAGCGCCGCACTCTTGTCGCCGGGGCTGTCGGGTTGCCAGACAGCGCCGGACCAGTCGACGATCGGGATGCGGACGCCGTTTGCGGCTTGCTCCGCTGGCCGCCCGTAGGTGGCTTCGACCGTATCCAGCACGCACAGGAGATTCCACGGCCGGTAGATCTGCTCCTTGCCGTTGACGACGACGCGCTGGCCCAGGCGGAGCAGGGCGGAAACATGCACCCTTTCCTCGATCGGGTCGGCATGTCGGTCATAGCAGACGATGCGGTCGCGCGACCGGGGGCGCGGATGGCCTGAGTGGTTGGCAAGCATGCGCTGGGCGAAGGGCCAGAGGTGGTAGATTCCGCCGCGCGGCTCATTGCCGGGAGCGCCGGCCCATCTGTCATCGATCAACCGCCAGGTCCGCTGCGGATCGAAGGGAAACTGCCCATAGTAATGCTTCACGCGCTTGAGCATCCAGTCGAGGGCGATATCGTCGAGTGCCTTGATGCGATCCTTCGCATGCAGCGACTCGGCGACATAGCCGCCTCCGACGTCGGCATGCGCGCCGGGAAACCAGACCTGCTCCGTGCTGGTCTTGAATGCCTTGAACCTGGGTTTTCGCCACACCGCGGCCTGGAACGGGTGCCTGTGCTCGTCGATTGCGATCGCGTGCAGGTTCACCTTGGCGATCGACGACAGCTCCACGTTGTGGAATTCGTAGCGCTGCCTGTTGTGTCGCCAGAAGCTCTTCAACGGCACACCCAATGCTCCGACGGTGTCGAACACGCCGACGCAGTCGATCTTGAAAGCCTTGCGATCGTGAACGAACGGCCCCAATTGCGCGGCGATTCCGGGCAGCCGGTCATTGGGCGAGGTGCGATAATAGGCCCAGGCAAGGGTCTCATGCTCGGCGGTGCAGTACTGTCGCTTGAGCAGGCCGGCGGCGCCGATCAACCCGATCAGGGAGCGCGCCGTGTAGGCGCCGCGAGAGAAGCCAAAGACGAAAACCTGGTCATCCGGCTCGTAGTTGGGGGAGAGGAATTTGTAGGCGCGCCGGAGGTTGGTATCGAGGCCCCGGCCGACCCCGCCGCCGCGCAGCCGGTCCGTCATGCCCGTGCCCAGGCCGCGCTCGTAGAATACGATGTGCTCGACGTC
>Ga0111539_10008438_pt1 | contig 13108 bp, 9 predicted proteins | sample RhiMethybrSRZTD1_FD_79667 | JGI IMG/M metagenome (GOLD analysis project Ga0111539, IMG submission 79667) | Populus rhizosphere microbial communities from Tennessee, USA - Rhizosphere MetaG P. TD hybrid SRZTD1 (version 2) (version 2) | ecosystem: Host-associated > Plants > Roots > Rhizosphere >...
AGGAACCACTCGTGGAGATTCTCCTCGCGGTACGCCTTGTCCCACGAGTTGTGCCCCACGCCGGGATAGATCGTGAACTTGGGAGTGGCGCCGGCGGCCTTGAGCGCGTCGATCATGTCCTGCGACCGCTTGATCGGCACCGCGGTGTCCTTGTCGCCGTGGAAGTTCCAGAGCGGCAGATCCTTGATCTTCGCCGCATCGGCCGGATTGCCGCCGCCGCAGATGGGCGCCGCCGCGGTGAACATCGTGGGATACTTGCAGGTGAGTGCCCAGGTCCCGTAGCCGCCCATTGAGAGACCGGTGATGTAGAAGCGCTTGTCGTCGACCTTATACTCCTTCTTCGTCTTCTCGACGATGTCGAGGATCAGCTTCTCGTGCTCGGCGAAGCCGCCGCGGCCCTGCGGCTTCTGCGGGAACATCACGATGAAGTTCCACTTGTCCTCGGCCAGCTTGATCGCGTTCCCGAGCCCCTGGGTCGCCTGCTTCTTCCCGTCGTCGCCCTGCTCCCCGGACCCGTGGAGGAAGAGGATCGTCGGATGGGGCTTCTCGGGGTTGTAACCCTTGGGCACGAAGACGACATACTTCACGGCCGCGCCGTTGTACTCGATCGTCTTGTCGAGGAACCCGGACTCCTGCGGGGCGGCGCCCGTGAGCGCCAGGAGGGCCAGCATCGTCGCCGTCTTCATGAGGTTCTCCTGTGTTGTTGCCGGATCACCCTACCAGTACGCCGCCCGGGTGTCCCGAGATTTGGCCCGGCTCGAACTGGACAGCCCCCGGCTCGGGGCCTAGGATGGGCTCATGTCCCTCCGCCTGACGCTGGCTCTGGACAAGCCGGATCTCCAGAGCATCAACCACATGAATCCCGTCGCCCGGCTCGAGAACCGGGGAAAGAAGCCGCTCTCTGCGGTCATCCACGCCACGCCGCTCTCTCACGGCGAATACTCGATCGAGGTCCAGGACGCCCGGGGCCGCCCCGTGAGGCTCAACGCCATCGAGATGTGCGGGATGATGTCCCCGCTGATGGAGCACGAAATCTTCATCGTGGAGCCCGGCGCCTCCGTCGACCTCCCCATCCATCCGGGCAACATCGACCCGATCCCGCCGGGTTCCTATCGCGTCCGGGTGACCTACCGCGCCCACACGAGCGACTTCCACAAGGATAACTGGACCCCGGTGGTGAAGGACAGGCTCCGACACTTCTGGACCGGGACCCTGTCGTCGGACTGGATCCCGTTCACGATCCGGCCGACCGCTTGACGGCCCCCGTTCCAAATGGGATGCTCGGAACGGTGGGGACGAAGGGAAGGGAGAGGCTCCTCGAGCTGAAGGCGCAGCTCGGCAAGGTCATCCTCGGCAAGCCGGACGTCATCGACCGCCTCCTCGTCTCCCTCGTCAGCGGAAGCCACCTGCTGCTGGAGGACGTCCCCGGCGTCGGCAAGACGACGCTCGCCAAGGCCCTCGCGAAGTCCATCGCCGGGGATTTCAAGCGCGCCCAGTTCACCCCCGACCTGCTGCCGACCGACATCCTGGGATCCTCGGTCTACAGCCCCCGCGACGGCACGTTCGCGTTCAAGCAGGGGCCGATCTTCACCAACGTCCTGCTCGCCGACGAGATCAACCGGGCCTCGCCCCGAACCCAGTCGGCGCTGCTCGAAGCGATGAGCGAGCGGCAGGTGTCGATCGAAGGCGTCACCCACGCGCTCCCCGCGCCGTTCCTCGTCATCGCCACGCAGAACCCGATCGAGTTCCACGGGACCTACCCGCTGCCGGAAGCCCAGCTGGATCGGTTCGGGATGCGCATCACGCTGGGCCATCCCGCCCCCGAGCACGAGGTCGACGTCCTCTATAGTCAGTTCCACCACCATCCGATCGACGACGTGAAGCCCGTCCTGGACGGCCCGGGGATCCTGGAGCTCCAGGCCGAGGCGCGCGCCATCCGGGTGGACCGCCATCTCGGCCAGTACCTCATCCGGCTGGCCGACGCGTCGCGAAAGCATCCGTCGCTCAAGATGGGATGCTCCACCCGCGCGATGCTGAGCCTGTTCCGCATCATCCAGGCGCGCGCGTACCAGGAGGGCCGCGAGTACGCGATCCCCGAGGACGTGAAGGCCGAGGCGACCCACGCGCTCGCCCACCGCCTCGCCCTGGACACGAAGGCGAAGTACTCGGGCGTGAAGAAAGAGGACATCGTACGGGAAATCCTCGAGTCCACCCCCGTGGGGGTCTGAAGCCCCGCCGCGCGATCGACGCGCGAAGGCTCCCGCTCTTCGGCGGCGTCGTCCGCTCGTATCAGGACCGCCTCACCGCCCGCGGCCGGTACCTGATGTGGGCGCTCGCCGCCCTGGCGGCGATGGGGCTCGACACGCTGATCACCCGGGTCTACGTCCTGTTCGCGCTCGCGCTCGGCCTCTTCATCGCGGCGCTGGCGTTCGCCGCCCGACCCCGGCCCGGCGTGCGGATCACCGGCGGACCGCCGTTGCGCGCGACGGCCGGCACCCCGGTCCCCTTCCGGATCGGCGTGGAGAACTCGACCTATCCCGATCTCCTGCTCACGTGTCCCAACGTTCCCGGGATCACCTTCCGCCCGGCCGAGATTCCCGTGCCCGCGGACGGATCGGCGACCGTCGTCCTCGAAGGGGCCCGCCGCGGCCGCTACGAACTCCGCGGCCCCCGCATCCGCCGCACCGATCCGCTCGGGCTGATGTCCACGGCCGCCGCCTCCCTGCCCGATCAGGTCCTCCTGGTCTATCCGCGGTTTTACACGATGGAGCGGTTCGACATCCCCCTGGGCCGCCGCCACCAGCCGGGCGGCATTCCCCTCTCGTCGCATACCGGCGACTCGGTCGAGTTCACCGGGACCCGCGACTACCGCGAAGGCGATCCGATCCGCGCCATCCACTGGCGGTCCTGGGCGCGGCGGGGACAGCCGGTCGTGAAGGAGTACCAGGAGGAATACTTCTGCCAGATCGCCATCATCCTCGACACGTTCCAGCCGGCCCGCGGCGGAAAGGCGGACGTCTTCGAGGCCTCGATCTCGATCGTCGCGTCCATCGCGGACTTCTTCAGCCGCAGCGAATACGTCGTCGACATCCTCGCGGCGGGGCCGGACGTCTACCAGGTGAGCGCCGGCCGGAGCCTGGCGTATCTCGAGAACATCCTCGACGTGCTGGCCTGCCTCGAGCCGTGCGCCGACCCGCCGTTCCAGACCATCGGCCCGACGCTCTTCGAACGGCTCGCCCAGGTATCGACGGTGGTGGCCGTCCTGCAGGACTGGGATCCCGCGCGGCGCGAGTTCCTCCAGAAGGTCCGCCACGCCGGCGCCGCCGTCCGCGCGATCGTCGTCCACGACGGACCGACCACCGAGGACTGGCGCGGCGCGAGCGAGGAGATCGGCGAGATCAGCCAGATGGCGCCCTCCGATGTGGAGCGGGCCCTGAAAGGAGGCGCCTGAGATGGAGCGGCGCCCCCTCACGGTCGCGCACGCCGTGCTGATCGCGCTGTCGGCGACATCGCTGTCGGCCCTGGCGCTGGCGCTCGGCATGCCCGCCCTCTTCCTGGTGATTCCGCTCATGATCGCCTCGGGATTCTGTCGCGTCGTCCGGCTCCCGCGGCTCGCGGCGCGAGTCCTCCACGGGAGCGGTCTGCTCGCGGCGGCGGCCGTCGCCTTCCTTCCGGTGCTGGCCACCTTTCAGACGATCACGATCGATCAGGCGACCCGATTCGCCGCTCCGGCAGGCGCGGCGCTGTGCGTGGCAACGGCGGTCTTTCTCCTCCTCGTCCCGGCGTGGTCGCCCTCCTCCACGGTCTTTCCCGCGTCGATCGCGCTGCTGGCCGCGGCGGGACTCCGACGGGAGACTCCCTCGCTCCTGATCCTCTTCCCCGCCGCCGCGGGCTGCATCGCGATCCACCTCGCCGTCCAGCGTCGACTCCGGCTCCTGCCGCTCGCGGCGTTCGGAACGGTGACGGCGGCCGTGGCGGTCGCCATTTGCATGATCCTTCCCTGGGCCCAGCCCTGGGTGGAGTCCAAAGCCGGGGACCTCCTGGCCGGGAGCCGGACCGCCCGGGCAGGGCTCTCGCTGACGTCGCGACTGGGGGAGGTCGAGCAGCTGGCGCTCTCGCGGGAGGTTGCGTTGCGCGTCTGGACCACGACCCCGCAGTATCTGCGGGCCCGCGTCTACACGCACTTTGTCGGGCGGTCGTGGGCCGTGTGGGGCGCGTCGACGCGGAAGCCGCTCGCCGCCGGCCCGGCTCCGGACGGCGAGACCGCCCGCTGGCTCGAGGAGACGCCGGGCACCACGATGGCCGTTCCGGGAGCGGACGGCAAGGGGCCCCTGATCCGGTCGCGCATCCTCCAGGAGAATTCCAAACTGAGGGTCCTCCCCGCCCCGGGCCAGGCCGTGTTCGCGCGGCTCGACGAGCCGAAAGGGTGGGTCGACGACGCGGGCGTCCTCGTTCCCGCCGACGGGGCGCCGGCGCTCTATGCGGTGGTCAATCGTCGCGACCGCGACGTCGTCCAGACCGACCGCCCCCCGACTCCGGACTGCCTGGATACACGGAGGGTCGTCGACGGTCGTCTTCGCGCGCTCGCGGATCGGCTCAAGGACGGCGCCGGCCCCGCCGAGCGGGTGCGGCGCACGGTCGATTATCTCGAGACGAACTGCACCTACTCGCTGAACGTCGGCGCCTTCACCTCGGCCGATCCGGTGGCCGAGTTCGTGTTCGACAAGCGTCGCGGCTACTGCGAATACTTCGCGAGCGCGGCGGTGCTGCTGCTGCGGCTCCAGGACATCCCCGCGCGGTACGTCGTGGGCTACGCCGTCGGCCCGTCGAACCGCGAGGGCGACCATTACGTCGTACGGGAAGCCGACGCGCACGCCTGGGTCGAGGCGTACCTGCCCGACCGCGGGTGGGTGGAGATCGATCCCACGCCGGCCGCCCAGTTCGAGGCGATGCGGGCGCCGCTCCGGGCGGGCGCCCTCGCCGGCCAATGGGAGCGCGTGAGGGCCTGGGCAGCGGAGATGATCGCCACGATCCGCCAGGGAGGCGCAATGGCCGCCCTCCGACGGGCGTGGATGCCGCTGCTGGGCGTGGTGATCACGATCGCGCTCCTGTTCGGAGGGCGCCGCATCCACTGGCGGCGACTTCTGGCGGGACGGCGGCGCAAGGCCATGGTCCGGGAGGATGCCGGCCGGGTCCCGGCGGAACTCCTGAGCCTGCTGCGAACCCTCGATCGGGTCTGGAGCCGCTCCGGCCATCCCCGACCGCCCGGCCGCGCGCCTCTGGAACACTGGAGGACCCTCCCGCCGGCGGAGCGCGTCGGCGAGAGGGTGGTCGAGGCGTTCTATCGGTGCCGTTATGGCGGGCAGACGCCGTCCGAGGGGGAGCTCGCGGGACTGCGCCGATTCACCGAACCTCCGCGGGGAGATTCCGGGTCTAATCCTCGATGAACGAACTGCTCATGGCGTTGATCCTGACCGTGTCCGTCGACCCCGAGCGCATGGAGTGGAAGGTCGGCGACCTGGTCCGCGAAGGGCTCGTCCATGCTCCGTCGAAGGAAGGGACCGGAGCGCCGCCGCTCGTCTTCGGATTCCACGGCCACGGCGGCTCGATGCAGAACGCCGCCCGCTCCTTCAAGCTCCATGAAGTCTGGCCGGAAGCGGTCGTGGTCTACCTTCAGGGAGTGCCGACGCCGGGACGCCTCACCGACGCCGACGGAAAGCGGGCGGGGTGGCAGCATAGCGCGGGCGATCAGGAGGACCGGGACCTCAAGTTCTTCGACGCGGCGCTCGCCTCGATGAAGGAGAAGTTCAAGATCGACGAGAAGCGGATCTATGCGACCGGACATTCGAACGGCGGCGCGTTCACCTATCTCCTGTGGGGAAGCCGGCCGGATCTCTTTGCCGCGATCGCCCCTTCGGCCGCGGCCGGAACGCGGAACATGAAGGACACGAAGCCCGTCCCGGTGCTTCACCTGGCCGGCGAGAAGGACAATCTCGTCAAGTTCGAGTGGCAGAAGCGGGCGATCGAGGAGGTGCGTCGCTTCAACGGCTGCGACGAGACGGGCAAGGAGTGGGACAAGGGGTGCACGATCTACGCCTCATCCAAGGAAGCGCCCGTGGTGGCCTTCATCCATCCGGGCGCCCACAACTACCCGACCGAGGGTCCGGCCCTCATCGTGAAGTTCTTCAAGGAGCACGCCCGCAAGTAGGTCAGTCGTCGATCCGACGATCCCGGATTTGATCGGAACGGTGCCGCTTCGCTTCGACCCGGCGCTCCTTGGACGCCCGCGTGGGCCGCGTCGGACGGCGGAACTTCGGGCGGACCAGGGCCGCTCGAAGCAGCCCGGCGGCCTTCGCGGCGCAGTCGTCCCTGTTCCGCGACTGGTCGCGCGTCTCCTGGCTCATCACCAGCAGCCGCCCGTCGGCATCGAGCCGCGACTTCAGGAACTCCCGGACCCGGAACAGCTCGTCGCTCGTCAATCCCGCGATCCGTCCGAGATCGATCCACATCTGGATCTTGCTGGCGGTCTTGTTGACGTGCTGTCCTCCGGGACCGGAGGCGCGGACCGCTTTGGTTTCGATCGCCGCGTCGGGGATGAGGATGCGATCGTTGACGACGATATCGGACATGGCCCGACTATACCACGAGGAGCGTCGCTACGGAACCGACCGGATGGCCACCCCGAACTTCTCCTTGCCGTACTGGGCCTGGTCGGTGACGAGGCGGAGCGCCTTGACCTTGTTCTCCTTGCGGTCGAACTCGAGATAGCCGGTCACCGCCGCCTCGACGGGCCGCTCGTCCTTTTCCGAGAAGAACGAGTGGGTCTGCCGCAGGCGTCCGTCGAGCCGGATCCATGCGGTCCTCCCGCGGCCGGCGACGACTTTCGCCGTCAGAGCCACGTCCTCGATCCGGTTCCGATCCGCGGACCCGTAGTTCCCCGTCAGCGGGTAGAGGCGCGTCAGCAGCCGCGCGGCGACCGCCATGTCGACGTACCACGTGGCGCCGGGCTGGGCCTGGGCATCGGGGACCAGGGCCGCTTCGTCGGCCAACGTGAGCGGGATCCACTCCTCGGCCGGGAACGCGTGATAGGAGTACGTCTTCACCGGCCAGAAGGGCTTTCCGTCCTTGTCCAGGTAGCGCGAGATCAGATGGAGCGACCGCTCTCCGGGAGGCGGGAGCGACTGGCTCCCCGGCGGAACGAGCGTCGGTCCGGCCGCGAGCGAATGCTTCTCCATCGCCTCCTTCAGGCTCGCCGTGGTGATATGGCAGCTGTGGAGCGCCTCGACCACGGAGCCGTCGGGCGTGAGGAGGTAGACCCGTTCGGTGCCCGGCTTCAGGTTCTTCTTGAGCGCTTCCCGATAGATGCGCTCATGGTCCGGATCCTTCGACTCGGAGTTGATGTAGGCGGGCACGAACCGCGTGTTGATGAACTCGATGACGGCGGGGTCGGAGAGCGGTCCGGCGCGGAAGGACATCGAGCCGCCGTCGCTCCGGCCGGTGTTGATGCGGCCGACGTGGGCCATCACGAACAGCGGGCGATCGTGCTCTTTCGCCAGCCTCAGGGCCTCCGGGACGCTCTTCGCCCAGCCGATCTGGTCGAAGCGCCGCTCCTCGGGCATCGGCTGCCACGCCTTGACCTTCTCGTCGATCTTCGTGAACTCGGGCGGACGGGGTTCCTCGGGGACGTTGCCCCACCAGAGGGCGGCCGCGGTCGACAGCACCGCCGCGGCGGCCATGGTGCCGGCGGCGACCTTCGCCAGGAGGCCCACCTTGGCGGCTCCGGGAACGGCGGTCGACGCGAGCCCGGGAAGCGAGGCGGTCAGGGTCGCCGGCGCCGACTCGGTGGCCGCGGCCGCGAGGGTGCCCACGAGGGCGACCGCCGTCACGGCCAGCCCGGACGTCGCCAGCGCGCTGCGGAGCTCCTCCACGCCGCGGGACAGCTGGCTGCGGACGGTGTTCTCGGAGAGGCTCAGGGCGTCGGCGACTTCGGGGGACGACAGGCCTTCGCAGTAGTGGAGCCAGACGGGCAGGCGGTAGTGCTCCGGCAGCTCGTGGACCGCGTGGCGCACGGCCTCCTGGAGGGCGCGATCCTCCGGGGAGACTTCGCCGGACACCGAGGCCTTTTCCTCGCGGACCGCGCGGCGTCCCTCTTCCCGCGCTTTGTGTCGGGTGGCGTTGACGACGAATCCGAAAATCCAGGCTCTCACGGCAGATTCTCCCCGGTACTGCGCGGCGTGCCGCAGCACCTCGATAAAGGCGGTCTGAACCGCGTCCTCGGCGTCGGCGGCGTTGCGCGAGCAGCGAAGCGCCACGCGGTACGCCCCATCGGCGTGCCGCGCGAACAGCGCGTTCATTGCCTGCCGGTCGCCTCGTTCCGAGTACGCGCGGAGCAGGGCCGCGTCATCGACCTGATCGGAGATCGCGTTCACCATGACAGCCTCTGCTCCCATCCTACCAGGGAGTTCCCGCCCCCGAGACACCTGATGCACAATTCCACTACCGATGATGCAAAACAACCAGGACGTTTTGCTTCACATTTTGATGCAAAACAACCAGGTTGTTTTGCATCACCCTTTACTACGCCTAGCGGGCCGCCTGGAGGACAAGATTCTGCTCGGCCCCCGCATCCTGGTAGGCCTTTCGGACGGGCGCCCCCAGGGCCTCGAGTTCCTCCTGGGTCATCGGCTTGCCGTCGGCATGGACGGCCCCCTTGATGGTGAGCGGGCGGGGCGCGAGGGAGGCGGCGAGCGTCAGGAGGTCGTAGCGCTCCAGCGCCCCCGGCACGACGTTCGCCAGCTGGTTCTGGGTCACCGGCGACTTCAGGACCGAGGTCCAGGAGAGGATGCCCCCGTCGAGCGTGACCGCCGGAATCCGGGAGTCCAGCGCCGCCGCGTGAAGCGCCGCGGGAACCGCGGCCCCGGAGGCCGTGAGGTGGCACGACCCGCCCATGGCTTCATTGGCCGCCAGGATGTCCCGGACCCGCTGCCCGAGCAGCGGACGGTTCAGGTGGAACCCGAGGAACGCCTCCTTCCAGTCGGCGCCGACGGTATCCTTGCCCTCCGGCGCCGTCTCGCCATACCCCCGCAGATCGAAGGCAACCACGGCATGGCCCTCCTTGACCCACTTCTCCAGCGGTCCGCCCGCCGCCGCCCCGACCGCCTTGCTTGCCCCGGAGACGGCGAGCACCTTGAAGGACTGCGACGGGCCCGGGGACATCAGGAGATACGGAAGCCGCACTCCGGGCTCCGTCGTCAGGATTCCCCGGCCGACTTCATACGAGCCCCGCTTGACGCTGCCCGAAAGCGGCGACACCTCTGCCGCCGGAACCGGCATCATGACGCCGATCTTCTCCCGGACGACCTGCAGGGATTCCTTCGGAGGGAGGTTCTTCGCGATCAGCGTCTTGGAGCGCTCCAGGGCGAGGTCGAAGACCGACCGGCCCTTGAGGTCGGCGATCACCTGGCCGGACTTCGTGCACTGCAGCTCGGCGTCCTTGAAAATCGGGAAGTCGCCCTCGACGATCGCGTCGTCGAGCCCGAGCAGCCAGCGGCGCATCCACCGCGTCGCGGCCTCCCGCCGCGGCTTCGAAAAGCCGTGCTTGTCGTTGTATTCGATCAGGTCCACCCGCTCGGCGTGGCCGAGGATCCCGTAGATCTGCTTCGCCTCGCGGAACGTGGTCCACGACCCCTGGATGTCGAAGAAGTCCTGCGTTCCCGTGCAGATCAGCGTCGGCTTCGGGCCGCGCATCGTGACGTAGTCGGTCTGCTCCATCCCGAACGCGACCTGGCCCGTGATGTTCTGCTCGGCGTCCTGCGGTCCGATCGTCGCGAAGAGCCGCTCCAGCGTCGTCACGTAGCACGACGGCGCCGCCGCGAGGATGCGGTCGTCCAGCGCCATCAGGTACGAGGTCAGCGTCCCGCCGCCCGAGTTCCCCGTGCAGCCCAGCCGCGCGGGATCGACCTCGGGCCGGCTCGCCAGGTAGTCGATGCTTCGGATCCCGTCCCAGATCCGGTACGACGCGCAGCTCCAGCCCACCAGGAGCGCCCCGATGCCCGCCATCGTGTGCTCCGTCGTCATGCTTTTGATCGCGGGCTTGCCGTCGGCGTCGAGGACCTGCCTCCGCTCGCCCTGCCCGATCGGGTCGTAGGTGAGGACCGCCAGACCGTTCTTCGCCAGGAGGATGCAGGCCCGCTGGTACGCGTCGGCCGCTTTGCCGTTCTCGCTGTGGCCGCACGGCATCAGGACGCCCGGGAACGGTCCCTTCCCCTCGGGACGGTAGAAGTTCGCGGTCACGTGATGGTCGGGCCGGCTTTCGTAGATCACCTTCTCCACGCTGAACCCGTCGGCCTTCACGGTGCCGACGACGCGGGCGTTGAGCGGAGTCTTTTCCGGATACCCGCCGAGCGCGTCGATGAACTTCGCCCGGAGCGTCTCCTGCCGCTTCTTTACGTCCTCCGGCGTCTTGAGCGCGGCGACCGCCTTGCGGCGGGCGTCGAACTGCTTCCCGCACTCCGCCTGGAGGTGCGCATAGATCATCTTCCGAGGCTGATCCTCGGGCTTGAAGACGGTGAGGTCGTCGGACTGGAGCGCGAAGAGAATCGCGGCGAGGATCATGTCACCTCCCGAGGGCGACGTCGGCCAGGACCTGGATGAGCTGCTTGCCGAACTCGAGGCGGTCCTGCGACGTCGGCAGCCGCCCGAGCTTCGAGCTGCGGGTGATCCCCTGCTCCATCAGGAACGCGGGCAGGCCCTTCTCCCGGTCCAGATACTCGTACACCGAGGCCCGACCCGCCGTGTACTTCGGACCGGGAGGCCGCGGCCCCTTCTCCGAGGGATTGAACGTCGACTTCTGCTGCAGCACGGCGAAGAGCCGGTCCGCGACGGCCTGGTGCGTCTCCGAGCTGCTGAGCCACTCGCCCGACTCCTGGTTGTGGAGCGTAAGGAAGACCGCCCAGGGCCCGGCGATCGCCTTCTTCGCGGCGCAGATCTCCGGCATCAGGCGGCGCGACTCCGGGTTCTCCGGATCGGCGCTGTCCCAGTTGCGGTTCACGTCGTAGCCGTGCCGGTTGAACCGGACGCCGCCGCGCGCGCAGCCGTCCGGGTCCATCATGGGCAGGATCTTGAAGACCACCTTCTGCCGCAGCGGCCGCGCCTCGTCCGACAGCAGGAAGCGGATCGCCCCTTCGCCCACGAACGACGTCCCCGTCTCCCACGCATGCTGGCGGCACATCAACCAGACGACCGGCGATCCGGGAGCCTCGGTGATGGTCAGCAGGTGCAGGTCGCGCCCTTCGACGGTTTTGCCGATCACCTCATCCTTCATGTGGGGCAAGGCGCGAATTTCAGCAAGGAATCGGTCGAGCCGCGACGCGGTGTAGGGCTCGATGTGGGCGATCCAGAGCGTGTCCGACTCCGGCGTCACCGTGAACGTCGCCTCGTCCTTCTCGAAGACGTTCTTTTCCCCGACGTGGCGCCAGGTCTTGCCGTCCGAGCTGATGACCGGCGGGGTATCGTCGCGGACGCAGAGGCCGCCCGGCTTGAAGTTGTACTCGCCGCGCAGGTCGGTCATCGTGATCGTGACGGCGCGCCCCTTCGCGCCGTCGAGGCGGAAGTAATACCAGCTCGCCTGCCGGTTGCGCCCGTTCTGGTCCGCCTGGCCCGCGACCGCGCAGCGGAAGCTCGTCTCGGACACCTGCTCGACCTTGCCGAGGCTGCCGCCCTCGAAGTCGGTGCGGATCGCGATTCCCGAGCACGCGGCCAGCGGCAGAACCAGAAGGGGCAGGAATCTCATTTCAGCCCCGAGAGGAACTCGATCAGATCGCGGAAGTCCTGGCGCGTCAGCCGGTCCGCCAGCTTCTCGGGCATGATCGACAGCTTCGAGGCCTGGCGCTCGTCGATGTCGGAGTTCTTCACCTTCGTCTGCTTCCCCAGCGCGTCGATCAGGACCACGTAGCCCGACGGCGACATGTCCTCGTCGACGACCCGGCCGTCGACCACGTCGCCCTTCTTCGTCCGCACCTTCCAATGAACGAACATCGGGGCGATTTCGCGTCCCGGGTCCAGGATCGACTCGATCAGCCGCTCGCGCTGGAGGACGTTGCCGACCGTCGACAGATCCGGGCCCACGAAGCCGCCGCGGCCGTTCACGCGGTGGCAGACGGAGCACTGGGGGCCCTTCGAGTGGAAGAAGAGCCGCTCGCCTGCGGCGGCGTTGCCCTTCTCCGCGGCCACCTTCTTCCAGCCATCGAGGGTCGGCGGCTGACCGGCCGAGCGGCCCATCAGGATCGCGACGAGCTCGCCGCCCTTCTTCTCCAGCGCGTCCTTCACCTCGGCTCGGTCGACCGCGCCCGAGAGGGAGCGGATCGCGTCGACGGAGGCGGGGCCCTCGAGCTGCCCGATCAGGACCTGGCGCGTCTCGTCGGAGGTCGCGGCCGAATGGCCGAGGCCGGAGATCGCATCGAACCTCAACGCGGGATCGGAGGCGAGCCGCCGGAGGATGGCTTGGGCGGCCGCGTCGGGACGGACCGCGAGCGACCTCAGCGCTTCCAGGCGGAGCGACGGATCGCCGTCGAGGAGCTTCTCGAGCTTGGGGACGGCGACCGACGGATGATCGATGCGCAGGGTTCGAAGGGCGAGCGCCCGGAGCGACGCGGGCTCGTTCGCGTCGTCGAGCATCCGCGCGATCAGGATCTCGCTGCCCAGCTGGTCCACCTGGCTGGGATTGCGGCCCGCGAGGAGATCGGTCGCGGCGAGATAGGCCTCGAAGATCTCCTTCGTGACCGGAATGCGGGCCGCCGACTTTTCCAGCGCCCCGGCGAGATCGCCCAGCCGGGCCTCGCCGACCCACTGGATGGCCGCGCGGCGGACCGACGTGTCCGGATCCTCCAGGAACTTCGCGGCGGCGGAAGGGTCGCTCGTCCGGCGGAGCGCCAGCAGGACGCCGAGCCGCACCTTGGGGCGGGGATCGCCGACGTGCTGGAGCAGGAACGGCGCACCGCCGACCTTGCTCAGCGTCTCGACGGCGGCGCCCACCAGGAAGGGATCGGCATGCTCCAGCAGCGGGATCAGGGTCTCGGGGCGGTCCTTCTGGAGCAGCACGCCGTTCATC
>Ga0111539_10008439_pt1 | contig 13106 bp, 12 predicted proteins | sample RhiMethybrSRZTD1_FD_79667 | JGI IMG/M metagenome (GOLD analysis project Ga0111539, IMG submission 79667) | Populus rhizosphere microbial communities from Tennessee, USA - Rhizosphere MetaG P. TD hybrid SRZTD1 (version 2) (version 2) | ecosystem: Host-associated > Plants > Roots > Rhizosphere >...
ATGTGAGAACGCATCCGCCGCATTGTTTTTCCGTTCGAATCCCTCCGGCGGCGCCAAATCGCGGTTACGGGGGGTTCCGCTCACTGGGTGCGCGGTCGAGCCGTGGCGAGCGCTTCGTCGAGCATCTTGATGAGAGCCTCGCGATCGAGCGTGTAACGATGGCCTTCATTCAGCTGCACGAGCTGCTCGATCTGCTTGCGCATCGTCTTCTCAACGATGCCCGGCTCTGGCGAGACTACATAGCGGCGCTTTGGACTGGGATCGAAGAGGGCATGCTCGACCGCAACAGCAACCTCGTAGGGCTCCGGTAACTTGCTCACATCGAAATCCGGTCCGAGGGCCTTGGTCACCTTCGCCTTCTCGTCCTCCGCGAGTCGCGCGAGCATGTTGGCGTCGATGTTGCTGCGGTAGTTGCCAGGTTCGACAACGCTGACTCGAACTCCGAGCGGAGCGAGCTGAGCAGCCAGTGAATCCGTGAGCCCCTCGATCGCGTGCTTGCTCATGACGTACGCCGGTATGGCGCGACTGGCGAGGACTCCGGAGATCGAGCCGATGTTTACGATGCGCCCTTGCCCGGCGATGACCAGCGGCTGGAACGCCTTGATCATCATCACCGGGCCGTAGACGTTCACCTTCATGCAAACGTCGAACTCTTCAAGACTCATGTCGGCAATCGTGCCCAACGTCGCGACACCGGCGTTGTTCACCAGTCCATAGAGACCGCGTCCGGCCTTCGAGATCATTTCCACTGCAGCTGCTATGTCCGCCGGCCGCGTGACATCGAGACGCAGAGCCTGCACGTTGCGGATAGCTCCGAGAGCCTTGAGGTCCTCGTCTTTGCGCGCCGTGGCGTAGACGAAATAGCCCTGTGCGGCGAGCCGCTCGGTGATCTTGCGGCCGATGCCGCTGCTTGCTCCGGTGACGAGAACAGCTTTGGAGATGTTCTGTTCGGCAGGCTGTGTAGCGGCGAACGATGGTGCCGCGATCAATGTACCGAGCGCCGTCAGCGCCAAAGCTACCGACACAACGGAACCGTAAAGGCGTGACTGCGCCATGTGACCCGACCTCGAGAGATTAGGTAAAGCTGCGAAGCTTGAGTCTAGAAGCGACGATCGCGGGAACGTAGACCGCTTGCTGCAGCAGGTGGGCTATTCACTGCATCTGCTGGCCGAGGTGACTGACACACTCAACCTTTCGTACGTTGCCGAATCCCCCTCGAATCCCCTACCCTAACCTCGGATCGCGTGGTCGGGGGTTCGAATGCCTCCGGCCGCGCGAACACGAACAACAGTACGAAACGAAATCGTCGTCGGGCATTCCCGGCGCCCGAGTTCCATCGTGACGAATGACCAGGTCGAGCTACGGCCCGACAGTGGTCGCGCTCGAGTTTTGCCATAACGAGGAGAAAAAGGTCCCATGTCTGCCGAACCGACCAACAAGAAGCCCTACGACCGCGAACAGTTCTGGGCTGATCGGTACCGGAACATCGACATCACGAAATCGGGCCACGTCGACTTGCCAGTCGCCTACAACCGGTGGTTGTACCGCCGCAAGAAAGAGCGGCTGCTGAAAGGCCTGAGGAAGGCTGGTTTCAACGAGCGCGGTAGCTCGGTCCTTGAGATTGCAACGGGCACTGGCGTGTACGTGGAGATGTGGAAGCAGCTCAACGTCAAGAAGCTGGTCGGCATCGACATCAGTCAGGCTGCGACCGACGCGCTGCGCACTCGCTTCTCCGAATACGAGTTCCACAAGCGAGACTTGAGCACACCGGATCTGGCCGCCGACGTCGGCAGCGGTTTCGATCTGGTCACCGCCGTGGACATGCTCTATCACATCGTCGATGACCACGAGTTTCCGGTGGCGCTCGAAAACCTGGCTGCGACGGTCAAGCCGGGCGGTTATCTCGCCATCCACGATCTGTTCCTGCGTCATGGCGAGCGCGACTTCGGCTACATCAAATGGCGAACGCTCGCGGCCTACCAGGCCGCGCTGGCCAAGGCAGGATTCGAGATCCTGTCGCGCACTCCGACTTTCTTTCTGACGGTGCAAGCCTATGACTTCGACTCGTCGCGCAATGCCGAGCGAATGAAATTGCTCTGGGACCGCGTGACCTATCCGCTGATCCGCCGCCTGCCGGATCTGCTGGGCCGTCTGGGCTACTGGTCGGATCGCGTCTTCGGCAAATTCCTGAAGGAAGGACCGTCGTTCGAAATGATGATCTGTCGACGCGTGGCGTAACCGTAGAGTCTTATTCCGGAGTCCAGAACATCTCACGGTAGGTTATTCCCACCGCCGCGACCGGCTGTCCGTCTACGAACTTCGGTCGAAAGCTCGAAGCACGAACTGCATCGAAGATCTCCTTTGCGTATCGGTCGCTCGTATCGCGAGCGAGGATGCGCGCGTCCTGCACCGATCCATCGGCGGCGACGGTGAACGCCACCTCCACGTGATTCTCTTTCGCGCGTTCCGCCGGTACGTCGATCACAATCTGCGGTGTCGGATAGTAGACGCGCACCGGAACGTCCATGTTCGTACTCGCGGAGCTCGGCGTCGCGGGCGTTGTGCGGCTGAGTTGCCAGGCGCGCTGATAGTACGGCAGCGCTTCGCGCGGAAGTTTCTTGATCTGGTACCAGTCGCCCATCTGGATCAGCGTTTCGATAAGCGTCTGCGGCGACGCCTCCGGATCTGCCTCGACGATCCGCAACGCTCTTTTCAATGCCTCCTCGCCTTCCGGATTGAGCGCCACGCGTCCATTCCGCGTCGTCGACGCGATGGGCGCGCCCAGCATCGGACCCAGCGAGCGGCGTACCTTGGACTCCGGATAGCTCTGCTCGCGCATGCGCGTCCGGGCGATGCCTCGCAAGGGCTCGACGATGATCGGCGCGTTCAGGGAATCCGTCGTTCCGACGATGTTGAGCGCCATGTAGTAAGCCATGCGCGCCTGCGCCGACATGCCGACTTCGGCGAACCAGTCCCCCAGCTCGCAGACCGCCGGAATGACCCTGGGGTTTCCTTCGCCATAGGCCTTCTCCGCGGTGCGAACTCTGTAGAGCATGAGATCCTGCGCTTCGGGCAAGCGCTCGACCGCAGTCAGGCTGTCGGCCAGGGCCTTGAGCACGTCTTGCTGACGCAGGTCGAACAACCCGTATTGAGCGCGCGTGATCGTCAGCGCTTGTTGCAGGAGCGGGATAGCTTCTTCGTGATGCCCGGCTTGAGCGAGCGTCTTTGCCGACGCCAGCAGCTCGGAGAGCGTTTGCTCGCCCTCGCCCGCGCTGGCGCAGAGGGTGAACACGACCGCAATCGCCGCTAGAGCGGCTCTAATCGCAAATCGATGAGGACGACGGTCCATCGCAACGGCGCCTGAAGTTGACGCTTTTTTATAGGACGATTCTCGGGAGCCGGCAACCGTAGAATCCGGGTGCCGAGCGTCCGTTCAGCCGCTGGCCTCTTGCGGAAGACTCAGGAGTTTTGCTACATGCACGGAAAAGCGTGACAAAGAGCCTGTCTTCAGCATTCCGTCGCCGGATACGCTTCAGGCCTCTTAAGGAAGAAAACAATTATGTCGCTTGGACGTTGGCTGCTGTGCCTTGCGTTCGTTTGGGGAGTTGTCGGCACTGCCTCCGCTGCGGAGACGCAGTTTCGTAAATCACTCAAATTACCCCCCGATGTGGCCGTGCCCAATGACACGGCTCTCGCCGTCTACATTCCGGCGCGCCACCTGGAGCTGCGGTTCTACTCGAAAATTGCCGGAGTATGGGTGGAGCCGGGAGCAGCGCTCGATAGCGCGCGCAGCGAGATTGGCCAGCAACTGTTCACCCGCGTAATGCCGGTCGACTTCAAGGCGGACGGTAGTTACAGCCTGCTGCTCGCGCTCAGCCCGAAATGGTCCATCGACAAAGGAGTGCTGCGACTGGAGATGCGCTACCGAGTGTTGGATGGCGGCGGCAAGGAGTTGCTCTCGGGTCAGGAAGCGGATAGCGGCGGCGTCAACGCTGCCAGCCTGGCAGGTGCCTTTCACGCCGTGGCGCTCAAAGTCGCCAAGCTCGTATTCGCCGATGTGTTGCGAGAGCTGAAACCCAGTGCGGAGAAATTTCCCGCGTCATCGCAACTCGCGGCGATCGACTCTGCAGTGCTGGTCGATCGCAGCGAGCCAGCCAGCACAGGAACAGCTTTCTACATCAACAAGCAAGGTCAGCTGATGACGGCAGCGCACGTGCTCGAAGACTGCCTGGTGGTCGAGGCTCGGCAGGATGCGCAGACATTTGCAGTGAAACGCGTGGCCAGCAGTAACTTGCTGGATCTGGCCATCGTCGAATCGGGACTCCCCACGGACAGAGCGCTGGCACTGCGCAAAGGCCAGCAATTGACGCTGGGCGAATCGGTAACCAACGTCGGCTATCCGCTGCAGGGCATCCTGAGCTCGTCGCCCAATCTCACGCGCGGCAATGTGAGCGCACAAGGCGGACTGAAGGGCTCGGAAGGAATATTTCAGTTCTCCGCCCCTATTCAACCCGGCTCGAGCGGCGGCCCGGTCGTGTCGGACAAGGGTGAGCTGCTGGGCGTGACCGTCGGCACGCTCAACGCTTCCGTGCTGATCGAACGAGGCTTGTTGCCGCAGAACGTCAACTTCGCTCTCGACGCGCGCTACGCCGCGATGTTCATGCGCCAAGCGAACATCGAGTTCAATGAGATCGAGACCAGCGGCCCTGGTGACATGCAAGTAGCGAACGCAGCAGCGTTGGGCGCCGTCGTGCAGCTCAGCTGCTACCAATAGGAATGACACATATGAATACTGCTCTGCGCGTCATTCTCCTCGCAGGCTTGATGCACTCCACGGCGGTGGTGGCCGAGGTCGAGTTGCCGGCGATGAACTATTACAGCTCCATCGCCAGTACCGAACTGTTCACCGCAATCAAAACCCATCCGGCGTTCGCGAGGCTGGACAAGGAGCTCTACGGCAGCGCGCTGCAGGTGCGCGTCACGCACAGTCTGCAACCCACGGCGGGAGGCAAGGCTACGGGTTTCGTGTCCGCAATATTGACCGGCAGTACTCTCGGTCTCATACCCGCGGTGTCGAACAACAACCTGTCGCTGGTCTACGAGATAAAAGTTCACGGCAAGACGGCGGCCACGTTCACTTACCAACGGACGTTCACCCGAGCCTTCAACATCTGGGCGAAGGACGAGACGTACGGACTCGGGAAGGATGGTCTCGAGTGGGCCAAGTCAACGGCAACTCAGTTCGCTGCGGATGCCGCGAACGATCCTCGAGTATTGGAGCTCAAGCGCGAGCACGATTTCTATTTTCCGGCCGCTGCGCCCTGATTCAGCTGCGCGGCGGAAACTCGACCACGAAGCGCAGCCGGCGCAGGAATGCCTCGTCGATGTTGGATCGCAGGTTGGAGGTGAGGATGGCGATGCCGTCGAAGTCCTCGATGCGCTGGAGCAAATAGGACGTTTCGACGTTCGCATAGCGATCATGCGAGTCGTCAACATCCGAACGCTTGCCGAACAGGGCGTCCGCCTCGTCGAACAGCAGCACTGCACCTGACTGCTCGGCATCGTCGAACACGGCGTCGAGGTTCTTCTCGGTCTCGCCGATGAACTTGCTCACCAGGCGCGACAGGTCGATCCGCAGGATGTGCGTGCCGAGCTCGCGTGCGATGGCGTGCGCCGCCATCGTCTTGCCGGCGCCGCGAGGTCCAAGGAACAGCACGATTCCGCTTCGGGCTTCTTTCAATTGCCGCCACACTTGCGGCGGCAAGGCAGTGTCCGCCAGGCGTGCCGTGGGCTCGATGCGTTCGACCAGGTTCCGCAGGACTTCGCTCATGCGCTCATCCTACGCCGCTTCCTATTTCAGCGCCTCGTCGAAGTAGGCCATCGCCTCCGCCGATCCGGACTGCCCGAGCCAGAACATCGCCTGCTTCTTCACCTCGCGCGGGAAGTCTCCGCGCAGCACGGCGATCAGTGCTTCGTCGGCGCTATCCTCGAGTTGTGAGAGTGCGGCCACGATCTCCTCGCGCACTTCACTTGACGACTCGGACTTCAGCGCCGCAATGATGTCGTCCTTGGCCCGCGCGTCGTCCATTTGCGCGAGCCAGAAGTAGGCTTGGCCGCGCACGTCCTCGGACGGGTCCTTATGCGCCATCGCCAGGATGTGCGCGTAAGCGTCAGGCGCGTTCGACTGCGACAGCGCGAAGATCGCCTGCTCGCGGACCTTCGGATCCGCATCGGTCGTCGCGTAGCGCTCGATGACATCCGCACCTTCGATGCCGCGCGTCTGGCCAAGCCAGAACAGCGCTTGCTCGCGCTCCTTACTGCGATGCGAGGGCCCGGCATGAACGGCGAGCGAGCGCGTCGCCGCCGCGTCAGCGTGGTAGGCGAGCGCGACGAGGCCGTGATCGTCCGGATCGCCGCTCGTGTTGCGGTCGACCAGCGACGACAGCATTGCGATGCTGCTCGCTGGATCGACAGCGTCGATCCAGCGCACCTGACTCGCGCTCTGAACCGGACACGATGCGCCGAGGGCGTCCACACGGCCGATACGACCTTGCTTGACGCGCAGATAGACGGTGAGCGTGTCGTCGAGCGCAGCCTTGCGATCATCATCAATGATGTTGAAGCTCGAGCCACGCCCGTCCAGGTTGCAGCCCTTCTGCATCACTGAGGTGCCGTGGATCGTGTAACAGCACGGTGCTTGCACACCGTCGACCATGGGCACGCTGTAGGCGACCAGCCCATCGCTCGCCGTAATACGGCTTTCGAGCTCGTTGCCGGCCGCATGGGCGCTCGCAAATCCCAGTGCCGCTACCGCGGCAACAGGTGTCGCACGTCTCATCGCTTGTCCTCCGGCTCGCCGAGCTCGCGCTCGATCACGTCGATCGCGCTCTCGTCGTCCATCGACGTGAGCACGCGCAGGATCGCCTTCTTTTCCTCAGTGCTGCGGGCGTTGCGGTAGAGTTTCTTGACCGCCTCGCTATCGTCGGCGACGAGCAGACCTTCCAGCACCGCTTCGCGCAATTCTGCGGTGTCCGCCTTGGCGTAGAGCTCCACCAGCGCGGCGGCGCCGCCTTCATCCCCGGCGACACCCAGGGCCTCCATCGCGTCCTTGCGCTCGCCCTCGGGCAGCTTTGCATTGCCTGCGATCGACTTCAGCGCGTTGACGTTGCCCGCGACGCCCAGCGCCTCGATGATTGCTTCGCGATTGCCGGCGTCCTGAGTCGTTTCGAGCAACTGGACGAGCTCATCCGATGCCTCCATCGAGCCTAGCGTTTCGATCGCTTCGCGACGCACCTTGGGATCGGCCTCGGTGCGCGCGGTCTTGAGCACCAGGTCCTTGCGCTCCGCGACCAGCCAGGCTTCGATCACGCGCTTCTTCTCCTCTGCGCTGCTGCTGGCTGCGTAGATGTCGACCAGACCTTCGACCGCAGTCTGCGTGCCGCTGACGCCGAGCATGTTGATCGCTTCCTTGCGCAGCTCCGGCTCGCGCGAGCTCTTCGCAGTGTCGAGGATCATCCTCATTGCTTCATCGGTCTCGAGCTGGCTGAGCACGAACAGCGCACGCTTCTTCACCTTGATGGAACGCTGGCTTGCGAGCACCCTCTGGAGCACCGGCAGCGCACGCTCGGGCGGCGCATTCATCAGCCCTTGGACCGCGATGTCGGCGAGTTCCTCGTCGGCCAGCGCGGTGTTGCCCTGCGCGGAAGACCGCGTCTGCGCGACCAACGTGTCGGCTTCGCGGCTCCAGCGGCTGTCAGGGAACTCGCGGCGCAGGCGCTCGATCACACTCTTCGCCTCCCCAGTGCGTTTTGCCTGCACCAGCGTGTGCGCTTCCCAGTAAAGCGCAGCGTCGACGCTCTTAGGCTCGTTCTTGCGCAGCAGCTTTTCCAGCTCCTGGAACCGCTGCAACGCCGTCGACCAGTCCGACTGCTTGAGCGCAGCCTGGCCTTGCCAGTAGAGCGCGTTCGACGCCTTGTCGCCGGTCGGTGCGTCGTCCTGGCTGGCCGCGAACGCAGGCCCGCCGGCGAGCGCGAACGCAACTGCCAGGCCGAGCAAAGTGGAACGTGTGATCGTCATATGGCTGAGTCTCCGTCGTGATCGGCGCGCCGCTTGCCGGTTCGGTCCAGTCGCGCCTCGATCGTGCGAACCTGGAAGAGCAGATCGGTCGAATCCAGAAAGTGGCGCAGGTCTTCGGAGGATTGGAGGGTCGCAGTGCCCGGTTGGTTAGCCAGCGAGAGCAGCACTGGTTCGAGCTGGCGCAAGAAGGCTGCAAGCTGCGTATTGCCCGCGCGCGCAGCGGCGAGCGCATAGAGGCGATTCGACTCTACTAGCGACTGCGCGAGCTCGCGATTGCCTTCGAGCAGCGACGTGTCGCCGCTGTTGCTCGCAGTCAGGAGCACGCCTTCGGTTGCGCGAAGGTTCGCGGCGACATACGCCTCGAGCACACGTGCGGCCGCTGCCTCGACGTCGTTCGCGGCAACCTGGGACGGCGGCGCGGTGACGCTTTGACGGCCCACGACGAAACCCACGCCGATTGCGACGAGCACCGTGGCTGCCACCGCGAACGCAAATCTTGTCTGCGTCGGCGTAAGCCACGCGCGCAGACGATCCAGCATGCCTCGCGAAGAGGTAACGACGACGCCGGCTTCCTCGAGCTGCGGCGAGAGCCGTCGCCACAGCCGCGAGCCGAGATCCGGATCGGGCTCGAGAGCCTCCGAATCAAAGTGCGCGATTGCACGCTCGATCGCAGCGTACCGCTCGCGCAATGCCGGCGATTCGGCGAGCGCGGCTGCGATCTGCTCCAGGCGCGCGGCATCGAGGCCATCGCGATAACGATAGAGCACCAGATCGTCGTCGGTGATCGGATTCATATGAGCTCTCCGGACGCTTCCAGCGCCGCGCGCAGCTTGCGCACCGCCCGAAAGATCGCCTGCTTTGCGCCGCTAACGTTGAGCGACAGCGCCGCGCAGATTTCCTCGATCGACCGGCCTTCGTGATGGCGCAGCACGAAGGCAGCGCGTTCCATAGGCGACATGCGTGCCAGCTCGGCATCCACGTGGCGGCGGATTTCGGCGCTCATGGCCTGGCGGTCGGGCGTTGGCGACTCGTCGGCGGCGTCGAAGGGGGCAGCATCGCCCTCGCCCTGCGGCCAGGCGACTTCCGCATCTCGCCGTTTTCGTACCTGCGCCAACGCGGCGTTCACGGCAATCCGGTACAGCCAGGTCGAGAATGCCGAGCGGCCATCGAAGTCGGCGAGGTGGCGGAACGCGTTGAGCAACGCCTCCTGCACCGCATCCTCGGCCAGCGCGCGATCGCCGGTGATGCGGGCGCAGACGCGGAACAGCGCCGCGCCGTTGGCATCGACCAGATGCCGAAACGCGGCTGCCTCCCCAGCCCTGGCCCTCGCGATCCAGCGCGCTTCGTCATCTGCCATGGGGCTAGGATGCACCCAGCCGGGGTTTGGTTAGCAACCCCTGGATTCAGGTCGCCAGCGGGAACACCGCACACGCCAGCGACGCGACCAGCATGATCACGCAGACCAGAGCCGCCCACTTCAACGTGAACCGCTGGTGATCGCCGAACTCGACCCCGGCGAGTCCGACGAGCAGGTAGGTCGAAGGCACCAGCGGGCTGAGCAGGTGCACGGGCTGCCCGATCAGCGACGCCCGCGCGATCTCCACCGACGAGATACCGAACCCACGGGCCGTCTCGGCAATGATCGGCACCACGCCGAAGTAGAACGCGTCGTTGGAGACGAAGAACGTGAACGGCAGACTCGCCAGCGCGGTGATCGGCGCCAGGTAAGGACCGAACGCGGGCGGTACCAGGCCCAGCATGCTCTTCGCCATCGCGTCGAGCATGCCGGTGCCCTGGAGGATACCGGTGAAAATGCCTGCCGCGAAGATCAGCGATACCACTGCAATCACGTTCTTCGCATGCGCGGCGATGCGCTCGCGCTGGTCGGCGACCTTCGGGTAGTTGACGACCAGCGCTACCGCGAACGCGATCATGAATAGCACAGGCAGCGGCAACACTCCGACCACCAGCGCGACGAGCAACAACAGTGTGAGCAGTGCATTGACTGCGAGCAGCTTCGGCCGACGCACGGCGTCAGCGTTCGACTCCGGCGGCATGAGCGCGCTATCGGCTATTGATGCGGATTCCGCCGCAGCCGCACTCAGGGAGAGATGACCGAGACGCTGCTTTTCGCGCCGGCCAAGCAACCACGCCAGTCCAAACACACCAGCCAACCCTACCGCCATCGCCGGCAGCATCGGCACGAATACTTCTGCAGGATCGACGTGCAGTGCACTGGCAGCGCGCGCCAGCGGACCGCCCCACGGCGTCAGGTTCATCACGCCGCCCGCAAGAATGGTGACGCAAGTGAGATTGAGGGGATCGAGCCGCAGGCGCCGATACAGCGGCAGCAGCGCGGCGACGGTGATCATGTACGTTGTCGAACCGTCACCGTCGAGCGAAACCAGTGCGCCGAGCAGTGCAGTGCCGACGACGATCCGGGTCGGATCGCCGTGCACCGCGCGCAGAATCGCACGAATGAGCGGATCGAACAGTCCGGCGTCGATCATCAGGCCGAAGTACAGAATCGCGAACATCAGCATGACGCCGGTCGGCGCCAGCGTGCGCAATCCCGCGAGCATCATCTCGCCGAGCTGCGCACTGGCGAAGCCGCCGAACAGCGCAAACAGAATCGGTACGGCGATGAGCGCGACCAGCGGCGACAGCCGCCGCGTCATGATCAGAGTCATGAACGTGGTGACCATGCCGAAGCCGAGCCAGGTCAGCACTGCTAGCGGTCCTTTCTCACTACGGGCAACACGACGCGCGACGCGCGTTCGTTATCGACGAATACACGATTGGTCGCGACGCGCACTTCTCCGCCTGTACCTTCGGCCGCGCCATTGTTCAGATTGAGATCGAAATGCGGAAAGTTGCTCGACGCAACATCCAGCCGGATCCGGTGACCGCGCTTGAACAGATTCGACGTTGGGAACGCAGTCACCTTGATGCGATAGACCTGTCCCGGCTGCATCAGCGTCGGTCGCTCCCACGAATCGCGATAGCGACAGCGCAGGATGCCGTCCGTGAGATTCATCGCATAGCCGTGCGGATAGTCCTCGTTCGGCGGGTACACGTCGATCAGCTTGATCGTGAAGTCCGTGTCCGGACAGTTCGACGCGATCCACAGCTCGGCTTCGATTGCACCCGTCACCTCGACATCGTGTTCGAGCGACGCGGTCTGAAACACGAGCACGTCGGCGCGCTCGGCCAACGCCTTGTACGGTGCGCGCGAGCCGAAGAACGCAGGACTCTCGCGCTGATCGAACGCGCCGCCAACCATCACCGGTTGCCCCGAAGTCACCGTGCCGCCGATTGTCGGGACTGGATGCCGTGGATCGTAGTCATAGACTCGCGGCGGCGGCTCAGCGGACGGAGCCTTCTCGGAGAGTGCACCGTCGCTGTGGAGATAAAAGGTCGTCGGCAGCGCTGCCGCGAGTGGCCACTTCTTTTCGGCGCGCCAGCGCCCACCGTGATCCATGCGGCCCGCCGCATTCTTGCGGCCGGTGCCGCCACCCATCACGAAAATCCGTACCGCCGGCTCGTCGTCGACGCCGTTCTTCTCGCCCTTGAGCCAGCGATCGAACCAGCGCAACCGCAGCGTCAGCAGATCCGGCGCGACATTCCCTGCGAGTTGCGCAGACCGTCCGAAGTCGACGTCGCCCGCAAACGTGTCGGAGTTGTTGCCGTGAGTCCAGGGACCCATGATCAAGCGCTGCGGACTGCGCTTGCGCCGAGTGAGCGCGACGTAGTTGTCGGTCTCGGTGCGCGGATAGGGGTCATACCATGACGACATCCAGATGATCGGCACATCGGCGAACCGATCGTACGAGCCTTCCGCGTAGATGCCGACCTGCTTCCAGTAGTCGTCGAAGTCGCCGTGCTCCCACTGATCGAAAACATAGTCCTCGTACTCGGGCACCAGGCTCAGCGGTGAATGGCCGCGCGACCACGGCATGCGGCCGAACCACTCCTTGATACCGATCGCCTGTAGCGCCGCCTTCTTCGCTGCGTCGTTGCGAATCTCCGGCGCCTCGAGCGCTGCATTGAACGCCCACGTGACCTGCTTGAGCTCGAACGCTCCGCCCTGACGAATGCCGCCCTGGTAGGCGTTCGAGAATCCACCGGAGTCGACGAACATGGCAGCGAGCCCGGGCGCATTGAGACACGCGAGCGCGGTCGTGGTGTGAGCACCATACGAAAGGCCCTGCGTGCCGATCCGGCCGTTGCTCCATGACTGCTTCAGGACCCAGGCACAGCAGTCATAGCCGTCCTGTCCGTCGCTGAGATACTTGACGTACTCGCCCTGCGACTTGCCGCGGCCGCGACAATCCTGAAACACCACTGCGTAGCCGCGACTCGCGTAGATGTTCGCGATCTCCTCGCTCGCGTGCCGCAGGGTCTTGCCGGATTTGCCGTAGGGCGTGCGCTCGAGGATGACCGGAACGCGCTCCGCCACGGGCTTGCCATTCCTCGTCGGCAGATAGATATCGGTCGCGAGCTTCACCCCGTCGCGCATCGCGACCATGACGTCGCGCTGAACGACGACGTCGAGTGCTCCTCTCCCAGGGTTCGCGAACAGACGCGGCGGGACGGCCAGCGCCGCCGCGAGCTGCAGAAATTTCAGGGCGAATTCGCGGCGATCAATCGGTCGCGCGGGGTTGGGCGAGGACATCCCGTAAAGGTACCGTCCCCAACGCCGCACGCAACCCCTTCAGCAGGCGGCGCCACGAGCTCGGACGCGCGCTTGGCAGCCCCAGTCGCGCGCGAGCCGCGCCGAGAATCTCGTCGGGCACGCTGATCGCGCAGGCTCGTTCGAGCCCCTGGAAGCCCGGCGACGAGTTCGCCTCGCAGATCCGATAGCCTTCGTCGTCGAACAGGATGTCGATGCCGGCCACATCCAGCTGCAATACGTTTGCAGCCCGCACCGCCAGATCCATGAGCGCGGCGGGTGGATCGAGCGCAACGCCTACGCCACCCAGCGAGATGTTCGACTTGAATCCGCCGTCCGTAGACTTGCGCAGCATCGC
>Ga0111539_10008440_pt1 | contig 13106 bp, 7 predicted proteins | sample RhiMethybrSRZTD1_FD_79667 | JGI IMG/M metagenome (GOLD analysis project Ga0111539, IMG submission 79667) | Populus rhizosphere microbial communities from Tennessee, USA - Rhizosphere MetaG P. TD hybrid SRZTD1 (version 2) (version 2) | ecosystem: Host-associated > Plants > Roots > Rhizosphere >...
CCGGCGTTGGCCGCCTGCGCGTAGACGATGCCGGTCTCGGGATCGAACGACGCACCCGGCCAGTTGGTGCCGCCGCCGGCGTTGCCGATGTTCAGCGCGCCGAGCAGACCATTCACGTTACCCAGAATCGCCGGGTTGTACAGCGGTCCATTCTTATAGCGCTTCAGATTCTCGAGCGCCTGCGCACGCAGCTCCGGGGTGAAGTCGATGACATCTTCCGGAATGCGGAGGAAGTTACGCGCGTAGGCTGGTGGTTTGGTCGGGTGCGGTTGCGTTGGCGACGTCTTTTCGCCCGGCACATCGGACTGCGGGACGGGCCGCTCTTCGATTGGCCAGATCGGCTGGCCGGTGACGCGGTCGAACACGTAGAGAAACGCCTGCTTGCTCGGCACGGCGACGACCTTGCGCGGCTTGCCGTCGACGTTGACGTCCATCAGCAGCGGTGCCGACGACATGTCCATGTCCCAGATGGGGTGATGCACGAACTGGAAGTGCCACTTGCGCACGCCGGTCTTCAGGTCGACGGCGACGAGCGTCTCACCGAAGAGGTTGTTGCCCGGCCGATGGCCGCCGTAGGTGTCTGAGGTCGGCGACTCGACAGGCAGGTACACGAGACCGGCTTCCGGATCGGCCGTGATCTGCGTCCACACACCGGTGTTGCCGTTGAACGACCAGGAATTTTCTTCCCACGTCTCACCGCCGAATTCGCCCGGCTTCGGAATCGTGTTGAAACGCCAGATCATCTTCCCGGTCCGGACGTCGAACGCGCGCACCAGACCTTTGGTGTTGTTGTGCGTGACGACCGTGAACCCTTCCTTGAACGACGAGCCGACGATGACGACGTCGCCGACCACGGTCGGCGTCGAGTGCAGGCCGATCTCGCCTTTTTCAAGGTCGATCTGCGTCCCAGTGCCGGTGACCGCGCCGTCTTTGAGGTCGACGATGCCGTTTCGGCCGAAGCCTGGAACCGGTTGACCGGTCTTGGCGTTGAGCGAAACCAGCCGGTAGCCAGTGGTGACGAAGATCACACGATCGTCACCTTTGCCGTCAGTCCAGAACGACACGCCGCGGCCCGACAGCTGACGGGGGGCGATGGCTGCACGAGTGCCCTCGCGCAGGCTGTAGACCCACTGCAGTTCACCGGTTTTGCCGTCGAGCGCGATGACGTCGCGCCGTGTGCCGGCGGTGGTGTAGAGGGTCCCCTTCACCATCAGCGGCGTCGCCTCGAGCTTGAACTCCGGCCGCGTGCCGAGGTTGTCGGTCTTGAAGCGCCAGGCCACTTCGAGCTTGTTGAAGTTGGTGGCGTTGATCTGCGAGAGCGGTGAGTACTTGCTGCCGCGCAGATCGGCCGTGTACATCGGCCAGTCACCATTGGCCGTGCTTGGCTGGCCGGTGGTAGCGCCTCCGCCGGCCTGTCCTGCCAGCCTGGGGGCCGTCCACGCGAGCCCCGCCGCGAGCAATGCGATCGCGGGCGCGGTTCGGAAAATTGTTCGCCTCATTCCTCTACTCCGATCGTGTTCCGGAAAAAAGTCACTGAAGGGCTGCGACATGACTCGGCGAGGGTGCCCGCCTGAGCGGCGCAAATTATCGCGCCGACTGCCGGGGGATCGCAAGCTTACTGGGCAGGTAAGGCAGGTAAGCCAGGTGAGGCGGGTAAGGCGGATAGGACAAGTAGGGAGCGCCTGCGGCCACACCTGAGCGAGGACATGGAGATCCGAGCGAAGAGGTCAGCGTCGGTTCGCGCTGGGGGTGGGGGCCCCAGTGCCAGTGGAAGAAAGACGGGCAGCTAAGGCAGGGAAGGCAGGGAAGGCAGGAGAGGAACGCGCAACTTGGCTCCGTTCCTCCCTGCCTTCCCCGCCCTATTTCTTGATCTCGGTATCCGGCAGGTTGTACGCGATGTACTCGCCGGAGTAGTTGCCGCCGCTGACCGCCACGATGATGTACTGCTTGCCATCCACTGAGTAGGTCATCGGCGAGCCGCTCTGCGCCGCCGGCATGTAGACCGCGCCGAGCTCGGCGCCGGTCTTCTTGTCATACGCATGCAGCATCGCGCCGCGCGGACGTCCGGGCGGTGAGGTCACCGCCGGATCGCCGGCCACCACCATCGTCTTGGTGACGAGCGTTCCGACGCTACCGGTCTGACCTGTCTTGGGGATGTTGAGACTCTTGAGCGCCGGGTGGTTCCGCACGTTGTCAGGTGTGTCGCCGTGCGGCACCTGCCACACGAGATCGCCCTTGTTCACGTCGATCGCCGCCATCACGCCGTACGGCGGCTTCACGATCGAAAGACCCTGAACGGTCGCGTTGGTGACTGGCGGCCGGCCACCAGGCGCGGCCGGTGCGGGTGGCGCCGGCGGCGGCCCCGCTTCGGCCCGGGCGGCCGCGCGGACGCTTTCCGGAGCGTCGGGATTGGTGCCCGTGCCGGCGGCGACGGCCAGTCGGAACGGACGGCCAGCCACGCCGGACTGGTACTGGATGTCAGAGAAACCAGCCGGCGGCGGGGCCAGCGAGCCCACCGTCACCTGGGAGTTGGACGCCTGCGTGTAGAACCACCCCGTCTCCGGATCGAATGCCGAGCCTGGCCAGTTGACGCCGCCCGCCGTGTTGCCGATGTTGATCGACCCGAGCTTGCCGTTGACGTTGCCGAGGATGAGCGGGACGTACGGCTTCTCTTCCCAGCGGAAGTGCGTCAGGACTTCGAGTCCTTCGGCGCGAAGCTCCGGCGTAAAGTCGATCACGTCGCTCTTGGCGATGAAGGTCCGGGCGTATGGCGGCGGTTTGGTCGGAATGGGCTGCGTCGCCGCGCTCTTCTCGCCGGGGACGTCCGACTGTGGCACTGGTGTTTCGACGATCGGCCAGATGGGCTGACCGGTGATGCGGTCGAACACATAGAGCCAGCTCTGTTTGCTCGGCACGGCGACGACCTTGCGCGGCTTGCCGTCGATGTTCACGTCCATCAGCAGCGGCGCCGACGACATGTCGTGGTCCCAGATCGGGTGGTGCACGAACTGGAAATGCCACTTCCGGACACCGGTCTTCAGGTCGACTGCGACGAGCGACTCACCGAAGAGGTTGTTACCGGGGCGCTTGCCGCCGTAGAAGTCCGACGTCGGCGACTCCACGGGGAGGTAGACGATGCCGGCTTCGGGATCAACGGTGATCTGCGTCCAGACGCCGGTGTTGCCGTTGAACGACCACGAATTTTCTTCCCACGTCTCGCCGCCGAACTCACCCGGCTTCGGAATCGTGTTGAAGCGCCAGATCATCTTGCCGGTCCGCACGTCGAAGGCGCGGGCGAGGCCCTTCGTGTTGTTCGAGGTCTCGACGGTCATGCCTTCCTTGAAGGACGAACCGACGAGCACCATGTCATTCACGATCGTGGGCGTCGAGTGCAGGCCGATCTCGCCCTTCTCGAGGTCGATTTGCTGACCGGTGCCGTAGACCACGCCTTCCTTGAGGTCGACGATGCCGTTGCGGCCGAAGCCGGGGACCGGTTGGCCGGTTTTGGCGTTGAGGGCCACGAGACGATATCCGGTGGTGACGAAGAGCACGCGATCATCACCTCTGCCATCGGTCCAGTACGCGACGCCGCGCCCCGAGAGCTGCCGCGGTGCGACGCCGGCGCGCACGCCCTCACGCAGGCTGTAAGTCCACTGCAGCTCGCCCGTCTTGGCGTCGAGGGCGACGACCGCCCGCCGGGTGCCAGCTGTCGTGTAGATCATGCCCTTGACCATCAGCGGCGTGCCCTCGAGTTTGAATTCGGGACGCGCGCCGAGGTTGTCCGTCTTGAAGCGCCAGGCCACTTCGAGCTTGCTGAAGTTGCTTCCGTTGATCTGGTCGAGAGGTGAGTACTTGCTGCCTCGCAGGTCGGCGGTGTACATCGGCCACTCGCCGTTGCTCGTGCTGGGTTGCCCGGTCGCCGGCGGTTGTCCCGCCTGCCCCGACACCCGAGGGGCTGCGACCCACGCGAGCCCGCTGACGAGCAACGTGAGCGCAGACACCGTTCGGAACACTGTTCGCGACATCTATTTTGCTCCCGCTGATTAAAAAGACCCGATGAGCCGACCGACGCTGGCGATTGTCAGCTCCTCCCCACCGATCGGCATCGGTCACTGTACACGAATCCTAAAGAATTGAGGAATGAGGATTGAGGGATCGAGGGAATGGCAATGAGGAAATGAGGGAATGGGAATGAGGGATCAAGTAGCCAGATAACTGAGCAACTCAGCCCGACACTGCGAGGCCCATCAGCATCGCCGGCGATCGCTTGCTCACCCTCATTCCTTATTTTCATTCCCTCATTCCCTCATTCCCTCATTCCCTCATTCCCCATTCACAGGTGTCTGTCCGGCCGGTACGTGCCGAAGCCCCAGAGCAACGACTCCGGGTCTCGGGCGTAATAGCCGCGTGCGCCGTATGGCGTGTCCGCCGGCTGCTGAACGATGCGCGCGCCGGCGGAGGCCGCCTGGGCGCAATGCGCGTCGGGATCAGCGATCCAGCCGTATACACAGTCGCGATCGCCGTTCCAGAGTTTCGCCGATGCCCCGGCACCACTGATCATTACCGTGTCCTCGTCCAACCATTCCTCGGCGTGCTCGATGCGGCCGCCGCCGCAGTCGACAGACAGTCCGGGCGCGAAGCCCAGGGCTTTCTCCAGCCACGCCGTCGCCCTCTTCCCGTCGTCGTAGCGCAGACCGACGAAGAGATCGGGCGTTCCGGCGGAAGCTCCCATCGCATACGTGCCGATACTCCAGAGGCGCCCTTCGGGGTCACGCAGCGAGAACTCCCGCGAGCCATAGCTGGTGTCCTTGAGAGCGATAGCGACGTCGGCGCCCGCGGCGCAGGCCCGGGCATAGGCGGCGTCGGCATCGTCGACCCGTACGTACACCCCCGATCGCACTTCGGACCAGGGGTTGTCCTTCGTGGCTGGCGTTTTCGAGCTGACGCCAAATACGGTCGCTCCCCGGCGTAGCTCGGCGTGCGCGACGAGCCCGTCGGGCGTCCGGTAGTCGGCCTGAACGGTGAATCCGAACGCGCGGACGAGCCACGCCATGGTGTCGGGCGCGTTGACGTAGCGATAGACGGGAAACACGGCAGGAATGCTCATGGCTTTTCACCTCGCCAGCGAGCGTAGACGCCCCGCCGGACGCCCGTCTTGATCAGATGTGACCTGCGCGTTCGGCCGGGTGGGCTAGTCGACGATGAGGAACCCGCCGCGATCCGGAAGCAGCGACGTCGCCAGCTCGCGTGGCGAGACGCCGGCGAACTCGCCGCATTCCCGTGTGAAGCTTGCCTGGTCGCTGTAGCCGCACGTCGCGGCGATGTCGACCAGGCGGCTGCACCGTCCGGATTTCATGAGGGTGATGGCTCGGCCGAAGCGCAGGACGCGGCCGAGCGTCTTTGGCGGCAGTCCCAGTTCTTCGCGGAATCGTGCGATGAAGTGCCGCCGGCTCCAGCCGCTCGCGTCGACGAGTTGCCCGATGCGAGCCGCGCCGCCGGTGCGGACCAGCTCGCGCCACGCCCACGCGATGGCCGCCGAGGGCTCGCTCGACCGCGCGAGACGCGCCGCGATCTCCCGATCGAGGATGTCGAACCGAGCTTCCCACGACGACGCATCGCGAAGTCGAGACACGAGCCGCCGGCCGTCGGCGCCGAGTACATCCTCGAGGGCAACGACCCGGTTCGTCAGATCCGCAAGGGGCCATCCGAAGAAGAGCCGTGCGCCGAGGATGGTGAAGTTGATCTGCACGCCTCCCGACGGACCCGCGGTGCCGACGAGGGTATACCTATCGAAGCTGCCGGTCGTGAAGCTGTCGTGATTGGTCCATTGCGTGAGGTCGTCGGACTCGAAGATGCGGACCGGCGCACCCAGGTTGATGATCACGGGAATTTCGTTCGACGGAGGTTCGCGCCGATAGAGCGGCGTCGCCGGGTGCTCGAACCAGCCGACGTACTCACGGACGTAGGCGCGCAAGGCGGCCGGAGGTGCCGCAACGGTCATCTCCCACTGGCCGAGAGCAGAAGCGTGGCGAAGCGTCGTGTGCGCGGCGGCCCGCACGTGCCGATCGTAGGCTTCGCCACAGACACGAGGCAAGCGCCTCGCCTGATGGCGCCTCGTGCGGGCTCGAGCTGTTCTCGGCGGATCAACCGACGGCGGTATCGACCCGGGTGCCGTCGCCCAGCGGGGTGACTCCCACGGCTTGCGCCGAGGCGTCGATCGGCAGGCGCACGACGAACTCCGATCCGCTACCGGGACCCTTGCTTCGCGCTTCGACTTCGCCGCCGTGGAGAATGACGAACCGTCGGACCAGAGCCAGGCCGAGGCCAAGGCCGCCCGCGCCACGATCGAGCGTCTGCGTTCCCTGGCTGAACTCGTCGAAGACCTTGGTCAACAGCTCCTCGCTCATGCCCACGCCGGTATCCCGGACGCGAATTACGGCGCAGTGCGGCGCACTCTCGATCTCCATCGTGAGCTGCACCGCGCCACCGCTCGGCGTGAACTTCTGAGCGTTGTGCAGCAGGTTGCCGACGACCTGCGCGAGCCGCGTGCGATCCCCGTCCATTCGCGCCGACTGCGGCAGCAGCTGCACGTCGAAGCCGATGCCGCGCTCCTCGAACGACGGTCGCAGGTCGATCGCCGTCTCGCGAACCACGGCCACGAGATCGACGAGCTCGCGTTCGAGCGACAGCTTGCCGCGCGACAGCCGCGACACGTCCAGCAGATCGTCGACGAGGCGGACGATATGGGCCAGCTGACGTCCGATGATCTCGCGCGCGGCGGCCTGAGCCGCGCTGTTGGCGTGAGCGATCTCCAGAATATGAACGGCGTTCTGGATCGGCTCCAGCGGGTTGCGGAGCTCGTGCGCCAGCATCGCCAGGAATTCGTCCTTGCGCCGGCCCTCTTCCAGCAGTTCGCCCTCGGCGACTTTCCGATCGTGAATGTCGACGTAGGTCCCGACCCGCTGCACGATGCGACCGTCGTCGCCGGCGATCGCCACGCCGCGGCTCATGAACCAGCGGTACGCGCCGTCGCGGCCGCGTAGTCGGAATTCGGCTTCGAAGACGGCTCCCGCTTCCGACTCGAACCACTCCCGGCGAGCGCTCTCGCGATCGTCCGGGTGCACCGGTTCCAGCGCGGCGTCCGTTGCACCCTCGGGCGGCGTCGGCAGACTGGTGTAATCGGCCCATCGCGGGCTGAGATACTGCACGCCTCCGGGCTCGGTCACCCACACGATGACCGGGCCCGACTCGGCCAGCGTTCTGAATCGCGCTTCGCTTGCACGCAGCGCCTGCTCGGTGTGTTTCTGATCGGTGACGTCTTCCGCGACGACGCCGACGCCGACGACTTCCTCCCCGACGCTGACCGGAAACCAGTTCTCGCGCCACTCGTGCCGATCGCCGGGCGTCGCCGGTGTTTCACCGGTGACTTCGACTCCCAGCAGCGGCACACCCGTATCGACGATACGGCGCAGGTCGGCCATGATGTCGGACATATTCTCGATGCCCGGGAGCAGCTCCGGCGGGGTCCTGCCGATGTGCGCGGCGACCGGCAGGCCGTTGATCGAGGCCAGGCGTTCGTTGATCCGCTGAAAGCGCAGTTCTCGATCGAGAAAGGCGAGGCCCACCGGAGCGCCCTGGAACACCGCATCGAGCTGCGCGTCGGCTCGCGCCAAGGCGTCTGCCGCCAGCGTGTAGTCGTGGACGTCGATGATGGAGCCCACGTAACCGACCGAGTCGCCATTCTCGTCCAATTGAGGCCGGCCGACGTTCATCACCCAGCGATAGCTGCCGTCAGCCGTGCGAATGCGGTAGCGATGACGCACGAGGGTACCCTCCTGCATCGCTCCAGCCACGCGCTCACGGGCACGTTCGCGGTCGTCGGGATGTATAGCCTCCAGCCACTTGAAGCCGAGACCCTCGCCTTCACCGAGTCCGGTGAGCTCGTACCAACCGCGGCTCATAAAGGTCCGGCGGCCGTCGAGACCGGACGCCCACAGCATGGCCGGCGCCGTGTCGGCGAACTGGCGGACGCGCGCATCCTGATCCCGTGCCCGCAGCTCGACGATCGAGTCTTCGCGCTCGCGCATCGCCGCCGCAAAGCACAGAAAGCACATCGTCCCGATGCTGACGAATGTCTGGACGATCATGGGCGCGTCGCCCGAGCCGCTGAAGTCCCCGAGGGGACCGTACCCTTGGGCCGTTCCCCGAATCGTCATCGCCGCCGTCGTGATCAGACCAACCATGGTGCCCTGCGTTCCGAATCGGAACGTGATCCACAGCAGGTACGGCAGGAGGTAGAACGACGGCCGATACGGACTGCGAGGATGCCAGTAGACCGCCCAGAGGACCACCAGCAGCGACAGTTGGATCAGCACCGCTTCGACGGCCCGCCGGCCGTGCAGGGTGCGGGTCAGGGCCTGCCACTCGCGGCGCGGCGTCAGGAGCGGCGGCGCGACGACGAGCATGCCGACGATGTCGGCAATCCACCACGTGCGCCACGCGCCCAGAAGCGATCCGCCGTAGAACGACGTCGCCAGCCACGATCCGAGCAAACCGCCCGGCACGGCGGTCACCAGGGCGGCGACAGTGATGAACCGCAGGACGTAGGCGACGCGCGCAAGGTGAGGCACGCCGCCGAGCGCCCGGAGCAGCGACGCGCCCGTCAGGGCCTCGACGGTGTTGACCAGTGCGAAGCCGAATGCCGGCAGCCACGCGCGCGAGGCGACGACGACGTCGGTGCCGACGTTGCCCACGATGGCCCCCACGACGATGAAGGGCCAGAACGATCGATCGAGCCGAACCAGCGCCGCAAGGTAGAGTCCGCTTGGCAGCCAGACAGTGGCGAAATCATTGGTCCCGACTGACATCCAGCGGCTGGCCAGCATGCACAGACCGTAGAGGACGGCGAGCGCCGGCACGGCCAGTAAACGACTCGTAACAGTCGGTGGGGCGGGCGGGCGCGCCGAGGCGGCGTCAGGCAGTCCGGCTGCAGTCATTGAGTCCGACCGAGCCATTGCTCGGTCGTTGTTCGTGCCCAGCTTACAACCGCTGCCGTGAGGGGAGACTTAAATCTGAGCTCAGACGCAGGCTGGTTTGAACTTTCCAGTGAAGACCACGTCGAATGCGGCTGAGGAGTGACCCATGAGAACGCTGCGTGCCTTGTCGTTTCTTTTCAAGGGACCTTTGATTCTGGCTTTCCTCTTTCTCATCAACCTGATGACCTCGCCGGGTCACTGGTGGGTCCAATGGGCCGCCCTGGGCATTGGCATCGCCTGGATTCTCAGCCTCGCTCGCGTCATCCGCGCTGTCGTTCTGGCTGGCGGGCTGGCGGCGCTCGGCGTCTATCTCGCCAAACGTTCGTAAGTCGGCGGCCTACCAGCGGAACAGACGCGTCATCTTGACCACGAACGAACGGCTCTCGACCTCCGGAAATCCCGAGGTGAGGGTCGTTCGACCGTCGCTGTACACCACGAACAATTCGCTGCCCGGCTGATACTCCCAGCGAAATCGCGCGTTGGTGCTGACGGTGTCGATCCGCGACTGGTACTGGACGAGGGCCGACACGAACATCCGCGGCGAGAGGGTGTAGGTGGCGCGGGTGCTTAGAAGATTCGTGTCGTCCTGACCCCATGGCACATCCACCCGGTTCCACGACAATGTCGGCTCCGCGTAGAACTGTCGCGTGAACTCCACCCGTCCGCGCCACGTCAGCTCGGTTAGCGTGCCATCGTAAAACCCGCTCCGCCCGGCAGTGATGCTGCCCGAAACGGGCCGCTGCGGTCCGAGCGTGTACGTGCCTCTGACTTGCGTGAAGTCGTACTCGCCGGCCGGCACGAACAGCTGTTTGCCCACCTCGAATCGGCTCGTCAGCCGCTCGTAGTTCCGGCTGACATCCACGCTCCAGATGTCGCTGTTGCTCAACTCCATCTGATACGTGCCCTGGACTTCTTTCGACTCCGGGCGGTTCTGCGTGTCGGTGATGTAGTCGACGCTGCCGATGTAGTACAGCTTGCGGACGCCGCGCCACTCCGGACGTGGACTGAACCGCGCCTGGGCGTACGACCGGCGGAACGAGGTGCGGCGGAGAAATCCGACTTCTGGGTTGAAGTTCGGGTCGACCGTGAGATGTTCGGCCTGCAGGCCGTAGCGGTCGGCGTTCCAGTCGAAGCGCCCGCGGTAGCTCGCATCATTGAGCTCACGTCCCGGGGTGCTGGTCCGGGCCGCGTATCCGGCGATGCTGATCTCGTTGGTGGGGTTGATGACGGTGTCGACACCGTAAGCGAGGTTGTCGCCAATCGATCCAGCCGGCGTCGAAGACGCCAGCGGGTCGCGGCGGCTGACGAGCATCCCGATCCGGCTTCGCCGCAGGACGTCACGGTTGACGCGCAGCACGGAAAAGTTCGTCGACGCCGCGCGCGCATCGAACGACTCGGCGGTCTGGATGTTCAGCGCGCCGAATTGCCACGGCCCATTGCGTCCGAGCAGACGGCCACCGGCCCTGATGGGCACCTCGAGGCCGTTGTTCAGGCCGATGCGCCGGCTGTAGAAGAGGAGCGGGGTCGTGCTCGTGTTCTGTCCGCTGCCCTGGACGCCGCCGCCCCCGCCAGTGCCACCCGTCCCGACCGAGCCTCCACCGAAATTGAACGTATCGGCGCCTTCGAGGAAGAAATCGCGCTTTTCTGGAAACTGCAGGCTGAATCGTGTGAGGTTCACCTGTTGTTCGTCGTCTTCGACCTGGGCGAAGTCGGTGTTCACGGTGAAGTCGGCGACAAGCGTCTGGCGGATGCCCCATTTCACGTCGAGGCCGATGTCGCCATCCGGATCGTTCGATCGCGGCGGCGACCCGTTGCGGTCAGTCAGCATCGAGCCGAGCGCGTAGGGCTTGACGTCGACGTTTCGAAGTTTGCCGGGGACCTCGATGTTGCCGACGGCGGCGGCCACCGACATCTTCGACAGCGCCGGCCGGCCCCACGAGGCCAGCACCGGCACTAAAAAGCTGACCTCGTTCTTGAAGGCCACACGGCGGCGGAAATTCATTCCCCAGACATGGCCGTTCTCGCGGAACCGGAACGAGCGAAAGGGGTAGCGGATTTCGATCGTCCAACCTCCGGCGAATTCCCCGGTCCGGGCGTCCCAGATGCCGTTCCAGTTGTTGTTCGGCTGCTCGTTGGTGATGGACCAATCGAGCATGCCGCCCTGCGGGTTGACGGCGAAGCCGTAGCCGTTGTGACGGTCGTAGAACGAGTCGAACGCCACTCCGAAATGGTCGTTGCCGTACAGGTTGTTGGAGTCGCGCCTCATTTCGGTGGAGCGGCGGTGTCCCGGCTCCGTTTCCCACAGCCTGGCCGACACGTATAGCGCGTCATCGTCGTAAAACAGCCACACTTCCGTCCGATCGGTGGCTGGCTGGCCCTCGCGGGGCTCCTGTTGGACGAAATCACCAAAGGAGGGGACACCCTCGTAAAACGCTTCGTCCAGCCGGCCATCGAGGCTGACGGGGCCAGGTAGCCGCAAGGCGCGAACCGTAATACGGCCCTCCGCGTCGCGGGCAATGACGTCCGGCGGCGCCGGAACGGCGGGTCCTTCGATCAACGGATCAACGGAAGGTTGGGCAGAGAGTGGAGTCGATAGAGCGAGCGCGCACAGCGCGAATCCGAGGCACCTCATCAACCGACCATTGTAGTTTACGCGCCGGCGTCGCTCTTTCTCGAATCGTAAGCCCGAATCGATCTGGCCGCCGGCGCCGATCCGGTGTATCTAATTGGCGCGTCATTGGTTGGCTGTTGGTCGCGTACTTGGTCCGGTTCGTGCCTAGCCGCCGGTCGCAACGTGCAGTCTTGTGATTCCTCCCCCCAACTGTCGAAAGGAGTCGATATGCATCTCTCAGCGGTGCGCAGGATTCTGTTGGTCGTCGCGTTCGTCAGCCTGGCGGCGCTTCCGGCTTCGGCCCAAACGTACACTCTTACGGCGACGCTGTCGGGTGGGAGCGAAGTCCCGATTATTGGCACTGGAGCCTTCGGCACCGCAACGGTCGTTGTCGACTTGGGGGCGCGCACGGTCAACTACCGTGTCGACGTGTTCAACCTTCCCAGCGGTGTCACGGCCAGCCACATCCACGTCGGTCCTCCGGGATTCGCCGGCCCCGTCGTGATCAATTTCGCCCCTCCCACGACGGCCTCGAATGATTTCGCCTACAGCGGCACCGTTCGCGACACCGAGTTCGTCCTGGCGCCGAACCTGGGGATTCGTTCGGCCGATGACATGTTCCAGGCCATCATCGGCGGCAACAGCTACGTGAACGTCCATTCGCAGGTGAATGGCGGCGGCGAAATCCGCGGCCAGCTGACGCTGAGCACGACCCGCTAACCGCGGTAGCGAAGCCGACGTTTCATCGCCCTCACGGTGCCGCCCGGATCGCGGGCGGCACCGCGTCCCACCGTCCCGAGCAGCCGGGCCGCTTTCGTGGCGTTGCCACCCGACTCACCGAGCGCGGCCGAGAGTGCGGTCCTCTCCAGCGACTCTATTTCCTCCCGCAGGTTCATCCGTCCCTCGCGGATCTTGGTCCGGATGAGCGACGCGTCAGCCACCGGCGCCTGACCGCTCTTCGCGTTGAGCAGAATCCGCCGAGGGAGGTCAGACAGCAGCAGCTCCTGTCCGGTGCGCTTGTAGACGAGCGACTCGTAAATCACGTTGCGCAGCTCGCGGATGTTGCCCGGCCACGGATACGCGGCGAGCGCCCGCAACGCCTCTGCCTGCACCGACACCAGCCGCGGCTGCTTCTGATCCCGGGCGAAGCGATCCAGCATGTGGTCGACGAGCGCCGGCAGATCTTCGACGCGTTCCCTCAACGGCGGCAGGTGGATGCGGAGGATCGCCAGCCGCTCGTAGAGATCCGCGCCGAAGGCGCCAGCAGCCACCAGGGGCTCGAGATCGCGGTTGGTCGCGGCGATGATGCGGAAATCGACCTCGCGCCACACGTTTTCTCCGAGCCGGCTCACCGTCCGGTCTTCGAGCACGCGCAGCAGCTTGACCTGGGTTTCGAGCGGCGTGTCGTCGATTTCGTCAAGAAAGACCGTGCCGCCTTCCGCCGCCGCGAGCTGGCCGTC
>Ga0111539_10008441_pt1 | contig 13104 bp, 14 predicted proteins | sample RhiMethybrSRZTD1_FD_79667 | JGI IMG/M metagenome (GOLD analysis project Ga0111539, IMG submission 79667) | Populus rhizosphere microbial communities from Tennessee, USA - Rhizosphere MetaG P. TD hybrid SRZTD1 (version 2) (version 2) | ecosystem: Host-associated > Plants > Roots > Rhizosphere >...
AGACCGCCAATAGCTATCTGGCTGCGTGCGTGGCACGCAGCCGCGTCGGTGTGAGTGCCGGCACGACAGCTCGCGCGGCTATCGCAGCTCGTCGAGCAACGCCTTCGCCTCGACGCTGCCGGCGTAGTAGAACTCATGATCCATGCAGGTCGAGTTCGTGATGGTGGCGGACGCCGCCCAGGTGACAGGCGGCAAGCTGTACCTCCTGGGAGGGGCGTGGAACCTCTATCGTTCGGCGTCGTTCCCTACCCACGCGCCGATCGCGCTCGTGGCAAGCATCCTCGTCGACCGGAACGAGGCTGGGAGCCGGCATACGGTGCGCCTCACCGTGGCCGACGAGGCGGGAATACCAATCATCCCTGCCATGGACTGGACCATAGAGGTCGGCCGGCCGGAGGGCAGCGATCCGACGATCCCGCAGCGCTCGCTCCTGGCCGTCAACACGGGCATCCAGCTGCCACGCGCGGGTCGGTACAGCTTCACGGTGGCCGCGGGGAACGCGACCAGGAGCGTGTGGTTCGACGCGATTTTTGTGGGGACGAAGGTCGAGGTGGCGCCGGGATCGCGGGGACACTGAGGGAAACCTCGCTGCGCCGGCCCCACCCGCCACTCCGGTCACTAGTGCGCCAGTAGAATCCTGAGCCTCGCGCTCCGGAGCGCAACTCAGGAAATTACCATCGCGCGCGCCGGCGCCGAAGCAAAAGGTTGCGCAAGGAGAGCGCGGGTCGTCTGGAGATCCGGCCGATCGCATCCTGCAAGACCATAGACGACCGTCGCTCCCTTGTACGACGGCGTGAACGTACCGAACAACCTATCCCACACCGAGAAGAGATTGCCGTAGTTCGTGTTGGTCTCCGTCTGAGTGCGGGAGTGGTGGATCTTGTGCATGTGGGGCCACGTCGTGATGAGCGAGAGGAAGGCGTCGAGCCGGCGCGGAGCCCGGACGTTTGCATGCTCGAGCAGTCCATTTAGCGCGGACGCGACCCGGTAGATGGAGAAGGCGACAGCACTCGGACCCATCACGACTACCATCGCCCCCATCGCGGCGTAACGCAGAAGGCTCTCGACGGGATGCTGCCGGATCGTCGTGGTGACGTCGACGGCGGGATCGGAGTGGTGGACGGCGTGATAGCGCCAGAGCCAGGGGTAACGGTGCCAGGACACGTGCGCCGCGTAGAACGAGAAGTCGAGCGCGGCGACGGCAAGGACGCCAGCGGCGAGCGGCGGCACGGCGAGCCAACGCAGCAGGCCGAGCCCGCGGGCCTCGAGCGCCACCACGACCGCCAGCAGCGCCGTGTTGAGGACGAGATTGGTGGCGAACGTGAGGAAGGTCAGGGTGAGGTTCGGCGCGAGGTGCGCGCGGTGCCAGCGCCCGCGCCCGTGCAGCGGGATCGCGACCTCGACTGCCGCGACGACCGCCATCGCGGTGAGGATGAGCGTGATCGAGACGAGACCGGATGTCATGGGACCCTCCCCGGGCTGCGAATGGCGACCGACTACCGCCGCGTGGGTTCTAATGCAATGGGTGTTGCACCAATGATTCAGTTGTTCTATCGCACTTGGTGCCGTGTCGAACGCCCCCGCGAACCCGTGGTTGCTCCTGATCCATCAGCTCCCGCCGAAGCCGACGTACCTCCGGGTGAAGGTCTGGCGGCGCCTGCAGGCGCTGGGCGCCGTCCCCGTGAAGAACTCGGTCTACGTGCTCCCGAACACGGACGACGCCCGCGAGGACTTCGAGTGGCTGCTGCGTGAGGTCCAGGAGCAGGGGGGAGACGCGTCGCTTTGCGAGGCGCGACTGGTCGACGGCCTCACGGACGAGGCGGTGCGTGCGCTCTTCACGACCGCCCGCGAGGCGGACTACCGGAGCCTCGGCGCCGACGTCCGGAAGCTCGCGCACGAAGCCCTGCCGGCGCGCGCGCGGACCCTGTCGGCCGAGGCCCGCGCCCAGGTCGAGGCCGCGCTCGCGCGCTTCCGAAAGCGCCTGGCCGAGCTCGTCGCGATCGACTTCTTTGCCGCTCCCGGGCGGCAGGCCGTGGAGGGGCTGATCGCCGGCCTCGAACAGCGCCTGGCGCCGACGCCGCCGGAAGGCACTCGGGCCGCCGCGCGCCGCTTCACCGTCGCCGACGTGCAGAAACGGGTCTGGGTCACCCGGAAGGACATCCACATCGACCGTATCGCCTGCGCCTGGCTCATCCGCCGCTTCATCGATCCGAAGGCGACGTTCAAGTTCGTGCCCGCCCGCGGCTACGCACCGGCCGCGCAGGAGCTCCGCTTCGACATGTTCGACGCCGAGTTCACGCACGACGGCGACCTCTGCTCGTTCGAGGTGATGCTGCGCGACTTCGGCCTCGACGAGCCCGCGCTGCGCGCCGTCGCGGAGGTGATCCACGACGTCGACCTGAAGGATGGAAAGTACGGCCGTGAGGAGACGCCGGGCGTGGACCACCTCACCACGGGGCTGGCTGCGGCGCACACCGACGACGACGCGCGCGTGGAGCACGGGAGTGCGATCTTCGACGCGCTCCAGGCGTACTTCGCCGGCATGAAGAAGAGGCGCGCATGAACGACGGGCGCGGTCCGTACACGCTCCGAGAGCTGGTGCTGTACTTCCTCCGCCTCGGCACCACGGGCTTCGGCGGGCCGATCGCGCTCGTCGGCTACATGCAGCGGGACCTGGTCGAGAAGCGCCGCTGGATCTCGCTGAAGGACTACAAGGAGGGCCTGGCGCTCGCGCAGCTCGCCCCAGGGCCGCTCGCCGCGCAGCTCGCGATCTACCTCGGCTGGCTCGACCACGGCGTCCTTGGGGCGACGCTAGTGGCGATCGCCTTCGTCCTGCCGTCGTTCGTGATGGTACTCGTCCTCTCGGCGCTCTACCTGGCGTACGGCGGCCTCTCCTGGATGCAGGGCGCGTTCTACGGCATCGGCGCGGCCGTCATCGCGATCATCGCCCGCAGCGCCTGGAAGCTCACGAAGAGCACGCTGGGCGACGACCGGCTCCTGTGGGCGCTGTTCGTCGCGAGCGCGGTCGTCACCGCGTGGACGGAGTCCGAGCTCGTCTGGCTGTTCGTGCTCTGCGGGGTCGTCGCGCTCTTCGCCCGGAACCCCGTCCGCGCTGGCGCCACGCTCGCCGTCGTGCCGTGGCCCTGGCTCGTGACGGGCCTCCACGGCCCCGCGCCCGACGGGAGCCTCTGGCGCGTCGCATGGCTCTTCGCGGAGGCGGGCGCGTTCATCTTCGGCAGCGGCCTCGCCATCGTGCCCTTCCTGCACGGCGCGGTGGTCAACGACCTGCAGTGGCTGTCGGAGCGTCAGTTCCTGGACGCCGTCGCCGTCGCGATGATCACGCCGGGACCCGTCGTCATCACCGTCGCGTTCATCGGCTATCTCGTCGCCGGTCCGCTCGGGAGCGTGGTCGCGGCGGTGGCGGTGTTCCTGCCATGCTACCTGTTGGTCGTGATCCCGGCGCGCTACTTTCGGCGCTCGGTGCACGATCCCCGCGTGAAGGCGTTCGTCGAGGGCGTCACGGCCGCGGCCGCCGGCGCCATCGCCGGCGCGGCCTTCGTGCTTGGCCGGCGAGCGATCTTTGACATCCCGACGGCACTCATAGCCATCGGCACGCTTGTGATTCTCACTCGCATCAAGGGTATCTCTGAGCCGGTCCTCATCCTTGCCGCTGGAGTTCTCGGAGTGTTCGTCGCGACCGTCGCTCAGTAGTCGTCGAGGCAAACATGAGCCCACTCTCTCGTGCGCTCTCATTCACCCGCCGCGAGGTCCTTCGTCTCCTCGCGGTGACTCCGCTCTTTTCTGTCGCCTACAGAGGAGGCATCGCCATGGCAGAGGATACCGCGGCTCCTCGGCCGCTCGCCTATCGGGGCGAGCACCAAGTGAAGCCACTCCCGTTCGATCCCGCGAAGCTGACAGGGCTGTCCGAGAAGCTCATCACGTCGCACCATCAGAACAACTACGGCGGCGCCGTAAAGCGCCTGAACCTCATCGAGCAGCAGCTCGGCGGCCTGCCGAAAGACGCAGCGCCCTACCAGATGGGGTCGCTAAAACGGGAAGAGCTCATCGCGAGAAACTCGATGGTCCTGCATGAGGCGTACTTCGGCAATCTGGGTGGTCACGGCTCCGCGACGGGGACCTTCGCCGAGCTCGCAAAGGCTGCCTACGGCTCGCTCGAAACGTGGGAAGCGGAATTCCGGCTCACGGGTCAGTCGCTCGCCGGCGGATCCGGATGGGTGATCGTCGTCTATGACCCGGACTCGAAGTCGCTCCACAACGCTTGGGCATTCGATCACACCCACGGCGTCGCTGGCGGAGCGCCCGTGCTCGTCATGGATATGTACGAACACAGCTACCACATGGACTACGGCGCGAACGCGAAGAGCTACGTCGACGCCTTCTTTCAGAACATCCACTGGGACGAGGTGAACCGGCGTCTCGCTCGTCTTCGCGTCGCCTGACCCCGGCCGGCCGGGTGCGGAGGCGCGAGCTTCAGTCGTGGCCGTGGAACGCACGACGCGAGCGCTCGTCGTCTTGGTGATCACGGTGGTTCTCGGAGGATCAAGAGCGTTTGGATACCGACCGTTCGTCTCCACCGATGCGGCCGTGGCCGACCTGGGCGAGGTGGAGATCGAGCTCGGCTACGCCGGCTTCCGCGAGGAGCACTCCCGAGTGACGATCATCGCCCCCACGATGGTGTCCAATCTCGGCATCGCGCAGGACCTCGAGCTCGTCGGAGAGTTCAAGCTGGCGAACGACCTCTCGCACGACCGCGACGAAGACGCGACGCGTGTCGAGGATGGCGCCGTGTCGCTCAAGTGGGTTCTGCGTGACGGCGTACTGCAAGACGAAGGCAGCGGTCCGTCGGTGGGAGTGGAGCTGAGCGCTCTCCTACCGACACGACGGGGGCAGAGCCGGCCGGGAGGCGAGCTCACAGGTTTGCTCTCCGCCAGGACGCTCGGTTGGACGTACCACCTGAATGCCGGGGCCCTCGTCGAACCCGATGGGAGCGAACCGGGTCTCGTGTGGGGGATGATCGGGGAACACGCCATCTATGGGCCACTTCGGGCCGTCGCGGAGATCAACGGCGAGAGCGTCCGAACGAGCAGGGCCGACAACAGCCTCCTCGTCGGCACGATCTTGCGCCTAGCGGCGCCCGCGCCGCTTCATGAGCTCTCGCTCGACGTGGGCGTCCGGCGCGGGCTCAGTAGTGCCGCTGCCGATTGGGCCGGTACAGCAGGGGTGACTTTCGCCTTCCCATGGCTCGGCTCTCGCACCTCGGAGGGAACTCAATGATGAGAATGCTTTCACGGAGGCGATTCCTGGTGTCCGCAGGGGCTACGGTAGGCGGCGTTCTTCTCGCCGGCGACGTCCGCGCGGCGACACCGCCGAAGGAATCAGGTCTCTCCTCGGAGGGGCTGCTCGTCGGCCGACCCGGCTTCCAGCCACGGACGACGATGGCTCTTCCACACGAGGACTTCCCCGGTTTCCTGTCGAGGGAGCAACTCGCTCTTCACCACGCAGAGTACGTCCGCCGCGTCGAGCAGCTTCATCAAGCAGAACAGGCCCTCCGCCAGGGCCAAGCGGAGCCTGCCAGGTACAGCGAGCTCCGCCGGATGCAGGTGGACGCCGCCAATGGGGTGCTCCTACACGAGCTCTACTTCACCGGCATCGCTTCGACCAAGGTGGAGCCCCCGCGTTACATCCTTGGCCACCTCGGCGAGCACATGGGCCCACTCGAGAGCTGGCAGGAGGACTTTCGGCAGTGCGCGATGGTTGCCAGGACGTGGGCCGTACTCGTCTACGACCCGTACGATGATCGCTGGCACAACGTCGTCATGGACTCAGACAGTGGCGGTGTCTGGGTTGGAGCAAATCCTTTGGTGATCTGCGACGTGGCCGATCACGCCTATGCGAAGGACTACCCGCGCAAAGAGGACTACGTGACCAGGTTTCTCGATCACATCGACTGGGAAGAAGTCGCGCGACGCTACCGCGCCGTCGACCGGATGTAAGCTATATCGACCCCTCACGTGTCGAAGGTTCTGAGGAGCTTCAGCTTGCTACATTTCGTCGAACATCCGACGAGATCACGCAGCGCCTCGGCCAGTGGCTGCGTCCCGCGTCGGCAGCGAAGGCCGCGGGCACATTTCGGGGCAGAATCTCACCGAAACCGGACTCGATCAGCGACGGCGCGCCTGCTAAGCAGCTGATTCCATACGACGCCGGGATGGCGGAACTGGCAGACGCGACGGACTTAAAATCACCGCGTCGAGGCCGTCAATTCAACGCTTCCGCGAACTTAAAGTTGGCTGGAGTTGGGTAGAGTTGGGTGGCGTTGGATGCTCGCGGGCACAGTTTCGGGCACAGCGGCGCAGCACCTTCGTCGCCGCTCGAGCGCGGAATCCTGTGACAATGCCCGACTATCGCAATTCGTCGAGCAGCGTCTTCGCCTCGATGAGGTCCACCGTATCGAAGCCCTCGGTGAAGGAGGCGTAGATGGGCGCCAGCAGCTTATAGCCTTCGACGGCTCGGTCCTGGTCGCCGAGCAGGCGCGCGAGGCGGGCCGTAGCACGCAGCTCGAGCGAGCGGGCGCCCTGTTCGCGAGCCAAGGCGAGGGCATGGCGGTAGCGGGCGGCAGCCTCGTCGTCCGAGCTTCCAGTCGCGAGCAGGAGATCGCCGTCGAGGCGATGCAGATCGGCATCGAAGGCAGGCTGACCCGTCCGGGCGGCGATGGCGAGGCCCGTCGCGACCGTCCCCCGTGAGTCGGCGAGCAGGCCAGCAGCGTGCTGCGCCTCGGCGAGGAGCAGGAAGAGTGCGGGAGCACCGGACCGGGTCCTCGTCTCGGACGCAAGCACGAGGCCTTCGCTGATCTCGGCCAGCATGCCGGAATCGCCCTCCGTGACATGCGCCGCTGCCCGCAAAGCGCGGCCGAGGCCGAGCCAAAAGGGGAAGCCCTGCGGCTCGCTCAGCGCGATCAGCTCGGCCGCGCGTTCCCCCTGCGCGGCACCGTCGCGGCGAAACCAGTGAAGAAGGTTTCCCAGAAGACGGCGCTCGCCAGGTTGAACGGGTGGGCGAGCCGGCGTGCGAGGGCTACCGCCTCGCGGGCGCGCACGACCGCCGCATCGGGTCGACCGAGAAACCAGAGTGCCCAGGCCGCGAAGTCCAGCGCCACGATGCCTTGGTCGTTGCCCAGCACCCGGACGAACCCGTGGTGCTGTACGGGATCGTAGAGGGCGACCGCGCGCTCGCAGTGCGCGAGCGATGACGCAAACTTCCCCTGGTAGAACTCGGGGATCGCAGCGTTCGTGTGACCGATGAGCGCCTGCTCTCGATCGTCCCGTCCTTCGGCCGCCTCCAAAACCTCGACGGCCAGTGCCCGCCCGCGCTCGACCTTGCCGCGGGTGAAATAGACGATCGCGAGCCCCGTCCGCGCGATGCCGAGTCGTACCGGATCGCCCGCCGAATGAGCCAGGGCCGCCGCCCGCTCGTAAGCCGTCTCGGTCTCCGCATGCGAGTGGCCCCGGACGGCGATGAGCGATGCCGCAAGGGCGAGCTGGAGGGTCAGTTCGCGCGCGTCGCGCTCGGCTCCCGCCGGCCGCGTCTCGAGAAGGGCAAGCGCCTTGCGCATGTGTACGATCGCCTCCTCGTGCGCGGAGCGTGCCTGTGCCCGGTCGCCGCCCCGTTCGAGGTATACGATCGCGTCATCGGTGCGCCCCGCTGCCTCGGCGTGCCGGGCGACCAGCTCGGGCTCGGTCGCCGCGCGCGGGGCGAACCGATCGACGAGCGCGTCCACCACTCGTCCGTGGAGATGCTGGCGCGCGCGCTTGCACGATCGCCGGCAGTCTGGAGCAGCGGCTGGCTCATCGGGGATCGCGGGTTGTCACGTGCCGGTCGTCGACGTTCAATGCCACCTGCCCTTGCCTCTCACTCCCAGCGCGCGCGGCGGACGCGCGTCGGCGACCACGAATCTAGAGGGCGACCGTCACCCGCAAGAACGTCGCGGGGATTGAGGTACTCCTGTCGGTTCCCTTGTTCTGTGCCTTCGCCAGAGCCACGAGCTGGTCGTGGAGCTCTTTCACTTTCCCGTTCTTTTGAGCCGCCTCGAAGGCGTTCATGGTCGGGCCATAGAATCGACTGAACAGATCGATGAACTGTGCCGGCCCGATGTCGGACGACACGAAGGAGAACGTGTCCTTGACCATCGATATCTTCTCCGGGGGCACCCCGGCCTGACCGAAGCGCTCGATGAGGTGGGTTTCCACACCCCACGTCATCGGACTGACGAAGCCTTCCGGGGGTGGAGGCGTGAACGATGAGCTTATCTTCAGAAGCTGCGACACGAAGGACGTCGGATCGTTTGGAATCCAGTTGCCCATCACGACTCGACCGCCCGGCCTAGTCACCCGGACCATCTCTTTGGCGACGTCGAAGGGCCTGGGGGCGAACATCGCGCCGAAGATGGAGAGCGTCAGATCGAACGAGCGATCGCCGACCCCTTCCAGGTTGCACGCATCTCCCTCTTGGAACGTCAGTCGGTGAAGACCCGCCTCCGCAGCCCGTTTGTTCCCGGCATCGACGAGGTTCCTGGCGATGTCGATTCCAATGACTTCGGCCCCGAGACGGGCGAGAGGAAGCGCGGTGGTGCCATCTCCGCAGCCGAGATCCAAGGCCCGCAGCGGCGTCGTGATCCCGAGAGACTTCACGAGGGCCTCTCCGGATTGACGCATGAAGGCTGCGATCTGGGTGAAGTCCCCTTTCTCCCACAGTGCCTTGTTCGGATTCACGATGACTCCCTTCGACGATGGTTGTCCGTCAGCGCCCACTCGGGTCGAGCTGCTCGCCGCGGAGTTCGAACAGCTCGGTCTCGCCCTCGAAGCCTTTGATGCGGGCAGGTGCCAGCGGCAGGCAGGCGAACGCCCCGCGCGTCACGGCCCGCACATCAGCCGACACCACGACGTGCCCCGGGCGCGCGAGTTTCACCGCGCGCGCCGCGAGGTTGACGACCGGCCCGAAGCAGTCGCCGTCCCGCAGCATCACGGCTCCGCTCGCGATGCCACCCCGCACTGCCGGCAGTACGGGATGGGCGCGCAGCGCCTCGGCCACGGTCAGTCCCACGCGACACGCCACCACGGGATCGGGCGCCGAGTACATCACTTCGTCGCCGATCAGCTTCACCACCCGGGCCCCGAGGTCCGTCGCGGTGTCTGCGACCACCGACTCGAACTCGCCGAGCACCGCGCCCAGCTCAGCGGTCGAGAGCTGCTGCGCGAGCGCGGTCGAACCGACCAGGTCAACGAAGCCGATCGCGAGCGGTTGCACCTCGACCCCCGCCTGGCGGTCGACCGCGAGGATCGAGCGTCGTGCCACGAGGATGTGGCGTCGGAGGAGCACCTCGATGCCCTGGAACAGTAACGGCAGCAGAGTAACCGCCTCGGAGTTCGCCCTCGCCACCGCGAGTTCCACCTGCCCCCCTTCGCGCTTCGGCAGCTCGACGTTCACGAGGAAGGCCGACACCGTCGCGTCCGCGATTCTGGCCGTGGCCGAGCCGATCACACGAATGAGCTGTAGGACGGCATCCCGTCCGAAGAGTGGCTCGGCCGCGTCGAGCAGGGCGAAGAGCTGCGCCTCCGCCTCGCTCGCCACTGGGATGTTGGGCCCGGGGTCCGGGAAGCCGGCGGCCCGCCAGCGGCGGGTCACGACCTCGACCGGCACCCCAGCCCGCGCCGCCATGTCGGCCAGCGTCAGGGTTGGCCGCCCGAGGCGAAGGGCGAGTATCGACGCCAGCGCGGGGAGAGCGTCCGCATGCTCGCGGAGATCCTCGTCCGACGCGCCGAGCCCCACGAGAAAGTCCATCAGCGCCTTGCGCTCGTCGGGGTTCACGGCACCTGCTCGCCCGCACCTTCGCACGCGAGACGGAACCGTGTCTACCAACGCATGAATCGCGGACGCGCCTTTGGCCCTTCGCGGCCAGTGCGGTGCGCGCGCTCTGTTCCTCGGCGCGAACGCTTACAGCGGGACTCCACGCCGGTGGCCGATCGCGAGAGTGACTTCGCCGACTGACTGCTCGATCCCCATCACTTCCTCGAAGCCCACGTCGCGAAGCAGCGCGCATACTTCGTCGACGCCGTAGAACGTGTACACGCTCGCAGGGAAGCTCGTCGCGACCGCCGTCTCCTTCCCATGGAACCCAACCACCATGCGACCACCGATCCTCAGGACTCGATGCAGCTCGCGCAGGTGTCGCCGAGGGTCATCCCAGAAGTAGAGCGTGTGGACCGTGATCAGCTTGTCGAAGTACTCGTCCGGATAGGGGATGCTGGCGCTATCGGCGAGAGCGACCTGCACGCGCCCGGCGTCAATAAGATGCTGGCATCGTCGCGTCGCCATCCGAAGCATCTCCTCCGATGCGTCGATGCCGACCACGAGCCCATCGCCGACCATCTCCGCGGCGCGCTCGACGGTGCGCCCATGGCCACAGCCGACGTCGAGCACCCTATCGCCCTTCTTCACTTCAAGGCGCGCCAACGCCTCGTCGTTGGTGGCCGCCGTCTCGAACGACATGATGTAGCCGATGACCCAGCCCAGGAACCCGCTCGGCCGTCGGGACTGTCGGGCGATGAACTCCGGCCGCCGCATCAGCGCTCCCGTCTCTGATCCGTAAGGACGGCGCGGATGCCGAGAGCGTACGTCACGCAGGCGCCGATGACCGTCGCCGCGAAGCCAATCGTGAGTTCGTTGATGCCGGCAATGCAGCTTCGCGGGATGACTACGCCGTACCCAATCGCAACGGTCGGCAGGACGAAGCCCAAGAGCGGGACGTAGTAACGTGCTCTCATGGCCGTCTCTCAGCGCATACCCGCTGCTCGGCGCCCACTCGCGTCCAAGTAGTCGTGCGCCCGATGAGCGGAATGCCGAGGTAGCCGCGCAGGTGGATGCGGTCGTTCCCGTCGAGCGCGAGCTGACAGTTGTAGGTGTTCCCGCTCGCTGGGTCGTAGATGTCACCGTTTACCCACGTGCCGTCATGTCGCGGCGTGAGTCCTCGAAGAATCTCCAGGCCCTCTACCATCCGCTCGCGAAGCGCAGGGTTGGGGTTGCGTCGGTCGCGCAGCGGGCAGCCGTTCTCGTCCAGCGGCGAACGAAGCCAGAGCACGCGGCCACACAGCTCGTCACCACAGCGCTCGACGCCCACCTTCGCCGCACCACCCTCGGCGTACCAGACCCCGATGGGCGTCGCCGCATAGCTGAGGGAAGCCACGCCGACACCGATGGCGGCGAAGAGCGCTGCCGCCGCCGAATGCGAGAACGCGACCGACCGTGGGAGGGGGCATGCCTTCGCCTTCATCCCGAGCAGGAACCGGGGGATGGCGAACGGCCGAATGAGCCCGTGATACGTGCCCATCGTGATTGCGACCGCCAGCAGCAGGAGGAGCGCGAACTTCGTCGCGATGCCGAGCGGAAGCCCAACCACGACGTATCCCGGCAGCACGATGGCTGCTTGATGGAGCACGTAGACGGGGAACGCGGACTCACTGAGATACGTGAGTGTTGGCGTTGAGGCCGTGAAGTAGCGTCGCGCGATGCCGAGGAGCGCGACGACGAAGCACCAGCCGGCGATGGCCGTCCCCACGAGAAGGACAGCCGGCGACGAGAAGACGCGCAGGACGCCGAGCAGTAGCACTCCAGTGGCGAGGCCCCCGATGGCGAGACTCCGCTTCCACTCGCGTGCGACTGCATCCTCCACTCCCGGCCGGCATGCGAGGAAGAAGCCGCTCAACAGGAACACGCTGTAGTACGCGATGTTCGCCCAGTCGTTGTAGAGGTTGTAGATGCCTGGCCATCGCTCGCGCATCGTGAGCTGAATCACGACGAGCGGAACGAGGGGTACGTAGACCACCCAGGCATTGGAACCAGTGGCCCGCTCGCAACGACGGAGCAGCCACACGAAGAGCGGCACGTAGACGATGGTGAGCGTGAGCAGGTAGGCGACGAACCAGAGATGCGACCACGTGAAGCGGTCGAGCTGCGTGAAGAACGTCGGGAGGAACGCGAGGAAGCTCTCATGGAATGGCTCTGCGACTGGCAGACCGCCCGGGATGAGGAGGCGGATGGTGTCCTGGTGCTCGGCGGCGATGCGGAGTCCTTCGTGATTCAGGTCGAGCCCGCTCCGTAGCTCCAGGTACTTGATAGCGGGCGCGAGCAGCACGCACCCCGCCACGAGCGGCACGCCGAGTCGATGGAGACGCTCACGAAGGAACGCGCGGGCACCTCGCCGCTCCAGCGACGACGCGGCCGACCAGCCGGCGAGTAGGAAGAAGAGCGGCATGTGCCACAGGCTGATGAACCCGCAGACCACGAGCAGGATGAACGATTGGTCGGCGTTCCGGATGTGGAAGAAGGGGGCCGGGTCGAAGACCTTCCCGACGTGGAACACGAACAGCAGGTACGTGGCGGTGACACGCAGCCAGTCGATGTCAGTTCGTCTGCTCATGGTTCACTCCTTGATGAACGCGCGGGCGAGGAAGTTGACCACAGTGTTTTTCGCGACCGTCTCTTCCACGACTTGAGGGTGCGGGTCGGAGTGCCGATGGACCGCCCAGAAGATGACCGTCTCGATGATGAGGCGCGCGGCAACGGCAGTGTCGGGCACGCTCCAGAAGACCCGCCTTCGCACCCGCTCGTCGAGGTACTGGGTGAGCAGCGTGATGAGTCCGCCTCTCGCCCCCTCGAACCACAGTGCCGCCAGCTCTGGAAAGTCCCGCGCTGAACGGTCCAGTAGCTTGATGCCGCGACGGTTGGCTGCGAGCGCGTCATATAGCTCTCGGACAATCGCCTCGAACTCGACGCGCACGTCATCCACGCGCTTGCTCGCGAGCGCCTTCGCGAGGGTCGGCGGTACGCCGCTCTGGGCTAGACGCTCGCGCACGTACTTGAGTGTGGCGCCGGCCTTCGGCGTACGGACCGGCAGCGAAGGCTTCTTGGCAAACGGCCTCGGCGCGTCGGCGTAGCGAGCCACCAGGTCGAAGAGTGCTTCCTTACCCTCGACGTAGAGGTAGACGGTGCCCTTCGCGACGCCGAGAGCCGCCGCGACGTCCGCCATCTGCG
>Ga0111539_10008442_pt1 | contig 13104 bp, 8 predicted proteins | sample RhiMethybrSRZTD1_FD_79667 | JGI IMG/M metagenome (GOLD analysis project Ga0111539, IMG submission 79667) | Populus rhizosphere microbial communities from Tennessee, USA - Rhizosphere MetaG P. TD hybrid SRZTD1 (version 2) (version 2) | ecosystem: Host-associated > Plants > Roots > Rhizosphere >...
AGGCTGAACCAGGCGAAGGCCATGTGTCGCTCGTTCAGCCACGTCGATCCCTTCCACAGGCCGTAGCGCGGCGACACGGCGTTCTCGCAGGTGAAGCAATCGAGCTGGCCGCCGATCAGGTGACGCCATGAGTGGCAGCCGAAGGTATATCCGGTCAGCAACGCCGCATTCATCACCATGACGCCCGTGCCTACGCCGATGCCGAACCGGCCGTCCTTGAAGAACGCCGCCAGACCTTCCCACCAGAGGCAGACGATCAGGAACAGCGCGCCGTAGAGTGTGTATCGGTGCAGGTTCTGGAAAATCAGCAGCGCCTTCTCTCCGCGATACCCGAACGGAACGCCGCCCACCGCACAGTTCGGCGGTCTCATGAACGCGGCTTTGTAGTACGCGCCGCGGTAGTAGTAGCAGGTGAGACGGAAGGCAATGGCCAGCGCCGGCGCGAAGAATGCCGGCGACTGCGGCAGGAACGGCGGCCACCAGGACGGGAACGCACCGAACCATGCGTGATCGAGCGGCACCGCACCCGGGTAGCCGGACAGGGGTGTCAAGAACGGTGGAGCGACCGTCGGGCTGATGTAGGGGTCGAACCAGACGTACGTGGCGTTGAACGCGCGGAACGTCAGATAACCGAAGAAGACGATGAGGCCAATCGCCGTTGATGCTGGTGCCAGCCACCAGTAGTCCACGCGCGTCGTACGCGCGAAGCCGCCCTGGTCCCGGGCGACCTGAATCGTTTGCATGGCCTCATTCTATTTGTAGACCCATCGATCGAAGAAGGCGCCGAGATCCGTTCCACTCGCCTGCTCCATCGCCGCGCGAAAATCCTCGGTGGTCACCGACCGGCCGAAGTGCTCGGTGGTGTGGCGCCGGATGCCCGCCCAGAACGTCGTATCACCGAGCAGCTCGCGCAGTTCGTGGAGGACGTAGGCGCCCTTCTGATAGACGATCGTTCGGTCATCAGCCGTTGGGCGATCCCAGTTTGGAAACACCAGCGGACGGTCGTTGCCACGCGCACGCACCTGTTCGAATCGCGCTTTCATCGACGCGATCTCGTTGAGATACGTGTCACGGCCGAATCGCTGCTCACGGTAGGCGGCGGCCATATAGGTCGCGAATCCTTCGTTCAACCAGAACTCAGTCCACGCATGACAGGTGACCATGTTGCCCCACCACTGATGCGCGAGCTCGTGAGCGATGAGTCCGATCGCGGACGGATCAGCGATCACGGCGCGGCCGTAGTCCTCTGACACGATGGAGAGACCGGCCATCTCCTGACCGACGGTTCGCGCGACGAGTGCCTGCGCGTACGTGTCTCCGGGAAACGGCACGCCGGAGCGTTGCTCGAAGAACCTGATCATCTGTGCCGATTCACCGAAGACACGGCGCATCTCGGACTCCGTGAAGTCCCGTCCGAGGTAACGCAGCGCCGTACCTGCCGCGCGATCGGTCGCCTCGGTGAAGGCTCCAGCGGCAAATCCAAACGTGTAGGTCGGCACCGGCCGCTGCTGTTCCCATTCCATGACGACCGTATTCGCAGGCAGCTCGCGTCGAGATACCTCGCGACCACTTGCTGCAGCCGTCCACGCACGCGGCATCGTCAGCCGCAGGCGTAGGGTCGCGCGCGCACTCGGTTCATCGAGCGCGGGCATCCACTGCGAGGTCGAGAACACGGTGTAGATCTGCTCGCGCTCCTCGTTGAACACCAGTCCGGACGAGGGCGCGCCGTGATAGGTGACGGTCAGCGTCCGCGTCTCTGGCCGGTGCACAGGACCGGCCCTACGTTTTTCATCTGGACGCTCGCGCGGCAGCGTGATCCGCACGAGATTGCCGTCCACGACGAAGGCACGCGCGCGCCCGTTCTCCTGCACGCCATCGATCTCGAGGCGTCCGCGATTCAGCGCAATCGTCTCCAGATCGTCGCGGTGCACGACCACCGAGAGCGTGACCGCGCCGGTCATGGTGCGCGACTCGAGCCGCGGTTCGAGCTGCACGTCGTAATGGGTCACGCTGAAGGGCGGCTCGTCTCGAGCCGCTGGTGTCTGCGCGTGGACGGCGACGGCCCACACGACGAGCGGCAACCAGCCCGCCAGGATCTGTGCGCGGTTTCTGAGCACGGACACATTGTGAAGGCTTGGAATACAAGTTGCTAGCGGGGTTGAGTGTCGCTGAACCTCGCGCGGACGGCCTACACGCTGCTCATCGTCGGGATTGTCATCCTGCTCCTGCAGTTCATGCAGCCGGTGCTGATCCCGCTGGTGCTCGGGGCGTTGCTCTTTTACGCCCTCGACCCGTCCGTGGACTGGTTCGAGCGTCACCACTTGCCGCGCGCCATCGGCGCCGCGCTGATGCTGCTCATTGTCCTGTCGGCCTGCGGAGCGCTGGCCTATTCCCTCCAGGGACAGGCGCTGACGGTGATCGACGAGCTTCCGACCGGTGCACGCAAACTGGCCACATCGCTCCGCCGGACGCCGGGGACTGCGCCGGCCGCGCTCGAAAAAGTGCAACAGGCTGCCGAGGCTCTGCAGTCGGCTGACAAGCCGGTGGCGCCGAAGGGTGTTCTGCGCGTGCAGGTCGAGGAAGGATTCCGCCCGAGTTCGTTCGTATGGTCGAGCTCGATCAACCTAATGTCGGCAGTCAACCAGGTGGTGATGGTCGTCTTCCTCACCTATTTCATGCTGCTGTCGGACCAGCTCTTCAAACGCAAGCTCGTCGAGATCGTCGGCACCGTCTCGCAGAAGAAGACGACAGTGCTGGTGCTCGAGGATATCGCCGGACAGATCGAGCGCTTCATCAAAATTCAGCTGTTCACCAGCACGGCCGTCGCCCTCATCACGTGGGGAGCGTTGTGGTCGCTCGGTCTGGAGCAGGCCGCCTTGTGGGGCCTGCTGGCTGGGGTCTTCAACTCGATCCCGTATTACGGACCACTCATTGTGACCGGAGCCCTGTCGATCGTGGCATACCTGCAGTTCAACACGGTGTCGATGACCGCAGCGGTCGCGGGCGTCTCGCTGCTCGTCACCACGCTCGAAGGATTTCTCCTGACGCCGTTCCTTATCGGACGCGCGTCATCGATGAATCAGGTCGCGGTCTTCGGCGGCCTCCTGTTCTGGAGCTGGGTGTGGGGCGTGTGGGGCATCCTGCTCGCGGTGCCCATGATGATGGTCATCAAAGTCGTCTGCGATCACGTGGAGCCCCTGCAGCCCGTCGGACATTTGCTCGGCGACTGAGGCGGGTCTAAAGACCCGCCTCTACGAACGTCACGGTTCGAATCTCGGTCTCCGGGCTCCTCCGCGCGAGGCGCCGCTGGCTCTCCCAACGATCCACACCTGCCCCTCGGCGTTCGCGGCGATGTCCAGCGCGTTGCCGCCGGGCACCATGTGGAACTCGCCATCACGCCACTGCCAGATCTCGCCCGACTCGTTGACGACCCAAGCCGTCCCGCTCGCGCCTGCGCTGATACGATCGCCGCGCCCACCCATCGGCATCCAGTCGTTCGGACCGCGACGATAAATCTGATTGTCCGTCCCGATCAGCCAGATCTCGTCGCCCGCGCCGATGTCGCGCGCCTTACCGCTGCGCGCCACGAAGCGGCCGTTCTGCCACTGGTAGATCTCGGAAGAGGTGTTGACGACCCACGGGCTGCCTGAACGGTCAACGCTGATTGCCACACCTTGGCCTTCCATGCGATCCCAGTTACTGCCGTTCCACTTGTAGACGCCGTTGTCGGTACCGATGATCCACGCGGTGCCGTCACCGCCAACGCCGATATCCCGCGCCAGACCCGGCATCTTGCCGAAGGCGCCTTGGTTCCAGTGATAGATCTCGTTTCGCGAGTTGATTACCCACGGCGCGCCGTCGGGACCAACGCTGATGCGCGTGCCGAAGCCGTCGACCTGCAGCCAGCGTCCGTTGTTCCACCGGTAGATGCCTCCGTCGGACGACCGATCCTGCGCGGCCGGGCGCGACGGCAGCATTGCGAGCACCATGAACACGGCAGCAACGAGAGACCGTACGCGCATGTGATTCCTCCTTGCGAGCCTGAGGGTTCGCCCTTCAGGATCTTCAGCGGTGTTCTTGCAACGTCGTTGCCGGCGCTACGGCTCGGGATGAGGTTCGACCGTCCCGCCACCTGGGCTGGAGCGCACGGTCAACGGCGTCTCGCCGGCAGGGCTCGAAAAGTCCAGCGTCTCGATGCGGCCGCCGCGCGTCCATTGCACGCGCCGGATCCGCGATCCATCCGGGCGCGGCTGCGCGACGTAGACGAGGATCTCGGAGAACTCCGTGGCCATCGGATCGGCGACAACCCGCTCGGCGATGGCCACCGCATCACGCACATCCTGCGCTTCGACTTCGATGACGAGAGCTTCCAGGTGCGATTGATGGTTGAGCGTGCGCCATCGGCCGTGCGGTGCGGTGAACCAGCATTGGAGCGCGGCAGCCGAAAGCAGATGGCCTGTTGCATCGTCCGGACACGAGGGAATGCCGAAGTCCTCATGCACCCGCGCCTGATGCATGGCACACGCAATGGACAGGACTGAAGCGTAGGTCAATGCGGCAACGAGCAGGATTCGTCCGCACATCCGGGACATCGCTTCTATAATCCCTCAACAGCGCAACCGCAGATGGCCCGCATGCGTTCGCACCCCGTGTGGACCCGGCGCCGGTTTCTTGGACACCTCGGCGCAGTGGGCGGCTCCTCGCTCGTCATGACCGCGATGACCTCGTGGGATCTCATGGCCGGGCAGGCGGGCGTGCGTCCGGTGCTGAGCGGCCGGCCAAGCGGCGTGCAGGTGCTCATCCTCGGCGCCGGCGTCTCGGGCCTCGTCGTCGGGTATGAGCTCAGCAGACTCGGCTACGACGTCCGCATCCTCGAAGCACGCGATCGCGTCGGCGGCCTGGCGTGGACCGTGCGCCGCGGCACCGAGCACACCGAGACTGGCGGCGAGCGCCAGGTCTGCACATTCGACGAAGGACAGCACATCAACGTCGGCGCGTGGCGCATCCCCTACACGCACACCGGCGTACTGAACTACTGCAAAGAGCTCGGCGTCCCCCTGCAGATCTTCCTCAACGAAGCCGACGGCTCATACTTCTACTACGAGGGCACTGCCGCGGGATCGTTGTCGAACACGCGCGTGCGGCTGCGCGAGGTGAAAGCCGATCTCATCGGCCACACCAATGAGCTGCTCGCCAAGGCGATCGATCAGCGCCGGCTCGATGTGCCGCTGACGGCGGAGGATCAGCAACGGCTGGTCGGGTATCTCGTCGCGCACGGCTATCTCAGCTCCTCGGACCGCGCGTACAAAGCCTTCTCCGCTCGCGGACCCGGAACACCGTACGAGTTGAGTGCGTTGCTGAAATCGGGCTTTGGCACTCGACTGCGTTCGATTCCGGCCAGCGACGGCACCACAGCCGCGCCGATGTTTCATCCGGTGGGCGGGATGGATCAGTTCGCGAAAGGATTCGAGCGCGCGATTGGCCGCACCCGCATCACCTTCAACGCCGACGTCCAGTCGGTGCATCAGGGCGACACGGGCGTGAAGGTCCTCTACGCGAATACCAAGACCGGACGGAAGACCGAGCTCGCCGCTGACTTCGTCGTCATCTGCATGCCGCTGTCAGTACTCGCCGGCGTTGATGTGAACCTGTCGTCCGACATGATGCAGGCCGTACGCGCGACGACGTACAGCAACAGCGCCAAGATGGGGCTGGCCATGAAGCGCCGGTTCTGGGAGGAGGACGAGCAGATCTTCGGTGGCCATCTCTACTCGAACCTGCCGCTCGGCGAGTTCTCGTACCCGTCGCACGACTACTTCTCGAAGAAGGGCGTGTTGCTCGGACTGTACTCGAACGGACCGATCGGCGACCTGATCGATCGCCCGGTCAAGGATCGCGTCGAGCATGTGCTGACGTACGCCAGCAAGGTGCACCCGCAGATTCGTCAGGAGTTCGAAAGCGCCTACGCAGTCTGGTGGAAGAAGGTGAAGTACAACCTCGGCGGCTTCGCGCCGGGCGCGCCGCCGATGCGCCGCGCGCAATTCGCGAAGGTGGACAACCGGATTTTGATTGGCTCCGCCGCCGCGGCCCCGTACTCAGAACCAGACTGGCAGGAAGGCGCGGTTGCCGCAGCGTGGCAGGCGGTGAAGTCGCTGCATGAGCGGGCGATGCGCGCGTAAGCTAACGGAGATCACGGAGGCAACGGATCCACACGGAGGAACGGAGAAACGGAGTGATCAAATAGATCTCCGTTACTCCGTTGCTCCGTGTTAGTCCGTTAACTCTGCCCTCTCCGTTATCTTCAACACATCAGAAGTTGAACGTCACATGGAACCGCGCGAGCCGCGGCGCCACGATTGCCGTCGGCCGCAACCATGCGGCGCCATTGGTCGCGTACTCGTACGTCTGCTGATACGCGCTCGTGACGTTCGAGTTGAACAGGTTGTAAAGATCCATGCCCACGTCCGTGCGCCGGCCCACGAAGCGGAAGATTTTGGCGAAGCGCATGTCCATCAAGTTCGTACGCTCGAGGGTGTAGAGCTGTCCAGGGTTCAGGAGGTTGACCGTGGTCGTTCCGGTCGCGAGCGCGTTTGCCGGAAGCCGTCCGAGCGACTGCTGGATCACGGTGTTCGGCACCACGTAGTTCGCGGCCAGCGAGAGTCCGTTCGACGCACTCCCACCGGGAGCTGTGACGATCGACCGCATGCTGGCGCTGACCAGTACGTCGATCTTCGGCACCGTGTATGACGCGAGCCCGCGGAACGACGTGAGCCAGTCCTCGGTGACGTCGCAGGAATCGACCCGCGCCGTGCCCAGGAGCTCGGGCAGCGCGCGCGTGACGTTGCACGTGTCGCGGACGCCTCGGCCAGTACTCGTGCCGCCCTGCAGGTTGAGACCAAAGGGCAGACGCGCCGTGACGGTGAAGTCCACGCCGTGCCAGTAGGCCGTGCGCGGATCGCCATAGTCCTTCTCACTGGTCATGTAGCTCTGCGCGCCGCGTGCGCTCGCCGCCGGGGTGATCGCGACGAACTGCGCGCTCTCTCCAGCGCCCGGCAGGTTCTCATGTTGCGGAATGACGATCGAGTAGACGTCGTAGTCCGCAGCCGTCGTCAGCGTGTTGTCGGTGACGAAGAAGTTCCCCCACCAGCGGCGGTTGTACGCGAACTCCACCGACACGCGCGGCACGAGCTCGTGCTGCACCGACGCGCCGAGCTGCCAGTCGTTCGGCCGCACACCCCAGCCGCCGAGAATGTCCGGATTGACCGTCGTGCTGTTCGGGTTGGGACTGCCGAAGTTCAAGCCAGCGCCGCCAACCGCCGCACACAGGTCACCGCCAGTCGCCAGGTTGTCCTGCGCAGCCGGACTCAGCAGATTGCAATCGACAATGTAGTTGCGATTGCCGTCGGTCCATCCACGCGCCGCCGCCGGACCCGATCCGATGCGTGTGATGATGCGCGCGGCAGGATTATTCGAGCTGTAGATGACGTCCCCTGTGGCCGCTTCGAGATACTTGCCGCCATTGAACTTGAGCGCGGTCTTGCCGGTGCCGAACAGATCGTAGGCGACACCGAATCGCGGCGTGATGTCGTTGTAGCCGCGGACGCTGACGGTGCGGTCGAACGAAATCGGCTGCGGGTTGAACCGCGACGTCTCCGTCGTGCCGTTACCCTCTGCGGGCGCCCAGCTCCACGCACGGTCGTAGCGGATGCCTCCCTGCAGCGTGAGACGTCCGACCGTCCACTGGTCCTGAGCGTAGAACCCCATGGCCTGCGTTCGGTCGTGTTGATCCCAGCGCGGCGAGAGGAAATACGACACCGACGTCGGACACAAGCGCGGCGTGCCAGCCGCAACCGCCGGACACGCGGCGCTGACCGGCGCGTTGGCGTTGAACGTGTAGCGCAACTGTGTGTGGTTCGGTACGCGGCCGTTGTGCACCTCGATGAACGTCCCGCTGTAGCCGACCTTCATGTTGTGCGAGCCGGTGACGTAGGCCATGGACGCACGCCAACTCGAGTTGAGCGCGTCGTTGTCGTTGAACCCGAAGTCGAGCGGATCGAACACGCCACGATACGAGAACTGCGGTCGTCCCCACTGGCTGCTGGTCTCCGTCACCGGAATGATATCCATCAGTCCATCCGGTGCGGCCTGACCGAACCTCGCATAACGATACGTGAACCGCGAGTACCCGGCTTCGATCAACGTGCGGCTGCTCAGTGGCGCTGAATAGGTGGCCTGCGTCGTGTTGTACGGGAAGTTGTGGTATCCAGGGAACGTTTCCGGCGACACCGTATCCGCACCGAAGGTGCGTCCGGACGCGATCCACGAGCCGCCCGACTGACGGCAGCCATCACCGCCCTCCTTCAACGTCGAACCGCCGCAGCGGCGCTGATAGTCATGGGAGAACGTGATGCGATTCCGCGGCGTCACCTGCGCGGTCAGACGTGCGGCGATGATCTTTCGCCCCTCCGCCGTACGTGCTTCGATCGACTGGTCGGCCGAGTAGTCCCAGTGGGAGGCGTCGCCGGCGAACCGGTTGCCGAAGATGCCATCGACGACGCTGGCGTTGGCCCAGCCGCGAACGTTGGCAAAGAACCACAGGCGATCGCGCTTGATCGGACCACCGATGCTGAAGCTCGTGTCCCAGTTGGTGCGAAGCGTCGGTGGCTGCGTAATGCCGAAGCTGCGCAACTGGTCGTCGAGATTGTTCGAGGTTGCCCAGTCGCCAGACGTACTGTAGAACGCGTTGCCGCGGAACTGGTTGCCGCCTGACTTCGGCACGATGTTGATGCTCGGGCCGCCGGTCTCGGCTTCGCCGAGGCCGCCGGAGATCAGCACCTGCATTTCGTCCGCGTTCGCGGTGTCGTAGGTGACGTCGGAGACGCCGCCACCACCAAAGGGCGCCGCGACCGTCAACCCGCTGGTCATCACACGGCCTTCACCGCTCGGACCACCGTGCGCGGTGAAAAACGTCATCTGCGGCGTCGTCGGGGCTGACTGAGCGTTCGCGCCAGCCACACCGCCGCTACTCAGAGCCGGAACCGCCGCGAGCGCGGAGCCATAGCCGCGCGTTGCCGGCAGCGTGCTGAGCGTTTCGTTGTTGAGGACGACTTCGCGCCGCACTGACTGTGTATCGACGATCGGCGACTGCCCGGTCACTGTCAGTGTTTCTTCGAGAGCGCCGACGCGCAGGTCGGCGTTGATGGTGATCACGCCTGACCCGGACACGACGACGTCTTCGCGTTTCACCGTGGCGAAACCGGTTAGCGCGAATGTGACCGAGTAGGTGCCCGGTTTCAGATCGGTGATGCGGTACTGTCCGGTGCCGTCGCTGACGACGGTCCGGGTCTTCTCGATGAGGACAGGACTGGATGCCTCGACGGTCACGCCCGGAAGGACCGCGGCGGACGCGTCGCGAATGACCCCAGCAATCGTGGCCTGGGCGTGCACGCTCTTCGGCAGTAGCAGGACCCCCGCAAGCGCTACCGCCACACACAAGACTCGGCGCATTACGAACCTCCTCAATTTCCGTCAACCCGCGGCCGGGAGGCTATCACACCCCGACGCTAGGACGTTTGGACGGCGCGTCCCCGTCGTTCGTTGGGCAACTGGTCCGACGGTGAGTCCATCGGCAAACTCGCCGGGTCAACCCAGCCGGGCCGACGTTCGAGTACGGAGAGCCGACCGCTCTCTTCGATTCGCGATACGTCCAACTTCACGCACGGTTTGAACTATCACACCTACGCCGTGTCGCCGGACGGCCAACGGTTTCTCATCCCTCGCCCCGAGGGCGCCGAAGAGGGGGCCGCATCGACACCAATCACAGTGGTCGTCAACTGGACGGCGGCTGTCACACGCTGAGCGATCTGGAGGATCGCGCACACCACTCCGATCAGGACCAGAGGGACCAGGAGCACGACCAGCGCGTGTGTCAGAAACCCGTCGCCGGCCTGTGCCGCTTGCCCTGAGCGGAGTCGAAGGGAGCCGTTGAGGAACGGCACCGCGAGTGTGATGGCGTAATAACACGCCAGTGGGAGAGCCAGGTGTCGGACCGAGACTCGATCGGCGCGTCGCACCAGCTCGTGAAGCAGGACCAGGCCGCTGAAGTAGACAATGATCCCCTCGAGACGATGGATCTCTCCCGCGCTGAGTGATGACAGCATCACGGGATGAGCGGCGAGCCACATCGCGATCACAATGCGCACGGTGTTGACGATGAGCGCCGCCAAATAGCTCGCCAGCAGGCTCAGACCTACGACTGCCGCACCCCCGCGAAACGACCGGGCGTGATGTAACAGCGCGAATGCCACCATGGCAAACGCCGCGATCATGAAGTTCACCCCGGCGCAGGCCTTCTCGATCAGAAACATACGTTCAGCCGAGAAGTAGCCTTCACCGGGGACTGCCGCGAACGCGACGCCGGTCACCAGGCCAACAACATGCGCGGTCGGCGTCAAGATCCACGACAGCGCATCAGTGGTTGCGTCGGCGTAGTGGCGCTTGAGCCCGAAGGCAACCAGCGCCACGACCGCCAACACGCCAACCTTGATCCTCATATCGTGGCTCTGCGGGTTCGGAGCAGGTGGATGCACCCGAGCCACGCAATGGCCGCGGTCATGACCCAGATCAATTCGGGCTCTGCCCCACTTGTCACGCCAACCGCGTGATCCGACACGCCGTCGGGCAGCGGCAACGGCTGATTCACATCGTCCGCGTCTCCACTTGTGCGTCGGACGACTTCGTGCACGGCAATGAACGACGTGTACTTTGTCAGCAGGCTGTAGGTCAGTCCGAGTGACGTGATCTCGCCGATGCGATCCTGGCTTGGCGTGGCCGGGCCGAAATCCGAGAGATTGGCAATGCGCGTCCGTGCCCAGAGGTGGCGGAGTGCGGCGTGGCTCGCATCGACGTTCGCTGGCACCACGGGAATCGACGTCTGATAGGCGCCGCGGCCCGTCCTGCCCGAGATCTCGATCGACCCGCCAATCGCGCCACGCCATTTGCCAAAGACCACGATCGGCCGGCTCGCGAAGAGGTCGGGAATCTTGCCTGGCTCGACGTCGTAGACGTCGAATCCGGCGAACCGCACGTCGATGTCAGTGAGTACCGGCATCTCGATATATCGCCGCAGCTGCTCGGCCGCATCCGGCGCGTCATCCGGCTTCGTCACGATGAACGGCTCGCCGAGGCCCGCGCGCGCGACGCCTTCAATCAGATGCCGGTTGACGCTGCTGCCGATCCCGAACGCGAAGAAGTTCACCTCGTCGAGGTGCTCGCGGATGTAGTCGAATACGTCCGCCTCCGCATCGATGTATCCATCAGTCAACAGGACGACGCTGCGAGAAAGACCGGGCTCACGTGGCAGCCCTACTGCGCGCTGCAGACCGTTCAGCAGCCTCGTTCCACCGCCGCCCTGCTTGCTGCCGATGAACTGCAGCGCGCGACGAAGGTTCTGCGTCGTCGCCGGCACCGATGCCGGCGAGAAGACCTCGAAGCCACTTTCGAAGACGACGAGGTTGAACGTGTCAGTGGGACGGAGCACGTTGACAAGATCGCCGAGCAGCTTCTTCGCGGTGTCGAGCGGGAAGCCGTACATCGATCCGGAGACGTCCACGACGAACACGTAGTCACGCGGCGGAATCTCATCGCGCGCGACGGCTTGGGGCGGTTCTGCCATCAGGAGGAAAAAGTTCTCGTCTCGTCCCTGATACAGGAGCAGGCCCGCCCCAATTTTCTGACCAGCCAGTCGATAGCGAAGGATGAAGTCGCGATTGCCCCCGAGGCGTTCGGCGTCTGCGATCTGAATCTCGGCGCGGCCCGGCCCGCTCGTGCGCACCGTCATCTGGTGCGTCGGCGACGCCAGCTCCTGGAACGGCACGCCGGTCGAAATGACGCCGCCAAGATGGAACTCGCTCTTCGGCGCGACGCCTGCACGGGTGTACGCGGTCTTCACGAACCGGTCTTCCGGCTGCGCCGTGTTCTCGCCCTTCTCGGAATACCGCGGTCCAACGACGGTCGGATAGACGAACTCGTATGCGCCGTCGGTCGGGACGAGAAGCTCGGTGTATTTGAGCTCCACGAGAATCGTGTCGCCGGGCATTACGTTGGCGACGTTCATCGTGAAGACGTTGGGCCGACTCTGCTCGAGCAACGACGCACTCTTCCCGTCTTTCTTGGCCGCCTCGAACTCGGTCTTCGCCTGCTCACGTTCCTTGATCTTCGCCACGATGCGCACATCGCCAATCGTCATGGTCATGCCCGAGACGGCGGCACGCGTCGATGCGGGGAACACGTAGCGGGCGTGCAGCGGTCGCTGTCCACGGTTCTCGTAGACCTGCCGCACCGTGACGTCGGCAATCACGCCAGTGATCGCCACGTCCACGCGCGTGTCTTTCAGTGGCAGGCGATCGAGGTCGGGGTCGCCGCCTTCAACAAAGAAGTACGGTGACAGTGTCTTGTCGTCTGGAGTCCGTTCGGTTCCGGATGGACGCTGCGCAGCAGCGTCGACCGGCACGAGGGATGCGCAGACGATGGCAACAAGGATCAGCGAGCGAAGCGAAGGTGTCATGGCGCACCAGCAGGGCAAGCGCGCTGCCGTGCGCCACGGCGCAGCGACCTACGGAAAATCGGCCTGTTTCGGTGGGATCACACTTCTGAAGTGACCGGAGCGGGTGTCCGTGAGTCCACGGGCGTGTAGGCCCGGACACGGATCATCAATTCGACAATGGCCTATTTCTTCACGTATTTCGTTACGCCTCGCAGCTGCGCTTCCGCCGTGAAAACGTTGCCGGCAGCGTCGATGGCGATGCCCTCGCCCATCGCACCGTCTGCCGAATTCGGCACCGCGTGTGCCGGGACAAAGATGGTCACCTTCCCGTCCTTCAGGCTGCCGATGCGAATGCCTCGTTGCCAGCCTGGATGCACGCGCTCAGTCGATTCCGAGTCGGCCGTGTAGATGACGTCGTTCGCGTCGATCGCAAGCCCGCTCGTGCGCCCGAACTCGGAATACGCCGCGATGAACTTTCCTTCTTTCGTCAGGATCTGGATGCGGTGGTTGTGCCGATCGGCCACCACGAGACGGCCTTGCGAGTCGAATTCGATGGCGTG
>Ga0111539_10008444_pt1 | contig 13103 bp, 10 predicted proteins | sample RhiMethybrSRZTD1_FD_79667 | JGI IMG/M metagenome (GOLD analysis project Ga0111539, IMG submission 79667) | Populus rhizosphere microbial communities from Tennessee, USA - Rhizosphere MetaG P. TD hybrid SRZTD1 (version 2) (version 2) | ecosystem: Host-associated > Plants > Roots > Rhizosphere >...
AGCGAGGACCGGGCGGTGATCGGACTTTCGCGCTCTGGCTCGATGAGGGGCGCCTGTTCGCATCGGGCGGCGTGCAGCTCGCCGTCGAGACGACGCGGTTCCAGGCGGTCTGGGCGACGATCGAGCCCGAAGGGGCCGCGATGCGCGTGCGCGTGTACCTGAATGGCAACTCGAGCCCATCCGCCGACGAAATCGTCGACCTCTCCGCGAGCGAGCTCGAGTCCGCGCTCGGCGGAAACTACCTGCAGATGGGGCTTGCCCATCGAGCCGATTCCGGGGCCATCGAGATCGACTTCGCGGGCTACAAGGCAGGCGTCCACCCGCCTCGGCCGCTCGCGGGCGGTCCGCAGCGCTTCGTGCGCGGCGACGTCGATGCCGACGGGAAGGCCGGACTCGAGGACGCGCTCGACGTGCTGCATTACCTCTTCACTGCCGGGCCCGCCTTCGCGTGCATCGATGCCGCCGACGCCGATGACTCCGGCAGCACGGAGGTCACGGATGCGATTTACATTTTGCGCTACGCGCTTCTCCGCGGCGCCGCGCCGCCGCCTCCTTTCCCCGCCTGCGGCGAGGATGCGACGGAGGACGGGTTGCCGCGGTGCTCGGCGGAAGGATGCCGCGCATGAAGGCCGGCGCGCTGCTCTGAGCAGGACGGCCATGCCCGAGCTACCCGACGTCGAGCTTTATGTGCACGCCCTCGAGCGGAAAGCGGGAGGAGACCGCCTCGACCGCGTCCGCGTCGCGAGTCCGCACCTCCTCCGCACGTGGGATCCGCCGCTCGAAGAGTTCGAGGGGAAGCGTGTGCTGGGTTTTCGCCGGCTGGGGAAACGCATCGTCTTCGAGATGGAAGACGACTTGTTCCTCGTGCTGCACCTCTGGATCGCAGGCCGGCTGCAATGGACGTCGGACTCGCGCGCCAAGTTGCGATCGCGGAGCGCCGTCGCGGCGTTCGACTTCTCGCGAGGCGCGCTCGTCCTCACGGAGGCAGGAACACGGCATCGCGCATCGCTCCACGCCGTCCGCGGGAAAGAGGCCCTCGCAGCGCTCGACCGCGGCGGCATCGAGGTCCTCGACGCCGACCTCGCCCGCTTCGCCGCCGCCATAGGTCGCGAGAACCGCACGCTGAAGCGCGCCCTCTGCGATCCCTCTCTATTCGCGGGAATCGGCAACGCGTATTCGGACGAGATCCTCTGGACCGCGCGCCTCTCTCCGCTCCAGAGAACGCTGCAGCTTTCGCCCGAGGAGGTGGAGCGCCTCTACGCGGCAACACAGAGCACACTGCGTTCGTGGGCGAAGAGGCTGGCGGATGAGGCCGGTGACGAGTTCCCCCGCAAAGTGACCGCTTTCCGGCCCGGCATGGCTGTCCATGGCCGCTACCGCGAGCCCTGCCCTGCGTGCGGCAGCCCCGTGCAGCGCATCCGGTACGCGGAAAACGAGTGCAACTACTGCCCGAAGTGCCAGACCGGCGGCAAGCTCCTTGCGGACCGGGCGCTCTCGCGGCTGCTTCGCGCCGATTGGCCCCGCAACCTCGAGGAGCTCGAGGAGCTGCGGCGCGGCGGCTCTCCGTGACGGCTCATCCCACCTCGGGCCCGGCCGAAGCGTAGAGCTTCCAGCAGGCCGCGCGCGGCGCGCTCGGACCGTCCCCGCGGCGCATGCGGATGAATGGTCGCTCGACGATGAAGCCTTCCGACTCCACGTGGCCGCACCAGGCAGCGTCTTCGGTGAAAACATCGAGAAGCACTTGACGGCCGGCCGCCGCTCGAGCGGCTCGGTCGAGGAGCGCGTACGCCGCTTCTCTCGAGACTGCGGCCAGGGGGCCGACGTGATCGCCGCGGGACCCGTGCCGGCCGAGGACGTACCCGGAGAGCCCCCCTGCGGCTTCGGCGACGAACGCGAGGCGAGGAGCGCGGCGGAGCCAGGACTCGAGGAGGGGGCGCCGGCAGGCGCCGAAGGCGGCCGCATCGAGCGGCTCGACTAGGTCGAGGTCGGCGGGCGTCCCGGGCCGCACGCGATGGCCCGCGAGCGCCGGCCCCAGTGATTCTGCGACGGCTGGGCGGACTGAGGATGTCGCCGGGCGGACTCGGCGCTCGAGCCTCGCCTCGTCGCGGAACCCGAGCTGGAGATAAACCTCGCGTCCTGCGGGGGTCGCGTCGAGCAGCACGGAGCAGCCCTCGAGGCTTTCCATCGCGCGGCGGAGGAGCGCGGTCGCGACGCCGCGCCGCCGGAAACTCGGCTGGACGAGGAGCATTCCGATCCAGCCCACCGCGCCGCCGTGGACGATGGTCGTCACGGTGCCGGCAGGCTCGCCGTCCCACTCGGCGAGGAAACATCCGTCGGGGCGCAGGGAGAGGAACTCGCTCCAGTCGGCGTCCGTCTGGTTCCAGCGTTCCGCATCTTTGAGCGACATCGCGAACGGGATGTCGCGCGCCTCGAGCGGCCGCAGGCGGAGCGAAGCTCCAGCGTCGTCGTGCGCAGGCTCGGCAGGCGTATCGGCGCTCACGGCCTGCGTTATACGGGAGGGCCGGAGCGGGGAAAAGCCTCCCGGTCTCGAAGGATCGCGCATCGAGCGATCAGGCGGTCGGGAGCACGTCCTCGAGGCGCGGAGCGCTCCACCAGGGCACGAGGCCGGCGTCCGCGGCGATGACCGAGGCCGCGTTGTATCCGCAGAGGCCCGTGACATTGCCGCCGGGGTGCGTCGAGCCCCCGCAGAGGTAGAGCCCGGGGATCGGTGCACGATAGGCGCCGGCGCCGGGGAAAGGACGGTTGTAGCCGACCTGTCCGTTCGTGAACGCGCCGACCAGGAGGTCGCCGCCGCGCATGTTCGGTAGGCTCCGCTCGGTGTCGAGCGGCGACTGGTAGAAAACATCGATGACGGCGCTGCGATCGAGGTTCGGGGCGTATTCGGACCACGTGCCGAGCAGCGAGCGGCCGTAGGCCTCCTTCTCGGCGTCCCAGCGCAGCGGGTCGCCGTGCAGCGCGTAAGGAGCTTTGTGCCAGAGGAACGCGGTATGGCAGCCCGGCGGTGCCTGGGTCGAATCGAATAGCGTGGGACACGCACCCCACGCCACGTGGGGCGGAGGCGCACCGGCTTCATGAGCCCGCACCATCCCCTCGAACTGGTCGAGGCCTTCGAGGCCGATGATCACGAGGAAGGCCCGATCGAGCTCCGGCCGCGCGGCGGCTGCCCGGTAATGCGGCGGCTCCCGCAGCGCGGCCTGCACGGCGAAAAGGGGTGCGATGACGTTGTACTCGAACCCGGCAGCCTGTTTTCGGAGAGACGGCGGGACGTGCTCGGCCGGGAGCAAATCGACGAACGTCTGCTGGGGATTCAACCCCGAGGCGACGAAGCCGCGCGCGTGGACGCGCTCTCCCGTCGAAAGCTCGACCCCCGACGCACGCCCGTTTTCGACGAAGATCGAGCGGAGCTCGACGCCGCAGCGGACTTGCCCGCCGTGGGCCTGGACGTCCGCCACGAGCGCGTTGGCGAGCGCTGCGGATCCGCCGACGCACATCTGCGCCTTGCGCGGCGCGGCCAGGAGCGATGGGATCGAATGGCCAAAGCCTCGCAGCCGCAGGTCGACCTCGCGCAGACCGTTGAAAAAGAGGAGCCCCGCTCGCACGGCGTCGCACTCGAATTCCTTCTGCACGAACTCGAGCGGCGACATCGCGGAGACCTCGAGCAGGCGGCGCCCCAGCGCGGACTGCTCGAGCAGGAGGCGCCGCCTGCCCGGCTCGAGCGGGGGCGAACGCGCCTCGGGCGCCAGGATCTGCTCCACGATCGGCTGGAACTCGAGGGCCCATCGCCGGAGCACGGCGGCATCGGTCCGAGAGAACTCGGCAAAAGAAGCCACCGTGCGGTCCAGGTCGGTCCACCACTCCAGCGCTCTTCCGTCGCGGAGGAGCATCGCGGCGTTCAATTCGGGCTCGACGTATCGGACGCCGAGCTCGAGGTCGCGGAACCAGGGCATGTCTGTCGCGCCGCGGTGGAAAAATGAATGCGGGTTGTGAAGGAATCCGGGATGGCGGGGGTTCTCGACGGTGGCGAGGCCGCCTCCCGGCGCGGTGGCGCGCTCGAGCGCGAGGACGCGCAGCCCGGCACGGCAGAGGTAGGCCTGCAGCACGAGCGCGTTGTGCCCGGCTCCCAAGACCACGCCGTCGTAAGTCGGCCCGTCCATCGGTCCGGCAGCCTATTCGGCGGCCCGGCGCCCAGCCAAGAGGAAACGGCCCTCTTAGGGGGCGCAGGCCGTCTCCTCGAGATCCGCGAGGCCCACCGCACGCACGGTGATGATGACGTCATTGAAATCCTGGTCCGAGGTTCGCGAGGCCGTCGCGAGGTCCTCGAACGCGAAGATCAGTGTGGGACCCGGCGTGACCACAGTCCCGCTCGCGCCCGGCGGCGTGCGGCCGAGCTCGCTCTTGAAGCTCATCGCCTGGTCGAAGTTGCCCGGGTTCAACGCGTTCAAGGTGAAAATCGGATCGATCGTCGCCTTTTTGCTCTTCTTGTAGCTCGCGAGAGTTCCGTCCGGCAGGAGGAAGAAGCCCAGGACCGTACCGGAAGGCACCGTGAACTGGAACTGCGCTGAGCCCGCGGCGATCGACTCGAACTGGCAGGAATCCGCTGCGAAGCTCCCCGTGTTGAAAAGCGTCACCGCGCCGCTCAGGGCCGCCGCGGCGTTGTGGGGCGAGTGGGAAGGATCGATGACGAAGTAGCCGACGTCCGACTTGTAGCACGCGTACTTGGATACGAAGTCGACGGCCACCGTGACACTCGGGTTCGTGGAGTCCAGGGCAGTGAAGGTCTGGACTCCGAAAAGCTCCACGGCGTCCTCGAATTCACCGGCGTCGGCCCCCACGAGGAAGTCACGCAAGTGCGGATCGGCGATCGTGCTGCCCGTCGGAGCTGTCAGGCTCGCGATTTGACTGACCGGGAGAGCTGCTGCCTGAGCCGTCTCGATCTCGTTGTGGTTGAGGAGGTCGTAAGTCACTGCGTCGAAGACGCGCACGGTCACGCTCTTCGTCAGAGTGACCAACTCCGGGCCGGAGAAGGCGGTCAACGTGACCTGGATCACGTTGTCGAAAGAGCCATCTGCGTTGGCATCCTCAGGAGACCCTGCGCCGACTGCGACCGGCTCGGCGAAGGAGCCGTCGGCGCGCAGCTTGGCCGCGACGGGGGGCCCTCCGAGACTCAGGTTCTCGATCTCGACAGAGAGGAGCGAGGACAGCGGCTTCCCGCAGATCGCCGAAGCGAGCTGCGTGGGATCCTCGATGTTTTCGTACTTGCCGCCTCCGCATGCGCTGACGCAGTGAGGGAGAGTGGTCCGTTTCCGATTCGCATCGTCCGCCGGGATGATCGAATAGGCAAAGAGCTGAGCCCCCGAGGCGGCGCCCAGGCTTCCCGCCGCCTGGATCGCCGCAGCGCGATCCGCCGAGCTCTGCGTGATGTTGGAGTCCATGAAGTCGCGCGGAACGCCGTGCGACGTCACAATGCCGTCCGAGATGAACACCACTGCCTTGGAAGGCCGAGGCAGGCCGGTGTCGGACTCCTCCGCCGGCACGAACGTGATTGCGTCGCTCTGCTCGAGCGCGACGAACGCGTCCTCGGCCGCGAGGAACGCGGCTTCGAAGTTCGTGCCTCCGCCGGAGGGTCCCACGGCGGCCAGTGAGGTTTGAACGGCCTCGAGATCGCTCGTAAACTCCGCGACGGATCCGGCGATGTCATTGAATTGAAAGAGAGCCACGCGGGTCGTCGCGGGGTCGAGGCCCTCGATGAAACAACGGACCGCGGCCACCTCGGCGTCGAGCACCGAATCCACGACCCCGTCTCCATCGACGTCCATGGCCGGTGCCGAAGTGCTGCCCGAACGGTCGATCACGACGGCCACGTCGAGGCGGAAGTTTTCCTTGATCCCGAGGCTGGCGAAGCCGCTCACGTCGACTTCCGCGGTTCCACATCCTTGCGGGATGACGTAGAGCTTGCCGTCCTCCGGTCCGGAGAGCATGAGCGCGGGCTCGAGGCCTTCGTGCACCAGGTCCACGTTGACGAGCGCGCCTTCCTGCACGTCGAACGTGGCGACGTAAGGCGTGAACCCCGGCGCAAGGACGGCGATCTCGAGAACGTTGGCGGCTGCGGTGGAAGCGCCGGCGAGGCGGACAAGCTCCGCGGAGCGAAGCTCATCGTCCGAGACCGTGAACGTGCCGTCGTCCCTCGTCGCATGGGCGGCCCCGATGCCGTTGATCGACACCAACGCGCGAGCGACGGGGTTGCCATCCTCGTCCACGACGATCCCCCGGTAAACGCCCTGGGACGGGCTGGACCCGCCCCCGCCGCCTCCTCCACCGCCACTGCAGCCACTGCAGCCAGCAGCGCCAAGAAGCGCCGCAGCCACCCAGGCCGCGCCGATGCAAGTCCTCCGCAAAATGGCTCCTCCCCGGAGCCCCGGCTTCGCCGTGCGTGCGGCTTGCAGGCTCCTAGCCTCTCACTTCTCAGCACGCGACTCGCCCGGCCCCAAAGCGCGGTAGCGTACGCAGGCCGGCCCCCCCTTAGCAGTGGCCGGACCCTCCCTCTCCAGAAAGTAAGATGGGAACGGATTACCGGCAAATCGTCGAGCGTCGCGTGGATTTGGGCAGGGATGCACAGTCCAAAGAATGGACTATGCACCCGCCTGTCCGTGCGGCAGGCACGGCGCCGCTTGCACCGTTGGCGGCGGGTGCACCGATGGCGGCGGGTGCACCGTCGGGCGCGGGGCGTGCTCAGCGCAGCGGACGCTGGCCCCAGGGGATCGGCATCGTCGGTGGGCTTCGATGCCGGTCACAGCGCTTGTCCGGCGGCCGATCTTTGAACCAGGTCACGAAGCGCGTGAGCTGGCGCACGGCTTCCTCGTAAGCCTCTCGCCCTTTCTCGGCCGTCGCGAGCTCCGGCTCGCCGAGGACCCCAGTCTCGGAGTAGCTCGACGTCCAGGAGATCACGGTCGCCGGCCCGGCTGCGAAGAGGTCGACCCAGTTGAAAGGGCTCTCTTCCTCGTTGAAGCGGATGGTGCCGTTCTTGATCTTGTCCTTCCGCACGCCGTCGCCGTCGAGATACAGGTAGAGCGAAGTCTCGAGCTCGCAAGCGTGCGCGCAGCCGCCGGGGAACTTGCTCTGTCGCCAGCGGGGCAGAAACTCCTTGTCCACGGTCAGGAGGTTCCACCAGGCCGCGAGCACGCACTCCGCGTCGGTCTCGAGATTCGTCCGCCTCGCCACGAGATCGAGGTTCGGCATGTTCGAGCCGTGGCCGTTCAAGAGCACGATCTTTTTGAAGCCGTGATAGGCCAGCGACTTCGTGATGTCGAGCACGTGGTGCATGAAATGCTCGAAGTCGTTGTTGATCGTGCCCGGGAAGTCCATCACGTGCCCCGTGTAGCCGTAGCAGACGGTGGGGAGGACGAGCATCTTGTCGGGGACTGCCTGCCCTGTGCCTCGCGCGATCCCCGTCGGGCAGACGATGTCGACGTCGAGAGGCAAGTGGGGGCCGTGTTGCTCCACGGCGCCGCAGGGTACGACGCAGACTTTCCCCATCTCGATGGCGTCGTTGATCTCGGGCCAGGTGAGCTTCTCGTAGCGATATTCCGTCTCGGCGCGGCGTGTCATGGCGTTTCCTCCAAGCGTGCTTTCCTACGCTGAGTAGGATAATCGGCCGGCGTGCCGCGAAACCACCCCTCAGGAGCTCAGCCCTGCAGCCACGGGCGGGCCGGAGCTACCGTACGGCGGTGCTCACGACTTTGCCGTCGATGACCACCCCGATGCAGTGCGTCGTGTACTCGAACGGATCGCCGTCGTAGAGCGCCGCGTCGCCGTCTTTGCCGATCTCGAGCGAACCGATACGCCCGTCGACCCGAAGAATCCGGGCGGCGTCGATCGTCACGGCGGCTAGGGCCTGCTCGAACGACAACCCATTCGACGCGGCAATTGCGGCCTCGAAAAGAACCACGCGCGTCTTCGGCACGTAGCTCTCGTAGCCGCTCTGTAGGGCGAACCGGACGTCAGCCTTGCGCAGCTTCGCGGCAGTCTCGAAGCTTCCGCTCTCGAGCTCCCCGGTTTTTCGCGCCATCGAGGCATGCAGGATCACGGGGAAGCCCGAGGCCTTGATGGCGGGGAGGACGAGGTCGGCTTCGGCTGCGCCGTCGAGAATGAGCTTGAGGTGAAACTCGTCGGCGATCCGGAGCGCGTTCGAGATATCCTGGGCGCGCTGCGCCGTGACCAGGAGCGGAACTTCGCCCGTGAGGAGGCGCGCCAACGCCTCGAGGCCCAAGTCCCGGTCGGGGCGCTTGTCGGGCGGCCCGGCGGATTTCCGCGAGTACTCTTGCGCCGCGATGAGCCGCGCTCGCAGCAGAGCCATCATCTTGCCGCGCGTTCCGGGACTCTTCGCGTCGGACTTCTTGGCGCTTTCCCCGAGCGTCGCGGCGATCGCCGCCGGCTGCGAGACGAGCGCGGCCTCCACCGTATCTCCCGCCGTTTTTACGACGGCGGTCTGGCCGGAGATGAGCTCCCCGGGGGCGTGCCCCGTGTGGATGGCGGTGATCCCGAATCCGCGCAGCCACTCGACGAGACGCTCGCGCGGGTTGTAAGCATCGATGGCCCGAAGCTCAGGCTGGAGGGGAGAGGACCGCTCGATCTGGTCCTGGTCGTGCACCTGGTTGTAGTAACCGGCGAGCCCGACGACGCAGTGGGCATCGATGAGCCCCGGCGTGACGACGGCCGCTTCGAGGACGGCAAAGCCTTCCGGAACTTTTAGGTCCGACGCTTTGCCGACGGCCGCGATCTTTCCGTCGCGGAAGATGACCATGCCGTCTTCGATCGGGGCGCCTGCGGCCGTGTGGACGGTCTTGGCTTTCACTGCGACCTGAGCTCGCGACGCCGCGGGGGCGAGCAGAGCCGCGAGAGCCGCGATCCAGAGCCGCACCATCGGCCGGGTAGGAGTCATCGCTCGTCGTCCTCCCGATCGCAGCAGCCCCGGTCGGGCTCGCCCTCCAGCCCCGCGCCGAACCCTCCCACGGCGTAGAGATGGTCCTTTGGGTCGCTGCGGTCGAATACTTTCTTCCCCTCGACCCACGTCTCGAGCACCTGCGTGTAGACGCTGAAAGGATCGCCGCTCAACACGACGAAGTCCGCATCCTTCCCCGGCTCGAGCGAGCCGACGCGGGCATCGAGGTCGAGCATCTTCGCTCCCGAGATCGTGAGGGCTTTCAAAGCCCCGTCGCGGGACATGCCCGCGCGGACTGCCAGAGCTCCGGAACGCAGGAAGAGGCGCGAGTCGGTGATCCAATCGTCGGTGTGGATGGCCGTGAGGACCCCCGCTTTCTCGAGGACCGCGCTGGTCTTGAAGTCGAGGTCGACGGCTTCGAGCTTTCCCCCAGGGCTGTCGATCACGATGACCGAGCAGGGCGCTCCCGCCGCAGCGATTTCGTTCGCGACTTTCCACCCGTCGCTCACGTGGTGGAGGACCACGCGGAAGTTGAACTCTTTCGCCAGCCGCAGCACCGTCAAGATGTCGTCGTGGCGGTGCGTATGGTGATGGACGACGCGCTTGCGCTCGAGGATCTCGACCAGAGTCTCGAGGCCCAGGTCGCGCGGCGGCATTTTTTCAGGATCGCCGGCGGCTCGGGCGATTTTGTCGCGGTACTCCTGCGCCTTGATGAAAGCCGCTCGCATGAGCGCGGCCGACTTGCCCCGCGTGCCCGGAAAAGGCGGCGCCGCTCTCGAGTTGGTGCCATTCGCCATCTTGACGCCGCCCGCAGGCTTTCCATCGACGTCGCGAATGTAGAGGTCTTCGATCGAAGTGCCGCCGCGGAGCTTGACGTAGATCGTGCGCCCTCCGAGGAGATGACCGGAGCCTGGCATGATGTTCAGCGTCGTGAGGCCGCCGGCGACTGCCCGCCGGAACCCCGGATTCCGCACGTTGATCGAGTCCAGGATGCGGACGTCCGGCTGGATCGGGCCCGAGTCGTCCGCTCCGCCGATTCCCCCCACGTGGCTGTGCGTGTCGACGAGGCCGGGAATGATCGTCTTCCCGGCGACGTCGACGCGGCGGGCGTCGGGCGGCACGGCCGTAGAATCCGCGGGGCCGACGGCGACGATCTGGCCTTCCCGCACGACGAGCACTCCGGAAGCGATGGGCTCTCGAGCTACGGGCAGGATGCGCGCGCCGGTGAACGCGATCGTCTCCGCCGAGCTCGGCGATGGCAGGCCGAGCAGCGCAAGAAGATGCAGTGAAGTGAGAACGTATCGTCGCATTGCGGGCTTTTCTCCTCGAGGGAAGCGCCATGGTACTTCTTGCCCGCGAGGACTTGAACCCGCCGACTTCCTGCCCCGCGCGGTGAGGGCCGCGAGGATAGGTATTTCCCTGCGCGGGGTTCGCCCTTTCGTGGGGGCGAGCGGCCCCCGGCAGCCCTCACCGCAGTCCGCGGCGGAGTCGGGCCCGGGCAGCGTGGCACCGAGGCGGTCTCTAGGTGGAATCGCGCCCGTCGTAGAGGACCACCTCGTCGACGAAGAAGGAGGTCGGTCCGCCGCCCTGCGGCTCGACGAAGAAGAAGATGTCGTCCACGCGGTCACCTGCCGCGAGCGGCACGGAGCTGCCGTCGTTCCGTTTCGAATCTTTCGTCAGGTCGACGCGGGCCGAGCGCCAGGCGCCTTGCTCGAGGTCGGTGAGCCGCACGTGATGGTTGTCCTGGACCGTGGCGTTGAAAACCTGGACCGTAAGCGATTTGGCTCCGCTCGAGTGATAGCGGAAACGGAGCCGGCTGCGGGCGCCGACGGGGCGGGGCGGCTCGACCCCGAGACGGATCCACTTTCCGCCTCCTTCCTTCCGGTCGACCGCGCGGGCCACGCGCCAGAACGCGCCGGGCGGCGCTTCTTTCTCGACGATCTCAAAATCCCCTGGCCAGTATTTCTCTTTCTCGCCGGTGTCGAAAGCGGCCAGAAAGATCACCCGGTTCGGGAACGGCTCGGAGTCTGGCGGCAGGGCGGGGTCGTTGGCGAAGAGGACGAAGTCATCGATGAGGAGCCCATAGCGCTTTCCGTCGTTCGTTTTGCCGAGGAGCACTTTGAAATCGTCCATCCGGTCGCCTTCTTCCATCGCGCCGGGGCTGCCGTCGTTGCGGCGCGAGCGCGCCGTGAAATCGAGGGCCAGCTCGGACCATTTGCCTTCCGCCAGGCCGGAAACCACGACGTGGTGGTTGTCTTCTTTCGTCAAATTGAAGTGCTGGACCTGCGCCGTCTGCGTCCCGTCCAGCTTGTAGCGGAAATAGAGTCCGTTCTGTTTCCCGAGGCGCGGCCCGGGCACGGGATTGACGCCGGCGAGGTGAGCGAAGACGTCTTTCGCCGGCTCGCCGCGCAGAGCATTCGCATTCCCAGGGTAGACGGGCAGATCGGTCTTCTCGACGGCGCCGAACCACCCGTAGTCCGGCGTCTGCCCCTCGAAGTCGCAGGCCGCAACGATGCGGTGCGGAAAGCTGGGCGGTCGAGTCCGCTCGACTTTCGAGGATCCTCTTTCCTCCGGCGTCGGGCGCGCGGCAGGCTCTTTCTCGCCGGAGGCCGGAAGCCCGTGCGCCGAGGACGCCGCCAGAACGAAGCAGAGAGCCCGGAGGGTTCGTAGCCAATGCGTTCGCACCTCAAGAAATCGCGATGTACCCATGCCGAATCAGGATACTCGAGGCCGCCTGGGCCGATGGTACATTAGTGACGTAGCTCATCATGACCGCCTGGCTGCTTCTCATCCTGAGTTGGATCGCTCCGGCGGGCGCCGATGCACCGCCTGCGCCGGACCCTTCGCTCGAGCGTGCTCGTCGCATCGGAGAGACGATCGATCGAGCGTGGATCCTCCGTCGGCCCGAATGGTTCAAGATGGCTCTCGCCATCCTGAAAGGCGACCTGTTCGATCCGAGCCAGGGGTGGTGGCCTTCTGGCAGCAAAACTAGGGACTGGGCCTGGCTCGCCAGCCGGTACGACGCGGACGGCGATGCGGTGGTGACTGCGGCGGAACTCCCCCTCGACGAGCGCCGTTTCGAAGTGCTGGACGCGAATGGCGACGGAGTCGTCACTCCGGCGGACTTCGACGCGCCCGCTTCCCAGGAGCCATCGGTAGGCCGCGCAATGTTCCGCGCGTTCGACCGAGATCACGACGGCCGGGTCACGATGGAGGACCTCGAGCGCTTTTTTCGGAGCGCCGATCCCGAGGAGCTCGGCTTTCTGACCCCGGGAGACGTCGAGCGCGCGCTGCGCGATCCTTCGGAGGCCCGCAGCCGCGAAAAAAGCCGCGAGAATGACGACAGCGACATGCCCACGCCGCTCCAGATGCTGCATCTGCTCTTCACGGGGCAAATGGGCTCGCTCACGGAAGGGCCTCGCGCCGGCGAGGTCATCCCCGAAGTGTCCTTGACGCACCTCGACGGCGGCGCCGCGGTTCCGCTCTCGAAGCTCCGCAAAGGCCGGCCGTTCGTCATCGCGTTCGGCAGCTTCACGTGAGGGCCCTTCCGGTCCCAGTTTGGGGCCATCGAGAAAGTCCGGGCGCGCCACGCCGAGCGAGTCGACTTCTACGTGGTGTACATCCGCGAGGCGCATCCGACCGACGGCTGGCGCATGGAGTCGAACGATCGCGCGGGGGTGGCCATCGCGCAGCCGAAGAGCGACGCGGAGCGATGCTCAGCCGCGGGCGTCTGCTCGAACGTCTTGAAAATGACCGTGCCTTGCCTCGTGGATCGCATCACGAACGACGCTGAGCAGGCTTTCGGGGCCTTTCCGGACCGCCTCTACCTCGTGGAAGCAGATGGGAGGGTCGCCTACCAGGGCGGCCGAGGGCCGTTCGGCTATCACCCCGAAGAGCTCGAGCAGGCGATCGTGCTCCTCGAGGCCGAAGCGACGTTGCGGCGGTTTTGACGCTTCCCGCTTCGCGTCAGCGACTGACGCACGCGTCTGCAGCGCAGTCGAGGACGCTCGAACTGAGCACGGCGCCGCATCGCTCGGGCGGCTCGGGCGCCGCTCCGCCGATGAAGAGGTGGTGGAGCAGGAATACCGCGTCGGTCAAGTTCAGAGCGCCGTCGGCGTTTGCATCACAGGCCTGGGAGCATGCG
>Ga0111539_10008448_pt1 | contig 13101 bp, 13 predicted proteins | sample RhiMethybrSRZTD1_FD_79667 | JGI IMG/M metagenome (GOLD analysis project Ga0111539, IMG submission 79667) | Populus rhizosphere microbial communities from Tennessee, USA - Rhizosphere MetaG P. TD hybrid SRZTD1 (version 2) (version 2) | ecosystem: Host-associated > Plants > Roots > Rhizosphere >...
CGGATCAGGTAGCTGGTCCAGAACGGCACCATCACGAGAATCAGGAGCGCCGTCTTGAGACGGCCTGAGGCCCGGGCGAGAAAGTAGGCGAACGGATAGCTGACAAGCAGGCTGATCGCCGTCACGGTGAGCGCCATGCGGATCGACTTGATCAGCAGACCTACATACAGGCTGCTGCTCGTGAATTGCTGATAGTTGACCAAGCTGAAGTCGGGCACGACGCCGAACATGCTGGACCTGTAGAAGGACATCACCACCAGCATGATGATCGGAATGATCAGATAGATCGTGATCAGCACCAGCGACGGCAACAGCAGAAGAAGGAGCTTCAGCCATCCGACGCGCTGCAGCAGCATGAGCGCGCTTGTTCGCAAGGTCGGCTGCATCGCGGGCTGCGCGCGCCGTAAGGCCCGGTCACCGGTGCTCATCTCCTTGACTTCGGTGAGCACGGTGTCAGCTCATCTGCTTGGAGCCGGCAGGAGCTGGGTTGCCATCGCCCGCAGACATCACAAGCGTTGCGCTAGCTGCCCAGTCGACAAACACTGTAGTCCCGACATCGGCGAGCGCCTGGCGGTCCCTCGGATTGGAATTTTGTGCGATCACCCTCAGTTGCGATCCGGGCGCCAGCGTAACGAAATACTCCGTATTGGCGCCCTGGTAGACGATCTCGCTGACCCGCCCTTCGAGGCAGTTGTCCGCACTTTCTGGGGCTTGCAGGCTCATGCGGACTTTTTCCGGCCGCACCGTGACCTCCACTGCCTTCCCCTGGGATAGGGGTTGGGTCGTCAGGCCGCGCAAGAGGATGCCACCGGGTGCGCGGACCACGACGGATTTGTCGTCATGCCCTTCGACCACGCCGCTCAGTACGTTCATCATGCCGATGAAATCCGCGACAAACCTGCTGCGCGGGCGCTCGTATATGGTCGAGGGCGCATCGAGCTGCTCGATCCGGCCACGGTTCATCACGGCGATCCGATCGGACATGGTGAGCGCCTCCTCCTGATCGTGAGTGACGTATATGAATGTCACCCCCACCTCCCGATGGATGCGCTTCAGCTCCTGTTGCATGCGGCGCCTGACCTTGAGGTCGAGGGCACCCAGCGGCTCGTCGAGCAGCAGCACGGTCGGCTCATTGACCAGCGCACGGGCCAGCGCGATGCGCTGCTGCTGGCCGCCCGAGAGCTGGTGCGGAAAGCGGCTGCCGACATCGGGGAGCTCTACCAGCGCCAGCATCCTGTGAACGCGTTGATCGATCTGACTCGGCGCCAGCCGCTTCATGCGCAAACCGAAAGCTACGTTGTCGACCACGTTCATATGGGGAAACAGGGCATAGTGCTGAAACACGGTGTTCACGTTGCGCCGATAAGGAGGTACACCGCCTACCGGCTGTGCATTGAGCAGGATCTGGCCGCGCGTCGGCTGTTCGAAGCCGGCAATCAGGCGCAGACTGGTGGTCTTGCCGCAACCGCTGGGTCCGAGCAAAGAGAGAAACTCCCCGCGGCGAACCTGCAGCGACACGTCGTCGACGGCGTTGACCTCGCCGAAAGCCTTGGAGACGTTCTGAAACTCCAAGTCGAAATCGCTCATGCGCTACCTGCCGAATGCGATCATTGCGCGGTATAGCCCCCATCGACGACGAGGATGCTTCCGGTCGCGAAGGTCGAAGCTGCCGAGGCCAGAAAGAGGACCGGCCCGACGGCGGTATCAGCCTCGTGCCACGGTCCGAGCGGTGTGGACTGGCGAAACCGCTCGTTTGCCTTCTCGTCACCGATGAAGCGCTCCGTGAAGGGCGTGCGGATCGGCCCGTACGCAATGGCGTTCACGCGGATGCCATAGGGCGCCCATTCGAGCGCCATCGTTTTCGTCAGATTGACGACGGCTCCCTTGCTTGCCGTATAGGCGGGGCGCCCTGCCATGCCGACAAGGCCGAGCTGCGATGCCACGTGAATGATCACGCCGCTTCGCCGTTGCACCATGCCGCGCGCAACGGCGCGGCTGAGAAGGAACAGCCCACGCACGTTGACGGCGAAGACTTCGTCCCATTCCGCGATCGTGGTCGCAAACGACCCCGTACTCTGGTCCCTGATGCCGGCATTGTTGACCAGGATGTCGAGCGGGCCGGAATGTTGATCAGCCCATTGCACGACGGCCTCGATAGCGTCCGGATCGCGAACATCGAGCGCGTGCGGCATCGCCGCATGGCCGCTGGCGCGGGCTTCCTCGCAGACGCTCGCAGCCGCCTGCTCGTTGACATCGGTGACGACGACCCGAGCCCCGGCAGCGCCGAGCCCCAGTGCGATGGCCCGTCCGATGCCTTGACCGGCGCCCGTGACGAGGGCGGTGCGGCCGCTCAACGAAAAGGCCGAGAGACTCATTTGCTTCGAGCCTTCTTTCGTTTCTGCACGCGGGGTGCGGATCGCCTCCATTGGAGCGAGGTCGCAAACTTGTAGCGATCACCGCGAAAGAACTGGCGCGTGTGGAAGATCGGCTTGTCGCCGCGGTCTAGAAAATCGCGCTCTACCAGCAGGAGCGGCGCTCCGACCGGGACCTCGAGGTAGCGCGCCGTATCGATATCGGCAACGACCGGCTCGACGGTCTGCACGGCCTTACGAATCGTGATGCCCAATCGATTGGTGAGAAGCCATGCGAGTGGGTGTCGCTCGACGCTCTTCTTGGCAAGGCGCGCGCCCAATCCCCTGGAAATGAACGACACCACATAGCTGATGGGGCTTGCGTCGAGCGTGACGACCCTGCGAATGACCGTGATCGGCTCCGTGTTGTTGAGCCTCAATCGCTCTCTAATACTCGCCTCCGCCGCAGTGGTAACGATGTCCAGGCACTGCACCTGGGTGTTCGGCAGATAGGCATGCAAGCGATCGATGAGATTGGACAGCAGGGGTGCCGGCGCGGGCTCGTTTCGCGGGGTAGCAATCCGTCCCAATCTGGCCCTGCGCTTGAGCAGTCCATCTTCCGTCAGGCGCGCGAGGATCGGACGGATCAACGTCCGGCTGACGCGGAACTCTTCACACAATTCGAGCTCGGATGGAAAACGGTCGCCGTGGCGGCATTCGCGGCGCAGCCGCTGGCGAAGGACTTGCTCCACCTGAATCGAGGGAACGGGAGAAGGAGCACGAAATTCAAGCTCAAGCCACTTCACGCGACCGTCCATTGACTTGTCTCTTCTTAAGACAACGCTACTCTGCAAGGTGGCGGGTGTGTTGTCAATCGGCCCATTGACCGCGCAAGCTCAGTTGGAAAAGACAGGGCCGAGAGCGCGGAACGGTACGAGAGCAAGTTGCCACGAAACACAAGTCGAAAAAGGAGTTCGAGCACCCTTCTGAGCGGCGCGAGTACGGCTTGACGCGTTCAGTCTGCAGTTCGCCGGGCAGATGTTTTTTTTGGGGGGCCTGCCATGAGGTTGGACGAGGCACCGGAGAAATGCGAGCCTCGCAGAGGGGGCCGAGATGAGGCTCACCCCACAGCGAAATCGGCAAATCAAGCCCCGATGGCACGCGCAGACGGCTATACGGACATCGCCTGACATGATGCAGGAGCTGACAAGCCACATCGACGGGAAACCTGCCTCGGCCGCAGCAACAAGAAGCAGATCGTAGAACCATCATGTGGCCTAGACGCAGTTACGCAGGAACACCGACGCCTGATCGCCCGTTCCGGCGGAGGGTCAGCGTCTGCCAACCGTTTGCGTCTCGCGCGAGTTTGTTGAAGTGGGCGGACTGGTGACCTACGGGGTGAGCTACCGTGGCCCTTGTCTGCGCGCCGCAGGTCTGGCGGACAAGCTAGTGAAAGGGGCGAAGCCGGGCGACCTGCCTGTCGAGCAGCCGATAAAATTCGAGCTGCTCATCAATCTGAAGTCCGCCAAAGCGCCTTGCGTCCAATATGTCTGCATAGAGACCGCAGCTGCCGGCAGGCGAGCGACAGCCGCCGCCGGATCGGCCAGGGAGACGGCCCCGCCGCCGGCCAATGGCAGCAGAGCGCCACCCGTGGGGCGCTTGATGAGGTTGCCGAGGAATTGGCGACGGTTAGCCATTGGCCGCCTCCTTGGTCCGGCCCGCCTTGCGGACCAGGACGCGATAGCCGTCGAACTTCAGCTCGTGCAGCCAGTCAGGGCCGGTCGGCACGGCCTTGGCTGATACAGGGCTGCACGGCTCGAGTTCGGCGATGCCGGCTGACGCCATCAGGCACACCGCCCAAAGCTATGCGGCAGCTCACCTGCTCGATGCCGTCACTGAGGGTAGGGCGTACGGCCAGGGTCGCCATGGAAATGGCTTCTCCTCTGTAGCGGCCGTGAGAAAGCAGCCGATCTCAGCGAGCCACGCGGAAAGCGAGTTGCCGGAGAGGGCGATGAGTTGGTTGGGCTGGCGCGCAAAGAGGAGCCAGAGGAATTGTGCGATGGCGAGGAAATTCAGGACCCACACGCCGAAGCCGAACCCGATCATGAAGAGGAACATGAGCAGGCCGCGCAGCCACACGTCCCGCGTGGTCGGCTTGCTTTCGGACGCATTCGTTTCCATGGGCGCCTCCGTACGTCAACTGCGCAGCGATGAGCGATCGAGAAAGCACCTTATCGCCAGCGGCCACGCCTACCGAGAGGGGCTTTGATCAACCATCAGCCTTTCAGCCGTTTATTGCACTCGCTGTAATAACCGCCACCCTTTGCGATCCAGCGCAGTCCGCCGTTGGCGTTGGCAGCTTTGTTGGCCCGATATTGGTCCAGGCACGTATGCAGCCGCGCCTTTCCAGCGCTTTCATTGCTGTATTTGGGTGAGATCGCCTGGGGAAACGTCGCGCCGGGACTCAACGCCGCCGAGCCTGCACCGGTCGACGGCGTAGCCAAAGGCGATGCGCCCGGGCCGCAGTTCGCTTTACGGAACTGCTGCCAAGTCATCCCACTTAGAGCGCCGGCATCCTGCGCGGCTTTGTATTTGGCACTGCATTGCTGCATCGTCAGGGCGGCCGCAGGCTCAGGGCCTCCCAATGCGGCGAGCGTAACCATTCCCCCCAAGAAAAGGGTCGTCATGCGTGAGATCATGGCGTCATCCTCGCTTCGATCGTCATCGACATGGTGCGGTCCTTCCTAGATCTTTGTTATCGGGCCTTATGCCGAGAAGTGGTGGTGTGACACTCCCGAGAAATGCCAACGGCTGTCACACGACGCCAAAGAACAAAGAACGCTGCGCCGCAACTCGAGATGACTGCGAAAGCGGGTGACATATCCCTGTCGAGAACACATCGCAGCTGGGCAGAACTAGCTTCGATGACGCTACGCAGCGAGCTGCCGCTCCGCGGCGAGCCCGGCTACTAGGACACGGTGATCGAGTTGGAGAATATGAGCCGACCCGTACCTCAGTACCCGTCCGAATGCGACTAGGGGATTCTACTGAACGACACACATCGAAAAGCCATGTTAACCGCTGTTGTGGGCGAAATGGGCGCTCCGGGGCAGCCTATCTATGCGCCGAGTCGGGTGCCGCTCGTTGGCGACGCGACCGGTTTGGATTTTGCACATTTTCACCTTGGGCAGGAGGCTCGGATGGCTGATGTCGCTGTGAGATCCCCATTGCAATACATCGACAAGGCATCCTCGGCGCTGCGTGATCTGGGATTGATGCCGGACAAGGTCGAGCCGGCCCCCATCAACGTTCTTCTCGAGAAGATCTCCGATCTCGATCAGGACAAAATCGCCCTGATCGCTCGCACGCTGGGCCAAGGGGAAGTGTTCAACGAGGTCGTTCGCGAACAAACCGCCCAGATGGAGATCGGCGAGCGCTACCAGGCGATCACCAATGGCTTCAACTCTATTCGCGACGACTCCAAGCGACTGGTGGAGCAGGCGGGCGATGGCAAGATCGACGTTCTGGAGCGCGGGACCAACATGTGGATGAAGATCGCGCGCGGCGATATCGCCGACCGGTTCGAAAAGATACGCACCACCTATCTCGCGGTCACCAAGGAGACGCAGAACCAGATCGATCGTGAGGGCAAGATCCTGGATGCCTACCGCGACTACCGCGGCGCGCTCAAGCACGCGGAGGTAATGGCGCTGGAGGTGCTGAAGAAGGCCGGCGAGAAGCTGGACGGAGTGAGGAGCGAGCTCAAAGCGGCGACCGACGCCGTCGCGAACTTTTCCGGAGCCGAGCCTGCCGACCGTGCCAAGCTCGAGCTGCGGCGCGATGAGGAGCTGCGCCGCACCCAGGAGGAGGATAAGCGCTATCAGATCGCCAAGGACCTCTCGGACAACCTGACCATCTCCTACAATACCTCAGAGGTCATCATGGGGCGGCTGATGCAGACGACCTCGGCCAAGGAGCGCGTCTACGCTCAGGCCGTCATGTTCTTCACCACCAACGACAGCGTACTGACCGCGCTCAAGGCCTCCTTCACGGGCATGTTCGGCCTGCACGAGTCGACCAAGACGCTCGATGCGATGAAGGAGGGTATGTCGAAAAGCCTCGAGAGCCTGTCGGAGGTGGGCGACAAGGTCACGGAGGCGGCGGTACGCAGCGGCTACGGCCCGACGGTCCGGGCCGACGCTGTCAAAAAGCTGGTCGACAGTGTCGTCAGCTTCCAAGAGCGCTCCACGGAGATCGTGACCGAGATGCGCAAGCTCGCCACGCAGAACTCCGCCGAGATCCGCGATGCGGTCGAGGACGGCAAGAAACGCATGGTCCGGCTGATTGCCGAAGCCGACACACTGCCAGCTGCAGCGTGAGGAGCAGCGGTGGAGGGCCAGTCATGACCCAGGCCGGGCTCGCGCCAGGCAAGCCGCAAGCCCTCGACGACCTCATGATGGCCATGGACGTGGTGGATACGCTGCGCCATCGCGAGGACTTGGTGCAGCGCGAGCTCAACGAGGAGGGCCGCGAGAGCGAACTCATCGCTCGCCTGCGGCAAATTTATCGCGACCAGGGCATCGAGGTGCCTGATCAGGTGTTGGCGGACGGGGTCAAGGCGCTACAGGAGAGCCGCTTCGTCTACACGCCGCCGCCTGCGGGCTTCAGACGTACGCTTTTCACCTGGTGGGTGAGGCGTGGGGTCCTCGGCAAACGTGTGGGGATCGTCGTTGGAACGCTCGGGCTTTTGCTCGGCGGCTACTACGCACTCATCTCGCGACCCGCGAAGCTCGCGCACGAGCATGCCCGCATCGAGATCTCCGAGACCCTGCCCAAGCGGTTGCAGCAGGCGCACGCCGATGTTTTGGCGGTCGCAGTTGACGAGACCGCCAAGCAGAAGGCGGGCGAGCTGCTGGTCGACGGCGAGCGGGCGATCCGATCGGGCGATCGGGCGGCCGTGGTCAAGCTTGCGGATGAGCTCGCCTCGCTACGCGACGAGGTCACGCGCGAGTACATCCTTACAATACTATCAAGGCCCGGCGAGAGCACGGGCGTGTGGCGCAAGCCGCCGCGCGGCAGCCAAGCGCGCAACTATTATCTGATCGTCGAAGCCATTGCCTCCGACGGCCAGAAGCTCGCTCTTCCTATCCGCAACGAGGAGACCGGCGGCGTCGAGACCGTCTTCAAGTTCGGGGTACGCGTCCCGGAGGCGACGTTTGAGGCGGTGGCGCGCGACAAGCGTGACGACGGGATCCTCCAGAAGCACCGATTCGGCGTAAAGCGCCGCGGCGCGTTGGCGGTTGAGTACCAAATGCCGTTCGAGGGTGGATTCATCACAAAGTGGTAAGTTGGCGATGTGGACGGGACGGCAAACGTTGGCTTCGATCGAGGGTGCAATCGCCAAGCTGCATGGCGAGGAAAGCCAGCTGGACCGCGCCTTGCGATCCGCCATCAGCGATACGGAACGGTTGCGTAACGAGCGAAGTCAGGGGCTGCGCGAGTTGGCTCGCGTCAAGCTCGACGAGATGGCAGCGGGGCACCTTATCAACAATCTCGACGCCGGAGAGCGGCGCGCGCTCCAGATTCTGGATGACTACCGCTTGCGCATCGCGGCGGCCGCGCAACAGTGCGAGGCGCTGCAAAGAGAGGTCACGGCGGCGGAAGCGGGTCGGCATGCCGCGGCGGAGGCCGTCGAGGCAGCCCTGGAGTCTGTCGAGGACCTGCGAGCCACCGCGGAGGCGCAAGCACAGACGAGCCAGGCCTGGCGCGACGCCAAGGCGCGGCGCGATCAGGCAGAGGCCGTGGCGCTCGAAGCAGAAAAAAAGGCCGAGGCCTCCGAAGCCGAGCTAGGCGCCAAGAAGCAGCCCTACAATGAGGACCCGCTGTTTTCCTATCTTTGGCGCCGCCAGTTCGGGACTGCACACTACGCGGGAAGTGGCGTCGCGCGCCTTCTCGATCGCATGCTGGCCGAGTTCATCGCCTATAGCGATGCGCGGCCCAATTACGCCGCGTTGATCGAAATCCCGTTGCGGCTGAGGGAGCACGCGATCGGCAAGCGCAAAGCCGTGGATGTCCCGCACACCGTCCTCGCCGAGATCGAACGGCTTGCCATGGTCGAGGCCGGTATTGAGGCCAAAGAGAAGGTGCTGGCCGAGACGCGTCACAGACTCGCCGTGCTCGACGATACGGTCGAGAAGAAACGCGAGATGCTGCGCAAGGTCGACGAGGCGCGCAAGAGCCTGGTGGCAGGCAACTCCGATCCGGCCTACAACGAAGCGCTCACCATCGTTGCTGCCGCCGATGCGGAGGATAGCCTCGCTAACCTCTACGCCGAGTCGCGTCGCACCCCTACGCACGCCGACGAGGCAATCGTGGAGCGGCTGGAGACCATCGACGCCAGGATCGCAAAGACCGAAGCGGAGATCGCCGATTTGCGGCGTCAGGCGCTTGAGCTGTCGCGACGCCGCAACGAGATGGAGGAGGTTCGCGGGCAGTTCCGAGGCACGGGATATGATCACCCGCAGAGCACGTTCGCCAACGACGGCGACCTTTCCGTCGTACTCAAGAACGTGCTAGAGGGCGCCGTGCGCAGCGGCGTCCTTTGGGATGTGCTGCGGCAGGGACACCGGTCACGGCCCGCACGCAGCAGCGCCGACTTCGGATCGCCAAGCTTTCCGCTCCCGTTTCCGATGCCGGGCGACAATGATGGCGACACCGCGGGAGGAGCGTGGCGCAATCCATCAAGCGCAGGCACATGGTTGCCTGCACCGAATCGATCCAGATCTCACGATGACGATTTCACGACCGGGGGATCGTTTTAACGGAACCGCGCATCGCGGCGCACCAAGCATATGCCTTTGCGCGCCTGGTGCATTCGCTGTAGTGGCCGCCGCCCGTAACAATCCAATGCAAGCCGCCGCTCCCCTTGATCGCGTGGTTGGGCCCTTGGCCGAAGCAGGTATGCGGGCCCGCTTTTCCCGTTTCGGCGAGATTATCCCTACGTGAATCTCTCGTTCAGTAGGCAAGCGTCGTTCAGTTTTGAGAGGCTCTGCCGTGGTGGAAAACTGTAGGTCGAGCAACAACAGGCTGCGAGTAGCGCGCGTGATCGACGTGCCGCTTCGCGAGGTCTCTGGTATCTGTTTGCGGCGCAGCCGAAGCGGTCGGCTGTTTTTGATCGCGGTCGGCGACCGGGTGGCGAAGATCGCGTGGTTTTCCCATCCGCGTCGCGACGGGGGCCAAATCGACTGGCATGCGACGAACATTGCGAAGCTCGCAGGTTCGATGCTTCCCAAGCGTCACCCCCAGATCGAGGCTATCTGCGCTGACGGCCTCGGGCGCGTACTGCTCCTCCAGGAAACACCTCCGCGTGTCGAACTGATCGATCCCAAAGCATCAAAGGTGATTGCGTCCGTCGATCTTGCGGTGGAGGGGCGCGGCGATATTGCGCGATCGTGGTTCGATCCGGAGGGGTCCCGGGGCGAAGGCGTGGTGCTGCTGCCCGATGGGCATTTGCTGGTCGTCAAGGAGAAGAACCCGGCTGCATTCATTGAGTTTGGTCCGCCACATTCACGGTCGCGGGGCCTAGTTCGCGGCGGCGCACTGGCGGACGGTGAGCAATGGCCGATCAAAAAAGGGCACCATCGGTTCGTTGCTCTCGCAATCTGGCGTCCCGATAGGAGACTGGCCAAAACCTGCGTCGACTTCAGCGACCTCGAAATAGGTCCGGATGGTTCGCTCTATTTGCTGAGTGACAAGTCCTCCACCATTGCGCGCCTCGACAATCTCCCGGCGGGTGGTGGCACTGCGAAGCTCCTTGATATGTGGGAGCTTGGGGATCTGGATGGCAAGCCGGAAGGTCTCACCTTCACCGCACAGGGTCATGCGATCGTCGGACTCGATACGCGCAAGCCACGGCGAAATCTTCTCCTGCTGGAGCCGGCCATCGCGCGGTCGCGGCCATAGCCGGCCCGGGTCGCTTGAAAGCAGAAACCAGCGGGCAGCCGGCATCACATGCGTGCGCACCTTGAGCTCGCCCAGGATGCGCTGGGCCACCTGGCGCGAACTGCCGTCCGAGGCCGTGGAGGCGCTTTCAGAGATCAACGACGAGGAATGATCCCCTCTCCAATCCGATCCCGGCCGTCAAGCCGCAAACGTCTGTTGTCGGGGGACAAACCGACGAAGAATTGATACGCATATCAAGGTGTTGGAGTACCTTTAGCGACTCGAACCGGTCCTTTCCAACATATCGATGCGGGAGAACTCGGGGCTGCTGGCACTCATAGAGCCGACATGAGCTCGTGTCATCTTCATCGTTTGGCCGACGTTGACTTTCCCCCGATCAACATCGTCAGCCTGAAGTCCGGCCAACCAGCAAGGGATAGCGACACCTGCTGATAATGCAGCAGCCCCATAGTCGGGTGTTTGAACGCACGTTCACCACCTTCGCGCGCCAACACACCATGTGTCGCCCAGCACCTCTCGAAATCGGTACTTTTCAAGCTCAGCTCGTCGACGAGGCGCCGCACTTCCGGATCGTCCGAGTAATTGGTCGCTGAGGCTCGGAACTCGGCGACGACGCGGCGGGCTCGGGGCTCCCAATCCAGAATGAGTGAGCGGGCCTCGGGTCTGAGGAAGATGTAGCGCAGAAGATTCGGCTCGCCGCCGGCATCGAGCCAACCGGCGAACAACCGGGATGCCTTTGCGTTCCATCGACGCGCACTCCAGGTGCGATCGAGTATGTAGGCTGGACCGTTGATCGCATTGACGCAGGCAAGCACGGCATCGGGCGGATCGTCGCCGGCGCCCGACCGATCCGGATCGCGCTTGCCGGCGAGCTCGAACAAATAGCTTCGCTCCGCGCGCGACAGGTGCAATCCGCGTGCCAGGCGGGCAAGCGCCGAGGGGGAGACCGACACCTCGCGGCCCTGCTCGATCCACGTGTACCAGGTGACGCTCAGTCCGCAGAGCTGGGCGACCTCTTCGCGCCTGAGCCCTGGCGTGCGGCGCCGCTTTCCGGCGGCGAGTCCGTGCTCGGCCGGCGTCTGGCGCTCTCTCAGCGCCCGCAGGAATGCACTGAGCAAAAGCGCCGGAGTGTCCGGGACGGGTGCCTTCATGGTGCTATTTATACCTGGATAACCTCCACCATTAAACTGGTACATCGAGAATGGCAGTCTCGTGCATTTCGTCACCACAGGGAGGACGAGCATGGGCAAGCAATTTGCGAGGATCGAGCCAGAGCACAGGGCCTTCATCGAGCAGCAGAGGATCTTCTTCGTCGCCAGCGCTCCGCCAAGGGGACGTGTCAACGTGTCCCCGAAGGGGCTTTCGTCATTCCGTGTGCTAGGAGAGAACGACGTCGCCTACGTCGATTGCACCGGCAGCGGCAGCGAGACCCGCGCGCACCTGGTTGCCTCCGACGACAAGCGGCTGACCATCATGTTTTGTGCGTTCGAAGGCGATCCGGTGATCTTGCGCCTGTACGGCCAAGGTCAATCGCTGATGCGCGGCACACCGGAGTATGCCGCATTGATTCCGCGGTTCGAGGAAGTTCCTGGAGCCCGACAGATCGTGCGGCTTGATGTCGATCTCGTGCAGACCTCGTGCGGCTTGGGCGTGCCCCTGTTCGATTACAAGCAAGAGCGCGGCAGCCTCGTGCGCTACTGGACGGCACAAGGCATCGACAATCTCCGGAAATACTGGAGCTTGAAGAACAAGAAGAGCATCGACGGCCTGCCCACCGGTTTTGACCCTGACAGCATGATCCCTGGAACGCTGGCACGGCGCGACATCTAGTGCCGGCCCGAGCAGGCCACAACTAGGCATCGTGGCTTTCCAGATGCCGCGAAGCGGCCGACCATTGGCCCATGCCTCAGAAACCGAAAGGCCCGTCCGCGGCGCTCGAGCAGCTCCGGCACTACGCGCCGTGGGTGTGGGTCTATTGCAGCAATCCACGGTGCCTGCGGTCACAGCCCGCGGTCCTTACGCCTTTCATCATTCGCCGGGGTCCCGACGCGTCGAGCGACATGCTGCGCGCCTGAGCGCGCTGTCGGAGCTGCGGCACGAAGGGCGCGACGCTGCAACTGCCAGGATGGGGCGGACGGACGCTCGGCATGGCGCCATTTTCCGATCGCGAGGGTGGACTAGCCCTTGCTGCTGCGTCGGCCCAAAGGCAGCGCGGGGGGACGGCCAGAAAACCGAACAGCCGAGCTCGTGCTGCCGTAATTCTGGCGCGTTGCATGCCTATGCGCGGACAAGGGAAGTTGGGGAAATGCATGCGTTCTGCATCTTGGGCCGCGTTAGCCGCAGCGCTAATTTGCTTTGCCAATACAAGCGTCGTTTCAGCCTCGCCTCCGGCCGTTTCGAAAGGGAGCGATGGCAGCGTATCGATCGACGGTCACAACTTGAGGTGCGGCCGGGTTCGCAACGTGCTCGATCCTCGATTGCCAAACCTGGGCATTGCAATGCCGGACCGGCGCCTGTTGGTGATCAATCCAAGGCTACTCACCTCTCACCCCAAGACAGTGCGTCTGTTCGTTTTTCAGCACGAGTGCGGCCATCACCATGTGGGTGCCAGTGAATTGAGTGCCGACTGTTGGGCCGTACGGCGCGGCGTATCTGATGGCTGGTTAGATCGTGCGGGGCTCACCCAAGTGTGTCGGTCTTTCGGCGGCGCGCCCGCCACAGCTACCCATCCTTCAGCAGAACGTCGCTGCCGTAACCTCGACAAATGCTTCGCACATGCGGAGGCAGA
>Ga0111539_10008449_pt1 | contig 13099 bp, 10 predicted proteins | sample RhiMethybrSRZTD1_FD_79667 | JGI IMG/M metagenome (GOLD analysis project Ga0111539, IMG submission 79667) | Populus rhizosphere microbial communities from Tennessee, USA - Rhizosphere MetaG P. TD hybrid SRZTD1 (version 2) (version 2) | ecosystem: Host-associated > Plants > Roots > Rhizosphere >...
GTCGTCGAGCTCGATCCCGCGGCGACGATTAAGCTGCTCCAGCATCAGTTGATCTGTGTCCCGCCATTTGGGACGCCGCTGCTCGACGGTCCTGAGTAATGGCGCTGCTTTCGGCGACTTGCCAGAGACCGGCGCTGAGGGCTTCATCCGGCATTCCTCCGCCAGCCCCGTCCCAGTCGGTTCGCGGGCAGGTCTACGACAAATTTCCTACTACCGATCGCTCGAGGGCTCGATGCGTCGCTATCAGGAAAGACGTGACAGTTGGCTGAGCGCGAGGTGTCCCAAGTCCCTAGGCCCAACCAGATAAGCTGCGCAATTTACCGGCTCGCAGGTTGTGCCGCGGTCTGCGCGGGTCGTCATACTCGATGCGGATGTTTTGGGGGAGTGGGCCGTCCTTCGACGGGCCCCCGAAAGGAAGCACCGCCAGACATCTCGTGGCCGTCAGCTTGGCCGTCAAACGCAGATCTCGACTGCGCCTGTTGCTCGAGACCGCTCCATTCATTGAGGATTTTGGAGCCGGCAGTCGGACTCGAACCGACGACCTGCTGATTACGAATCAGCTGCTCTACCAACTGAGCTACGCCGGCAAGGCGTGGACGGGCGAACGCTCGATTCTAGCACGCGAACAGGCTGGGGGAATCTCCGCATCACCTGCGGGAGATTTCGTGTTCGACCGCCTGCCGATGACTGGAACTCCTGATTCCTCGCGCCATTCCGCAGCGTTCCAAGGTACGTGACTTGCCGGAGTGATGGGCATGGCACACACACTTGCAGAAACCGTCCGCTGCGAGGTGCCCGTGCTCTTCGCCAGCACCGAAGGGCAGACGGCCCTCATCGCCATTCGCCTCGCCGCGGTGCTTCACGAACACGGTCTCGACAGCGAAGCGATCGATGTGTCGACGTCCCAAGCCCACGCCATCGATTGGAGCCGCGTCCACGGCGCACTCGTGGGCGCGTCGCTCCACATGGGGCGGCATCAGAACGCCGCCGCCCGCTTCGTCCATGCGCACGCCGCTGCCTTGAATGCTGTGCCGTCGGCGTTCTTCTCGGTCAGCCTCGCCGCGGCGTCGAAGAACCCCGACGAAGTGGCGGAAGCCGAACGCATCGCCCGGGCGTTCCCCGCGGCGCACGGATGGAAGCCGTCGCTCATTCTCTCGGTTGCCGGACGGCTGGCCTACCGCGAATACAACTTCCTGGTTCGTTTCCTCATAAAGCGGATCGCGAAGAAGGAAGGTGGCCCGATCGACACGAGCCGCGACCACGAGCTGACGGATTGGGACGAGGTCGATCGGCTGGGGCGTGAGATGGCGGCAGCGATTCACGCGCGCGTCGCCATCGCGTAGAAAGAAAACGGGCCGCCTCGCAGCGGCCCGAACTTGAACACGAACGCAGAAGTGAGAACGGGGAAGCGAGAACGACGCCGTTCTACTTGTGGTTCATTGGGACCTTGAGCTCCGCGAGCTTGGCCACCATGTCTTCGGCCGACGTCGCCGGTTTCACGGTCTTCTCGATGTACGAGATCTTGCCGGTCTTGTCGATGTAGAACGTCCAGCGGTTGGCGACCTGACCGTTGGCCATCAGCACGCCGTACTTGCCGGCGACTTCCTTGGTCGGATCCGCGAGCAACGGGAAGTCGGCTTCTTTCTTGTCCACGACCGTTGCCGGCCCGCCGCCGCGGCTCTGCAGCGTCACGCTCGTCGCCTTCGCGAACTTGGTGTTGTCCTCGACGGTATCGGTGCTCGCCATGAAGTAGGCCACGTCGTACATCTTGATCTTGTCGCCGTTCTCCGCGAGCGACTTGCACTCGATCGTGCAGCCCTGCGTGAACGCTTTCGGGAACCAGGCGACGACGACTGCCTTCTTCCCTTTGAAGTCCGACAGCTTGTAGGTCTTGCCGTCCGACGCTTGCAGACTGAAGTCGGGCGCGTTGTCGCCGACCTTCAGCTCGGTGGTCTGAGCCTTCACTCCCACTGCCAGGGCTGCTGCCAGCCCAATCGCCATCAATGCGCGCATTCACGATCCTCCCGGGCTGTGAGCCCTTCGCACCGTTCGGGGAAATCCGCCTGAGTATACTGCCGTTCCCCCTATGACGCACCCGCTCGTCCGCACGGTTCGCCGCGCTCTGGCTGAGGCGGCGGATCCGACAAAAGCGGCGGCAATGCAGGCTTACATGAAGTCGGCGATGCCCTATCGCGGCGTGTCGGCGCCGGTACTGAAGCGGGTGTGCCGCGACGCGTTCGAGCTCCATCCCCTCGTTACGGCCGCCGAATGGCAGCGGGTTGTCCTGGACTTGTGGAGGCACGCGGAGTTTCGCGAAGAGCGCTATGCGGCGGTGCTGCTGACGCAGGCCCGCTCGTATCGCGAGTTCCAGACGTTTTCGTCGCTGCCGTTGCTCGAGGAGATGATCGTCACCGGTGCCTGGTGGGACTTCGTGGATAGCCTCGCCGGGCACAACCTCGGCGACATCTTGCGCGCCGATCCACGAAGGATGAAGCCGCTCATGCGGCGCTGGGCGCGCGACGCCGACATGTGGAAGCGACGCAGCGCGATCCTCTGTCAGCTCGGCTTCAAGCTCGAGACGGATCTCGATCTCTTGTACGACTGCATCGAACCCAATCTGTCTCACAAGGATTTCTTCATCCGCAAAGCGATTGGCTGGGCGCTGCGGCAATATGCCTGGACGGATCCGAAAGAAGTGCGGCGCTATGTGAAGGCGAAAACGGCGAGATTGAGTCCGCTCAGCGTGCGCGAGGCGTTGAAGAACGTGTAGGGTCCGGCTAAAGCCGGACACTACAAGCCGGACACTACAAGCCGGACACTACGAAATAAAGAGTTCGCTGCGGACGCGGGCGCGCTCGCGATCGATCTGATCCGGCGTCGCCCCCAGACGCCGTAGCACGGCCTCGGTCATCGCCATCGCGACTTCACCTTCGCCCGCGAACACTTCCTCGGCGCCGGCGCTGCGCAGCGGCGGCACATCGCGCAGGTAATTGCCGCGCACGAAGATGTGCACGCGGGGGTTGATCTCTCGCGCGCCTTTGATGACGTCAGGTAAGCCGGTGTCCGCGCCGCTCACGATCAGCGTTCCCGCGTGTGGCAGACCGGCGTTGACCAGCGTGTCGGCGTAACGCGCGTCCCCATGCACCGCCGACACGCCGACATCGCGCAGCGCGCGCACATGCTCCATGTTCAGGTCCACGACCGTTGGCGAGATGCCGTTCTCACGGAGGAGCCGCGTCACCGTCCGCCCTGTTGGACCGTATCCGATCACGATCGCGCGGCTGTCGGGATCGAGCGAAGACGACGCGCCCACCTCCATCGCCTCGTCTTCGCTGCCAGCACTCACGATCCACTTCGATCGCTTGGTCGCGATCCAGCGATCGACCCGATCGATCGCCGCGAACGCCAATGGGTTGAGGGTGATCGAGATGATCGCAACCAGGACGACGATGTCCATCGCTTCGGCGGGGACAATGCCGAGGTCGCGGCCAAGCGTCACCAGAATGAACGAGAACTCACCGATCTGTGACAACGCGACCGCCACGGTCAGCGTCGTCCGCAGCGGGTATTTCATCAGCCAGGTAACCATCGCGGCGGTCAGCGGCTTCCCGATGATCACGATCGCCAACGCCGCCAGCGCGAGCGCCGGATTGTCTATGACGCTGGCGGGACGGAGCAGCATCCCGACCGACACGAAGAACAACACGGCGAACGCGTCGCGCATTGGAAGTGCATCAGTCGCTGCGCGCAAGCTGTAGTCGGATGTGCCGACGATCATCCCGGCCAGGAAGGCGCCAAGCGCCACCGAGACGCCGAAGACCGCCGCCGAACCCACAGCAAGCCCGAGCGCCACGGCGAGCACGGTGAGCGTGAAGAGTTCACGTGACCTGGTGGCGGCGACACGATCCAGCACCACTGGAATCACGCGGCGGCCGACGAGGGCGGCTACGGCAATGAGACCGGCCACCTTCAAGAGCGTGATCCCCAACGAGGTTGCCAACGCGGCGCCTGAGGTGCCGTCCCTCAACGCCGGCAGCAGGACGAGGACGACAACCGTCAACACGTCCTCGACGACGAGCCATCCCACGGCGATGTGCCCGGCGGGTGTGTGGAGCTGCCGGTGGTCGGAAAGCACGCGAATCAGCACGACAGTGCTGGCCACGGACAGCGTGAGGCCAAACACGATGGCCGCAGGCCACGCCCACCCGAGCAGCAGGTGAGCCGCCAGCGCCCCAAGCGCCGTCGCGACAGCGCTCTGTGCGATAGCGCCGGGAATGGCCACGCGACGAACCGCGAGCAACTCGTCGAGGTGGAACTGCAACCCGACGCCGAACATCAGCAGGATCACGCCGATTTCCGCGAACTGTTCCGCGATTTTCGGATCGGCGACCAGGCCCGGCGTGTTGGGCCCGACGATGACGCCGGCCAGCAGGTAGCCAACGATGGGAGACAGACCGATGCGCTGGGTGATGTAGCCGAAGATCAGCGCCGCAACGAAGCCGCTGGCCAGAGTCAGAACAAGACCGGTCTCGTGCACGAAACTGATGGTATCCCGCTGACGGCGGGTCTACAGAGCAAGACCCGCCCTACGCGAGCCCTTATCCCGTGAGCCGATCGCGGCTGGTTCCGCGCATTACAAGACAAGGGAGACCCCCATGTCTGAGCACGTGCGTGAACACCGTAGTTTGCTGGCTGCCGCCGAGAAGCGGCTGCTCATCCGGATCGCCGGCCATCTGCCACCCTCAATTCATTCGGACCACCTGACTGTCCTTGCGCTGGCGGCGATGGCGCTGGCCGGGATCGGCTTCTGGCTGGCGCGCTGGGACACCAACTGGCTTTGGGTCGTCGTCGCCGCGCTGGGCGTCAACTGGTTCGGGGATAGCCTCGACGGCACCCTGGCCCGCATCCGCCATGTCGAACGGCCGCGCTACGGCTTCTATGTCGATCATGTCCTCGACATCGTCGGCATCTCGTTTCTGATGACCGGCCTGGCCTGCTCGGGGTTCATGACGCCGGTGATTGCGTTGTCGTTGCTCGTCGCGTATCTGCTCGTTTCCGGCGAAGTCTTTCTCGCCACCGCCGTGAGAGGTGTGTTCCGTATGTCGTTTGCGGGCTTTGGCCCCACCGAGCTGCGAATCGTGTTGGCGATCGGCGCCATGGCGTTGCGCGGCGATCCGTACGTCAGTTTCGGTGCGCTCGGACGGGCGCAACTGTTCGATGTCGGCGGCGTCGTGGCAATCGCCGGTCTGCTCCTTGCCCTCGGTTGGGCGATCGCGCAGAACACCCGCGCACTTACGCGTTTGGAGCCGCGGCCGCCGCAGCCCCCTCGTGTGGAGACACGTAAGCCAACCGTCCTCCTGGCCAGGTTGTAGTACGATTCTCCTTTTAGGGTTTCGGGGGAATTCGCCACCGTGGGGATGCCTGACGCTACCAAACCGCAGAAGGCTCGAAGTCCGCTCGTCGTTCGCGGCGCGCGGACCCATAACCTGAAGAACATCGACGTCACGCTGCCCTCGGGCAAGCTGATCATCGTCACCGGTGTCAGCGGCTCGGGAAAGTCGTCGCTTGCCTTCGACACAATCTATGCGGAAGGGCAGCGGCGCTACGTCGAGTCGCTATCGGCCTACGCCCGCCAGTTCCTCGAGCGGATGGAGAAGCCCGACGTCGATCGCATCGAAGGCATCTGCCCGGCGATAGCCATCCGCCAGAAGAACAGCGTTCGCAACCCGCGATCGACCGTCGGCACGACCACCGAAATCCACGACTACATGCGGCTGCTCTTCGCGCGAGTCGGCCGCACGTTCTGCCGCCAGTGCGGTCAGGAAGTCATCCGCGAGACCGCCGAAGTCGTCGCGAAGCGACTCGGTGAGTTGCCGGCGGGCACGCGGCTGCTGCTGGGTTTCTCTCTGCCCATCGTCGCGATGGCGTCGCCGAAGGCCGGGGCCGACGGTGAAAACGGTGACGACGCTGAGGACGAGGAAACTCAAGACTCAAAACTCAAAACTCAAACGCTGCCGCTGACGGATCCGATTACGGAGACGCTCGAGGGGCTTCGTCGGCGTGGCTACGCTCGTCTGCTGATCAACGGTCAGGCGGTCAACCTGGACGAGGTCGATCGGGCGGCGCTCAAGTCGCGAACAACGCTCGAGGTCGTGGTCGATCGACTGCGCATCGAGGGCGACCTGCGCAGCCGACTCACTGACTCGATCGAGACCAGCTATCGCGAAGGCGGCGGAGCGGCGTTCGCCGTCAACGCCGACACCGGCGAGCGCCTGGAGTTCTCCGAGCGCTTCGAGTGCCGGACGTGCGGCATCATGTACGAGACGCCGCAACCGCGGCTGTTCTCGTTCAATAACCCGTTCGGCGCGTGCCCGACCTGTCACGGCTTCGGCAACATCATCGAGCTCGACATGGAGCTCGTCGTGCCCGATCCATCGAAGTCGATCAATCAGGGTGCGATCGAGCCGTGGAGCAAGCCGCACTATCGTGCGCAGCTGGCCGAGTTGAAGCGCGCGGCGCGGAAGAAGGGCACTCGTCTCGACGTGCCGTGGAGCGATCTCACAGACGAGGAACGAAAGTTCGTCGTCGATGGCGACCCTTCGACAGGCTCAGGGCAAGTGGATTACGAGGGCATCCGCGGGTTCTTCCGCTGGCTCGAGCGCAAGAAATACAAGGTCCACGTACGCGTGTTCCTGAGCCGTTATCGCGGATATCTCGCCTGTCCCGATTGCGGCGGTGCACGGCTGCGGCGCGAAGCGCGCAACGTCCGTGTCGGCGGTCGCACGGTAGACGAGGTCTCGGCGCTGACCGTCGTCAACGCGCAGAAGTTCTTTTCCGAGCTGCAGCTCAGTGAGAAAGAGTCGGTTGTTGCGGACAAAGTGCTGCGCGAAATCCGCCGTCGTCTCACGTTCCTCAGCGACGTGGGGCTCGACTACCTGACGCTCGACCGGCTGTCGTCAACGCTGTCAGGCGGTGAATCGCAGCGTATCAATCTGGCGACGTCGCTCGGCTCGGCGCTCGTCGGGACGCTCTACGTCCTGGACGAGCCGTCGATCGGCTTGCACGCGCGCGACAACCAGCGGCTCATCGACATCCTTCAACAGCTCCGCGATCAGGGCAACACGGTCCTCGTCGTCGAGCACGATGAGGACATGATCCGCGTCGCCGACCACATCGTCGATATCGGGCTCGGCGCCGGAGAGCAAGGCGGCCGCGTCGTGTATTCAGGCGACATGGCGGGGCTCCTTCAGGAAACGAGGTCGCTGACCGCGAAGTACTTGCGCAACGAGCTGGCGATTCCGGTGCCCTCACCGAGGCGGCGAGGGACGGGGCAGAAGATCAAACTCAAGGGCGCGGCTGAACACAATCTCAAGAGCGTCGACATTGAAATTCCCCTGAACACGCTGACCTGCGTGACCGGGGTGAGCGGATCAGGCAAGTCCACGCTGGTGCACGACGTGCTCTATGCAGCGATCAAACGTGCGAAGGGCGATTGGGATCGCCGCGTCGGCACGTACCGCGATCTTGCGGGCCTCGAGTACATCACTGACGTGGCGCTCGTGGATCAGACGCCGATCGGCCGGACGCCGCGCTCGAATCCGGTGACGTATCTCAAGGCGTTCGACCCGATTCGCGAGCTGTTCTCGCTGACCAAGGACGCCAAGGCGCGCGGTCTGACCGCCAGTCACTTCTCGTTCAACGTGCCGGGTGGCCGATGCGAGGCCTGCCAGGGTGAGGGCGTGGTCCGCGTCGAGATGCAGTTCCTCGCCGACGTCTTCGTCCCCTGCGACCAGTGCGATAGCATGCGCTTCAAGCCGCAGATCCTCGAGGTGCGCTATCGGGGCAAGTCGGTGCACCAGGTACTCGAGATGACAGTGCGCGAAGCGCTCGCATTTTTCAGCCAATCACCGAAGGTGCTTCGTCGTCTGCAAGTGCTCGACGAGATCGGCCTCGGGTATCTGCGCCTGGGGCAGCCGGCAACGACGTTGTCAGGCGGGGAAGCGCAGCGCATCAAGATTGCTGCGCATCTGGCGTCGTTCGGCGGCGAGCGCGTGCTCTACATCCTCGACGAGCCGACGACAGGGCTTCACTTCGACGACATTGCCAAGCTCCTCGCCGCGTTCCGCAAGCTCGTCGAAGCGGGACACTCGCTGCTCGTCATCGAGCACAACCTCGATGTGATCAAGACCGCGGACTACGTCATCGATCTCGGTCCGGAGGGCGGCGAAGCCGGCGGCCGACTGGTCGCTGCCGGCACCCCCGAGCAGTTGGCGCAGGTCGATGCGTCGTACACCGGGCAGGCACTCAGGCTCGTACTGGCCACCGGCCGCTCGAATGCGTATGCCGCGCGCTGACGCGCTGCCGGCTGCTTTCTACGATCGTCCGACTCTCGATGTCACTGCCGATTTGATTGGCAAGGTGCTTGTGCACCGTACGAGGGCCGGCATCGCAGCCGGCATGATTGTCGAAGCGGAAGCCTACATCGGCGAAGACGATCCCGCGTGTCATGCGGCGCCAGGCCCGACGTCGCGCAATGAGCCGCTCTATGGACCGCCCGGCGTCGCCTACGTCTATCTCAATTACGGCATGCACTACCTCGTGAATGCCGTGACCGAAGCGAAGGGTGCGCCGGCAGCGGTGCTGATTCGTGCGCTCGCGCCGCTCGATGGCATTCCGTTGATGCTCAAGAGACGAGTAAATGGCAAACCCATCCACGAGGCCGAACTCTGTCGCGGACCCGGCAACCTGACGAAGGCGCTGGGTATCACGCTCAAAGAAAATCGGCTCGATCTCACAAGCAGCCGTTTGTGGATAGAGGATCGTGGCCTCGAGCCTGGGCGACTGAGTTGGGGCACGCGCATCGGTATCACCAGAGGCGCCGAGCGGCCCTGGCGGTGCTGGGCGAAGGGCCACGCTTCAGTGTCAGGGCGACGCGCGTAATAAAATAGAAGGCTCACATGGGAAAAACCCTCCTGCAGAAGGTGTGGGACCTCCACACCGTCCGGCAACTGCCGACCGGGCAGACCCAGCTCTTCATCGGCCTGCACCTCGTGCACGAGGTGACGACGCCGCAGGCCTTCGACGAGTTGCGCGCGCGCGGCTGGAAGGTGGCGCGGCCGGACCGCACCTTCGCGACGACGGACCACATCATCCCGACCCAGAGCCGGCAGCGCCCGTTTCTCGATGTGATGGCCGAGGACATGCTGGTATCACTCGAGCGCAACGTCCGCGACTTCGGCATCCGTTTCGCCGGCCTCGACGACGACCGCCAGGGCATCGTCCACGTAATCGGTCCCGAGCTTGGCCTCACGCAGCCGGGCATGACGATCGCTTGCGGCGACAGTCACACCTCGACGCACGGCGCGTTTGGTGCCGTCGCCTTCGGCATCGGCACGTCGCAGGTGCGCGACGTGCTCGCGTCGCAGTGCCTGGCCTTGGAGCCTATGAAGGTGCGGCGAATCCGTGTCAGCGGCAACCTCGCCAAGGGTGTGTATGCGAAGGACGTCGTGCTGACGATCATCCAGCGCCTGGGCGTTCGCGGCGGCACCGGTTACGCGTATGAGTACGCGGGCGATGCCATCGAGCGCATGTCGATGGATGAGCGCATGACCATCTGCAACATGTCGATTGAAGGTGGCGCACGAGTGGGCTACGTCAATCCCGATGAGACGACATTCGAATATATGAAGGGCCGGCCGTTCGCGCCGAGCGGAGATGCGTTCGAGCGCGCCAAAGCGTGGTGGCTCTCGATGGCGTCCGATCGAAACGCGTCATTTGATGACGATGTGGAGATACGTGCCGAGGAGCTGACGCCGGTCGTGACCTGGGGTGTGAATCCGGGGCAATCAATCGGCATCGACGAACGCGTGCCGTCGCCCGAAAGCGCGGGCCACGAGAAGCAGGCGGTCACCGACGCGCTCGACTACATGGGTCTGCGGCCCGGTCAGCCGATTGCGGGCATGAAGGTTGACGTCGCGTTCATCGGGTCGTGCACGAACAGCCGGCTGTCTGATCTGCGTGAAGCGGCGCGCATCGTCCGCGGGCATCGCGTTGCGCCGCACGTCAAGGCGCTCGTCGTGCCGGGATCGGTATCGGTCAGCCGCGCGGCCGAGCAGGAAGGAATCGCCGAGATCTTCCGCGCCGCCGGATTCGAGTGGCGCGGCGCCGGCTGCTCGATGTGCCTCGGCATGAATCCGGACAAGCTGGAAGGCAATCAAGTCTGCGCGGCCTCCTCGAATCGCAACTTCAAGGGACGGCAGGGAAGTCCGACCGGCCGGACGCTGCTCATGAGTCCGGCGATGGTCGCGGCCGCGGCCCTCGCCGGCGAGGTCACCGACGTGCGGAAGGTCGTCAACTGATGCAGAAAATCACTGCCGTATCCGGCCGCGGCCTGCCGCTGCGCGGCAATGATATCGACACCGATCGCATCATGCCGGCGCGGTTCCTCCGCGCGATCACCTTCGACGGTCTCGAGCAGCACGTCTTCGAGGACGACCGCAAGGGCGGTGGTGCGCATCCGTATAACCGGCATCCGTTTGACGTCTCCAGTTTTCAGGGGGCATCGGTCCTCGTGGTGAACGCCAATTTCGGGTGCGGATCGTCGCGCGAGCACGCGCCGCAAGGGCTTCAGCGATGGGGGATCAACGCGCTCGTCGGTGAGTCGTTCGCCGAGATCTTCTTCGGGAACTCGGTGATGATTGGCCTGCCGTGCGTGACCGCCTCTCCGGAGGTGGTACGGCGGCTACAGGACCTCATCGAGCGAAGTCCAGAGACCGAGGTTCGCATCGACCTCGTCGCGGGCACGTGCGTCGCCGGGGACCTGCGCATGAACGTGTCGATCCCTCCGAACGTCCGCGACGCGCTGGCCACCGGAGCGTGGGACACCACGGGCCTGTTGCTGGATCGATACGACGAGGTCGATTCAGCATCGACGCGCTTGCCGTACGTCACAGGATTTTGAGCCGGGTCTAACGAACAAGACCCGGCCTACGGGTGTGGCTAGGCGGAAACCTCGCGCTTGCGCGTCTCCAGCGACGCCTTGGCGGGGTGCTTGTCGTCGAGCAGGCCGAGGAACGCGGTCGAGGCGTGCGACCGCTCGCCGGCCTTGCGGAAGATCAATCGCACCTGACGACGGAGCCGGATCTCGGGCATCGCGAGGGCGACGAGATCGCCGCGCGCGATTTCAGATTCGGCGCAGCGGCGCGGCAACAGCGCGACGCCCATCTGCATCGCGACCGCGCGCTTGATGCCTTCGAGGCTCGGTAGCGAGACGAGGATGTTCGCCGGGATGTGATGTTGCTCGAACAGCCGGAGCACGCGATCGCGGACGTGCGATGGATCGTTGTGCGCGATGACGGTTTGCCGCGCGCATTCCGACAGCGTGACTTCCTTGCTGTGGGCCAGTGCGTGCGACGGGTGCACGAGCATCACGAGCTCATCCTGGCCGAGCACCATCGCGCCGAGACCGGGCTCGGCGGGCTGGAACGTGAGCACGCCGAAATCGAGGCTGCCTTGTGCGACCTCGGCGCCGACCTGCCGCGCGGGAATCCGGCGGACGTCCACGTGCACCAGCGGGTGTGCCTGCCGGAACTTCGCGATGATCGGCAGCACGATGTGCACCGAGGCTTCGTTGGCACCGATGAGGACGCGGCCGCGGCGCAGGTCGCGAAGATCCTTGACCGCGCTTTCGGCTTCCTCCGAAAGGCGAAGCAGACGCTCGGCGTAGTCACGCAGCAGGCGCCCGGCCTCAGTCAGCGACGCGTCTTTGGTGGCGCGGTCGAACAGCCGCTCGCCGACCGCCTCCTCGAGACGGCGGACGGCCTGGCTGACCGCCGGCTGGGTGCGGTGCAGTTTCATCGCGGCACGCGAGAAACTGCGTTCCGCGGCGACTTTGAGAAAGACCCGTAATTCGCTGAGTTCCACGATGGTCGAGCTTGGGTTGGGAGTCCGGCTAGTATAAGCGATTCTGATTCAAACAGAATAATTATCAGTTTGACTTTCGGCTGAGTGGTCGCGTTTACTGGCAAGAGGGAGAGTTTCGAATGGGCGAAGACCACGTCCGCATCTTCGACACGACGCTTCGCGACGGCGAGCAGGCGCCCGGATTTTCGCTCCGTTCGGCTGAAAAGTTGCAGTTGGCGCGTCAGATCGATGCGCTTGGTGTCGACATCATCGAGGCCGGATTCCCCATCTCCTCGCCGGCCGACGCCGAGTCCGTCCGGCAAATCGCCACCGAGATCCGCCGTCCGATCATCGCCTGCCTCGCGCGCTGTCATCGCGCCGATCTCGAGCGCGCGGCGTGGGCGATCAAGCCGGCAGCGCAGGGCCGCATTCACACGTTCATCGCCACCTCGGATCTGCACCTCCAGGCCAAGCTGCGCATGACGCGCGAGCAGTGCATGGACGCGGCCGTCGAGTCGGTCCGCTACGCACGTCAGCACACCTTCGACGTGCAGTTCTCGGCCGAGGACGCCACGCGCAGCGACTTCGATTTCCTGTGCCGCGTCGTCGAAGCGGTGATCAAGGTGGGCGCGACGACGATCAACCTGCCGGATACGGTTGGCTACTCGACGCCGGACGAGATTCAGGATTTCTTCCGCCGCATACGTGAGCGGGTGTCGCATGCCGACCACGTCGTGTTCAGCGCGCATTGCCACGACGACCTCGGTCTCGCGGTCGCCAACTCGCTCGCCGCGGTGCTGGGCGGCGCGCGCCAGGTCGAGTGCACGACGAACGGCATCGGCGAGCGCGCCGGCAACGCCGCGCTCGAAGAGATCGTCATGGCGATGAAGATCCGCTCGGATCGGATGCCGTACACCACCAGCATCGACACCAGGCAGATCTATCCGACCAGCGAGATGCTGTCGAAGCTCACCGGCCAGGGCGTCCAGGTGAACAAGGCCGTCGTCGGACGGAATGCGTTCGCTCACGAAGCCGGCATTCACCAGGACGGCATGCTCAAGGATCGCCGGACCTACGAGATCATGCGCGCCGAGGACGTGGGGGCGCCGTGGAATCCGCTCGTGCTCGGCAAGCACTCGGGCCGCCATGCCGTGCAGCGCCGCTGCGCCGACCTCGGCTTCACGGTCGAGGGTACTGA
>Ga0111539_10008452_pt1 | contig 13094 bp, 9 predicted proteins | sample RhiMethybrSRZTD1_FD_79667 | JGI IMG/M metagenome (GOLD analysis project Ga0111539, IMG submission 79667) | Populus rhizosphere microbial communities from Tennessee, USA - Rhizosphere MetaG P. TD hybrid SRZTD1 (version 2) (version 2) | ecosystem: Host-associated > Plants > Roots > Rhizosphere >...
CATTTTCACGCTGGACGAAACTATTACCATGCTCGGCGTGTTTGATTTCAGGATCAACGAGCTCGCCGTGCTCCCGCTCGACGCGAACACACTCGCACTCGGCGATCCAACCAGCGTTCGCTCGGTCATCGACGTGACGCGCGCGTCTAAACGCGCCAATGCCGAACTGATCGCTTTGGCGAGCCGCGATCCGAACGCGGTGATCGGCTTCGGTGTGAACATGTCGCAGCAGTTGGTTAACAGCGTCGACGTGCTCGCCAATGCGCCAATCGCGGCTGACCTCGCGAAGCTGCGCCAGGTTTACGGTTCAGTCGGAACGACAGAGAAGGACCTCGAACTGTTTCTCGCAGCTCGCGCGATCAATGCCGAAACGGCAAGCAGCCTGGGCGAAACTTTGAATGGCTTGAAAGGGGTTGGCTCGTTGTTGGTCGGACGCTTGTCCGGCGCGCGAGGAGTTTTGGCGAAGAGTGCGTTGACGAACCTTACGATTGTCGCCAACGCCAACGAACTGCAAATTCGTACCGCCGTCCCATCAGCAGACATTGGTCCACTGATGGGCGGCAATTGAGAACGGTACGCTTACTGCGGCGGGAGGTTCGGGAAGTTTAATCCACCGGGTAGTGCGGCCGGGGCAGGCTCGGTCGCATCCAAACGGACCAACACGTCGTTGTAGATCTTGATCTTGCCGTCGCGCTTCATCCGCTCCTGTGCGGCGGTGATGTAATCCGCAAACACCTGTGACTGGCGATCTCTCAACATCGTCTGCTTGATGCGATCGTGTTCGGCGCCGAACGACGCCATGTTCGCGTTGTCTCGTTTGACGCTGATCAGGATCACCCACTTGTCGTCAACTCGGAGCGGCGCCTTCGTGATCTCGCCTTCTTTCAAGTTGTAGATTGCATCGTCGATCACTTCGCCCGCGCCGGCTTTACCGAGTGTCGACTCACGATGGAACCCTTCTTCAAGTCCGGAGTCGAACCCTTCTTTTTCCCCGAGCGCCTTAATGTCGCCTGGACCGGCCAAACCGGCGATCAAGTCTTTGGCCTTCTGTTCGATCTGCTCTTTAGCTTTTTGCTGTTTGATCGCGTCGCCGACTTTCGTCTTCACTTCGTCGAATTCAGGAACTCGCGGCTCCTTCTTGTCGATAAGCATAGGGATCGCGAAACCGTTTTTGATACTGGTCACTTCGCCGACGTCATTCGGGTTGTTCAGCGTAGTCAGTGCCGATTCGAACTGCTGGTTGACACCCACTTCGGGCACGTCGTCGAACGGCTTGATGTAACCGGTTTCGCGCACCATCTCAGCGGGCGTCATGTTTGCTTCTGCGGCGAACTCCTGGGCCACCTTCTGCGGATCCTTGACTTCCTTCAGACGAGCGTCAACCCTCTGCGCAAGCTGAAACGCGATTCCATAGCCGCGACGGTTCCGTAACGAGACCAGCAACTCCGGCTTCGCTTCGGCAAACGTCTTGGGAACAACGTCGCCACGACGCAGGATGTAGTAGTTCCCACCGAAGCGAATCGGAATGTCGGAAACCTCGCCGACCTGCATGTCCACCGCGCGTTCGTAAAGACCTTCCGCCTTTTTGTTCGGGTTCGCCTTGAATGGCTTCAGCAGGAACCCGTTATTTCTGGCCGTTGCCGGATCTTCCGACTGACCTTTCGCTGCTTCAGCAAACGCCGCTTCCGTTCCCTTGCCATCCGGACCACGCAACTTCTTGATCAGGTCCCGACCTTTTTGTGCCACCTGTTCGTCGAGATCTTTGCGCGCGACTTTCAAAAGAATCTGTTGGATCTTGATGCCGGCTTCTTTGTACTTCGGAGCGAGTTCGTCGTACTCCTTTTTTAGATCCGCGTCGGAGATCTGGAGTTTCGAACCGGCTTTCTCGGTGTTGACGAAGATGTAACGGACTTTCCGCTGCGGCTCGTCGAAACGATAGTCATTCTTGTGACTCTCGAAATAGCTGCGCATCTCTTCGTCACTCGGTTGAATCTTCTCCGCCAGCTTCTCCGCCGTCAGCGAGATGTAGCTGACGTCAAACGACGTGTTCCGGCGCTTATACTCTTCCTCGATCTCGTCGTCGGAAACGTTGACGCTCGCATTCAGAAACGCCTGTAACTTTTTCTGCGAAATAGCTGCGCGCGTGTCGCTCTCAAACTTCTCGATGTCGCCGTAACGGTCCATGATCGACTGCTTGTACTTCTCGACATCCAATTTGCCCGTCGGGTCTTTGTAGCGTGATCGAAGCTCCTCGGCGAGTTCGGCGTCACTCGCTGCCAATCCGAGCCGCTCGGCTTCCGCCATGATGACGTGGTCTCTGATCAACCCTTCGAGAACGGCGCGGTTACCGAACTGGGCCATCATCTGCGCGCCGTATTGCGCGAAGCCTTGCCTGACACGCGCGATGTCAGCCACGCTGATCGTCTTCGATCCGACTTTCGCCACGGTTTCCGTGTTTCGGGAGGGGTCGATGCTGCCGGCGGAGCGGCCCGGGGCGTAGAAAATGACCAAGCTTACCGCCATCAAAACGGCGAAGCCTAAAATGACGATGTTGCGGGTTCGTTCGAGTCGTCCGAGTGCTTTGAGCATTGTTTTAGTACCTTTCAGGCGAAGGGCGGATTGTACGGGAGAGGCATGAATGCCTGCAACTCTCAGCGAAGCGAGTGTTTCGTCAAGACACGGAAGCCGCTGATTGCTAGAGCAAGACTCAGATGCTATTTTACCTCGCTGCATGGATTCAATTAGCGGCTCAACGTGGCTGTGGGCGGGTTTTAGTCTATTTATCTTGACCATGTTGAGCCTCGATCTCGGGCTCTTCAACCGCAAAGCTCACACAATCAAGTATCGAGAGGCGTGGATCTGGAGTGGTGTATGGGTCACGCTGGCGGGGATTTTTGCCGCACTCGTCTTCCATTACCGGGGTCGCTCAACCGGAATCGATTTTGTAACCGGCTATCTGATCGAATTGTCACTTTCGGTCGATAACCTGTTCGTCTTCCTGCTGATCTTTTCCTACTTCAAAGTACCCGCCAAGTTTCAGCACCGCGTGCTTTTCTGGGGCGTAATGGGCGCGCTGTTCATGCGTCTGACGATGATCTTCATCGGCGCCGCTCTGATTCAGCGGTTCCATTGGATTATCTACATCTTCGGCGCCTTCCTCGTTTACACCGGCATCAAGATGTTCAAGCAGGAGGAAATCGAAATCCATCCGGAACAGAACCCCGTGGTCCGGCTGGTCACGCGGTTTCTGCCGATCTCGCGGCATTATGAGGAGGAGAAGTTTTTCACGACCGTCAACGGGAAGCGCACGGCCACGCTGCTCTTTCTGGTGCTGGTAGTGGTGGAAATCACCGACCTGGTTTTCGCCGTCGACTCGATCCCCGCCATCTTCGTGATTACGCGCGACACGTTCATCGTTTACACCTCCAACGTTTTCGCCATTCTCGGCCTGCGGTCGATGTATTTTCTGCTGGCGGGCGTGGTGGACAAATTCCGCTATTTGCGGTTTGGACTGGCCATCGTCCTCAGTTTTATCGGAATAAAAATGCTCATCACGGCTTTGGGAGTACATATTCCGACATGGTTGTCTTTGGCAGTCGTCGCGGCAGTACTCCTGGGCTCAATCGGCGCCTCGTTGCTGTTCCCCGCTGACGAGAAGACGCACATCGAAGTCGATCTTCCTCCCGATTTCGACTCCGCCAAGGATTAGCCTCAAAAAACAACCGTTTACAAACGATAAACATGCTTGAACCGGCCTTCGGTCGTATGTTAAATTCCAAGCCGGTAGTGTTGCTGCCTGGAAAACGGTGGGTTTTCGCCCCGTCAACGCCATTCGGACTCACACCCATTGCCGTGCGGCCCAAATAGTGCCTTAAAACCGCACATGTTCTCAGCAGACAGTCCTCTTCCTAGTAGATCAACCGATGGTTGCCAATAAAACCAGTCGTTTTGCCTTTGATTGGTGGATTATCCAGAAGCGCTTTCTGTATCTGGTAATCGCCATTTTCTTCGTTTTCGTGATGGGCATCGGGGCTGCCGTGTACGTCAAGATCTACGGCAATCCCTTCAAAAGCTTCGCGGAACTCAAGAATCCGTCCGGCGCCCGGTTTGTATCGTTTGAAGGAGACGTCAGGGTAATCCGCGCGGCGACCCGCGAGATCATCGCGGCCAGCTCGGAAACCGAGCTGTTCCCCGGGGACACGGTGCAGACGCAGGCGAACGGCCGCGCTCGCATCGGTCTCGCTGACGGCTCGACCCTGTTAATCAAACCCAACAGCACCATCATCGTCCGCGACAACGCCAAGGGCGACGACGGCAAACGAACAAATGTTCACGTCCAGGTTGACAGCGGTCAGTTAACAGTCCGAACCGAACAACAGAGTGATGGCACGACCAACGTTGTCGAGACTCCGAAAACCAAGAACACCGTGGGCGAACAGACCAACGCGAGCTTCGGCGTGAACCCGGAAGGTACTGAAGAAATCCGGGTCGCTACTGGTGCAATCGAGACGACGAACGCCGCCGGCGACAAGGCCTCGATTAGCGCCGGCCAATACGTTTCGGTGAACAACTCCGGACGCATTTCGCCCGCGCAGAAGTTGCTCGACGTTCCGCAACCAGCACTGCCGCACGATCTCGAGAAAGTTTTCGTAGGCGCAAACGGCGCCGCGAGCGTCGCGTTGAAATGGCAGCGTCCGCAGTCAGGCACTCCGGCTTATTACCGGGTTGAAGTTGCGACGTCGCCGTTCTTTGTTGCCGACGGAAAAGTTATCGAGCGCGATCAATTGGTCGCGACGGAGTTTGGCGCGAGTGATTTGCGGCCTGGGGTTTACTTCTGGCGGATAAGAGCAACCGCGTCGAGTGGTCAGGTGAGTGACTGGAGCGATCCGTTGAAGTTCATCGTCACGAACCGCGGCACCGGATCGCAAGTGGCGGTTCAGAGTTTAAGTGCCGAACTGTTGGGTGGGAATCTCTATCTGATTCGTGGACGCGCGGAACCGGGAACGACGATTCGTTGCGGCGGTCGCGAAACGGCAGTTGCGAGCGACGGAACATTCCAGATCCAGGTCAGTGCCGCCCGCGCGACACGAGAGATTGGGGTCGAAGCGCAGGATTCACAGGGGAACAGCAGCCAGTACAAAGTTGCACTTTCCGGCCGCGTGGCACGCGGCGATTAGCGAGGACCAGCGAGCGTGTCGAGTCACGTAATTCTATTGACGGATGCTCATGAAGCACCTGCCTACGAGTTGATCGAGGCGTTGCGCGCTGCTGGTGTGAAGACGCTGATCGAAGGGCTGCGGGAAGTTGAAGTCGAGGTTGCGCTAGCTCAACAAAAGAAGAATCAAACGTCGGGTAACTCCGAGATCCCGCCACCGTTGGCCGTGCTTTACGAAGTCGTGCCGGGTGCGGACATGGTCGAGCTGCACACCGCGATCGATCACGCGCGGGCGTTTTGGCCCGGCGCGCCGCTGGTCGCCTGCCGCCGGCATACGAACGGTTACCAGAGTCTTAATCTTCGCAGTCTTGATAGTCCGACGTTGAGGCGTTTGGGTTTTCTCGCCATTGCCGACAAGTCGGCCGACCTTCCCGCGCTGCTTCGCGAGATCGAAGCCAATGGCACGGTCGATCTGGGTCTTGACGAACCGGAGGACATGCCGGCCGACACCGAATCGTCGTCGCTTCCCGCGAAGATCAAGGCGAGCCAGTTGCGCGCCGCTTTCGACCTCGTCGCCTCGTTGCACTTCATCGGGGATCAGAACGGCGCGGCAAATAGCGCGCTCGCAGGACTCGAACGACTCGTTCGCGCTGACCGTTGGGCCATCTATCTCTTCTCGGAAGCAAAGGGCGTCGAAGCTTCGCGACTCGAAGCGATCGCGGTTCGAAAACCTGGACAGCCAAGCAGTGTTAAGACTGAGGAAGAGTGGCGACGACGACTCACCGGCGAGTCGGATCTGCCGCTGGGTTCTGAAACGCGATCTGCGAAACGCGCCGCAGCCGGAATGGGAATCGTGAAGAAGAAAGAGCGCGGTCAGTTTGTCGTCGCGGTGCCGTTGATCTGTGGCGAGCGAATACTCGGCGTGCTCGAAGGCATTCGTGAGGGCTCCGGTTCGCGGGCTTTCAAAAAGCCGGAGGTCGCGCTGCTCGATTCACTGTCGTTGCCGATCGCGTCGGCACTGGCGAACGCTGTGCGCATCGCGGAAGCCGAGCGTCTCTCGCAAACGGACGATTTGACGAAGCTGCACAACGCGCGTTACCTGCGACAGTTCCTGCTCAACGAGATCCGTCGCGCACGTCGTTACGGAACAAGCGTCTCGGCAGTGTTCATCGACCTCGACGACTTCAAACACGTCAACGACGCACATGGCCACCTCGTAGGATCGCATGTGCTAATGGAAATGGCCGCGGTGATTCTTTCGTCGATTCGCGACACTGACGCGGTCGCTCGTTACGGCGGTGACGAGTTTGTGATCGTGCTGCCTGACACGGGAACCGAGCTGGCGGGCCAGGTTGCGGAACGCATTCGGCAAAAGATTCTGCGACACACGTTCACCGGCGGACGTCGTTTACAGCTCTCGATGACTGCGAGTTTCGGTGTCGCTGCGTTTCCGAAGCATGCGTCGTCGCCGCAGCAACTCATCGCCTGCGCCGACACGGCGATGTACGAAGCGAAGGCCGCTAACAAGAACTGTGTGCGATTCGCCGCCGACCTCGCGACCTCGCGCGAGTCGGTGGTCCCTGGATACTTCAACATCGAAACCGACATCGAGAACCTGAATCCCGCTTAACTCGATCTAAGTGCTCAATAAATTTAAAGTAGCTCGACCGAAAGCCCTAAACTAGTGTAGAGTTACCCGTTTACGGTTCGCGCCGTACAGTGTATTGTAGGAGGTCGGAAGAGTTTCGCGCTTTACCGCCGATCCCGCCCGAAGTTCCAAACTACAACCACGGGAAGTGAATAAGTCTAGTGGCTTTTAAATCTATCTTCAGTCTGTTTTCCAGCGATTTGGCTATCGATCTGGGGACGGCAAATACCCTGGTGTATGCGAAGGGACGCGGCATTGTCGTTTCAGAACCCTCCATCGTCGCCATTAACAAGGTAACCAACCAGGTCGAGGCCGTTGGCCGCGACGCTAAAGACATGTTGGGCCGAACCCCCGGAAACATCGTCGCGATCAGACCGATGAAGGACGGCGTCATCGCCAACTTCGAAGTCACCGAGAAGATGTTGCAGCACTTCATCCGCAAGGCCCATAACGGTAAAACCTGGGTCAGCCCGCGCGTGGTCATCGGCATTCCGTCGGAGATCACGCAGGTGGAACGGCGCGCGGTTGAAGACTCTGCTTACCGGGCGAAGGCTTCCGAAGTCTACCTCGTCGAAGAAGCGATGGCGGCGGCGATCGGCGCCGGTCTTCCGATCACGGAGCCGCACGGCAACATGGTCGTCGACATCGGCGGCGGTACGACGGACATCGCAGTCATCAGTTTGAGCGGCATCGTCTACTCGCGCGCGGTACGCGTGGCCGGCAATGAGATGGATGAGGCGATCATTCAGTACATCAAGCGGAAGTACAACCTGCTGATCGGCGAACGGACCGCGGAAGCAATCAAGATCGAGCTCGGTTCAGCTTATCCACTCGACGAGCCACTCTCCTACGAAGTCAGAGGCCGAAATCTGATCGAAGGTATTCCGAAGACGATCACGATCACTGACGAAGAAGTGCGCGAGGCGCTCGCCGATTCGATCTCGACGATCATCAACGCCGTTCGCGTGGCGCTCGAACGAACGCCGCCCGAGCTTTCCGCCGACATCGTCGAACGCGGCATCGTGCTTACCGGCGGCGGCGCGCTGTTGAAGAACCTCGACAAGAGATTATCGATTGAAACGGGCTTGCCGGTTTCGCTCGCCGACGATCCGCTCGCCTCGGTTGTACTGGGAACCGGAAAGATGCTCTCCGACTTCGACCTGCTCAAACGGGTGAAGTGGGAGAACACGATGACGAGTGGTATGTAAAGAGCCACGGATTACGCAGATGGCTTCGGTTCGCACACAAAAAGAGATTCGCCAGCGCGCTCCCCTCTGGCTTGTTGCATTACTACTTCTCAACTTTATCGTCATGGCCGTCGACGCCCGCGACGCCGACGGACAACAGCAGATTTTCCGTATCTGGACGCAGACTTTCGCCTCGCCGCTCCAAAACGCCTCATCGAAAGCCAGTGGCGCGACCACCGGTTTCTTTCAGCAGATCTGGAACTTCCGCAGTGCTGCCCAAGAAAACGAACAGTTGAAACAGCGCGTCAGCGCGTTGGAAACAGAACTGAACAACGCTCGTCAGGCCGAGGCTGAAAACGCGCGCCTCAAATCGCTCCTCAGTCTCAACGAACAAATCCAAATCAACTCGGTTCCGGCACGCGTGATCGCCCGCGACCCATCGGTCTGGTTCAACACCATCACGATCAACCGCGGCAGCACCTCAGGCATCGCCGTGAACATGCCGGTGGTTACCGGTGGCGGAATCGTCGGTCGGGTAATCACCGTCAGTCCGTTTGCGGCACAGGTGATGCTAATCACGGATGAGAAAGCAGGTGCGGGAGCGGTGGTAGGACAGTTGGGCCAATCGGGCGCGCTGGGTTCGGTTCGTGGACGCGCGGATCTCGGAGTCGGAATCATCGAGATGCGTTACGTCTCGGGACTTGAGAAAGTAGAGGTAAACGACACCGTAATGACGACCGGGCAAGACGGAATCTATCCGCCCGGTTTGAATGTGGGACGAGTTGTCGACGTTAAAAACGGCACCGCAACCCAGGCCCACCAGATCTTGATTCAACCCGGCGCACAGCTCGACCATTTAGAGGAGGTGGCCGTGCTTCTCTATCGCCCTCCTCAACGTTCTGCCCCCCAAGAGACCCTGCCAAATGTTGAAAAGCCCGGGAAGTAACCAAACATTGCCGACTTCCGATTGTCGATTGCCAATATAAGTAAAGATGCCGCCGCTTAAGTTAGCCGCAATTCTGATCATCTCCATTGCGTTGCAGCTTACGTTGCGCATGGTTTGGCCGCCGCTGGTCTATATCGACTTCCCGCTCGTGGTGATCGTTTACATCGCGCTGCAACGTGAAGCGTGGCAGGCGTTGGTCGTCGCAACTCTGGCCGGATTGATCGTCGACGCGCAAAGTGGCGCGCTGATCGGCGCGGGCGGGTTCTCCAAGACCTTGACGGCCTACGTCATCTACTTCGCGGCAACGAAGGTAAACCTCGAAAACCCGCTACTCCGGATCCCGGTGCTGGCGGCCGCCACAGTGCTTGACTCGCTTATCTTCGTCCTCAGCCACCGGCTGTTTGGCTACCCGCCCACCGTACCGGTGGTACAGACGATCTCTTACAAGCTCATTGCCACGACGGTTGTGGGGACGTTGGTGCTTTACCTCATCGATTCGATCATCGCTGAACGTTCCTCCCAGCGGCGCCAGTTCGCCACTCGACGCCGCGTCGCCCGCCGTTCAACAGGGTCATTGCGCAGAAGGTAAATCCGTGGTATGCGTCTATTGGAGTTAAGTCAATGAAGTTCGAAGACTCATCTCAAAACCTTCGCGGCAGGCTCAGGTTCGTCCAGGCGCTGGTCATACTGATGCTCGGTCTCCTAACCGTGCGGCTCTACCTTTTGCAGGTTGTGCGGGGCGAACGCTATGCGGAGATCGCCGAGAACCAACGACGGCGGCGTCTACCGATTCCAGCACCGCGCGGCGTCATCTTCGATCGCGAAGGAAGAGTGCTGGTCGACTCGCGTCCTATTTATAACGTGATCCTCTCGCGCGAGGACGTGAAAGGTAAGGATCTGAACGCGCTCGTCGAACCACTGGCCGACGGTTTGACAGTTGAAAGGGACATCCTGAAAGAGCGCTTTGATTTCGTTAAGACGCAGCCTGCGTTCGAGTCGATCCCGGTCAAACAGGATGCGACTCCCGGCGACATTGCCTGGGTTGAAGCGCACACACTCGAGTTTCCCGAGCTGCGCGTTGAGCAACAACCGCAGCGACGTTACCCAACGGATGGTTCGTTGGCCCACGTGCTCGGCTACGTCGGCGAGATCAGTCCCGAACAACTGAAGTCGCAAACTGCAAAAGATAAAGGACTCAAACCCGGCGACATCGTTGGTCTAAGCGGCGTCGAACAAACCTACGACGACTACCTCCGCGGCACAGACGGTTATCGCGAAGTGGTGGTCGACAGTCGCGGACGCATTCAGGCGGAGATCGAAACAGTCAACCCGACACCCGGCCGCGATCTCGTCACCACGATCGATCTCGATCTGCAGAAGGCCGCCGAAGAACAACTGATGAACTCTGCCACGAAACGCGGCGTGATCATCGCCATGGATCCAAACAACGGCGAGATACTCGCGCTGGCTTCGTATCCGACTTTCGATCCGAATCTCTTCTCGCAAAGAATCACAACCAAAGAAGGACGCCTCGAGTATAAGGCGCTCCTCGACGATCCGCAGACACCGTTGCTGAACCGTGCGGTCCAAAGTCGTTATCCTCCAGGCTCGACGTGGAAGATTCCGATGGCCGTCGCCGGACTGCAACAGGGAGCAATCACGCTGGACCATTCGAACCTGGTGTGCGGCGGCGGCATCACGATCGGCAACAAGTTCACCCGATGCATGGGTAATCACGGTTCGCCCGACGTGAAAGCGGCGATCACCCACTCCTGCGACGGTTACTTCTATCGTCTCGGGTTAAAGATGACTATCGAGGGCATTGCCTCGATGGTTGACGAGTTTGATCTCAACAAACGCACGGGTATCGATCTGCCGAACGAAGTTGTGAGTTATACGCCATCACGCGAGTTCAAACGCCGCAATTGGCCGCGGGATCCGGACTGGCGCGACATCGACACTGTCTATGCATCGTTCGGGCAGGTCTACGACATCATCACGCCGATTTCATTGCTCCGAACCATCTCGGCCGTCAGTGAAACCGGAAGGATGTACATTCCTCACGTGCTTAAGGAAGTACGACCGATCGGGACTCCCGGCGCCGCCGATTACAAGGGGCCCGTCGGATTTCAACCGCTGGATCCGTCGCGACCGAATCCCAAGGTCATTCCGATTCCCAAGGACATTCATGACATCGTGGTGGACGGAATGTGGTCGGTCGTGAACGCCGGCGGCACTGCGACAAGCATCAAGATGGACGGTTTCGACATCGCGGGTAAGACGGGAACGGCGCAGGTCGTCTCGCTCGGCAAAGACACAGGCAAGAACAAGGACCACTCGTGGTTTGTCAGTTACGCTCCGGCTTTCAAACCGGAAATCGCGATGGTCGCATTGATTGAGAACTCAGGTTTCGGCGGACACCACGCGGCGCCGGCAATTCGCGGCGTTTACAACGAGTACTATCGCAAGACGCGACATCAGGAGCCTCCCGGCACGCTCCCCAAGCCCCAGATCGCGAAGACAGACACTCCTAAACAAACTAAGCCAGCCACTACGGTCGCCTCCCGGCAGGCAGTCGTGAGTAATCAGTAGGTAGTAGCAATCGACGCTTTTTAATGGTCGCAATTATCCACAAACGTAGTTGGCGAGACTTCGACTGGATTCTCGCGCTGCTCGCTATCGGCATCGTGCTGTTTGGCACGATGCAGATTCGCAACGCGCAACCAACCGAGGCTTACTGGGTCAAGCAACTCATCGGGCTCGCGATCGGTCTCGTCGCGATGCTTGCGATCGCGTTCACTGATTACCGCAAACTGCTGCACCTCGCACCAGCGTTCTACATCTTCGGATTGATCCTGCTCGTGGTCGTTCTGATTCCCGGTATCGGTTTGAAGATCAACGGTCAACGCGCATGGATCAAAGTGCCGGGTATCGGACAGTTTCAGCCGTCGGAGTTTGTGAAAGTGACGACGGCGATGATGCTGGCGCGTTACTTTGGCAAGAACCGCGTGCAGGTGCTCAGTGTCAAAGAGATGATCGTGGGCGGGTTGATCCTCGCGTTGCCGTGCGGTCTGATCCTGCTCGAACCGGACGTCGGATCGGTTTTGACTTACATTCCGATTCTCGCGGTGGTCCTGTTTCTGTCGGCGATCAGGTTACGACTCGTTGTAGCAGCCGCATTGCTTGCCGTGGTAATGATTCCTACTTCGTACTGGTTCGGTGTCAAAACCGGGCTGGTTAAGGGTTATCAGCAGGAACGCATTAACGTCATTCTCGATCCCGAGAATGCCGACAAGCGCCGGATCGGTTATCACACCTGGCAATCGATTCTGACCGTCGGCGAGGGTGGTTTGTTTGGTTCACGTTCCTCGATCGAACATTCGCAGAGCGGACTGAAGTTTCTACCCGAGCCGCATACCGATTTCATCTACGCAGTCACGGCGGAAAACACCGGCTTCGTAGGTTGCGTGCTGGTGTTGATCGCCTACATGGTCCTGTTGTCGCGCCTCATCACCGGCGCGCGGCGTTCGTCTGACAGGACGGGAATGCTCTTTATCATGGCGTTCGTCGGCGGACTGACGTTTCAGATCTTCATCAACATCGGCATGGCGCTCGGGATCTCGCCCGTCATCGGTGTGCCATTGCCGTTGATGAGCGCCGGACTGGCGTCGCTGATCGCCACGTTCATCGCGATCGGATTTGCGATCAGCGTGCAGTTGCGGAGGTTTGTGAACTAGCCTGCTCAGATAAAAACCGCCTGACGTCGGCCTTCGAACGAAGCCACACGATTCGCTTTCCGTCCTCATGCTCGCGAATCAACTGCACCACGCGCGGCCGCGAGCGTCGCGAATAATTCCATACCCAACTGACAAACTTTAAATCAAGCTTTTCGCCACATCCTTCAGCCATGTCGGGCCGCGCGCCGTGCCGATAGCGCAAATTTCGCTTCAGGATCCGCCAAACACACACCACACGAGGCAGGTCGAGAAAGACGATCGTGTCGCATCTTTGAATGCGAACATCAAGCGTGCCGCCGTAGTTGCCGTCGATGATCCACGAATCGCGGTTAATCAGCTCGGTAACGGTCTGCAACCACTCCTCGCGTGGCGGCTCCACCCATCCCGCTCGCCAGTAAAATTTGTCGAGATGATCGACTTC
>Ga0111539_10008454_pt1 | contig 13093 bp, 13 predicted proteins | sample RhiMethybrSRZTD1_FD_79667 | JGI IMG/M metagenome (GOLD analysis project Ga0111539, IMG submission 79667) | Populus rhizosphere microbial communities from Tennessee, USA - Rhizosphere MetaG P. TD hybrid SRZTD1 (version 2) (version 2) | ecosystem: Host-associated > Plants > Roots > Rhizosphere >...
ACGACGACGTTCGCCGACCTGTGGCACTTCTCGGACTTCGGCCATCGCCTGCTCGGCGTGGCCATGGCGGAGCGGATGGCGCCGATCCTGCGCGCAGGGCCGCCCGCGGGCGCTCAGCGGCCAAGGCGCTCGGCGAGCGACATCCGCTCGCCGTCCAACATGCGGTAGAGCGACGCACGCAAGTGCCGAACACCAGCTGTTTGACCGGACGCGAGATCGGTGTACGTTCCCAGTGAGCCCGTCTCAGCCCTGCCGTGCGTCCATCGAGGTGCCCGTGCCCGGTGCGGACTCCCAGGAGGAGATGCACCGTGGGAAAGGCCCGTGGCGAGAGACGACAGGCGTGCCGCAGCAGTGTGCGAGTGGAGCCGGCACCCATTTTCCGTATCGGCACGGTGGCCGCCGAGACACCCTCCCGGCTGCGACTCGTGCGAGGTCGAGCCGACGCCGAGCCGAGTTCGCTCGCGCAGCCGGAGGTCCGAGTGCGGTGCGCCCTGTGCGGCCTCCGCGAACGGATCGAGACCCGGCAGAGGAGACTACTCTCCGCCAGTGTGACAGGAGTGGTCACCTGCCATCAGCTCGACTGCGGGCATGCCTGGCACCGCACCGTCGCCAACGTCGGCGGCATCTTTCCCGGCCTCGTTCGTAACGCGACCTTCATCCCGTGCGACTGTCGCGACGCCGCCTCCGAGGAGTGATGATGCGATGGATCGATTGGCTCGTGGGCTCACGCCGGCGCGTGCACCTGATTCCGGCCGGCCTCGGAAGGTGGGGCCTGTATACGTTTCTGGAGCCACACGTCCGACGCCTGGCGGCAGAGCACCTCGGCGTGGATAGCGAACGACTCGTCTGCAGCGCCTCGCTACGAGGCGACCTGGCTGCGAGCCCGCTGAATCTTCACGAGCTCACCGTGGCACTCGAGGGCGAGTTTGCGATCGCGATGCCGAGCCGCGTCGTGGACGACGTGCGCTCCTATGCCGACCTCGTGCACGCGACGGGCGTGCTCGTTCGGAGACGCCCCGCGGCGTGCTAGCGCGAGCGCTCGCCGAGCGAGAGCTGGCGCGACGCACCGGGATCTCCCTCGAGCATGCGCTGCAGCTCCAGCAGCTCGGCGCGGACGCGGGCGACGAGATCGTCCCTGTCGGCCGCGAGCGGCGCGGCCGCCGCTGCACGCCCGAGCTCGCGCAGCCGTCGCTTCGCGCCCTCGATCGTGTAGCGCTCGCCGTAGAGGAGCCGGCGGATCTCGAGCAGCGTCTCGACGTCGCGCCGCCGATAGAGCCGGTGGTGCGAGCGCGTCTTCCCCGGGCGCACGACGCTGAACTCGGTCTCCCAGTAGCGGAGCACGTACGGCTTCACGCCGACGAGCCTCGCCACCTCGCCGATCTTGAAGTAGAGCTTGTCCGGGAGCTCGGGCTCGCTCATGCGCCACCCGGTCCCGAGCCGTCGCCGTTCATGGTCTTCTTGAGCACCTGGCTCGCCTTGAACGTGAGCACACGCCGCCCCGAGATGACGATCTCGTCCCCGGTCTGCGGGTTCCGGCCCTTCCGCGGCCGCTTCTCGTTCACGACGAAGTTCCCGAAGCCCGAGATCTTCACCTTCTCGCCGCGCTCGAGCCGGACCTTGACCAGCTCGAAGATGGACTCGACGACCTCCGTCGCCTCCTTCTTGGAGAATCCGACCTTCTCGTAGATGCGCTCCACGATGTCGGCCTTCGTCATGGTCATGGAAGACGCGATCCTCAGCTCCGAAATTCGAGGGAGAAGCGACCCTGAAGGCGTTCGCGCACCGTGGCGTGGAGCGCGTTCACCTCGTCGTCGGTGAGGCTGCGGTCGGCGGCACGGTAGGCAACCGAGTAGGCCAGGCTCTTCTTCCCGCTCGGAATGGGCGCACCGCGATAGCAGTCGAAGAGCCGCACGGTTTCGATCTGCGGATTTGCCAACGCCCTGATCTCCTCGACGATGTCTCCGGCGTGAAACGTCTCCTCGACGATCACCGCGAGATCGCGCGTGACGGGGGGGAAGCGTGGCAGGGGCCGGACCGTGACGCGGCGCGGACCGTAGCGAGCGACCTCGCACAAGTCAAGCTCCGCGAGAAGCGTTTCCCCAGCTATGTCGCGGGCATGCACGATCTCGGGATGCAGCGCGCCGAGCACCCCGAGGGGCGTGCCGTCGATCTCGACGCTGGCAGCCTGCGCGGGGTGGAGGAAGGCCGCCTCGCTCGTGGGGCGGAAGCGGAGCACGGTCTCGTCGAGGCCGAAGCCCGCGAGGAGGGCGAGGACGACGCCCTTCAGGTCGGCGAAGTCGACCGCCGGTCCCGTCTGCTCGACGCCTCGCGGCGGCCACGCCCCGTGAAGCACGATCGAGACCGCGCGGGGCTCGCGCGCGCTGCCGCCGCCCTCCAGGCCGTAGCCCTTGCCGATCTCGAACGCGCCGACGAAGCCCGCGCCCCGATCGACGTTCATCCGGAGCGCGCGGAGGAGCCCCGACAGCGGCGAGCGCCGCAGCTGTCCGGTCTCCGACGAGAGCGGATTGCGGACGTCGATCGGCATGAGCGCGCGGCCAACGAAGCCCGGCATCACACGATTGCTCTCGGCGTCGGTGAGCGAGAGCGTCACCATCTCGGTCAGGCCCTCGGCGACCAGCAGGCGGCGCGCCCGGCGCTGCCAGGAGCGCTCGGGGCTCTCCTCGCCGCTCGTCACGACGGCCTCGGGAAGGGCGGTCGGGACGGCGTCGTAGCCGCCGACGCGCGCCACCTCCTCGACCAGGTCCTCCTCGAGCTTCAGGTCGCCGCGCCAGGACGGGGGCGTGATCGTGAGCACGTCGCCGTCGGCGCGGCACTGCGCGCCGAGCGCGCGCAGGCGGCGCGCCATCTCGCCGCGCGAGATCTGGGTGCCGAGCAGGGCGACGGCCCGCCGCGGCCGGAGCCGCACCGGCGCGGGCGCCAGCGCGTCCAACCCGGGCGCCGCCTCGACGATCCCGGGCGCCACGCGGCCCCCGGCGAGGCGGACGATCAGCGCCGCCACCGCGTCGAGCGCCTCGGGCACCATCGCCGGATCGACGCGCCGCTCGAAGCGATAGGCGGCCTGCGACGGCAGCCCGAGCCGCCGGCTCGTCCGCCGCACCGTGCCCGGCGCGAAGAACGCGCTCTCGAGGAGCAGCACGCGCGTGCCGGCGGTGACCGCGGAATCCTCGCCGCCCATGACGCCGGCGATCGCGACCGGGCCGCGCTGATCGGCGATGACCAGGTCGTCGCCCTCGAGGACGCGATCGACGCCGTCGAGCGATCGCATGCGCTCGCCCGCGCGCGCGCGGCGGACGATGATCTCCCCGCCCGCGATGCGCTCGAAGTCGAAGGCGTGGAGGGGCTGGCCCCGCTCGAGCATGATGTAGTTGGTCGCGTCGACGACGGCGTCGATGGGGCGCATGCCGGCGCGCTGCAGGCGGAGGCGGAGCCAGAACGGCGACTCGGCCGGGCGCACGGCGCGCACGAGCCTGGCGCAGTAGCGCGGGCAGAGCGTGGCGGCCTCGATCCGCAGGCGGACGTCCTGCGCGGCGGCGCCGCCGGCCTCGCGCGGCCGCGGGCGCGGATGGCGGAGCCGCACGCCCGTGACGGCCGCGATCTCGCGCGCGACGCCGAGGATCGAGAGCCAGTCGCCGCGGTTCGGCGTGACCTCGACGCCGATCACCGTGTCGGCCACGCCCGGGACCTCGACGAGCGGCGTCCCCGGTGTCTCCTCGGCGAGCGCGAGCACGCGCGTCGCATCCTCGCCGAGGGCGAGCTCCGCCTCGGAGCACAGGACCCCGGCGGACGCGACGCCGCGGAGGTCTACGGACGATACCTCCCGGCCGTCGGGCAGCCGCGCGCCCGGCAGCGCCACGGCGACGATCTGGTCGGCGGCGAGCCCGGGGGCGCCGGAGACGACCTGGATCGGCGCGCCCTCGCCGGCGTCGACGCGGCAGACGCGGAGGCCGTCGGAATTCGGATGCGGCTCGACCGCGAGAATGCGGCCGGTGCGGACGCGCCGGTCGAGGCGGCCCACCTCCTCGATGCTCTCGATCTCGAGGCCGGCCATGGTCAGGCGCTCGGCGAGCGTCGACGGCGAGGTGCCGACGGTCACGAACTCCCCGAGCCAGGTGAGCGGGACGCGCATCGTCGCTCAGAAGGGGAACTGGCCGAGGAAGCGGAGGTCGTTGTCGTAGAAGAGCCGGAGATCGTCGAGGCCGTAGCGGAGGAGCGCGATGCGGTCGATGCCGAGGCCGAAGGCGAAGCCCTGAACGACCTCCGGGTCGTAGCCGACGGCGCGGAGCACGTTCGGGTGGATCATCCCCGAGCCGCCGATCTCGAGCCAGCCGCGGCCGCGGCACACGCGGCACGCCGGATCGGGCGCGTCGCTACCGCCGCAGGCGTTGCAGGAGATGTCGAACTGCGCGCTCGGCTCCGTGAAGGGGAAGAACGTCGGCTGGAAGCGGACGCCCGTCGCCGGTCCGAAGAGCCGCCGGAGGAAGTGCACGACGACGCCCTTCAGGTTGGCGAACGTCACGTGCTCGTCGACCATGAAGCCCTCGATCTGCTGGAACATCGGCGAGTGGGTCGGGTCGAGCTCGTCGCGGCGGTACACCGTGCCCGGGACGACCACCCGGAGCGGCGGCTTCGAGCGCCGCATCTCGCGAATCTGGACCGGCGAGGTGTGCGTGCGCAGGAGGCGATCGTCACCGGCGAGGAAGAGCGTGTCCTGGGTGTCGCGCGCCGGATGGTCGGGCGGGAAGTTGAGCGCACCGAAGTTGTGGAAGTCGTCCTCGATCTCGGGGCCCTCCGCCACGCGGAAGCCCATGGAGACGAAGACGTCCACGACCTCCTCCTCGACGGCGCGGAGCGGGTGGACGTGGCCGCGCGGACGCGTGCGGCCCGGGAGCGTCACGTCGACGCGGTTCTCGGTGAGGCCGCGTGCGAGGCGCGCCGCCGCGAGCGCCCCGCCGCGCGCGTCGAGCTGCGCGACGAGCGCCTCCTTCACCTCGTTGGCGAGCGCCCCCATGGCCGGGCGCTCGGCGGGCGGCTGCGCGCCGAGCCCGCGGAGGATCGCGTTCAGCGACCCCTTCTTCCCGAGGTAGCGGACGCGGACGGCCTCCAGCTCGCCCTCACTGTGGCAGGCCGCGATCTCGGCGAGCGCCGACTCGCGCAGCCCTGCGAGCTCGGCACGCAAGGGCGTCTACGCCGTGGCGGCGTTCGTTCGCGCGAGGGCCGCGATCTCCCCGAACGCGCGCGGATCGTCCAGCGCGACCGCCGCGAGGATCTTGCGGTCGACCTCGACGCCCGCCGCCTTGAGCCCGGCGATCAGGCGGCTGTACGAGAGCCCGTTGTCGCGGCAGGCGGCGTTGATGCGGACGATCCACAGCGAGCGCAGCTCGCGCTTGCGGGCCTTGCGATCGCGGTACGCGTAGGTGAGCCCGCGCTCGACCGTCTCCCGGGCCTGGCGATATGTCTTGCGGCGGCCGCCGACGTACCCCTTGGCAAGCTTCTTCGTCTTCTTGTGTCGGCGGCGGGTCTTCGGCCCGCCTTTCGCGCGCGGCATGGCGTGCTCCCCTTCTAGAACAGGTACGGGATCAGACGCTTGATCGCGTACTCGTTGGACTTGTCCACCAGGCCGGGCTTCCGGAGGCGGCGCTTCTGCTTCGTAGTCTTGTTGATGTTGATGTGGCGCAGGAAGGCGTGGCGGCGCCGGATTTTACCCGATCCCGTCACCTTGAAGCGCTTCGCGGTCGCGCGGTTCGTCTTGATCTTCGGCATGGCTCGCTCCTGGCTTCGACTTTTACTTGGCGATCAGCATCATCGACATGCTGCGCCCCTCGAGGCGGGGCGTCTGCTCCACGCTGGCGGTATCCTTCAGCTTCTCGGCGATGTTGTCGAGCATCTTGCGGCCGAGCTCGGGGTGGGTGATCGAGCGGCCGCGGAAGAACACGGAGACCTTCACCCGATGGCCCTCCGCGAGGAAGCTCTTGATGTGCCCCATCTTGAACTCGACGTCGTGGACGCTGGTCATCGACCCGACCTTCACTTCCTTGAGCACGGTGGCCGTCGAGCGCTTGCGTGACTCCTGCGCCTTCTTCTTCTGCTGGTAGCGGAACTTTCCGTAGTCCATGATGCGGCAGACCGGCGGATTGGCCGCCGCCGCCACCTCGACGAGGTCCAGGTCCTTGGACAGCGCCAGCCGAATGGCCTCGGCCGAGGGTATGACGCCGAGCTGTTCGCCCTTGTCGTCGATGACGCGTACCTCACGGGCGCGAATCTGCCCGTTCACCCGGACCTTCTCCTCGACCTTGGCTATGACCGACCTCCCGGCATGCGTGCGTCGGCGACCGTGCGCGCGACGAACGCCTCGACGTCCATGGACTCCTGGGCGGCGCCGCCGGTGCGCGGCGCCACGCTGTTGGATGCGGCCTCGCGCTCGCCGACGACGGCGACCACGGGGATCTTCTCGAGCTGCGCCTCGCGGATCTTCCAGCCGAGCTTCTCGTTGCGCTGGTCGGCCTCGGCGCGGAGGCCCGCGGCACGCGCGGCGGCGACCACGCGCTCGGCGTAGTCGGCGACCTTCTCGCTCACCGGCACCACCCGCACCTGCACCGGCGCGAGCCAGAGCGGCAGCCGGCCCGCCGTGTGCTCGAGCAGGATGGCGACGAAGCGCTCGATCGAGCCGAGCACCGCACGATGGATCATGAAGGGCGTGGCCTCGGTGCCCTCCGGCGTCACGTACGTGAGCCCGAAGCGCTCCGGCATGGCGCAGTCGATCTGGACCGTGGCGAGGGTCCAGCTCCGCTCGAGCACGTCGCGGAAGTCGAAGCCGATCTTCGGCCCGTAGAACGCGCCCTCGCCCGGCAGCATGGTGACCGCGAAGCCGCTCTGCTCGAGGGCCCGCTTGAGCGCCGCCTCGGCGGCGTCCCAGCGCTCGATCGTCCCGAGGAACTTCTCGGGGCGCGTCTGCAGCGTCACCTCGATGCGGTCGAAGCCGAAGGCCTCGTACACCTCGCGCGTCATGGCCACGAAGGCGGCGAGCTCCGCGTCGACCTGGTCCGGCGTGCAGTAGATGTGGGCGTCGTCCTGCGTGAAGGAACGCGCCCGCGTGAGCCCCGCGAGCGTGCCCGAGGGCTCGAAGCGGTGGAGCCGGCTGAAGTCCGCGTAGCGCACCGGGAGGTCGCGGTAGGAATGCTTCCGCGTGGCGAAGAGGTAGCAGTGCCCGGGGCAGTTCATCGGCTTGACGCCGAGCTCCTCGTCCTCGAGCCGGATGAGGTACATGTCGTCCTTGAAGAGCTCGTAGTGGCCCGAGGTCTTGTAGAGGTCGGTGCGGTAGACGAGCGGCGTGATGACCTCGGTGTAGCCGTAGCGGGCGTAGAGCCCGCGGACGTAGTCGATGAGCGCGTTGACGACGATCGCGCCCTTCGGATGGAAGAACGGCGCGCCCGGCGCGATGGGGTGGATCGAGAAGAGATCCAGCGCGACGCCCACGCGGCGGTGATCGCGCTGCTTCGCCTCCTCGATGCGCTTGAGATACGCCTCGAGGTCCTTCTCGGTGGCCCACGCCGTGCCGTAGATGCGCTGGAGCATCTCGTTCTTCGAGTCGCCGCGCCAGTACGCGCCGGCGACGCTCGTCAGGCGGAAGGCGGGGATGCGACCGGTGGACGGCACGTGCGGCCCGCGGCAGAGATCGACGAACTCGCCCTGGCGGTAGAGGGACACGGTGGCCTCCGGGAGGCCCTCGATGATCTCGACCTTGTAGTGCTCGCCCATGCCGCGGAAGAGCTTCACCGCCTCGTCGCGCGGCAGCTCCTCGCGGCTGACCGGCAGGTCCTCGCCGACGATCTTCCGCATCATCTCTTCGATGCGGACGAGGTCCTCGGGCGCGAAGCCCTCGGGGCGCTTGAAGTCGTAGTAGAAGCCGTTGTCGATCACCGGCCCGATGGTGATCTCGACCTGCGGGAAGAGCCGCTTCACGGCCTGCGCCATCAGGTGCGCGGTGGAGTGGCGGATGACCTCGAGGCCCTCGGCGGACTCGGGCGCCACCGGCGTGACCTTGCAGTCGCCCGGCAGCGGCCGGGACAGGTCGACCACCGCCGCGCCCTGCCCGTTCTCGACGCGCGCCGCGATCGCCCGCTTCACGGCCTTGCGGCCCCCGTCGGCCTCGGCCTGCTCGCGCAACGCATCACCCGCCGTGGTGCCGACCGGGAAGCGGCGCATGGCGCCGCCCTCAAACATCACGCTGATCTCTGTCATCGCGCAGACGGGCGTGGGGAGCGACGCTCACGAAAGCAACACGATACTGGTAGGCACGGGCGGGATTGAACCGCCGGCCTCTTCCGTGTCAAGGAAGCGCTCTCCCACTGAGCTACGTGCCTGCGTCACGACAGGAAGTGGTGACGGCTACCAATCCGCCGTGGGCCTGTCAAGGCAAAGATCTCGGCACGTTGGCTACTCTGCCCGCAGCACGCCCAATCTGCCCGCGAGCGCGGCCTTGACGGCCTGGACCATCGGGTCCGCGCTCGTCGTGATGTTCGTCAGCTCGAAGGGATCGGCGCTCAGGTCGTAGAGCTCGGTCTCCGCGGTCTCGTACTCGACGTACTTCCACTGCTTGCAGCTCTCCCCGCCGGGGCAGTCGGCGGCGGTCTGGCAGACCGTCCCCGTCGTCGTGCTGCAGCGCCCCTGCTTCACGAGCGCGTTGTCCGGAATGGCGCCGTTCCAGTGCTCGTTCAGCATGTCGCTCCGCCAGGTAGCGGCGCCACCGGCCAGCAGGGGCACGAGGCTCATGCCGTTCAGCACGTGCGAGGGTGGCACGGTCGCCTCACCGAGCTCGACGAACGTGGGCGCGAAGTCCACGTTCAGGATGTAGCGGTCGTCGGTCCGCGGCGTCGTGCCGAGCGGCGGATAGCGCACGATCATCGGCACGTGCATGCACTCTTCGTACGGGCACGTCTTCGGCCTCCAGCGGTGCGAACCCCACGAGAAGGCGTTGTCCCCGGTGAAGATGACGAGCGTGTTGTCGTCCTCGCCGATGTCCCGCAGCGCCTGCATGATCTCGCCGACGCCGCGGTCGACGGCCTGGAGGGACTCCAGCTGGTCGATGCGGAACTGGTCCGTGCTCGACTGCTCGTTCGCCGTCCAGTCGAGCGCCTGCACCCACGCCGGCTTGTCGGTCACGTCGAGCTCGGCGTAGTTCGGCGGCCGGAACGGGGCGAGTCCCATGAAGAGGCCGATGTCCGACGGCGCCGGCGTCGCAGGCCCGTGCGGCGCCTTCGTGCTGAAGTGCAGGAAGAAGGGCGCGCCCGGGCCGTACGTGGTGATGAAGTCGACGGCGCGCTGGGTGAGGATCTCCTGCGAGTAGTCGGCCGGCGCGTTGCCGAAGTGAGTGACGACGCCGTTGTCGTTGAAGTCGTAGTCGTAGAACTTCACCTGGTGGAAGACGTGCCACTCGTCCCACCCCGGCGGGATGCACGGGGCGAGGCTCGCGTAGCCGTTCAGGTACTTCCCGACGAAGCCGGTCTTGTACCCCGCCGCCTGCAGCCAGAGGGCGATCGTCTGCGTGTCGTCGAACACCTCGGCGCCACCGTCCGGCGGATTGTTGTCGTGGACGCCGGTGTTGTGGGAGTACTGGCCCGTGAGGATGCTCGTGCGGCTCGGGCAGCAGAGCGCGGTCGTGACGTAGCCGCGCGTGAACGTCACGCCGGAGGCGACGAGCTCGCTCGTCACGATCGGCATGACCGGCCCGAGACGATTCGGCGACTGGTGCGTCGCGTCCACGGTGTCCCAGCGCTGGTCGTCCGTGAGGATGAGGACGATGTTCGGCCGCGCGCCCGCGGCGAACGGCTGCACGTCGAAGGCGGAGGTCGCGACGGGCGCCGCCGGCTGGATGCACGTGGCGGGCCGGAGCAGCATGCGATCGGAGAGCGTGTCCGCCGCGTTGCATACGCAGGCGGCGCCGTCGTCGGGCGCGGTCTCCCCGGCGCAGGCGTTGGTCAGCGGCGGCGCGATCGGATCGTCGCAGCGGCTCGGCCCGCGATCGATGCACCTCGCGAGGTCGTCGGGAATCCGCTCGAAGCGCTCGTTCTCGATGCGCGACGTCTTCCGCACCATGAAGCGGTACGCCTGGCGGAAGAGCTGCTGCACGCAGGACGTGCTCCCGTCGGCGACCAGATCGTGCAGCTCCGTCATCTGGCACTCGACGGCGAAGCGGCACTCGGGGCTCTCGATGCTCTCGAGCGCCTCGGTCAGGTCACAGGGCGTGATGCCCAGGCGGTCGCAGCGCAGGAACGCCGCCCCTGCCCGGCGGATCGCCGTCCGCACGAAACGGTCGGGCGCGCAGTCGTGGTCGACGTCCTCGCAGTCGAGCTGCGCCAGCGCCGGCGGCGCGATGGCGAAGGTACAGAGGAGGAGCACGAGCCGCGAGGCACGCATGGGACCCTCCCTTCCCGAGGTGTCGACCGCTTCGTCCGATCCGACCGTAGTCCGGCCGTCTTTGGCGGTCAATCCAGAATCCGCTACAGTGCCTCGGTGTCCCGGGAGCACCTCTTCGCGGCGTTCTTCTTCGCCGCCTTCCTGTTCCTGCTCTACGAGTTCTACCTCTTCCTCGCGGCGTTCTTCGCCCCGCTCGTCTGGGCGGCGATCCTCGCCCTGACCTTCTACCCGATAAACGACTGGCTCGTCCGCCGGGCCGGCGTCCGGCGCGCGCTGGCCGCCACCGTCCTCGTCTTCGTCGTGACGCTCGTGGCCATCCTGCCGGCGTTCTACCTCGGCTCGATTCTCGCCGGCGAGGCGACCCGCGCCTACCATCGCCTGCAGGAGGCCCTGCAGGCGGGCGCGGCGCCGGGGATGCTCGAATGGCTGCGGACCTCCTGGCTGGGCGGCATCTACGACCGCCTCACGGGCCTCCTGGCGCAGTTCCACATCGACTTCTCCGACCTCGCGCTCGGCGGCACGAACTGGATCTCCAACCAGATCGTCGGCCAGGTCGGGAACATCGCCCGGAACGCGCTCCTCTCGGTCGTCAACTTCCTCATCATGCTGGTCGCGCTCTGGTTCTTCTTCCGCGACGGCGAGGCGATGGCCGCCGGGTTCCGCGACCTGATCCCGATGGAGCCCGAGCACAAGGACGTGATCTTCGCGCGCCTCTACACGACGCTCACGGCGGTGGTGCAGAGCATGGTGGTGGTCGCCGTGACGCAGGGCGTCCTCGCGGGCGTCGGCTATTGGCTGATCGGCGGCATCGACTTCAGCGTCTTCCTCGGCTTCGTCACCGGCTTCGCGTCGTTCGTGCCGCTGGCCGGCGCGGCCGTCGCCTGGATCGGCGCCGCGATGTACCTCCTCGCGATCGGCGAGGTGGGCCGCGCCATCGGGCTCTCGATCTGGGGCATCCTCGTCGTCAGCTCGGCCGACAACTGGATCAAGCCAATCTTCATCGGCGGCCGCGCGAACCTCCCGACGGCGCTCCTCCTGATCGCGCTCCTCGGCGGCCTCCAGGTCTACGGGTTTCTCGGCGTGTTCCTCGGCCCCGTGATCCTGGCGGTCCTCCTGACGTTCGTCGCGATCTACCGCGACCTCTACGTGGCGCGGCCGCTGATTCAGCCCGCGGTGCCGGTTGAGCCGGCGGCAGCCCGCGAGCGGATCGCCTCGGTCTGACGGAGCAGCACCGCCTCCGCCTGCGCGACGATGTCGCGCAGCACCTCGCCGGCCGGCTTGATCTCACGGAAGCCGCCGACGCCCTGGCCCGCGGGGAAGCAGGTGTTCGCGGGGTCGCACTGGTCGCGCCAGTAGCCGAGGACGTTCCGCTGTGAGGAGATCATCATCTGCTGCGGGAAGGGGTGCATCTCCTTCGGATCGCCCTCGAGCTTCGCGATGTACGGGTTCTTGAGGGCGCGGAGGGGCTTCCCGGTGTAGGCGCGCGTGCGGACGGTCTCGTCCTGCTCGGCGCGGACGAGGGCCTGGCGGTACTGGATCGCGGCGGTGGCCTCGTGCGTGGCGATGAAGCGCGTGCCGACCACGGCGCCCTGCGCGCCGAGCGCCAGCGCCGCGACGACGCCGCGCCCGTCGACGATGCCGCCCGCGGCGACGACCGGGATCTTCACCGCGTCGACCACCTGCGGCACGAGCGCGAGCGTGCCGATCTCGCCGGTGTGGCCGCCCGCTTCGGTACCCTGCGCGGCAACGACGTCGGCGCCCGCGTTCTCCGCGCGGACGGCGTGCTTCACCTTCCCGGTCATCACGACGATCTTCATGCCGTGCGCCTTCATATCGGCGACGTGCTTCTCCGGCACCGCGAGCCCGGCGACGAAGATCTTGACCTCCTCCTCGAAGAGCACCGGAAGGTAGGGGACGATCATCTCGGGGAGCGGCGCCAGGAGGTCGACGGCGAACGGCTTCTGCGTGAGCTTCCGCGTCTTCCGGATCTCGTCGCGCAGGTCGTCGGGGGACAGGGCCGCGGCTCCCATGACGCCGAGGCCGCCCGCGTTCGACACCGCGGCGACGAGCGGCGCCATCGAGACGCCGCCCATGCCGGCGAGCAGGATGGGGTACTCGATCCCGAAGAGATCACAGATGGGCGTTCTCACCATGCACCTGCCTCGTTCTTGACTTCACGAGCCGTACCACGCGAGGAAACACCATGCCAGGCACCTCGCCGCCCGCGCCCCTCCTCGTGGGCGGCGGACAGATCACCGACCGCCCCGACGATCCGACGCTCGGCCGGGACCCGCTCGCGCTCATGGAGGAGGCCGCGCGGCGGGCCGCGGACGATGCGCGTGCCGGGCGCGCGCTGCTGGAGGCGGTCGACACCGTCGTGGCGGTGAACGTGCTCTGCCACAACTACGGCGACGCGGCGGGTCTTCTCTCCGAGCGCCTCGGGTGCCGGCCGGCCCGCATGCTCAACACGACGGTCGGCGGCAACACGCCGCAGACGGTCGTGAACCACGTCTGCGCCGAGATCGCCGCGGGGCGCGTGGGTCTCGCGCTCGTCGCCGGCGCCGAGGCCTGGAAGACGTCGCGGGCGCTCGGCCAGGCGGGCAGCCCGCCGAGCTGGCCCACGCGCTCGCTCTCCGCGCCGCTCTGGGGCGACGGGCGC
>Ga0111539_10008455_pt1 | contig 13092 bp, 9 predicted proteins | sample RhiMethybrSRZTD1_FD_79667 | JGI IMG/M metagenome (GOLD analysis project Ga0111539, IMG submission 79667) | Populus rhizosphere microbial communities from Tennessee, USA - Rhizosphere MetaG P. TD hybrid SRZTD1 (version 2) (version 2) | ecosystem: Host-associated > Plants > Roots > Rhizosphere >...
CGGCGTGCGGAGGCGGCCGCGCGCGCGTCCGGCGAGGGCTATGGCGCGGCGCAGCCCGCTGCGGCGGACAAGGCGGCCGACAGCGAGTTCATCCGCGAGCGCGCGACCGCCGCTCGTGAATTCGACCCCGCGGAGATCCATCGCGGGCACCACAGCGAGACCATGCCGCCGATCGCCTGGGCGATGCTGCCGCTGCTGGTCGTCGTCGTGGTCAATCTGCTCATGTCGCTGGTGATCTGGCCGCGGCTCGACCTCGGGTTTCTGGCGGAAGAGCGGTGGGGCGCGACCTCGCTGTCATCGGTCGGCGGCGTATGGTCCGTGGCGGTGGCGCTCACGGCGGCGGTCGCGGCGGTGGTCATCATCAACCGCTCGCGGCTGCCGGCCTTACGCGAGAGCATGGATGCGGGCGCCAACGCTTCCGTGCTGCCCGCCTTCGGCGTAGCAAGCCTGGTCGGCTTCGGCGCCGTCGTCGCCGCACTTCCAGGATTTGCGGTCGTGCGCGACTGGGTGCTTTCAATTGGCGGCGGGCCGCTCGTATCGCTGGCCGTGGCGACCAACATACTCTCGGCCCTGACGGGGTCGGCGTCCGGCGGCATGACGATCGCGCTCGATGCGCTGGGCGAGACCTATCTGCGCCTTGCCGCGGAGGCGCAGATCGACCCGGCGCTCCTCCACCGCGTGGCAACGATCTCTGCCGGCACGCTCGACAGCCTGCCCCACAACGGCGCCGTGGTAAGCCTGCTGGCCGTTTGCGGACTGACGCACCGCGAGAGCTACCGCGACATGGTGATGGTCGGCATCGCCGGTGCCGTGCTGGCCCTGCTGGCCGTCATTGCTCTGGGATCCGCGTTCGGCTCGTTCTAGCGCAAGCTGCGATCTGCCGCCGCCGTCTTGCGGCCCTGGGTCCCGGCTCTCGGGCTATCGCCCTCGGCCGGGATGACATCGAGGGCTCGTCGTTCACGCCGCTCGCGGGGCATGGTGCGCAGACCACCCGGACGCCACCCACCAGAGGCCGTGCAGGATGAGGTCGGCGCCGACCACCAGGCCGAACACCCACAAGCCGCTGAGCGGCCACTTGGCCAGGATGACGAGGCCCGCGAGGATGCCGACGACGCCCGATAGGAGCAGGAGCCAACCGTACCTGTGCCAGTCCCGCAGGGCCAGGTAGATGCGAACGGCGCCGGAGGCGATCAACGCCGCCGCGAAACCCAGCGTGAGTAGCACCGAGGCCGTCAACGGATCGCCAATGAGGATGGCGCCGCCGACGGCGTAGAGCACCCCGACCAGCAGACGCCAGAAGAGTCCGCTCCAATGCGCAGCCCAGAAGGCGTGCACAACCTCGAAAACGCCGGTCGCCAGCAGAACCACGCCGAAAACAATGGCGCTGGCCACGGTGGCGGCGACGGCGTTGCGCAGCATGAACAGCCCGCCGAGGATGAGGACGACGCCGAGCAGGATGCTCTGCCACCAGCCCGCGCTCCATGCTTCTGCATCCGCACGCTGCTGCATTGTGTCCGTGTGCGCCATAAGCTGCTGCTCCCAAGTCGCAATATTCAGGTCCTGCCGCATCTCCAAGGGGCAGTCTGTCGGGCTGCGCAGCAGGCCGATATTCGGGTAATTGCCGATACTGGAGCAGGAAAAGTCCCGTTAGGACCCATCCTGGTTTGGATCAAACGATGCGGCGAGCCGGCGGCACAAGGCTGGCTGGGCGCCGGCGCGCAAGCCCGGGCGGGCAGGGTGTGCTACCAGCGGTGCACGCGCGTCTGGAAATGGCCGTCCGCGCGCTGCCGTGCGCACTGTCAGGGAAGGCCATGGGCGCCGGCCGACAAGCAGCACGATCGGCCCAAAGATGATGGGCCCAAAGATACTGTAAAGGCCCGCCCGCCGGCCTGAAGTTCGCGGTTCGAGCCGGCTCACCAGCATCGATCCGCCGCAGCGGCTCTGGCACGGCGCCCGTTCCTTTGCGAGCACCCGGCCTCATCAGGGCTGCCCGCCAATACGGTCGGGGTTAGGCCTGATAGGAAAACCCCGACAACCCGGCAAGCTGAGGCATGCACCAGACAAGCCGCACTGCGCCACGAGGGAATGCCCAGTAATGTCCGTGAACGGCTTTGGCGGTGAAAGGACGCGGCTCCACCTCTTCCGGCTCCCGGCAATTGCGCTCGTTTCCTCGGGCTTCCTTGCCGCTTGCGAGCCGAATGTCGACGCGGTGCCCAGGGACCCTCGTCCCGTTCGCGCACTGACTGCGGACAAGCGTGCCGTCGGCGTGCCGGTCGTTCTCACCGGTCGGATCGAAGCCGAGGACGAGGTCGCCCTGGCGTTCCGGATTTCAGGGCGGGTGCTGGAAAACGATCTCAAGAAGGGCGACCGGGTGGAGCCGGGCCAGGTCGTCGCGCGATTGGAGCCGCAGAACGAGCTCAACGCCTTGCGGGCTGCGCAAGCCAATCTCCTGGCGGCGCAGGGACAGTTGACCCAGGCCCGCAATCATTTCGAGCGGCAGGACACGCTGCTCGGGCAGGGCTGGACCACCCGCGCCGGCCACGACCAGGCAACCCAGGCGCTGCAGACCGCCCAGTCGCAAGTCGACGCCGCCGAAGCGCAGCTGAAGAGCGCCCATGACCTCGTCAGCTTCACCGAGCTCAAGGCCGACGCGCCGGGCGTCGTGACCGCCACCGGCCCGCGCATGGGCGAGGTCGTGCAGGCCGGACAGCCCATACTCAAGCTCGCGCGCCAGGACGGACGCGACGCCGTCTTCGACGTGCCGGCTCAGGTCCTCCGCTCCGCGCCGAGCGATCCCGATATCGTCGTGACACTCACGGACGACGCGTCGGTGGCTGCACACGGGCGCGTTCGACAGGTCGCGCCGCAAGCCAACCCCGTGACGCGGACTTTCGAAGTGAAGGTCGGCTTGACGAATCCCCCGCAGGCCATGCGTCTCGGCGCCACCGTCACGGGGCGCATGGAGAGGGAGTCTCAAGCCGCCATCGAGCTTCCGGCGACGGCGCTGACCAAATTCAACCGCCAGCCCGCGGTCTGGGTCGTCGATCCCGCGAGCCGTGCGGTGTCGATTCGCAACGTCGACATCCTGCGCTACGACCAGGCGACGGTCGCCGTCTCCGGCGGACTGAATGTCGGCGAGATCGTCGTCACCGCAGGCGTGCAGACGCTGCATCCCGGCCAGGTCGTGCGTGTGCTCGGATTGGAGCCATGAGGGAGTTCAATCTCTCCCAGTGGGCGCTCAGCCATCGCTCGATCGTCGCCTATCTCATGATCGTCGCCGTCGCGGCCGGCCTCGCCTCCTTCTACCGGCTGGGGCGCAGCGAGGACCCCTCCTTCATCATCAAGACCATGGTCGTCCAGGCTGCGTGGCCAGGCGCCAGCGTCGAGGACACCCTCAAGCAGGTCACGGAACGGCTCGAGCGCAAGCTGCAGGAAACGCCGAAGCTTGATTTCCTGCGCAGCTTCACCATCGCCGGACGAACCACCATCTTCGTCAACCTCCAGGGCAGCGCGACGGCCAAGGAGGTCCCCGACATCTGGTATCACGTCCGCAAGAGCATCGGCGACATGGCGCCGACGCTGCCCGTGGGCGTGATCGGGCCGGGTTTCAACGATGACTTCGGCGACACGTTCGGCATCATCTATGGGTTCACGGCGGACGGCTTCACCCATCGCGAGCTTCGCGACTACGTCGAAGGCATCCGCTCCAAGCTGCTCGGCGTCGCCGACGTCTCCAAGATCGAGGTCCTTGGCGCCCAGGACGAAAGGATCTTCGTCGAGTTCTCCATGCATGAGCTGGCGAGCCTCGGCATCGACCGATCCGCCCTGATCAGCGCGCTGCAGGCACAAAACGTCGTCCAGCCGGCCGGCACGATCCAGACGGGCTACGAGAACCTCTCGCTCAGGGTGTCGGGCGCGTTTCGCTCCGAGCAGGATGTTCTCGACGTTACCTTCGTCGCAGGGGGGCGCATGCTGCGTCTCAGCGACATCGCCCGCGTCCGCCGCGGCTTCTCTGACCCGCCGCAGCCGCTCTTTCGCGTCAACGGCGAGCCCGCGATCGGGCTCGCAATCGCCATGCGCGACGGCGGCGACATCCTGACGCTCGGCCGCAACATAAAGCAGGCGATGACCGAGATCACGGCCGACCTTCCCCTCGGCATCACGCCGAAGCTGGTCGCCGACCAGGCCGTCACCGTGCGCAGCGCCATCGCCGAGTTCATGACGTCGCTGTGGCAGGCCGTGGCGATCATTCTCGCCGTCAGCTTCGTGAGCCTGGGTGTGCGTCCGGGGCTCGTCATCGCGCTGGCCATCCCCCTGACGCTTGCCATCGTGTTCTCGATCATGGAGTTGAGCGGCATCGACATGCAGCGCATCTCGCTCGGGGCCCTCATCATCGCCCTGGCCCTCCTGGTCGACGACGCCATGACGACGACGGACGCCATGCTCACGCGGCTGGCCGAAGGCGACGACAAGGTGCAGGCCGCGACGTTCGCCTTCCGCACCTATGCCTTCGCCATGCTTGCCGGGACGCTCGTGACGATTGCCGGCTTCGTCCCCGTCGGCTTCGCGGCCAGCTCGGCGGGCGAATACACATTCTCGCTCTTTGCGGTCGTCGCCATTGCGCTCGTCATTTCCTGGCTGGTCGCCGTCCTCTTCGCGCCGCTGCTCGGCGTCACGATCCTCAAGCGACCCGCGGTGAAGACAGCAAGCGAGCCCGGCAGGATCTACCGCGCCTATCGCGATTTCCTCACGGCGGCCATGCGCGCGAAATGGCTGACGATCCTGCTCACCCTGGCCCTGTTTGCCGGATCCGTCCTGGCCCTCCCGCTCGTGCCCCGGCAATTCTTTCCGTCCTCCGACCGCCCCGAGCTTCTGGTCGACCTCAGCCTGCCGCAGAACGCGTCGATCTATGCCAGCGAGACGATGGCGCAGCGCTTCGATGCGGTGCTCAAGGGTGACGCGGACGTGGCGCGCTGGAGCACCTACGTCGGCCGCGGCGCCATCCGCTTCTATCTTCCCCTGAACGTGCAGCTGCCGAACGATTTCTTTGCCCAGGCGGTGATCGTCGCCAAGGATGTCGCCGCACGCGAACGACTCCGGGTCAAGCTCGAGAAAGTTCTGGCCGACAACTTTCCAAGCGTCGTCGCACGCGTCTATCCGCTGGAGCTCGGGCCGCCGGTCGGATGGCCGGTGCAGTATCGCGTCAGCGGCCCGGATCTGGCGAAGGTCCGGGAGACCGCGCTGGCGCTCGCCCGCATCGTCGCCGACAACCGCCAGACCGTCCACACCAACTTCGATTGGATCGAGCCCGCACGGCAGGTCCGCATCCAAATCGACCAGAACGAGGCACGCCTTCTGGGACTGAGCTCGCAGGCCCTGGCAAGCGTGCTGAATACGGTCATTTCCGGCCGTCCCGTCACCCAGGTGCGCGATGACATCTATCTCGTCGATGTCATTGCACGCGCAACGGATGAGCAGCGTGTCTCGCTGGCAACCCTCGGCACCCTGCAAGTGCCGCTGCCGAGCGGCCGCACCGTTCCCCTCAGCCAGTTTGCGACCTTCGGCTACGAGCAGGAGCATCCGCTGGTCTGGCGGCGCGACCGTGTCCCGACGCTGACGGTGCAGGCCGACATCGTCAAGGGAACGCTGCCGGAGACCGTGGTCGCAGCGCTGGCGCCCGCTGTCGAAGGTTTGGCCAAGAGTCTCCCGCGCGGCTACCGGATCGCCGTCGGCGGCACCGTGGAGGAGAGCCAGAAGTCGCAAGCCTCCGTGATCGCCGTCGTCCCGGCGATGCTGCTCATCATGCTGACGGTCCTGATCTTCCAGCTGCAGAGCTTCCAGCGCCTCTTCCTGGTCCTGAGCGTGGCGCCACTCGGGCTCATCGGCGTGGTCGGAGCTCTGCTGCTGTCCGGGCGGCCGCTGGGCTTCGTCGCCATTCTCGGAATCCTGGCCCTGATCGGCATCATCACCAAGAACGCGGTGATCCTGATCGGCCAGATCGAGTCCGAGAGGGCGCAGGGCAAGGATGTCCGGCAAGCCGTCGTCGATGCCAGCAGCGCGCGCTTCCGCCCGATCATGCTCACCGCCGTATCGACCGTGCTCGGCATGATCCCCATCGCGCCGACGGTGTTCTGGGGGCCGATGGCATTCGCCATCATGGGCGGCCTGTTGGTCGCCACCATTCTGACGCTCGTGTTCCTGCCGACGGCCTACGCAGCCTGGTTCGGCTGGAGAGAACCCCAGCCGGCCAAGCTCGCGGCAGCGTGCTCGGGACCCAAAGCATGAAGCCAGCCTCAGCGCTTTCGGGGCCGACGGTCCATGCTCGAGGGTTGGCCAGGTTCCGGTCCAGGGAAGTCACTCGATGAGACTTGAGCAACCGAAGATGAAGGCGATGCGGAAGGCTTTCGAGAATGGGACAAGCAGGGCGGTAGCATCGGTAAGCCTGGTGCTCGCGTCCTTCGTGCCGTTCCTCACGATGCCTGGTGCTCCGGCGCTCGCCGTCGAGGCGCGAACCAAGCGCATCCAGATCGAGTATGTCGCGCCCGGCAATCCGAAGCATCGGGAGCTCTATGAGCTCCTCAAACACCGCCGCGCCCTCGAAAAGCTGCAGGAAATCTTCAGCCCGTTCCGGCTGCCGGTGGACCTGACGTTGCGGACGGTCGGCTGCGATGGCGTGTCGAACGCATGGTACCACCGGCCGACGATCAGCGTCTGCTACGAGTACCTCGACGAGATCTACGACAACGTACCCAAGGAGACGACCGCCTCCGGGGTCACGCCCGCCGACTCGATCATGGGGCAGTTCTTCTACGTCTTCGCCCATGAGATGGGCCATGCGGTCTATGACCTGCTGAGGGTCCCTCTCCTAGGCCCGGAGGAGGACGCGGCCGACTATTTCGCGGCCTACTTCATGCTGCAGTTCGGCCAGGATCAGGCCCGCCGACTGATCATCGGCGCCGCTCACGCTTACGACCGACACCTGAGAACCTCGACCGTGATTATGCCGCTGGCTGCATTCTCCAACGTCCATAGCCCTCCGGCCCAACGCTTCTTCAATCTTGTCTGCCTGGCCCATGGCGCCGGTGCGCCGGCGGGCTTCGCCGACCTCGTCGAGCTCGGCTACCTTCCGCCCGGGCGCGCCCCTCACTGCAAGTTCGAGTTCCATCGGTTGTCGTATTCGGTGCGCCAGCTCATCCTGCCCCACGTCGACGCGGAGCTGGCACGGCAGGTTCTGGACGGGACATGGCTCGGCGAAGCCGAGATGCCGGCGCCGCGGAATTGACTGCCGGCGGATGCGCCGGGAACGGCTTTAGGTATTAGCATTCAACGACCGCGCGCCGCCGAGCCCGCTCGTCCAAGCCATGGCCCTGCAGTTTGCGGCACTTTCGGATATCGCAGCCGCGGCAACAACACCGTGCCGACACGGAGAGCGGCGGCAGCCTTCAGCGTCGGACGTCCTCACGCCAGTCGCTGGGCCGGCGTGCAGCCCGCCCGGTCCGTCAAAGTTCGGCCTGACTCGGCCAATTGCGGTGTGCAACCTTCATGGCCAGGAGCGTCATACCGGCCAGGACCAGCAGCAATCCGACCAGGATTTCCCACACAGGGCCGACCAAGGCGCCGTGCGCGACGAGCAAGCCGCCCAGCAGCACGAGTGCGAGGCCGCCCACCTTCTTGATCATCAGGATCATCGCGCCATCTCCGTTCTCGATCGCGCCTTGCCGGCGGCATTCTGCGGCCGCGGCCGGGCCCTGCAGCCCCTTGCGCCCGCAGCCCGCGGGGCGGGCACTCCCGGACCCGACACCGCGCCCGGGCCGGCGCCGGAGCATCGTCGCTGCCCCTGATCGCTCCAATCCGGGCTTGCACGGAGCCAACGTCGGACGAGTACCGACCCGGTCATCGAGGCGGGCCGGGCGGTGTCGCCCTTCGCGGTCTGGCCCGCAGCCGCCAAACGGCAACCCCACGGCCAAAGGCCCGTTCAGCCCTCGGCAGGGCGGCAACAGCGGTTTCGGCCCGCACGGCAGCCGATTGCCGGCACTATGACCATCGATCTGCATGCATTTTGTGCGCCGACGCACTTTTGCTGTCTTCCGCGGCATGCTTAGCTGTGCCGACGCGGTGGAACCCTGCTCGGACCCAAGACCTTCAAGCCGCGCCGGCTGCGAGCCGGGCCAACGCTTGGATCCGGCCGGCGCATTCGTCCATCTCGCCTGATCGACCCTCGGAGCCCGCAGAATGACCGATGGACGCGCGCTGATCGAACCGGCGGACCCGCCTCCGGGACCGCCGAGACGTCGTCACCGTGTTCGCGTCCGGCGCCTTGGCAGTCCGTGACGCGACGACGCGAACTGGAGCAAGTACGAGCTCAGACCGCCCGACATTTGTTGGGGTAAAAACAATGGATCGCAGAACCGTCATCAAGGGCATCGGAGCCGCAGGCGCGCTGGCAGCGACCGGCAGGCTCTCCGCACCCGCCATCGCGCAGGGCGCCAAGGTGCTCAAGTTCGTGCCGCAGGCCAACCTCGCCAACTTCGATCCTGTCTGGGGCACCCAGTATGTCGTCCGCAACGCCTCCCAGCTGGTGTGGGAGACGCTCTACGGGCTCAACAACAAGCTCGAGCCGCAGCGGCAGATGGCTGCCGGCGAGGAGGTCTCATCCGACGGCCTGACCTGGACATTCAAGCTGCGTGACGGCCTCAAGTTCCACGACGGCGAGCCCGTTCGCGCCAACGACGTCGTCGCCAGCATCGGGCGCTGGTCCAACCGCGACGCCATGGGCCTGATGCTCAAGGCCATCCAGAAGGAGCTGGTGGCGGTCGACGACAAGACCTTCAAGTGGGTGCTGGCCAAGCCCTACCCGAAAATGCTCTACGCCCTCGGCAAGGTGGGTACGCCCTGCTGCTTCATCATGCCGGAGCGGATCGCCAAGACCGACCCCTTCAAGCAGATCGAAGAATACATCGGTTCCGGGCCGATGAAGTTTGCCCGCGCCGACTGGAAGCCGGGCGCGCTCGCCGCGTTCGAGAAGAGCAACGACTACGTGCCGCGCAGCGAGCCGGCGAACTGGTGGTCCGGGGGCAGGGTCGTCAACTTCGATCGCATCGAATGGGTCATCATGCCCGACCCGGCGACGGCCTCCGCGGCTCTTCAGTCGGGCGAGATCGACTGGTGGGAGACACCGCTCACCGACCTCGTCCCCGTGCTCAAGCGCAACCGCAACATCAAGGTCGAAATCGCCGATCCGCTGGGCAATATCGGCTCCTTCCGGCTCAATCACCTGCATCCGCCCTTCAACAACGTAAAAGTGCGGCGCGCCGTGCAGATGGCATTGAGTCAGGAAGACTACATGCGCGCCGTGGTCGGCTCCGACACGGCATTGTGGAGCACGCTCGGCAGCGTCTTCACGCCCGGCACCGCCACCTTCAGCGACGCAGGCGGAGAGGTGCTTACGGGCCCGCGCAGTGTCGACGGCGCCAAGAAGCTTCTCGCCGAGGCGGGCTACAGCGGCCAGCCGGTTACGTGCCTTGTGGCCCAAGATCAAGCTCCGCTCAAGGCCATGGGAGAGGTAACGGCCGACCTGCTGAAGAAGATCGGCATGACGGTGGACTTCGTGGCCACCGATTGGGGCACGGTTGGCCAGCGCCGCGCGTCCAAGAACCCGCCGGGACAGGGCGGCTGGGGGATGTTCCATACCTGGCACGCAGGCGCCGATGCCGCCAATCCCGCGGGCCACATTGCCTGCCGTGCGGGCGGAGAGAAAGGCCCTGCCTGGTTCGGCTGGCCTGACGATCCGAACGTGGAGAAGGGCGTTGCCGAGTGGTTCGATGCAAAATCGCCCGAGGAGGAGAAGGCGGCCATGACCGCCGTCAACAAGGCATCCATGGAAAGCGTGACGTGGCTTCCGACGGGCTTCTACAAGAGCTTCCAGGCTTGGCGAAGCAACCTGCAGGGCATCAGCGACGGGCCGCTGCCGTGGTTCTGGGGACCGAAGAAGGTCTGAGAAGCCACGCGTCCTTCCCGGCGCTTGCGCCGGGAGGGACCTAGAGGACTTTCGATGCTGGGCTACATCGTCCGCCGTGTGCTGGCGACGATCCCTGTAATGGCGATCGTCGCGCTGTTCGTGTTCAGCCTGCTCTACATCGCACCCGGCGACCCTGCCGTGGTCATCGCCGGCGACCAGGCATCGCTGGAGGACATCGAGCGCATCCGTCAGGGCCTTGGCCTCGACCGGCCGTTCGTCGTCCGCTTTGCGGAATGGTCGCTGCAGGTGGCACGCGGCGACCTCGGCAAGTCCATGTTCACGGGCCTGCCGGTGACCGAGCTCATCGCTCAACGCCTCGAGCCGACGCTGTCGCTCATGGTCGTGACGCTGCTGCTCGCCATCGTCGTGGCCGTGCCGATCGGCGTCGTGGCGGCCTGGCGTGCCGGCGGCTGGCTCGACCGGGGCTTCATGGCCTTCGCCGTCGCCGGCTTCTCCGTGCCGGTCTTCGTCGTCGGCTACCTGCTCGCCTACGTGTTCGCGCTCGAACTCGACTGGCTGCCCGTGCAGGGCTACACGCCCATCTCCAGGGGGCTGTGGCCCTGGCTCGAGAACCTGATCCTACCGGCGATCGCGCTGGGCTTCGTCTACATCGCCCTCATCGCCCGCATCACGCGCGCGACCATGCTCGAGGTGCTGTCGCAGGACTACATCCGCACCGCGCGCGCCAAGGGCCTCGGCGAGAACGCCATCCTGTTCCTGCACGCGCTCAAGAACGCGGCCGTGCCGATCGTCACCGTCATCGGCATCGGCGTCGCCCTGCTGATCGGCGGCGCCGTCGTCACCGAGAGCGTGTTCGCCATTCCGGGCCTCGGGCGGCTCACCATCGACGCCATCGTGCGGCGCGACTATCCCGTCATCCAGGGCATCGTGCTCATGTTCTCCTTCATCTATGTGCTGGTGAACCTGGTCGTGGATCTGATCTACACCGTGCTCGATCCGAGGATCCGCTATTGAACGACCAGACGCCACATGCGCTGCAGGCGGGCTTTGCCATCGCGCCGGAGCTGCCCGACATCCTGCCGCCGGTACGCGAGCGCCGCGGCATTCGCGGCTTCATGTGGCGCCATCCCACGCTGTCGATCGGCCTCGTCCTACTCGGGCTTATGCTGATTGCCGCGATTTTCGCGCCTTGGCTCGGCACGGTCGATCCGACCGCCCTGGCGCCCGTCAAGCGCACGCGTGAGCCCAGCGCCGAGTTCTGGTTCGGGTCGGACGCCTATGGCCGCGACATCTACTCCCGGGTGCTCTATGGCGCCCGCGTCTCGCTGCTGGTGGGCTTCTCCGTGGCCATCCTCGCATCCCTGTCAGGCCTCGCGATCGGCCTCGTGTCGGGCTACGTGCGCCGTCTCGACGGCATCGTCATGCGGGCCATGGACGGCGTCATGTCGATCCCGCCGATCCTGCTCGCCATCGCGCTCATGGCGCTGACGCGGGCGAGCGTCGAGAACGTCATCATGGCCATCACCATCGCCGAGTTCCCCAGGGTCGCGCGCCTCGTGCGCGGCGTGGTGCTGTCGCTGCGCGAGCAGCCCTTCGTCGAAGCCGCGATCGCGTCGGGGACATCCACGCCGCGCATCATTCTGGCCCACATCCTGCCGAACACGGTGGCGCCCCTGTCCGTGCAGGCCACCTACATCTGCGGCAGCGCCATGATCATCGAGTCGATTCTCTCCTTCATCGGCGCCGGCACGCCACCCATCATCCCCTCCTGGGGGAACATCATGGCCGACGGCCGCACGCTCTGGCAGGTGAAGCCCTATATCATCTTCTTTCCCGCCGTGTTCCTCTCGCTCACGGTCCTGGCGGTGAACCTGCTGGGCGACGGGCTGCGCGACGCGCTCGACCCGCGCATGGTCAAGCGGCAGTAGGGCTCGGAACGCAACCCATGGCCCTGCTCGAGATCGAGAACCTGCAGACGCACTTCCGCACGCCGGACGGCGTCAACCGCGCCGTCGACGGCCTCTCGCTCGCGATCGAGGCCGGACAGACGCTGGCGATCGTCGGCGAGTCGGGCTGCGGCAAGTCCGTCACGGCCATGTCGGTGCTGCGCCTCATCCCCGAGCCGCCCGGCAGAATCGCCGGGCGCATAACCTTCGACGGCCGCGATCTGCTGCGCCTATCGGATGCGGAAATGCGCGACATCCGCGGCAACGACATTTCCATGATCTTCCAGGAGCCCATGACGTCGCTCAATCCCGTGCTCACGGTGGGGCGGCAGATCCGCGAGCCGCTGCGGCTGCACCAGAGGCTCGACCGGGCGGGCGCGGAGAAGCGCGCCGTGGAGATGCTGGCGCTCGTCGGCATCCCCGAGCCGCAACGGCGCGTCGACGAATATCCCCACCAGTTGTCGGGGGGCATGCGCCAACGAGTGATGATCGCCATGGCGCTTGCCTGCAACCCCAAGCTCCTGATCGCCGACGAGCCGACGACAGCGCTCGACGTCACCGTGCAGGCGCAGATCCTCGACCTGATGCGCGATCTCAAGCGCCGCGTCGGCGCCGCCATCATGCTGATTACGCACGACCTGGGCGTCGTCGCCGAGGTAGCGGAGCACGTCGTCGTCATGTACGCGGGCCGCAAGGTGGAGGAAGCGCCTGCGCGGCAGCTGTTCGCCCACCCGCGGCACCCCTACACGCAGGGCCTGCTGGGCGCCGTGCCGAAGCTCGGCTCATCGCTGGCGGGAGACGCCGGCCGCCTCTCGGAGATTCCCGGCCTCGTGCCGAGCCTCAAGAGCCGCATCCAGGGATGCGTGTTCGCGAGCCGCTGCCCGCAGGCGACGGAAATCTGCGGCCAGGCCGCGCCCGCGCTCGAGGAGAAGGCGGCAGGACACCGCGTCGCCTGTCACCATGCCGTCAGGGAGGCGGTATCGGCATGAGCACGCCCCTCCTCCAGGTCCGCAATCTCAAGAAGCACTTTCCCATCCCCGGCGGCTTCCTCGGCACGGTGCGCGGGCACGTGCACGCCGTCGACGGCGTCTCATTCGCGATCCGCAAGGGCGAGACGTTGGCGCTCGTGGGCGAGTCCGGCTGCGGCAAGTCGACCGTCGGCAAGGC
>Ga0111539_10008456_pt1 | contig 13092 bp, 7 predicted proteins | sample RhiMethybrSRZTD1_FD_79667 | JGI IMG/M metagenome (GOLD analysis project Ga0111539, IMG submission 79667) | Populus rhizosphere microbial communities from Tennessee, USA - Rhizosphere MetaG P. TD hybrid SRZTD1 (version 2) (version 2) | ecosystem: Host-associated > Plants > Roots > Rhizosphere >...
CGAGTCGCTCACTCCCGCGGAAGGACTGCCGAACGAGACCGTGCTGGCGCTGTTCCCGGATCGCGACGGACGCCTCTGGCTCGGCACGGCCGGCGGCGGACTCACCCGCCTCAAGGACGGCGCCGGCGCCGCGTTCGGACCGCCGGAGGGGCTGTCGTACGACATCGCCTCGGCGATCTTCGAGGACCGCGTGGGCACGCTGTGGGTCGGCACCTACGGCGGCGGGCTGAACCGCCTGCGCGACGGGCGCTGGACGACGTTCACGACGCGCGACGGTCTCCCCGACGACGCGATCACGTCGCTCTTCGAGGACCGGCGCGGCACGCTGTGGGTGGGAACGCGCCGGGGGCTCAGCCGGCTCGAGGGGGCGCGGTTCCGCGCCGTCGGGGGCGGCGACGCGGCGTCGCGCACCGCCGTCCGGGCGATCGCGGAAGGACGGGACGGCAGCCTCTGGATCGGCACCTACGGGGCCGGTGTCCTGCGCCGGCAGGGGGATCGCCTGACGCGCTACGGCCGCGACCAGGGCCTCTCGCACGAGCACGTGCAGTCGATCCACGAGGATGCGGGCGGAGTGCTGTGGGTCGGCACCGACGGCGGCGGGCTGAACCGCTTCGACGGCGAGAAGTTCGTGCCGGTGACCGAGGTCGCGAGCGAACTGATCGAAGGGTTCTACGAAGATCCCGCCGGCGTCCTGTGGATCGGGACGGGCTCAGGGCCGTGCCGCCACGACCGCGGGCGGTTCGCCTGCTTTGGTCTCAAGGAGGGGTTCTTCGACGACATCGTCTACCAGATCCTCGACGATGGGATCGGCAGCTTCTGGTTGTCGTGCAACAAGGGGGTCTATCGGGTCGCCAAGCAGGAGCTGGACGAGCTCGCCGCGGGCCGCCGCACCTCGGTCCATCCCGTCGTCTACGGGCGGGCGGACGGCATGCGCGGCGTCGAGTGCAACGGCGGCGTACAGCCGGCCGGGTGGCGGGCGCGCGACGGCGGCCTCTGGTTCCCCACCATCAAGGGGGCGGTCCGCTTCGACCCGCGCCGCGCCGCCGCGGGGCTGGAAGGGCCGCCGCTGGTCATCGAGCGGGCGCTGGTCGATCACCGGGACGTCGATCCCGCGGGCGCGCTCACGCTACCGCCGGGACGGGGCGACCTCGAGATCCACTATGCCGCGCTCGATCTCGGCGACGCGCACCGCGTCGCCTATCGCTACCGCCTCGAGGGATTCGACGACGACTGGATCGAGGCGGGGACGCGGCGCGTGGCCTACTACACCAACGTCCCGCCGGGGCATTACCGCTTCCGGGTGGCCGCGGCGCGGGCCGACGGGACCTGGGCCGGAGCGCAGAGCTCCCTGGGCTTCACCCTGCGGCCGCGCTTCACGCAGACCGGAGGCTTCTATGCCCTCTGCGCGACGGCGCTCCTGCTCGCGGTGTGGGGCGGCGATCGCCTGCGCCTGCGCCGGCTGAAGAGCCGGCAGGACGAGCTGGAGGCGCTGGTCCAGGAGCGCACCCGAAGCCTGGTCGAGGCGACGCGGCGGCTGGAGGAAGCCCAGACGCGCCAGGCCGACTTCGTCAGCGGCGTGTCGCACGCGCTCAAGACGCCGCTGACGCTCATCCGCCTCTACGGCGAGACGCTGCACCAGGGCGACGGGTTCTCGGACGACGATCGTCAGTCGTATGCGGAGATCATCACGCGCGAGAGCGAGCGCCTGACGCGGCTCATCGAGCGCGTCCTCGACTTCTCGCGCGTGGACCGCGGCGACAAGCGCTACCAGATCGAGCCGGGGGACCTCGCCGCGGTCGTCCGTCAGGCGCTCGGCATCGCGGTGCGTCACCTGAAGCAGCAAGGGTTCGTTGTCGAGCTGGACATCACCCCGCTGGCGCCGGCCCGCTTCGACCCGGACGCCGTGGTGGACGCGGTGCTGAACCTGGTGGACAACGCGGCCAAGTACTCGGGGGAGGAGAAGTACGTCGGGATCCGCCTGCGGCCGGAGGACGACCGGATCGTCTGCGAAGTCGAGGACCACGGCGCCGGCATCTCCGCGGCGGAGCGCGAGCACCTGTTCCGGAAGTTCCACCGGGGACGTGACGCGGCCGGCAAGGGGGGGTACGGCCTCGGTCTGTTCCTCGTCAAGCACATCATGGACGCGCACGGCGGCGCCATCGAGGTCGACAGCGATGTCGGCCGCGGCAGCCGCTTCCGGCTGATCTTTCCCGCCGGCGACGCGCCCCCCTCCGCGCAAGCGGGCTGAGCCGAGACCATGGAGAAGATCCTCCTCGTCGACGATCAGCAGGAGCTGCTCCACGGGCTCGCCGTGAACTTCCGGCGCGAGGGGTACGAGGTGCTGACCGCCACGAGCGGCGAGGCGGCGCTCGCGCTCGTGCCCCGCCAGACGCCGGACCTCATCGTCCTGGACGTGATGATGCCGGGGATGAGCGGCTACGACGTCTGCCGCGAGCTCCGCCGCCGCGGCGTCGAGACGGCGATCATCATGCTCACCGCGCGCGGCGAGGAGATCGACAAGGTCGTGGGGCTGGAGGTCGGCGCCGACGACTATCTCACCAAGCCGTTCAGCCTCCGCGAGCTGATGGCCCGGGTGCGTGCGCGCCTGCGGCGGCGTCCCCCGGCGCCCGCGGCGCCCCTCGGGCGCTACCGGTTCGGAGAGGTCGAGGTCGATTTCGAGCGGCTGCGGGCGACACGGCGGGGCGAGCCGCTCGAGCTGAGCGCCAGGGAGTTCGACCTCCTCGGTCTTTTCGTGCGGCGGCGCGGCGAGGTGCTGACCCGCGACGAGCTCCTGCGACAGGTGTGGGGCTACGACGAGCCGCCCGCGACCCGGACGGTGGACACGCACATCATGAAGCTGCGGCAGAAAGTCGAAGACGACCCGGGGAATCCCGCCCACATCCTCACCGTCTATGGCGAGGGGTACCGGTTCATCGATTAGTGACTTTGCTCACCGAACGGGCGGTTTCCCATGCCTCCGGCGCCCGCGTTGACAATGTTTCACAATCCTTCACTCCCGTTTGACGATCCCGCGAGGCCGTCGGCGTAGTGTTGCCCCGTCGACCGAACGCGCGGCCCGCCGTCGACGATTGAGGCGCGTCGCCATCACCATGGGAGGGATTGCAGTCATGAACGGACGACTCACGCCGCGCTTCCCGGCTCACGCGCTCACGCTCGCCGCCGCGCTCGTGCTGGCATTTTCACCGGCGCTCGCCGCTCCGCCGAAGGACAGGACGGCGCCGACCACGCCGACCAGCCTGACCGTCACCGGCACGACCGCCTACAGCGTGTCGTTCGCCTGGGGCGCCTCCACCGACAATTCCGGCAGCTTCAGCTACCGGATCGTCAACAGGACCTGGGGCACCGACGCCGTCATCCCCCGGACGCAGACGACCTTCACCTGGGTGGCCTCGAACCTCCACCCGCAACAGGCCTACTCGTTCCAGATCTATGCGGTGGATGCTGCGAACAACTGGTCGAAGCCGAGCAACACGGTCTCGGCGACGCTGCCGCCCGACTCGACGACGCCGCAGGCGCCGCAGCTCTCGCTCACCGACAGCGGTCCGACCCATCTGTCCCTGGCCTGGACGACGCAGGATGACGACCCGACGCCGACGTATCTGGTGTTCCTGAACGGCACCGTCCTCCGATCCGGAAGCTCGGTGGCGTCGATCATCGTCCCCCTGCTCGCGCCGGAAACGACCTACACCTTCACGGTGCAGGCCCGCGACGACGGCGGCCACTGGTCGCCGGTGAGCGCGCCGCTGACCGCGACCACCGATGCGAGCGACCCGAACGACCGCACGCCGCCGACGACTCCGGCCGCATTGTGGGGCGGCGTCGTCGAGAACTGCGAAGTGATCTTCTACTGGAGCGCGTCGTCCGACGACGTCACTCCCGCCCAGTTCATCCGCTACGACGTGTTCGTGAACGGCCAGTACATCGACAGCACGACGCTCGGGTACAACCAGGTGGACGAATACGGCATCGTCGACGGATCGAACCGCTTCGAGATCGTCGCTGTCGACGAGGCGGGCAATGCGGCTGCGCCGGTGGCGGCCACTGTCGATCTGATCGGCTGCGTCACGCCCTGAGGAACTCCCTTCTTCGGGCGGCTGGCGACAGTCGATTTCCGCCGGTCGGAGCTTCGGCGAGCGGCTCCGACCGGCGGATCCAGCCTGGGGCGCGAAGGCCTCACGGCTTGTCGGACTGGTCCGGCGCCCGGCCGACCGTCGGGTCGTCCTCCCAGTAGTCCTCGCGGCGGTCGGCGACGCGATAGATCTCGCCCCGCTCGCTCACCATGATCTTGTTCGTGTCGGGGTAGAAGGCGAGGCTCTGCGCCCGGTCCACCCCGAGGCAGAAGATCTCGCACGGCTCGGTCCCGTCGTTGACGAACTGGTGCGCGTGCGCCGGACCTGTCGGCATGGCGACCAGCTCCCCGGGCCCCACGGGGAAGAGCCCCTGGGGGGTGCGGACCTTCATCGTTCCCTTCCAGACCAGGAACAGCTCCTCTTCGCCGGTCTCGTAGTGGAAGGCCGGCCAGACGTTGCCGGGCAGGAGACGCCGCATGTGGTAGCCGAGCTGGCGGCAGGTCATGTGGCGCGAGATCTGCGCCTTCTCGGTCTCCGCACCGGTCTGGGGCCGGGGGCCGGGCGCGAACTCCAGAGAATTCAGGTTGACCTTGTTGAACAGCACGCCCGGCACGTTGTCGAGCATCCGGAAGAACGTCTCGCGCGCATCGTGGTAGATGCAGTCGCCGTCACCGACGAGGATGGCCTCGAAAGGCAGCGGGATGACGCGCCGCAGCGAATCGAGGACGGAGGCCTTGTCGGACAGCTTGTCGTCGGGCAGGAGCGTGAGCCGCCCGGCGATCTGCGAGCGCACGATGTCGCCGAAGACGATGGCGCGCAGCGGCTTCAGATAGAACGCCATCTCGCCGGGGGTCTTGCCGCCGCGGATGGGGAACACCTGCATGTCCTCCCGCAGCACGGCGGGGAGGCCGCCCCCCGCGTGGTACCACTGGTCGGGCCGGCGCTGGTCGCGTTCCAGCCGCTCCCGATCCGGCGCGGGCGCGTACACCTCGGCGCGGAACGTGTCGCGCAGCGCGGCGGCCGCGCGCCAGTGATCGGAGTTCGTGAGCAGGATCCAGCGCACCCCGCCTTTCCCACGGATGAAGGCGACGTCCGTCGCGTCGAGCGGGAGCGGATCGATCAGGACGTTGCCGCCGTCCGGGCGGACCCAGAAGAAGGCGTTGAAGTCGATGCCGCGCTCGGCCTGGAAGACGCTCCAGAGGTGGAGACGTCCCCAGATCGTCTGCTTCATGATCGCTCCGGAGATGGTTGTCTCCGGGGAGTTTAGGCTGCCTTGGCGGATCCGGGGAAGGGCTCATGGGACGAAGAGAAACGGGCCGGCGGCGTGGGACGGCCGCCGGCCCGTGCCGGTCCGCTAGGCGGCGACGGAAGCCTCCTGCGCGGCGACGATCGGAGCGAGCGCCCGGCTCACCTTGTCCCGCTGGGCCGGGGTGGTGACGGCGAGGAACAGCTCCTGGAAGCGCGGGTGGGTCACGCCGCTCAGGATGAAGGTCCAGCGCTTGGCGCGCAGGATCTCCCGGCCCACCTCCTCGCGGGTGGCGGCGTCGAGGGCGCTGCCGCGCAGACGCTCGAAGTTCTCCACGTCGAGGCTGGACTGCTGCTGCAGCAGCCCGTCCACTCCGCCGACCAGCTCGATGAGGTGGTCGATGGCCGTCTCTTTCTCCGCCTCGGTCATGCCGCCGAAGGCGCGCAGCGTCTCCAGGTGGTCCATCTTGGCGTGCTGCGCCTCCTCCTGCCAGTGGGCGCGGAAGACGCGCCTGGTCAGGGCATCCAGCCCCTCGTCATCGCGCATGGCGTCCTTGAAGTGGAGCTGGGTGAACCACTCGATGGCGGCGGTGAGCAGGAGCATCGCCCCGGTGCTCTTCGACAGGACGAAGCGGGCGGTCTCGGTCTGACCGCCGACGAGGGCGGTCTCGAATCCGAGGGCCTCGTCGACCATGCGGCGCACCTCGCGGAAGAGGTTCATGTGCTTGACCTCCTCGGCGGCGAAGTTCGTGAGCGCGTCGAAGGCGTCCCGCTCGACCAGCTGATGGTCCTTCGCCAGGGTCAGCATCTTCGGCGCGATGAACTCCTCCACGTAGGCGAAGAGGTGGGAGTAGGCCGCCATCTCCACCTGGGTGAGGCGCCGGCGATCGTTCTCGTCCAGCCGTGCGAGCCGGGCGGTGGCGGAGAGGGCGGGCGGCAGCCAGCGTCGCGAGGTGTCGAAGGCGCGACCCCCGACGATGTCCTCGATCCTCCAGTTCACGGCGTAGGCGTTCTTGAGGCAGTCGGCATACGAGTAAGCGCTCATGGTTTCCTCCCCTTCCTCCCCCGGGTGGCCCCCGGGATTAGTTTCAGAACGATACGTGACAAACCGGACAATACGACGGCGGGCAGGCCAAGTCAAGAACTTTCTAGAACGATATGTGATAAATGTGCTATATTCCCTACGCCGTTGGAAACAAGAGCCTTGGGGTGAACCGACGTGGGCCGTCCGAAAACCTGGGAACGCTCAGACGTCTTGAGGAGGGCCGCCCGGCTCTTCTGGGAGAAGGGGTTCGAGGGGGCCCATCTCCAGGAACTGGTCGAGGCGACCGGTCTGAACCGCTTCGCCCTCTACAAGGAGTTCGGCGGGAAGGAGGGGCTGTTCCATGAGGCCCTGCGGTCCTACATCACCGACCTGGGCGAGCTCACGAGCATCCTCGGCCGCGAGCCGCTGGGCCTCGAGAATGTGCGGGAGTTCTTCCGGGCCGCCGACGCGTACAACTTCCACCACGGCTGCTTCGTTCTGAATACGGTCCGGGAGAAGAGTCTCCTCGGCCACGACACCTGGGCCACCACGCGCGACTTCGTCCTGGGGGGTGAGAACGTGCTTCGTGCCAACCTCGACGCGGCGAAGGAGCGCGGGCAAATCCCGCCGGAGACCGACACCACAGGGCTCGCCCGCTTCCTCATCGCCCTGAATATCGGCTTCATCACCTACGGCGTCGTCGCCCCCGACGGGACGGACCGCAGCCCGGCCCTGGCCTACCTCGACGCCGTTTTCCGCTGAGGATCGAGCCCGCCGGCGTCGTAGACGACCTTGCCGCCGAGCATCGTGATCAGCACGCGCGTCTCGGAGATCCGCGTCACCGGGATCTTGAAGAGGTTCTGATCGATCACGATGAGGTCGGCGTCCCTGCCGACTTCGAGGGATCCGCGCGCCTGCTCGCGGTGCATCTCGTAGGCGGCGTTGATGGTGTGCATCCGGATCACCGCGAGCAGGTCCGGGATCGCCTCGGCCGGCGCCAGCGGGCCGGGATAGACGCCGGGCCCTTCCTCCCCCGTGTGGGTGATGGCGGTCTCGATCTGCACGAACGGGCGGAGCGGATCGACCGGGTAGTCGCTGCCGCCGGCGACCACGGCCCCCGTGCGCCAGAGATCGAAGGCCGGGTAAAAGTGATCGTAGAGGTCGTCGGAGACGTATCCGCGCGTGAAGTTCTCGGAGTAGCCGTCGCGCCGCGCCCAGTGCAGCGACATGCTGGCGACGACCCCGAGCCGGCCGAAGCGCGGGATGTCGGCGGGATCGATCGCCTGGAGGTGCGTGATGGTGTGACGCCGATCGTGCGCCCCGTTGGCCTTCAGGGCCGCGTCGAAGTTGTCGAGCGCGTCACGGGTCGCCCGGTCGCCGATGGCGTGCACGTGGATCTGCCAGCCGGCGCGGTCGAGGGCCACGAACCCCGGGCGCGCGTCGGAGCAGGACGGATCGGGGCCCCGTGACGGACCGGGACGCCACTCGGGGGCCGCGGCCGTGCCGGCGTTGACCCGGTAGGGCGCGAGCATCGCCGCGGTCTGCGCCGGATACTCCATCACGCCATCGCAGTAGACCTTCACCGCGTTCACGGCGATGAGCCCCTGCGCCTGCTTCCTGAACGCGTCGAGCTCCGCGATCTGGCGATCGAGGTCGGCGGCGTCGCGGTTGCCGCGCACGAAGGAGGCCGACAGCCCCAGGTCGGCGCGCACCGTCATGCGTCCCTGCTTCTGAAGCTCCGACCACGAGGCGATCTGGCTCTCACCGCCGCCGGGCACGAAGATCGAGGTGATCCCCTCGCGGTTGGCGTCGGCCTGCGTGCGGGCGACCCGCTCCAGCCGCATCGCGTCGGTCACCGGTCGCTCGTCGCCCCACTCGGGGAGATCGAAATCGGCGAAGAACCCGTTCGGCTCGCCGGAGGCGTCGCGGCCGATCGCCCCGTCCACCGGGTCGGGGGTGTCCTTGCCGAGGCCCGCGTTGATGATCGCCCGGCTGTTCAGCCAGTACTTGTGCCCGTCGGCGTTGCGGACCAGGACCGGACGCGTGGTCACCAGGCGGTCCAGGTCCTGGCGCGTCAGGGGTGTCCCGGGAGGCTCGATCGCCTCGGCGAAGAAGCTGCGCGCCTCGAAGCGGGTGTTGCCGTTCTTCAGCGGCGCCTGGTCGGGTGCGTCGAGGCAGGCCTGCAGGCGCGCCAGGATCTGCGCGATCGTCCCGCCCTGATAGCCCATGCTGCAGTCGGTCGGCCGGGTGCCGTGGAAATGCCCGTCGATGATCCCCGGCATCACCATGCGACCGCCCAGATCGAGGACCTTCGTGTCCGGGCCGATGTACGCGCGCGCCTTCTTTGTGGACCCGACGAAGACGATGCGCCCGGAGGCAATCGCCACGGCTTCCTTGAACTCCGGCACGCCCGCGGCTGGGGGTGAATCGACCGGGCGCGACCCGGATGCCTGGAGCTTCTCGATGCCGTGGAAGACCAGGACCGCGCCGTTCAGGAGCACGCTGTCCGCGGGGCGCGGCCGCGCCGCCGCCGGTTGGGACATCATCAGGGCGGCCAGGGTCGCGAGCGCCGCCCACTTCGTTCCAGGGCGCCGCCCGTCGTTCGAAACCGTCGCATGCCGGTTCATCGAGCGGCCATCATACGCATTCGCGGGCGGCCCGCGCCCCGGACACTCGAACGAGGGTGCGGTCGCCTTGCGTTAGGATGCGCGCAGCCCCGGTCCCTCGCCGGCCGGAAGGCGACGACGATGAACCTGTCCGCTGGCTTCCGCCTCGGCCCCTACGAGATCCTCGCCCCGATCGGCGCGGGCGGCATGGGGGAGGTGTACCGCGCGCGCGACACCCGGCTCGATCGCACCGTCGCGATCAAGATCCTGCCGCCGGATCGCCACCCCTCCCCCGAGGCGCGGCAGCGCTTCGAACGCGAGGCCCGCACCGCCTCGCAGCTGACGCATCCGCACATCTGCGCGCTGTACGACGTCGGTCGCCAGGAGACCGACACGGGGGGTGTGGACTACCTCGTCATGGAATACCTCGAGGGGGAGACGCTCGCGGAACGGCTGGCGCGCGGGCCGCTGCCGCTCGCGGAGACGCTGCGCCACGCGGCGGAGATGACCGACGCGCTGGACCGGGCGCACCGCCAGGGGATCGTGCACCGCGATCTCAAGCCGGCGAATATCATGCTGACCCGCGCGGGCGTGAAGCTCCTCGACTTCGGCCTGGCGAAGGTTGCTGCCAACGCCCCGGCCCCTGCCGCGCTCACGGCGGAGCCGACGCGGACCCAGATCACGCAGGAAGAGACCATCCTCGGGACACTGCAGTACATGGCCCCCGAGCAGCTCGAAGGGAGGGAGGCGGACGCGCGCTCGGACCTGTTCGCCTGCGGGGCGGTGCTGTACGAGATGGCGACCGGCCGCAAGGCGTTCAGCGGCGGCAGCAAGGCCTCCCTCATCTCCGCGATCCTGACCGTGGAGCCGCCGCCGCTCTCGACCCTGCAGCCGGCGTCGCCGCCGGCGCTCGACCGGGTGATCGCCGTCTGTCTCGCCAAGGATCCCGAGAACCGCTGGCAGAACGCCCGCGACCTCGGCCGCGAGCTGCGCTTCGTGGCGGAAGCGGGCGCGCACGGAGCCGCGACGCCGGCCGCCGGGGCGGGGGCACCGCGGGCGAAAACCCTCGCTGTCGCGGCGGGGACGGCGCTCTTGGCCGGCGCCGTCGGCGGCGCGGCCCTGCGGGGGTGGTGGACGCCGCCCGCCGCCCGGCCGGCGGTGATGCGCCTGGCGCTGCCCCGGCCGGAGGGGACGACTCTGGTCAGCACGCTGGCGATCTCACCCGACGGGCAGCGGGTGGCGCTGGCGGTCGTCGGCGCGTCCGGCGTCTCACAGATCTGGATCCGGCCGATCGGCGCGCCGGTGGCCACGCCCCTCGCGGGCACGGACGGAGCCCAGTTCCCCTTCTGGTCCCCCGATGCGCGCTCCGTCGCCTTCTACAGCGACGGCAAGCTGCGACGCGTCGGCATCGCCGGTGGGGACGTGCAGCCGCTCGCCGACATCACCGACTTCCGCGGCGGCGCGTGGGGCTCGCGGGGGGACATCCTCTTCACGACCAGCGCCGGCGAGGGACTCTTCCGTGTGGCCGAGAGCGGCGGCGCCGTCACCCGCGTGACCACGCTCGACGCCGGGCGCCAGGAGGAGACGCACCGCTGGCCGTGCTTCCTGCCCGACGGGCGGCGCTTCCTCTTCCTGGTCGTGGGACGGGAGCCCGGCATCTATCTCGCGTCGCTCGACGGGAAGGAGCGCCGCCGCATCCTTCCGGACGTCCTGAGCGCCGCGCTCTACGCGCCCCCCGGTTTTCTTCTCTATACGACCGGGCAGAGCCTCCTGGCGCGCGGCTTCGACCCGGTGACGGGGGCGCTGCGCGACGATCCGCTGCCGATCGCCGAGGGGGTCTGGCGCGATCCGATCATCTGGGGGGAAACAGCCTTCTCGGCCTCGGCCAACGGGGTCGTCGTCTATCGAGCGGGCATCGGCGGCGAGATGCAATTGACCTGGTTCGATCGCGCCGGCGGGAATCTCGGCAAGGCCGGGCTGCCCGGTAGCCTGTCCGAACCATGGTTCGATCCGCGCATGACGAAGGTGGTGGTGACGCACATCGATCGCGACACCGGCCGGCAGGACCTGTGGATCCACGACCTCGTCCGCGGCGGCATGGCCCGCTTCGCCGGCGGGTCGGGGGTCAGCGGCGCGCAGACGCCCGTCTGGTCGTCGGATGGCAAGAGCGTCGTCTACTCGGGGACCCGCGGGGACGGCTGGGCGCTCCTGCGGCGCACGGTCGCCGACGCCGGCGGAGCCGAAGAGACGCTGATGCAGGACAGGTCCGGCATCTATGCCGATGACTGGTCGAGCGACGGCCGGTACGTCCTGTACGAGAAGGTGGCGGACGGGTCCAAGTACGATCTCTGGACCCGCGACCTCCTGACGCAGCAGTCGCGGCCTCTCCTGGCGACCGAGTTCAACGAGTACCACGCGACCCTCTCCCCCGACGGCCATCTCGTCGCCTACGTCTCCGACGAAACGGGGCGCGGCGAGGTGTACGTGCAGGGATTCCCGGTGGCCGGCACGAAATGGCCCATCTCGTCCGGCGGGGGCGATCAGCCGCGCTGGCGCCAGGACGGGAAGGAGCTGTTCTTCCTCGCGCCGAACAGCACCCTCATGTCGGTCGAGGTCGCCACGGACCCGTCGGGATTCGAAGTCTCGGCGCCGAAGAAGCTGTTCTCGACCAACCTCCCGCAGCTGACCGTGATCGGCATGCGCAACTCCTACCTCGTGGCCGACAACGGCCGGCGCTTCCTCGTGATGGTGATCCCCGAAGCGGAGTCCGAGGTCCAGGTCGTCCTCAACTGGCCCGAAGCGCTGCGGCGCGACTGATGTTCTGACCCGCCGGGCGCGACTTCCCCGCGCCCGGCGGGTCCGTGGACCCGGACCTCGAGTTACTGCGGGCAGCCCTGCGGTCCGCCCGGCGGCTGATCGTTGTCCGGAGCCGCCGCCTGCGACCCGCCTTGACTGGTGATCACGCCGGTCACGCTGATGTTGTCGAGCCACCAGCCATCGTCCTGCTGGGTCGAGCTCCAGGAGGTGCCGATCTCGTAGTAGGAGCTGCTGAACGCGTCGAACTCCCAGGTGCTGCCGATCCAGCGCAGGCGCACGCGCTGTCCGAGGAAGTCCGCCAGGTCGAAGCGCGTCTCGACCCAGACGCCGACCCCCGAGGGATCGACCACTCCGGGGCCGGCACACTGGTTGACGGAGCCACTGGTCGTGCCCCTCACGCTGCCACAGTGCGACCAGGCGCCGAGCGGGTAGCACGTCGTCTCGTGCACGCCACGCGGCGCCGGCGGGGCCGTCCCCGTGTCGGTCGGGGTGAAGATGCAGTAGTAACTCGCGTAGCCGCCGAAGGCCGAGAGGGCGTTGGGCTTGTGATCGTAGACATTCTGAAACGGCACCAGCTTGTCCCAGAAGCCCCAGCTGTCGACGGCCGGATTCGGATCCTGATCGACCTGGATCTGCACGTCGCCGCAGTCGCTGCACATGCCGGTATTGTCGGGCCCCACGCCGTTGTTATCCATGAGATCGGCGATGTGGTACATCGACAGCTGCAGATCCCCCGGGCGCGGGGTGACGGCGAGGTTGAGCGGACTGGACTCGAACCCCTGCATCGTTCGGAAATGGGTGGTGTCGCCGTCCGCCGAAATGGAGGGATCGAAGTGAGCCCCCATGTGCAGGGAGTTCGGCGGGCTGAGCGCCTTGACGCCGTCCGTGGGCGTGTCGAACGAGCAGCCTCCCACGCAGGCCCCGCTCTCGACGTTCGGGCAGTTGGCCGAGCCGGGCGGGCAGTGGATGTGCCAGTCCATCGGGAAATCGGGATCGAGCTGGCAGCCGGGGTTCCCTTCCTCGAACGACTGGTACCCTCCGCATGCGACCGCGCCCACCGTCGTGGCGCCCGAGGCGGCCGCACCGCGCAGATACGATCCATGCCCGATCGCACCGGTGCCGGCGTCCGCCAGGCGGAACGTGTCGTTCACGGTGAAGACCCCGTCGCCATCCCGATCGACCTCGAAGTTCTCCAACACCGTCCCGTCATCGAGCGTGCCGGGGAGACCGTCGGGACCGTTCACGAAGGTCTGCGACCCGCCCGCGGACACATCGAGATCGGCGATCAGGGAGAAGCAGACGGGACCGA
>Ga0111539_10008457_pt1 | contig 13091 bp, 10 predicted proteins | sample RhiMethybrSRZTD1_FD_79667 | JGI IMG/M metagenome (GOLD analysis project Ga0111539, IMG submission 79667) | Populus rhizosphere microbial communities from Tennessee, USA - Rhizosphere MetaG P. TD hybrid SRZTD1 (version 2) (version 2) | ecosystem: Host-associated > Plants > Roots > Rhizosphere >...
CCGGCGGGCCGCGGTCCGGGGCGCGTCTCACGTCCAGATCCAAATCAGGTCACAGGTCACAGGTCAAAGGTGCGGAACCTGTTTTGCACCATTTGATCTATTGATCTCCGTACCTCCGCCATTTCGCCCGGCGCCCTCGCGTCCCGCCGAGTCGGACCGGTCCGAGACTCGCCGCGCGGGTCAGGTGCCGACCGCGCCCTTCTACGTGTCTTCGTGACCCCTACGTGTGCTTATGCTCTACCCGCGAAGTCCCGCGTCTCCGTGTGGACCTTGACCTTCTCGCCTTCCTTGATGAACAGCGGCACGCGGATCTCGAGGCCGGTTTCGAGCGTCGCGGCTTTCGTCACGCCGCCGCTGGCCGTGTCGCCGCGGACGCCGGGTTCGGTCGACGCCACCGTCAGCTCGACGTGCGGCGGCAGCTGGATGCCAATCGGCCGATCGTTGAACTTCTGAATCTGCACCGCGACGTTGTCGGCGAGCAGCAGCCGATCGTCGCCGAGCAAATCGGCGCTCAGCGTGATCGTCTCGAAGCTCTCCTGATCGAGGAAGTGGTAGCCATCCGCCGCGCTGTACAGAAACGTGGCCGGCACGACGACGAGATCGGGCTCGGCGAATTTGTCGCCGGCTTTGAACGTGCGATCGAACACCGCTCGCGTGAGCAGGTTGCGCATTTTCAACCGGACGAGCGTCTGTCCGCCGCGCGCCGTCGGCTTTGACACGTCCACGTCCAGGCAGTGGTACGGCGCCCCTTCGTACTCGAAGTACATCTTGCGTTTGATCTCGATCGCTTCCAGCAGGCTCGCCATCGACCACCACTGTATCGCAGGGACGGGGCACGGCTGACGGCTGACGGCTTACGGCTGCAAGGAATTGGCTCGGCTTCGTTCTAAGAATCATGCCGCCTCTGCGAAGACTCGCGGCAGAATTGACGCTCCGTCGGAGGACCCATGATCATCACCCGCTGTTTCTCGGCCGTCCGCCAGTCCAGGCCGGCTGCGATTCCGGCCGCCGTCCTGTTCGCGTGCCTGATTCTGGGCACGCTTCGCGCGCAGACGCCCGCCCAGGCGCCCGCGACGCGCCCGCAAACCGCTCCCGCCGCCGCGCGTGACACACGCACGGCCGATCGACTCCCGGTCCGCCGTGTCGTGCTGTACAAGAGCGGCGTCGGCTATTTCGAACACCTCGGAAAGGTACGCGGCAATCAGGCGGTCACGATTGACTTCACCAGCGGCCAGCTCGACGACGTGCTCAAGTCGCTCACGACGCTGGACCTCGACGGCGGCCGCGTGTCGGGCGTGAGCTACAACACGGAGGCCGCGCTCGATCGGCGGTTGGAATCGCTGCGGTTGCCGGTGGGCGAGGTGACGACACGCGCCGCGTTTTTCTCGGCGCTGCGGGGTGCGCGGCTCGAGGTCCACAGCGGCGGCGTCGTGCGCACCGGCCGGCTGTTGAGCGTCGAGCGCCTCGAGCGCCGAGGCGACAGCGGCACCGTGACGTCGATCGACGCGCTCTCGATCGTGAGCGACGCCGGCGAGATCACGACTGTCGCCCTCGATCCTGGCGTCACCGTGCGCATTGCCGAAGCGGATCTCAACACCGAAGTCGGGCGCTATCTCTCGCTCGTCGCGTCGGTGCGCGATCAGGATCTGCGGCGGCTGACCATCAGCGCGACGGGCACAGGCGAACGCGATCTGTTCGTGAGCTACGTCAGCGAGGTGCCGGTGTGGAAAGCGACGTACCGGCTCGTGCTGCCGGCTGCCGCCGACGCGCGACGGCCGCTCCTGCAGGGCTGGGCGATCGTGGACAACACGGTCGGCGAGGATTGGGACAACGTCGAGCTGTCGCTCGTCGCGGGCGCGCCGCAGTCGTTCATCCAGACGATCTCGCATCCGTTGTACGCACAGCGCCCGATTGTTCCGATGCCCGGACGCTTCCTGCAGTCGCCGCAGACGCACCAGTCGTCGCTGGGCACGGCCGGACCTGGCGTCATTACCGGCACGGTCGCGGACACGAGCGGCGGCCTCATTCCCGGCGCGACCGTCCGCGTGACGCGGGCGGGCACGAACGTCGGCACCGCGGTCACCGATGCGAACGGCCGCTATCGGCTCACCGGTCTTCCCGCCGGCGCATACGACGTCGCCTACTCGACGTCGGGGTTTCAAACGCAATCCCGATCCGGCATCACCGTCAACGGCGGGATGGAGACCGTCGTGAACGTCTCGCTGCAGGTGGGCGGGATATCAGAGGGCGTGGCCGCCCAGTCTGGTGCCGGCGCCGGTCGTGGTGGCGGCGGCGGGAGGGGCGGCGGCCCGGCGTTTCGCTCGGCGACCGGGACCGTCGGCGGCATCGCGGGCGGCAACGTGATGCTCGACGGAATCAGCGAGGCGAATGTCACGGAGCCGCCACCAATCGAGGCCCGCATTGACGCTGCGCGTCTCGCCCAGCAGACCCAGACCGATGCGCAGCAGCTCGGTGATTTGTTCGAGTACAAGCTCACGACGCCCGTCACGATCCGCAAGAACCAGTCGGCGCTCGTGCCCATCGTGAGCAGCGAAGTGAACGTCGATCGCGTGTCGCTGTGGAACGCGTCGAGCGGATCGCGCCCGCTGCGTGCGGTGTGGTTGACCAACACGTCGAATCTGACGCTCGACGGCGGCAGTTTTTCCGTGGTGGACGGTCAAACGTTCGCCGGCGAAGGTCTGCTGGAACCGCTCAAGGCCGGCGAGCGGCGCCTGCTCTCGTACGCGACGGATCTTGCCGTGGTCGTGGACACGAAGCTCGACGTCGCGCCGCGTCGAACGACGAAAGTGCAGATCGCGCGCGGCGTCGTCATCCAGCAGACGGAAGATCGGCAGACGGTGAACTACACCGCGCGCAACGAGGACACCGAGCCGCGCGTGCTCGTCATCGAGCATCCCGTGCGTGCCGGCTGGACGGTCAGCGGCACGGTCACGCCGGTTGAGACCACCGCGGCCTGGTATCGATACCGCGTGACCATCGCGCCCAAGACCTCGTCCACGTTCAGCGTCACCGAAGCGCGGCCCGTCCAATCGCAGTTCAGCGTGTCGAACGTGACGGATGACCAGATCACGCTGCTCGTTCGCGATCGGGCGATTTCGCCCGAGGTGCAGGCGCTGCTGCGGCAGGTCATCGAGCGCAAGAACGCCATCGCCGCGCTGCAGGCGCAGATCACGGCGCGCGAGCAGGAGATCGGATCGATCGGCCGCGATCAGGACCGCGTGCGCGGCAATATGCAGGCCCTCAAGGGCAGCTCGGAGGAAAAGCAGCTGCTGCAGCGCTACGTGAAGCAGCTCGACGACCAGGAAAACCGCCTGGCCGTGCTCCGGAAGGAAGTGAATGACCTAACCGCGGACCGGAACAGGGCCGACGCCGACCTCAGCACCTTCATTCAGGGCTTGTCCGCGGGGGGTACGTGATGATCCCGGATCTGGCGTCAGCTTTGCAGTATCCGTGTCGGGATGAAACTCCGGATCGACACGGATCGATTCCGCGTTGGCCCGAGAACGCGGTTGAATTTGGGCCGCCATGATCCGGCGGACACATTTCCTTTCGCCACGCGCAAGGAAGTGAGGGGGCTGCTCGAGAAGAGCGCCCGTCGCCTCTACGAACTCACCGAGCTGTTGTTCGCCCAGAATCGCTGGTCGCTCCTGCTCGTGTTTCAGGCCATGGATGGCGCTGGCAAGGACAGCGCCATCAAACACGTCATGCGGGGTTTGGATCCCAAGACGACGCAGGTCTCCACCTTCGGGCCGCCGTCGTCGGAAGAGCTCGATCACGATTTCCTGTGGCGCTGCCTGAAGCAGCTGCCGCCGCGCGGCCGCATCGGCATCTTCAACCGCTCGTACTACGAGGACGTGCTCGTCGTGCGCGTCCACCCGAAGCTGCTCGAAGAACGGAGCGTGCCGGTGGCGCACGCGAACAACGGGTTGTGGCAGGAACGGTTCGAGGATATTCGCGGGGTCGAGCGGTATCTTGGCCGCAACGGCACAGTCATTCGCAAGTTCTTCCTGAACGTCTCGAAGGCGGAGCAGCGCCGCCGTTTTCTGGAGCGCCTGCACGACCCGTCGAAGAAATGGAAGTTCTCCGTCAACGACGTCAATGAGCGGCTGCGATGGAAGCAGTACATGGCCGCGTACGAAGAGGCCATTCGCGCCACCGCGACGGCGGAGGCTCCGTGGTACGTCATACCGGCTGACAACAAGTGGTACACGCGGCTGGCCATCGCGCGCATCCTGATCGAAACGCTCGAGGACCTCGACCTGCACGTGCCCCAGCTCACGCATCGTGAGCGGCGCGAGATCAACGAGGCGCGACGGCGGCTCCGCGCGAAGAAGCGATGAAGCACCGCCGCTGGCCGTACGTTGTCGTGATTGTTGCGGCCGCAGTCGGCGTGCTGCTCTTTCTCGCGCAGGATCCACAAACGCTGCAGGTGCGCAGTCAGTACGCCGCCACGGATCCGCCGTTTGCGTCCTACCTGGCCAGCGTGGTGGGCGCGCCGCTGTTCGAAGGCGATGCCGTGGAAGTGCTCGAGAACGGCGACGCGATCTATCCCGCCATGATCGCCGCCATTGACGCGGCTCGCACGCGCGTGGTGTTCGAAAGCTACAACTTCAATCTCGGCAAGGCGGGCGATCTGTTCGCCGACGCCTTGACGCGCGCCGCCGGGCGCGGGGTGCGCGTGCGCGTGGTGCTCGACGCGTTTGGCGCGGCGGTGCCGCCACTCGACATGGCCAAGCGTTTCAAAGCCGCCGGCGTCGATTTCGTCATGTTCCATCCCGTCGGCATGTGGACCGTCGAGGCCACGAACTACCGCACCCACCGCAAGCTGCTCGTCGTGGACGGCGCTGTGGCGTTCACCGGCGGCGCCGGCGTCGCGGACCACTGGTTCGGGCACGCCGAAGACAAGGATCACTGGCGCGACACGCAGTTCAAGCTCACCGGTCCCGGCGTTCGCGCGCTCGAAAGCGCGTTCTACGAGAACTGGCTCGAGAGTGGCGGCGCCGGTCCTGCCGAGCTGGACGTCGCGGCCGACGACGAAGTGGTGGCGGCGAGTACGGTCGCCAATCCGGCGGCGCGGACGATCGTCGCGTGGAGCAACGCCAACGGCGGGGCGAGCAACATCAAGCTGATCTACCTGTATCTGATCGCCGCCGCGCGCCGAAGCATCGACCTCCAATCGTCGTACTTCGTGCCCGACAGCTCGGCGGCGTTCGTCTTCGCCGAAGCGCGCAAGCGCGGCGTCGCGATCCGCATTCTCACGGACGGGGACATCACCGACGCCACCTCCGTGCGCCAGGCGAGCCGGCACGCCTATCAGTCGCTGCTCGATCAGGGGGCGCGCATCTTCGAGTACCAGCCGACGATGATGCACGTGAAGGCGATGGTGGTCGATGGCCAGTGGAGCGTCTTCGGATCGGCGAACTTCGACAACCGATCGCTCGAGCTCAACGACGAGAACGTCGTGTGCGTGCTCGATGCGACACTGGCCGCGGCGTTGACCGCATCGTTCGACCGCGACGTGTTGGTCTCGCGCGAGTACACCGCCGACGGCTGGCGCAGGCGTCCGTGGTATCAGCGCGCGCGCGAGAGCATGTGGGGCCTGTTCGGCGAGGTGTTCTGACCTACTCGATCCACCCCATCACCGGCCTGTGATCTGAGCCGAACCGATCGAGCCGCTGGCTGTGCGCGCGCCGGCCGCTGGCGAGCCGGAACAGAAGATGGTCCAGCCGCCGGCCGGCCACAAAGGTCGCGCGCGTGTCGTCGCGCGGACTGTCGGGGAGCACCGCCGCCAGCACCTCGTACGCAGGATCGGCGAAGCCCCGCCACGTGTTGAGATCGCCGCCAAGCACCGTGTCAGTGGCTGCGTCGCCCGGCGCGCCTTCGGCCGCAATCGTCGCGGCCAGCGCGCGGGCCTGTCGCGTGCGAGTCGCCGCGGAGTCGAGCCACAGGCGGCTCGCGCCCGACCGGTTGTCGAGGTGAACGTCGATGACGCGCATCGGCCGCGCCGCGCCGGAGGCGTCGCGGAATCGCACGTCTGCGGCGATCGCGATGCGCCGCTGACGTTCGAACGGCAGTTCGACGATCGTGACGTTGTCGATTGGATCGGTCGCGAGGATCGCGTTGCCGCGATCCTCGCGGACCATGGCATCGCGTCCATTCCGCATGTTCGGCGCGTACACCAGGTGCAGCCTCAGCGCCTGCGCCGTCGCGACGATGTCAGTGCGTGCGCCGGCCGGCGGACGTGGTTGATGCCGCGAGGCCGTGCGCGCGCGGTCCGGCAGATCGTTCGGCACATCCGGTCCCGACCGGAACGTCTCCTGCAGCAGCAGCACGAAGTGCCCGACACGGCGTCCACCGGTGAGCGCGCCGCTCTCGAGCGCGCGCACGAGCGCGCCGATGTCGCCGCCGCCGACGTTCACATTCCAGGTGATGACGATGGGCGTGTCGAAGGTTGCGGCGCCGGTCATGGGCCGGACATCATCAGCGGCCGCGACGAGCGCGGGACCGACGGCGAGACACCACGCGTCGAGCGTCGCGCGGTCGGCCGCGGCGTCTGCCTGGAGCCATCGGATCGGCGCGCCGGGTGAGCGATCGAGGCCCAGCGTCCTCCGGCAATCTGGTTCCGGCGGGAGGGTCGCGATGGGCCGTTCCCGCATCGCCGCGCACGCCGAGGTGAGGGCGAGTGCCGCGACCCAAAGAAGTTTTTGCCGCACTTTTTACTACTACGGCCCAAATCGTGGGGTTTTGTCCAGCCGGGAGCGTGCGACCCATCTGCGTCCGTGATACGTTCGTTCGTCACACTTGCTATGCCCGGCTCTCCAGCCGCCAATTCCCCGCGCACGACACGCGGATCATCTCAGCAGGGTGGGCACTTCGCCCAGCTTTACGAACACGATTCGTATCTCTGCGAGTCCGTCGCCGGGTTTGTCGCTGAGGGTGTGGGCGCTGGCGAGCCGGTCATCGTGGTGGCGACGCGTGAACATCAGCGCGGCATCATCGAACAGTTAGAAGATCTCGGACTTCACGTCGCGCCGCTCATCGAGAAAGGCGATCTGACGATTCTCGACGCGCGTGCGACGCTCGCCGGTCTGCTGGTTGGCGAGCGGCCCGATGCGCAGCGCTTCGAGACGCAGGTGGCCAGCCTGCTCGAAGGGGCGTCCGGTCGTCACGGGCGACCCGTACGGATGTACGGGGAGATGGTCGATCTCCTCTGGGCCAATCGACAGCCGGGCGTCGCGATGCAGCTCGAGATGTTGTGGATCGACTTCGTCAAGCGATCGCCGATCCCGATCAAGCTGATGTGCAGCTACAACCTGCACAATGTCGCGCAGGACGTGCACGGCGGCCACTTCCAGGAGATCTGCCATCAGCACGACCGCGTGAACCCGACGGAGAGCTACGCCCACCTTCGCTCGGAGTCGAAGCGCGCGTCCGAAGTGAGCCGTATGCAGCAGCGCGCGCGCGCCCTCGAAGGTGACGTCGCGCAGCGGCGGCAGCTCGAGTGGGCGCTGCGGGATGCCCTCGAGGCGAGGTCCATTGCCGAAGAGGCTGCGCGGGCGAGCCGTGCCGAGCTGTCGAAGCAGGTGGATGGGCTGACACGGCTGCACGAGATGAGCCTCGCGCTGTCGCAGACGCGCGATCTGCGCAAGCTGCTCGACGGTGTGCTCGCAGCGGCCACGGCGGTTTCCGACACGGACATCGGGATCATCTCGCTGTACGACGAAATCGAAGGATGGCTTGAAGTGGGTGCGAGCCTCGGGTTCAGCGAGCAGGCGCTCGCCCACATCGGGCACATCGAAGCCGGCGCCGGCGCGTGCGGCATGGCGCTCAAAGAGAGGCGCCGCGTGATCGTCGACGACGTCGAGACGGACCCGCTGTTTACGCCGTTCGTCTGGCTTGCCCGCGATGTCGGGTTTCGCGCGGTGCACAGTACACCTCTGATCGCGCGCGACGGCGATGTGCTGGGAGTGTTGACGGTCCATTACCGCGAGGTGCGGCACCCGTCAGAACGCGAACAGCATCTGATTGACGTGTGCGCGCGTCAGGCGGTGGACCTGATCGAGAATGCGCGCTTGTACGCGCGTCTCCGCGCTCAGGATCGCCGCAAGGACGAGTTCCTCGACACGGTGGCGCGTGAGCTGCAGCGTCCGCTCGAGCCCCTGGCGCATGCCGTGCAGCAGCTCCATACCGTCGAAGGCCGCGACGCCGCCTGCGATGTCATTGAACACGAGGTGCACCAGATCTCGCGTCTCGTCGAGGACCTGACCGATCTCTCGCGTTTTGCGGCGCGCCGCGCCGAGACGCCCGCGGCGATGACAGTGTCGCCACGCGTCGGCGCGTCGGGGTCGCGGCGGATCCTCGTCGTGGACGACCACGTGGACGGTGCCGAAACCATCGCGCTGTTCGCGCGCTATCACGGCCACGAAGCGCGTGTCGTCCATGACGGCGCGGAAGCCGTCGCGCTCGCGCTCGAGTTCAGACCGGACGTCGTCCTGCTGGACCTCGAGCTGCCGACGCTCAGCGGCTACGACGTGGCGCGCGCCATTCGCCGCGAGCCGTGGGCGACCAACGTGACGATCATTGCCGTGTCGGCATGGGGCAGGGCCAGCGACCGGGAGCAGTCACGCGAGGCCGGGTTCAACCAGCACCTCGTCAAGCCCGTCGATCACAACGAGCTCGCACGGGTCCTGCAGCAGACCGCGAAGGTCTGAGTTTCTAGTTCAGGCTTCGGGCTTCCGGCTTCCGCATTCAGAGTTTTTCCAGGAATGCTTTGGTCCACTTGACGCTGGCCTCGCAGTCGGCGAGCTGCCGCTGCGCCGCGGTTTCGGTCGGCTCACGCGGCTTCTCCACGGACGGCGTGCCCTTTTCGGCAAGCGCAAGGAACCGCGCGAACTCCCACGCGGGCGTGGTGCGATAGAGATCCCAGAACTGCGGGTCGCGATAGTTGCTGATGCGCGGGTTCGCCGAGACGATCACCTCGAGCGACACCGCCTTGCCCGGGCATTTCTGGACGTAGGTCCGGATGTAGTCCTCCATGCCCATGTTGCCGTCGCCCATGCGCGTCCAGCGCGACGCGATGCCCTGCGGCGTCATCCACAGCGCGCTGTCGCGCATGTGGCTCGTCAGCACGTACGGCGCCAGCGTGTCGAGCGTGAGGTGGGGATCCTCAATCGTCCACACGGGGTTGCCGGAATCGATGCACACGCCAACGATGTCGGGGCCCGCGGCTTCCACGAGTCGCTTGAGCTCCCGCGCCTGCATGTCGCCCGCGTGGTTCTCGATGGCCATCTTCACGCCGGCGTCCGCGATGCGCGACCTCGCGCTCTTGAACGCCGCCGCCATCGCATCGATGTGGCGATCGATGCCGCCGTCACCGCGCCGATCGGCGGCGCTGCCGAGCACGCAACGGACGATCGGCGAGCGGACAATCTTTGCGGCAGCCAGCATCTTGTCGAGCTGCTCGTCGAACGTGCCCGCGTTCTTGTCGAACATCGCCGACGTGGGGCAGAGCGACCGCATGCCGATTTCCAGCTCGAGGTTGAGCGTGTCGGCATGCGCCCGCACGGCGCGCAGGTTGGCCGCATCGAGGCCGCCGATAAAACGGATCTCGCTGAAGTGCACGACCTTCACGCCCCACTTCGCGCACTGGTCGAGGTATTGAATGGGCGTCCAGGTCTGCGATTGCAGGCTGTACAGATCCAGGCCGAACCGGACGGCGGGCTTGGCGGCTTGCGGCATCGACAGCGATCCTTCCGGCAGGCTGCCCGCGCCGAGCGCCGGTCCTGCCGCCGCCCCGATGGCGGCCGCGCCTGCAGCCTTCAGGAAATCCCTGCGGTCGATGTCATTGTGGCGCATGCCAAACTCCGGGTTAACTGTAACGGGCAAGGCTGCAGCGGGGCAATGCGGCCATGAGAGGAGCGTGAATGGCAGAGATACGGCACTTCCGTTGGAACGACATGCCGATTGAACCGGTGAACCCGACGTTGTCGCGCCGGTTGATTACCGGCGATCGCATGATGCTCGCGCACGTGTACATCAAGAAGGGCGGCATCGTGCCGAAGCATTCTCACGAGAACGAGCAGCTGACGTACGTCCTGGAAGGGGTCTTGCGCTTCTGGATGGGTGACGATCAGCAGACCGTCATCGACGTCGCCGCCGGCGAGGTGCTCGTGATTCCGTCGAACGTGCCGCACAAGGCCGAAGCGCTCGAGGACACACTCGATGTGGACATTTTCTGTCCGCCACGACAGGACTGGCTCGACAAAACGGACAGCTACCTGCGCACGAAGTGAGCGCCCTCGAAGGCCATGTCGAGCACGCGCACGATGTCGTCGCGCGTGACGGCGCGCGGCCCGGCCGGCGGGTTGCGCGCGGCCAGATCAGCGGCCGCGGGAATCGCGTCCCGCGCGAGGCCGAGCGCTGCGAGCGATACCGGAACGCCAATCGATCGCGCGAGCGTCTGCAGTCCCTGCGCGGCGTCGTCCACATCGATCGCGCGCGCGATGGCCGCCATGGCCTGAGGCGCCGCGGCTTGCTGCCAGGCGACCACATACGGCAGCAGCACGGCGTGCGTCGGTGCGTGGGGCAGACCGAACGATCCGCCGAGCACGTGGCAGATTCGGTGGTGCAAGCCCATTGACGTGGCATCGAGCGCCGTGCCCGCAAGGTACGCCGCGCGCATCGCATCGGCGCGGGCACCAGCGTCGTCCAGTTGCGCGACGATGCGGGGGAGGCTGTGGGCGAGCAGCCGCAGCGCTTCCGCCGCGGCAAGGGATGCCAGTGGGTGAGCGTCCGGCGCGTACAACGCCTCAACCGCGTGCGCGGCCGCATTCATGCCGCTCGTCGCGCTCTCGGCGGCCGGCAGCGTCAGCGTAAGCGCGGGATCGTAGATCACCGTTCTCGGCGCGACGCGCGCATCACGGCCAGTCTGCTTCGCACCGGCATCTGTCAGGCCCCACACGCTGGTCATTTCGGAGCCTGAGTACGTCGTGGGAATGGCGATGATTGGCAGCGCCGTCGTGAGCGCGACAGCTTTCGCGACGCCGATGGCCGAGCCGCCGCCGAGCGCGATCAGGCCGTCGGCGCGTGCGTCCGCGGCGGCGGCGCGTGCCGCGTCTGCGACGGCGGCCGGGACGTGCACGTGCGCGTCGCCGAAGGCCGCCGCCACGCGCGATCCGTGATCGCGACGAAGACGCATCGCGTCATTCGCGCGCCCGGGCGTGAAGATGACGAGCGCACGGGAAATGCCCGCACGCTCGAGCTCGCGCGATGTCTCGTCGATGGCGCCGGTGCCGAAGACGACGCGGACGGCGCGGTGATCCCAGACGAACCGATCGGGGTCGCTCATGCAGGCGGGCCGGCGACGCGCAGCATGATCGCGCGCGCCGCGTCGATCTCGTCGGCAATCACCGTGTGGCCCATGCCGGGATAGATGCGCGCCGTCACGTCGGCGCCCATGCCACGGTAGACGGCCGCGCTCTCTTCGACGCGCGCCGCCGGCACGTGCGCATCCACGTCGCTGCAGCCGAAGAACGCCGGGGCGCCGTCGAAGCGGCCCGTGGCCGGCCACGTCGTGCCGGGCGGTCCGATCAGGCCGCCGCTGAAGGCGATGATGCCGCCGTAACGCGCCGGGTGGCGCAGCGCGAATTCCGACGCCAGACACGCGCCTTGCGAAAACCCGAGCAGCACGATCCGATCCGTGGGGAGGCCGCCGGCGACGACGCGCGCGACCACGCGCGCGAGCGCACCGAGCGCCGACGACAGGTACGGCTCGTTCTTCTGCCGATCGGAAAGAAAACTCAGCGGATACCACGTGCGGTTCGCCGCGGCGGGCGCGAGATACGCGAACGCCGGGTGCGCGAGTTGCGGAACGAGGTCGAGGATGTTCTCGGGGCCGGCGCCGCGTCCGTGCACCATGATCATCGCGGCCTTCGCGTTCGCGAGCGGCGTACCAGCGGCAATCACCGGCTGCCCGGCGTGCGGATCGTCGGTGCTCGTCATCAGCTCGTCTGCGGAAGCGTGATGGTGGCGAGGCCGGGCCGGATGATCGCGCGATTCGGTTCTTCCCAGGGCGGCAGCTTCAGACTCCGGCCCAGTTGATCGATCGGCTCGTCCACCATGAACCCCGGGCCCATCGTGGCGATCTCGAACAGCACACCGCCCGGCTCGCGGAAGTAGATCGACGTGAAGTACTGCCGGTCCATCACTGGGGTCACCTGACGTCCGACGGCGCGCAAGTCACGCTGGAACGCGAGCTGGTCATCGGCCGTTTCCACGGCGAACGCGACGTGGTGCACCGTGCCGAGACCATTCACCGCGCGTGGCGCGTCCGGCGCGTGCAGGATGTCCACGAACCGTCCGGGCGCGCGGCCGTTCACGGCCAGGCGCGTGGTGCGGGCGTCTTCGCCCACCACTTCGAAGCCCATCGCGCGCGTCATGAACTCGATCGTTTCCTTGGGTGACGAAATCGCCAGCGTCACGCTGTGCAGCCCGCGAATCGCAGACTCGGCCTCGACGCCGCCGCGCGTCCAGCCCTCGCGCGTGTCGGTGGACGACGCCACGAGCGCGATGGCGAGTCCGGAAGGATCGTCAACGAGCACCGACGATTCGCCGAAGTACCCCGGCTCGTCGCGGACGTCGATACCCACGGCGCGCAGCCGCCGGCGCCAGAACGGCAGCGACACGGCCGGGACCGAGAACGACGTGACCGTGATCTGTCCCGCCCCTTTCGCGCCCACGCGCACACCGTGGCCGTGATACGGGAACGTCGTCCAAATCGTGCCCGGCGTGCCGCGCTCGTCGCCGTAGTAGAAGTGGTAGACGTGATGATTGTCGAAGTTGACGGTCTGCTTGACGAGCCGCAGGCCGAGCGCGCTGGCGAAGAAATCGAGATCGGGTTGCGCGGCGTCTACGGTCGCCGTCACGTGGTGCAGTCCGAGAATGCCGCCCTTCGCCACTCGAGTCCCCCGAATCGTCTTAGAGCACGTTGCACAATCAGCGGCGCGGTCCTGCTCAGGGCGCGCCCGACCCACGCGGTGAATCTCGGACCGGTCCTCCACCGGCGGGCCGCG
>Ga0111539_10008458_pt1 | contig 13090 bp, 12 predicted proteins | sample RhiMethybrSRZTD1_FD_79667 | JGI IMG/M metagenome (GOLD analysis project Ga0111539, IMG submission 79667) | Populus rhizosphere microbial communities from Tennessee, USA - Rhizosphere MetaG P. TD hybrid SRZTD1 (version 2) (version 2) | ecosystem: Host-associated > Plants > Roots > Rhizosphere >...
GAGGCGGAGGGCCACGACGTGATCCCAAAAGGCAAGCGTTGGGTCGTGAGGGACTACGAGAAGCGGCTCGTAAGGAAGCTATGAGTCTTCGAGCTCGATGGAGCGCCGAGCCCGTCCCGCCTATCCCATCAACTTCACCTGACCATCCTCCTTGAGGAGGTAGGTCGCGCCTTCTTTCGGAGCTTCGAGAGAGAATTCTCGGTCCCCCCACGGGCGGATCATCTTCGTCCCCGCTCCGGGACTCTGGCGGAAGAGGCGCGCCAAGGCGCGGTCTCCGAGGCGCAATCCTGACCACACGACGCCGTCGTCCTGTGGCGGCGGCACTTCGCGCGTCAGGACTTCCCCGCCTTCGAGGAACTCGCGAAACTCGAGCATCTCGTCGTAGACGGCGACTGCATCCTCCACCTCCAGGAGCGCCATGTCTTCGTAGCCCTTCTGCCGCGGGCTGAAGACCTGCATGCCAGCAACGCCCCGCAACCAGTGGTGCCGGAGCGCTTCGCGGTACTGCGCACGCGACATCACCGGGAACTCGCGCTCGGGCGGCTCCGAGACCCAGCGTGCTACCCACGGGATCAGCTCTTTTTCGGGCGCCCATCGCTCGCCGAGCGAGCCTGCGAGCGAAACTTGCCGCAGGAGCAGATTCATGTAGACCTGATCGACGTGATCCTGGTCGCGGCGGTCTTCGCTACTCCGGTCCTTCCACACCCACGACGCGGCGCCGTAAGCGGTCGGATTCCACGCCGTGACGAGCGGGGGCATTTGGACATGCCCCCGATTGCCGCTCCAACCGGGCTGCGGCTCTTCCGGCGTCGAAGGCTGCGCCAGCCAGTTCGTCACCGAGCACTTGGGATAGAACTCGAGCACGGGCGCCGCGTAGTAGGCGCCGAAGAGGTCGTAGAACTTTTGCGTCGTGAATTCGAGGAACCGCTCATTCGACGCCAGCGCTTTGCGTGGGACGAGCTCGCGGCAGCGTTTGCAGCGGCGCGCCTGCTCATACCGGTCGGCGCCGTAGAGCGGGTCGTTCTCCCAGTCCGTCCAGACGGCGTCGATCCGGACGCCTCGATCGCGGAATTGACGGAGCGTGTCCCGCAAGCGCTCCGCGAACTTCGCCCAGCCCGTGTGGATCGATGGGCAGGGCCGCACGCGCTCGCGCGGTCGATAGCCTGCGTCCAGCTGGTGCTGCCAGGCCTCCGGCTCGCCCGCGAGGTCGGCGGGGAACGCGCCGCTCGCTCCTTCGAGCACGATCACCGGCGAGCCAGCCCGCTGGATGGCGAGCGCCGTCTCGATCTGCCGGGAGTCGAGCCGAATATGCTGCGCCAGGCCCCGGTCGAGGAGCTGCCGGTAGAAATCGGGCTCTTCGGGCGCCGTCGAGAAACCCTCCCACGCGATCAAGGGCCATCGCGAGCCGCGAGCGTGCCGGAGCGGCGGGATCCGTTCCAGCACCGCTGCGTGCCAGGAGAAAACCGGAGCCGGCGTCGTGGGAGCAGGCGCCGGGGCGGGGTAGAGGACTCCGTCCCGCACTTCTTCGCCGAGAAGGCGGCGAGAGATGTCCGCCGTCCAGAGGCCCGCGGCGCCGGCGGCCAACGCGCGGCAGAAACTGCGCCGCCCGAGGTCCCCGCGGAACATTGCGCCGCAGGGATTCGCTGCGCGCGCTGCCGTCGTCTCTTTTCCTGCCATCGTCATGGCTGCGCTCCTCCCCTTGCGAAAAAGCTACCCGCGCGGTCTCGCGCTGCGATCCCGGATGACCTCTTCCAGACCCGCGGCGATGAACGTCCACTGAAGCCGCATCTGATCGGCGATCGGCATGCCGGCGAGACAACCCGAGCGCGAGCAAGCTCGGATCCGTTCGGGTTTCTGCCCTTTCGCGAGCTGGAGCCGCCAAGCGTCGATTTTCTTTTTCCACTCCTCGGCCGCTGGATCCGGAGGTCCGATGTTCACTCCCACGCCGGGCGTGATGAAGAGCGGCATCTCCGACACGAGCGTCAGCGCATCTCCGCTGAGCGCGCGCACGGCTTCCATGGAGCTTGGCCGGAAGAGCGCTGCCGTGGTCTCGTCCCTTTGCGCGCGGAAATGCTCCACCATGGCAGTGGAGCTCGGCCGCGTGCAGAACCCCCGCTCGATCCTGAAAAAGCCCTTCTCTCCGCGCTGTTCCACGTCGTGGAGCTCGTAGCCCATCGCCGCCGAGACTTCGGCGCAGCGCCGGCGCAAACGCGCCGTCCGGTCACGCCATGCGGCGTCGATCAGGAACCAAGGCCCGGCCCCGAAGGCCATGCCGTGGAGCGATGCGTGAAAGTGGAATGGAAGCGACTCGCTCCGCCACCACGCCCAGATCGCGCGGCTCTCGGGTCGAGCGGCGGCGTCCTCGTCGCTCCGCGGGAAGCCGAACTCGAGGTCATTGCCGGGCGCTTCGCGTACGGCCGACGTAAGGTACTCGATCAGGTCGAAGCAGGTGGCTTCATCCTGAGTACTCTGCTTCGTCTGCCACGGGCGGTTCCGCTCCTCTCCGTCCGGGTTAGCGTGCGGAACGATCCACCACGCGAAGCGCTGCAGTGCGTCGTGGTCGCGGGGGAGACGTGCCAGCCAGCCCGACAGCCGCCGCAGCAGCTCCGGCCCGACGGGCTCATCGGCGTGGCAGCCCCCGATCAAGCTGACACGGAGGTCGCCTTCGCCGAACTTCCAGCCCCGGATCGGACGCCCCTCGCGCGACGCGCCGAGCACCTCCCCGGTCTCCTGCGCGGGCGGAGCCGCGTCGAGAATGGCGCCGCCGAGAATTTCGAGTGAGGAAGGCGCCTCCATCGCTCTGGCCTGAAGGCTCAGGGTTCGAGCCGGTGCCGGTCGCGCGGGAATAGCGTGGCCTCTTTCACGTTGGAGAGGCCGAGAAACTGCATGGTGAGCCGTTCGAGGCCGATCGCGAGGCCTCCGTGCGGTGGCATGCCATGCTTGAAAATCGAGAGGTAGCCCTGGTACTTCTGCGGGTCGAGTCCACGCTCGCGCATCTTCGCCACGAGGAGCTCGTAGTCGTGGATACGCTGGCTCCCTGTAGTGATCTCGAGCCCTCGAAAAAGAAGGTCGAAGCTCCGTGACACCGAGGAGTCCTCTTCGCGGAAGTGAGTGTACATGGGGCGGTGAGATAGCGGGAACCCGACGACGTAGAGGAACTCGGAGGCGTGTTCCTGGCGCGACCACTCGCAGAGGCGGCGCTCGGCTTCGGGGTCGAGGTCACCGGCCGGCAGGCGGTGGCCGGACTTCTCGACGAGGTGCACCGCCTCTCGGAACGTGACTTGCGGGATCTTTGCGCCGATTTCCGGGACTTTGGCCTCGAGGAGCTGCAGCTCGGGGCCGCAGCGCGCCGTGAGCTCCTGACAGATGTGCCGCAGGAGGCCTGTCTGCATCGCGATGACGTCCTGCTCGCTTTCGATGAAGCCCATCTCGAAGTCGAGCGACGTGTACTCGTTGATATGGCGGGAAGTCTCGTGCTTCTCGGCGCGGTAGACTGGCCCGACTTCGAACACGCGCTCAAAGCCGCTGCCTACCATCGTCTGCTTGTAGAACTGCGGGGACTGTGCCAGGTAGGCCTGCCGCTCGAAATACTCGATCGTAAAGAGGTTCGCGCCGCCTTCGGTGCCCGTCGCAACAATTTTCGAGCTCTTGAACTCGGTGAATCCTTGCGCGCGCAAAAACTCGGAGAAAGCCCGGATGATCTCCGCCTGGACTTTGAAGACCGCGCGGATCGGCATCGCGCGGATCGAAATCGGCCGGTGGTCGAGGATTTTGTCGAGGTGCGTCTTCTCGAGAACCGCCGGCCGGTTGATCTCGAGTGGCGGCTCCTCGGCGCGGGCCAGGATCTGGAGCGACTTCAGGTGCACCTCGGCGCCGCCGGAAGCGCGCGCTTCGGCCACGACGGTCCCTTCGAGCTCGACGACGAACTCCTTCCCCACGCCGTCGATGTTGACGCCGGAAGCTGGGTCGACCACCGTCTGAATCAAGCCTCCGCGGTCGCGCAGGATGAGGAACTTCACCTCTCCGAAGTCGCGGATGTTGTGCACCCAGCCGGCGAGGCGCACGGTCTGACCCGGGGTTCGGAGGGCTTCGGAGGTGAGGATGCGTTCCATGGTGAGGCCGGCCCGCAACGGGGAACCGGCCATTCTATCCGTGGGGCAGCGGCGAACGTAAGAGGGTGAAAATAACACGTAATCCGGCGATAAAATGGAACGCGCCACGGCGCGTTGCCGCGTGCAGGAATCCCGCATGACTCGTCCGCATCGGCCGATCGCCCTCCTGAGCCTCGCGCTCGCGACGGCGGGATGCTCGCCCACCGGGGCCCCCACGCGCGCGCCTCCCTCCTCTGCGGCCGCTGCGGGAAGCGAGCCGTCGTCCCCCCGTCTCGCCGAGTCGCTCGCTCGAGCGGTGGAGTGGGCCGCGACGCTCGACGTCCACCCCGTGAGAGTCCGCCGCGAGCTCGGCATGAAAGGGGTCAAGCACTTCGTGGAGTACCTCGACCTGCTCTTTCTGGCGCGCCGTCAGCGGGGATCGGCCGACCTCGCCGCCGCCGCGCAGCGTCACGCCGAAGCCGCCCTCCGAGCGATCGAGAAGCCCGACTACCACGACCTCGCGTTGGCGGACGAGAGGCGGTTCCGTGAAGACAGCATGTCCTACCTCCGGGCCTGCTGGCTCGCCGAGCAGTTCGGCGTCGGGACTACGCGCTACCGCGCCGAGATCGAAAAAGTCCTGCCCCGGATCTACGCGCACCTCCCCGGGCGCGGAGTGGACCAGCAGATGGGCTTCGCGGTCCTCTTTCGGCAGCTCGGATTTGCCGCCCCGCAGTCGCTCGGCGCGGTCTACGCCCAATCGAACGTCGCGCGCCACCAGCCGCTCTCCTACTTCCTGGTGTCGGGGGATCGACCCTACGACTTGACGCACGAAATCTTCGCCATCACGGAGCGAGGCGCGGCGGCGTTCCGCGTCCCGCTGCGCGAGGATGAAGACTACGCCCGGGAAACGGTCCGGAGCCTTCTCGAGCTGAGCCTCGACGAGGGCAATCTCGACCTCACCGGCGAGCTTCTCGTCAACCTCTGCGAGCTTGGCGAGTCGCGCTCGCAGCTCGCGGTGCGCGCCATCGACACGATCTACGGCGCCCAGAACCGCGATGGCTCGTTCGGCATCTACGACCCGGAGCAGGCGAAGGTCTTGAAAGGCAATCCTCGCTACGACGCCCGCATCGGGGGCAACCTGCACACGACGATGGTCTGCTGCTGGGGCCTTTTCGAAGGCGAGCGATCCGGCTTTTAGGCTTTGTCCGTCTTCGGCCGGAGGCGGGCGGGTGTAGCAAACGCGCGGTAGGCCTCACGCACTTTGGCATCCTCGGCGCCGCCTCGGTGCAGGAACACGCGGTAGTGGAACGTCATCGACTTTCCCTTCTCGAGCGTGAAGCTGCCGTTCTTTGCGGCGTCGCCGTAGAAGTCGTGGTAGCCGAAGGGATTCGCCGCGAAGAGACCGTAGTCGCGGACGTGCCAGTGGGTCGGGTGCCGAAAGCTCGACGGGTGATCGAAAATCGCGACGCCGACCTGCTGCCCGGCCACTTTGCCTGAGTAGTCGACCCATTCGGCGGGCTTGCCCCAAGCTTCTTTCATGCCGTGCTGGCCCGCGGAGTTCACGATCACGCCGCCGCGGCTTTCTTTCATGCTTTCGGCGAGGCGGATGCCGAAGCTCCCCTCTTTCGTGTCACCGAAGACGACGTCTCCGTCGGCCGCCGTGAGCACGATGTTGAGATCGATGAAGCTCTCGCCGCGCTCGAGCGGGTAGAAAGTCAGCGTCCGGAAATCGTCGAGGACTTTTTTGCCTTCCGGAGTGATCCACTCGTTGCGCGTCTCGATCTTGCCGAAAACGGGGCCGCTCTCGGTTGCCACGACTTTCGTCTGGCGGATGCGGCCCGTCTTCGAGCCTTCGGACCAGAAGTCGACGCCGGCCACGCTGCCGTGGGTGAACCAGAGCGACCGGTGGTGGGGGTGGTCCTGATCCTCGCCCTCGACTTTCGCATGCATGGGGAACTGGCGCGTCATCCCGACTCCGCCGGGTCCGATGATGGGGAAGAGATAAGGCCTCGGCGCGTCGCGCTCCGCAACGAGGCGCGTGAAGAGCTTTCCCTCGACGTTGATGTCGAGGTTTTCGCCGTCGGGTTTGATCTGGACGCGCCGGTCGCCCGCCGCCCCCGCGGGGATGAGGTCCACTTCCCACGCCGTCTCGGCGTCTTTCTTGAGCTCTCTCGCGACCCACACGATCGTGGCGCCGTTCGACGTGCGCGACGTGACCTGGCACGGCACCTCTTCGCCGCCCGGAACGCGACGGAGCCGGACGCCGCGCGACTCGGGGAGGCCTCGGAGCTCGAATTCGAGCACGGCCGCCGAAAGGTCGCCGCTCAATGGCTCCGTCGCGATGCGCAGAGGCCCCGCGAAAGCTGACGACGTGCTGATCGCGACGACGATGGTGAAACCGAACGCAGCGCTCCGGGTCATGGTGGGGTATTCCTCAGATTCCGTGTCGTCGGGGCTGGAAAACGGTTGGGGTCATCGCGGCCGGCGAGATTGCCGAGACGCTTGCGACCCGAGCCGCCATTCTGCTTTCGTAATTCTGCTTTCTCGATTCGCCTGGAGCAAGCTTGAGGCCTTGATAAGATCAAAGCGGCCTCGCGGCCCCGTCGTCTGGCGGCGCGAGCGCCTGCTTCCTATCTCGTAAGGAGGTCCTTCGTGAAGAGCTCTCTGTTCGTTATTTGCACGCTCGCGAGCGTCCTGACGGATGCGTCCTTGGCCGCTGGAGAGGACGCGGGCTCGATCCCCTGGCGCTCGGACCTCGAAGCAGCGCGCAAGGAGGCCCTGCGAGCCTCGAAGCCGTTGCTCGTTGTTTTTCGCTGAGAGTCCTGAAAGGACTGCAAGTCCTTCGACGAGCAGTTGGCTCGTCCCCCTCGAGAGTTGTTGGATGCTGCCGCGAACTACGTGCCCGTGCGCGTCCTCGACATGATCGGTGTCGACCTCAACGTGTATCGGTTCGACTACGACCTCACTTTCGCCGTGCTCCTCATGAACGGCGACGGCACGATCTATCATCGCTACGGGTCCCGCAATTCCGCAAACGCGTCGGACCGGCTTTCCATGACATCTCTCGTCCGGCTCCTCCGGGAGACGCTCGCCGATCACGCCGCCTACACGGCGCAGCCTGCGCCGAAGCCCGCCATGCCGCGCCGCGTCGTGGAGGAAATCCCGCCGCTCGCCCGCAAGATCGCCCGCCGCACGCGGGAGGGCAAGAAGCAGGAATGCATCCACTGCCACACCGTGAACGACACGGAGCGGGATTTCGAGCGAGAGCAGAAGCGCTGGTCCCGCGAAGCTACGATCGGCATGTGGCCGCGCCCGGAGAAAATCGGCCTGACGCTCGACCGCGACGAGCCGCGCCGGGTGCTCGCGGTCGCGCCGGACTCGGCGGCTTTCCGCGCGGGGATCCGCGAGGGGGATCGGATCGAAAGGGCCGGTGAGGAGCAGGTGCGTTCCGAAGCCGACTTGCAGTGGGCGCTCGAGAAGGCCACCAGCGGCCCCGCGGAAGTGGCCATCGAGTACCGGCGGGGCGAGGGGCCTCCGGTCCGCGCCGTGATCCAGTTGAAAGAAGGCTGGAAGCTCGCCTCCGAGCTCGAGTTTTCTTGGAGAGCCAGCATGTGGGAGCTGCGCCCGCGACCCGGCTTTGGAGGCCGCGAGGTCGCGCCGGAAAAGCGCGCCGGGCTGGGGCTCGCGGCCGCCGGCATGGCTCTGGAGGTGACTTACATCGTCGACTGGGGCGATGACGCGGCCACGGGCGAGAACATCAAGAAAGCCGGGCTCCGGAAAGGCGACGTGGTCCTGTCGGTGGCGGGAAAGTCGGACTTCGCCTCCGAGCTGCATTTCCAGACCTGGTTCCGCTACACACGGAAGCCCGGCGAACGCGTCGAGTTTGAGGTGCTGCGCGACGGCGCTCGGCGCAAGCTGGAGATCACGGTGCTCCAGTGAGGCGGATCGCGCCGATCCTCGCCGTGGTGATCTCCGCCGGCACCTGCTTCGCGCAGGACGCTGGTGGCGACAGCGCCTCGACGGAAGCGCTCCTCCGCAAGCTGGGGGAGGGCGAGGCCCGTGCGCGGGCCGCCGCCGCTGGGGAGCTGGCGCAGCGCGGCGTCAAATCGGCCATCCCAGCGATGCTGCCGCTCCTCGACGCGGAGGACGGGGAAGCTCGGCTGATCGCCGCGGCGTCGCTCTTCGAGCTGGGAGCGAAAGAGCTCGTGCCGAGGCTGACGGAGCTGTTCGCATCCCGCGGCACTTCGCCGCGGCTCCTCGCGTGCGACGCGGCCATCGCCTTCGGGGACGAGGAGTCCTACTCCACGGTGCTCGACCTGGCGCGGCGCGCGGAGCCCGCGCTGCGCCGCCAAGTTATCCAGCGGCTCGTGCTGTCGGGCCTCGAGGAGTCGGGGCCGTTTTTCGAGGGCCTCCTCGCCGATCCCGATCCGAAAACGAAGCAGACCGCTCTGCTGGCGCTCGGCAACCTCGATCGCAAAGCCGCTTTGCCGGCCGTCGAGAAGCTGCTCGACGACTCCGACGCGGACACGCGCGTAGCCGCGCGGCTCGCCGCAGGCATGCTCGATCCGCCCGCGAGAGCCAAAGCCGTCGAGCCTCTCCTGAAATCCGCCGAGACGCGGAGCGCAGCCTGCCAGATTCTGGCTCGAGTACGCAGCCCGCTCGCGTGGGACATACTCTACGCCGGAGGCGAGCCGCAGCCGGGGTTTCTCGACTGGGGAAATTTTTACGCGGCGCCGGAGGTCTGCGAGTCGCTGCGGAGAGCGCGGCTGCCGATTTTCGAGATCCTTCACGCACCGATCGCGGTCGTGCTCGAGGCTTTCTCGAAAAAAGCCCACGTGCCGATCCGGCTGTCGGTCGGCGTCGCCGGAGAGCTGGCGAAAGCGCGGTGGGGGCGCAACGCGACCGCCATCGGGCCGCGGCCGGACGCCATGGCTGCGCTTTCCATCTTGAACGGGTACTTCCTCGAGGGGGTGGCGGAAGAGGGCCGATGGGCGTGGATCGCGTCGCCCGACGGAGTGCAGATCGTCACTCTCGAGGCCGCCGCGGCGAACTGGAAAGAGTTCGACGCTCGCCGCAAGAGCTCCACGCCCCCCGGCGCGGCCGCGAAGTGACTCTGCCGGCCGCCATCCTGGAAAGATTCGAGGAGCGCCGCGTGTAGTCTCGTTGGAAGGACGAATGCACCCGATCGAGCCGAAGGCAGAGGATGCAGCGCCAAGCCAGCGATTGCGGTTCGAGGCCTACGCCCGGGACGAGACCGGGCGACTGCACGCGTTTTTTCGCCGATCGCTGGGAGACGAGCACTTGGCTCGCGACCTCGTCCAGGAGACGCTTCTCGACGCCTGGCGCGCTCGGTCCACGTACGATCCGAGCTACTCTTTCGAGGGTTGGGTATTCCGCATCGGCCAAAACCGCATGCGCAACCTGCTCCGCCGCCGCCGGCTCGAGCGCCGCTGGATGCAGCCGCTCGACGCGGTGCCCGAGCCACCGGGCCAGGCCGGGCTGGGCGGCGCGGGGCTCTCGCCGGCCGAAAGCGATGCAGTTGAGCGGCTCGAACGAGCTCTGCGAGGGCTTCCGGTGCGGCAACGCATCGCGCTCGTCCTCCGCTACCAGGAGGGTAAATCGTGCGCCGAGATCGGTGAAGTCCTCGACATGACTCCCAACGCGGTTTCGATTCAGCTCTACCATGCACGCAGGACGCTTCGCGGGCTTCTCGCCGCCGAAGCCCCGAGGAGCGCCCCATGAATTGCGAGCAGTTCCTCGAGTCGCTCGACCTGCTCCTCGATGCCGAGGCGGGTCGCGGACCATCGCCTTTGTCAGCGGACGATCTCTCCGAGCTCCGCGAGCATCGCGGCGCGTGCGCGAGCTGCCGCGGGGAGCTGGGCTCGGCGCGTGAGCTCGCTGCAGCTTTCCAGGATCCGCGCGGCCTGGCTCCGGTTGCCGAGGTGCGGCTGAGCTATGAACGTCGCAGATCCGGGCGCTGGCGCACGGTCGCCACGCTGGCCTCTGGCTGCGCCGCGGCGTGGCTCGTCCTCTTCGCGCTTTTCCGCGGCGGCCGCAACGTAGAGGCGCCGTCCTTGGTAGGGGTATCTTCGCGCGCCGGATCCATCAATAGCCCCGAGAGCCTCGACCGCGCGGCCCGGGACGCCGCGGCGGCAGGGTCCGACGCCGACGCGCTGGCCGCAACCGAAACGCTGCTCGATCGCTTTCCGCAGCACGCGCTCGCCGCTGCCGCCCACGTGAGGAAAGCGAGGCTGCTTTTCCGCCTCCATCGCCCCGCGGATGCGCTCGGCTCGATGGAAATCGTGCTCGCCGAAGCGGCGCCCAAGGCGCCGCCCATCGGAGCGATGAAGCGGCTCTGGGACGCTTTCCACCTGCGCGGCGACCTATCTGGACTGGAAGAGGCGGCTGCCGTCGCCAAAGACTATTACGCCGCGGTCCGCTCGGAGGGGCAGCTCGCCGGAGATGACCTGCGGCGTCTCGACGAGGAGGTGGACGTCAGCGAATTTCGCGAGAGCTACACGGCGTTCGTGCTCGGGGAGTTCGGCCGGGCGCGAGAAGGGTTCGAGGCCCAGGTGCGCTCGTTCGAGGGGCGGGCAGCCGCGGGAACGCTCAGCCCGGTGCTCCAAATTTACCTGAAGCGCGCGCGCGACAACGCGCTCTTCCTGTCGGGCCTCGCGGGCCGGCCCGTCCCCGGCGACCTCGACCTCGCCGAAGGTTGGGCCACGGAGCGCCGGGTCCGCCTCGCCGGAGCTCCCGGGACCGTGGTCGCGATCGTATTCCGCAGCGCGGGCGACGCGCGCTCGGCGGAGTTCCTCGCCCGGCTGTCCCAGCTCGCGGCGGATGATCCGCGCTTGGTGAAGCTCGAAATCGTCACCGTCTCATTCCTGGGCAGCCGCGACGTCCTCGCGTCGCGCAAAGCCGAGCTGATCCGCGAGCTCCAGTCGATGGGTTACAAGGGCGCGGCGGGCTTCGATCCCGACGCCAAAGTCGAGAAGACGTTCCGGGCTTTTCAGGCGACGATCGGGTCGGCAACCCTCGAGGTCGTGGACCCGCGAGGCAACCTCGTCTGGTTCCTGCAAGATCCCCGGGGCATCGATGGCGCGCTCGTCAGAGAGGTCCTTCTCCGCGCGGCGCAGAGGTAAAAATCTCCGCGCTGCCGTTCAGACGCGTTCCACGGCCATCGCAATCGCTTCTCCCCCGCCGACGCAGAGCGAAACGATGCCCACTTTGCCTCCGCACTGACGGAGCGCGTTCAGCATCGTGACGAGAGTCCGGCAGCCGCTGGCGCCGATGGGGTGTCCGATCGCAATCGCACCCCCCAGCGGATTGACTTTCTCGGGCGGAAGGCCAAGCGCCTGCATCGCCGCGAGCGGCACGACGGCGAAAGCTTCGTTGATCTCGAAGACGTCCACGTTCCCAACTTTCCACCCCAGCTGCGCGAGGAGCTTCTCGTGTACGCCGATGGGCGCCAGAGTGAACCATTCCGGCTCGCGCGAGAACGTGGCATAGCCGAGGATGCGCGCTTCGGGCGTGACGCCCAGCTCGCTGGCTTTCTCCGCCGAAAGGACCATGACCGCGGCAGCGCCGTCGTTGATGCTTGACGCGTTCCCCGCCGTGACGGTTCCCCCGGGGCCAAACGCCGGAGGCAGCCTCCGGAGCTTCTCCTCGTCAAAGCGCGCGAGTCCTTCGTCCGTCCGCACGACGACTTTGCCTTTCTTCCCTTCGATCTCGACGGGAGCGATTTCGGCCGCGGTCCAACCTTTCTCGGCCGCGAGCATCGCACGCCGGAAGCTCTGCACAGCGTAGTTGTCCTGCTCCTCTCGCGACATCCCGAGGCTCGCGGCGGTGGCGTCTCCGCAGGTGCCCATAGGACACTGCCGGTAGGCGTCCCAGAGACCGTCCCGGATCATGGAATCGACGAGCTCGCCATTTCCCAAGCGGTAGCCGAGGCGGGCCCGTTCGAGGAGGTACGGCGCGCGCGTCATGTTCTCCGTGCCGCCAGCGACGATGACTCCGGCTTCCCCGAGCTGGATCGCCTGCGCTGCCATGGCGACGGCTTTCAAGCCCGAGCCGCACACACGATTCACGGTCGTCGCGCCGACGCTGACCGGTAGGCCGGCGCCGATGGAGCACTGGCGCGCGACGTTCTGCCCGAGGCCGGCGCCGACGACGTTGCCGAATACAACTTCGTCGACGTTTTCCCCTTCGACCCCCGCCCGGGCCAGGCTCGCCGCGACGGCGATCGCCCCCAGGCGAGGAGCCGGCACCTCGCCGAGTGCGCCACAGAACGATCCCACCGGCGTGCGGACCGCTCCCGCAATGTAAACGTCTCGGATCATGACTGCCTTTCCGCTCGTGTGCTCGAGTCGTGCCCTCGAGCTTTTGGATCTACACTCATTATAGGATGCCGCTGGTAGCGGTGCGTCCGGCGCCGCGTCTTCCCGCCTCACTGCCCCACGTGCTATACCTCAAGCAATGTCACCTCTCGAAGAGCTTGCGTCCCGCTTCCGATTCAACGAGAAGGCCCTCGCGCTCGCCGTAGATGGTTTTGGGCCCAGCGACTGGCTCCACACCGTCGCTGGCGCCACGAGCCACGCCTACTGGATCGTCGGCCATCTCGCCTTGGCGCGCCGCAACCTGCTGCGCGGCACCGGTTACGAGCACCCCGTCGCAGCCTGGGAGAGGGCGTTCGTGAGAGGATCCAAGCCGGGGCCGGCCGCGACGGATCCTCCCCCCGCGGCACTGCTGGAAGACATTGTCGAGAGCGGCCGGCTCCTCGCTGCGCACCTGCCTGCGCTCACGCCCGAGGAGGCCGCGTCGCCGTATCCGCGCACTTTTGCCGACGGCTCCTCCACGAAAGGGGGCGCGGCGCACTTCCTCTACTGGCACGAGGCGTATCACCTCGGGCAGCTCGGCCTCCTCCGCCGCGCCGCGGGCAAGAGTGGCGTAGCCTGAAAGCGAGGGGCCGTCGCGCGGCGATGGTTTAGGGCTTCTCGACC
>Ga0111539_10008461_pt1 | contig 13084 bp, 8 predicted proteins | sample RhiMethybrSRZTD1_FD_79667 | JGI IMG/M metagenome (GOLD analysis project Ga0111539, IMG submission 79667) | Populus rhizosphere microbial communities from Tennessee, USA - Rhizosphere MetaG P. TD hybrid SRZTD1 (version 2) (version 2) | ecosystem: Host-associated > Plants > Roots > Rhizosphere >...
AGCTGATTCACGTCGATCCGCGATACACGCGGACGTCGGCGGGAGCCGACATCTACGCGCGCATCCGCCCCGGCACCGACGCGGCATTTCAGAACGCGATGATCAACCACATCATCGTCAACAAGCTCTACGACGAGGACTACGTCGTCACGCACACGAACGCGCTTTACCTGAGCGACGAAGCCTTCGAGTTCAAGGATGGCGTCTTCAGCGGCTACGACAAGACCACCCACGCCTACGACACCAAGACCTGGGGCTACCAGCTCGACGCGAAAGGATACGCGCGGATCGCCAGGAGCCTCGACGATCCGCACTGCGTGTTCGCACGGCTGAAGACCTTCGTCTCGCGCTACACGCTGGAAATTGGCGAACAGATCACTGGCGTCCCGGCCGATCAGATCAAATTGATCGCGGAGACGATGGCGAAGGACCGGCCGGGCTCCATCCTCTACGCGCTCGGGATGACGCAGCACACGACCGCGGTGCAGGGGATCCGATCGTTCACGATCCTGCAGCTGCTGCTCGGCAACATCGGCAAGCCTGGCGGCGGCGTCAACGCGCTGCGCGGCGAGCCGAACGTGCAGGGCGCGTGCGACATGGCGGTGCTCTACAACTACTACCCGGGCTATCTCAACTCGCCGACCAATGCGGAACCGACGATCTACCACTATGTGCGCAAGAACGGGATTGCCGACAGTCGCTACCTCGTGAACACGCTGAAGGCGTTTTTCGGCGACGCCGCCACCTTCGAGAACGGTTATGGCTACGAGTGGCTGCCCAAGCGAAACGCGACCAAAGATTACGGCACGCTGCCGATGTTCGAGGACGCCCTCGCCGGCAAACTGAAGATGCTGTGGATCGTCGGTCAGAACCCCGCGGTGACGCTGCCGAATCTCAATCTGACGTTCGAGGCGATGGCCAAGCTCGAGACACTGGTCGTCCAGGAGATCTGGGAGACCGAGACCGCGGCGTTCTGGAAGCGCCCGGGCGTCGATCCGAAGACGATCGCCACCGAGGTGATCCTGCTGCCGGCCGCGTTCTTCATGGAAAAGAACGGCACGATCAGCAACTCCGGCGGCATGGTCCAGTGGCGTCACGCCGCCGTCAAGCCGCCGGGCGAGGCGAGGGCCGACGGTGAGATCGTGGACATGGTCTTTCGCGCCGTCCGCGATCTGGTCAAGGACTCGAAAGAGCCCCGAGACGAAATCATCCGCAAGGCGTCCTGGACCTACACCACGGCCGAAGACGTACTGCGAGAGATCAACGGCTACGCCCTACGCGACAATCCGGAGACGGGACTCAAGAAGGGCGATCTGATCCGCAAGGTCAGCGATCTGCGATCTGATGGTTCCACATCGTCGGGCGCCTGGATCTACGCCGGCGTGTTCGCAGGCGGCGAGAACCTGTCGAAGCGGCGCGACTCGCGAACGGACCCGGGAGGCCTTGGCCTCTATCCCGGCTTCGGGTGGACCTGGCCGAACAACATGCGGATCCTCTACAACCGCGCGTCGTGCGACAAGGACGGCAAGCCGTATCCAGACTCGAAACCGATCGTCTGGTGGGATGAGGCGGCAAAGCGCTGGACCGGCCACGACGTGCCGGATGTCCCGGTTGCGACAGACGGCCCCGGTACGCCCAACGGCCAGCGGGCATTTCACCTCAGTGCGGAGGGCGTTGGCCGACTGTTCGCGGCCGTCTACAAAGATCCCGATCCGAAGTACACCGACTACTGGCGCGACGTTGCGTATGTGCCGAAGGACGGCCCGCTGCCGGAAATGTACGAGCCTGTCGAAAGCCCGGTGGAGAACTTCCTCCATCGGGACGTGAAGATCAATCCGACGCTCAAGTATCCGCGCGTCACGTCGCATCAGCCGATCGGCACCGCCGACAAGTTTCCCTACGTGCTGATGACGTCCACCGTCGCCGAGCACTGGTGCGCCGGATCGACGACACGGAATATTCCGTGGCTCAACGAGCTGATGCCCGAACCGATGGTCGAGATGCCGGTCACGCTCGCCAGGAAACTCGACATCGTCACCGGGGACTGGGTGAAAGTGTCGTCGGCACGCGGCGAGCTCGAGGTCAAGGCGCTCGTCACGCCGCGGATGAAGGAAATGAAGATCGGGGACCAGGAAGTCACGGTTGTGTGGATGCCGTACAACTGGGGCTTCGCGGGATTGTCGACCGGGCCGAGCGTCAATCACCTCACGATCGACGCCGCGGATCCTGGAGCAGGAACCCAGGAGACCAAGGCCTGCCTGGTCAACGTCGTCAAGAGCGACCGCCCTGCCAGGCGAAGATCTGAATCACCGAGGGGACGCACATGAGCGAGGCTGCCGCCACGGGCCCGATCAGGACCACACTGATCGACATTGCCAACTGCATCGGCTGCCGCGCGTGCCAGGTGGCCTGCAAGCAGTGGAACGAAAAGGACGGCGAGCAGACCTTTCTCGAGTCGGATCTCGGCTTCCAGAATCCGGCGACCCTCAGCGCAAGAACCTACACGCTGATCGCGTTCCACGAGGTAGAGAACCCCGCCTCGCCGGGCGGCGCCGAATCGGCGTTCGTCATGCAGCGGTGTCTCCACTGCCTGGAGCCGGCGTGCGTTTCGGCTTGCCCGACGACCGCACTTCACAGGCAGGCCGACGGCCCAGTGTCGTACGACGCGGACGAGTGCATCGGCTGCCGCTATTGTCAGCTGGCGTGTCCGTGGGACGTGCCGACCTCGGATTGGAACTCGCACGCGCCGAAGATCTCGAAGTGCACCCACTGCGCCGACCGCATCGAACAGCCGTTGCCGATCGCGTTCAACGGCCAGGCGCTCTCAGGCGACGAGAGCAAGCGCTTCAGCGGAAGCATCGCGACTCCCGCCTGCGTCAAGGCATGCCCGGCCGATGCGCTGCTCTACGGAACACGTGAGGAGATGCTTACGGAAGCGCGCCGGCGGATCGCAGCCAGACCCGACAAGTACGTCGATCACATTTACGGCGAGAAGGAGCTCGGCGGAACGAGCGTGCTGTATCTCTCGAGGGTGCCGTTCGCAAAACTCGGTTTCCCGACGTACGGCGAAAAACCATTTCCGGCGTTCACCAAGACGGCTCTGGGCGCGGTTCCGCCGGCCGTCATGGCCGTGGGCGCGATGCTCGGCGCGTTTTACGCGTTCTTCCGGAAGCGGGTGCAGAAAGTCGCCGACGCGTCACACGACCACGGCCATGTGGAATTCGAGCCGCTTCAACACGCGCTGAGCACGCCGTTCAACTGGGTCTTGCTGGTGCTGATGGCGTTTGGCGCCATCTCGTTCGTCGCGCGCTTCATCATGGGACTCGGCGCCAGCACGAATCTCTCCGACACCTACCCGTGGGGCCTGTGGATCCTGTTCGATCTGGTGTGGATCGCGGTCGCAGCGGGCGCGTTCGTGATGGCCGGCGTGATCTACGTCTTCCAACGGAAGGATCTGTACGGGATCGGCCGGACCGCCGTCCTGATGGGTCTCTTGAGCTATTCGTTCGTGACGGTCACCCTGATCGCCGACCTCGGCCTCCCCTGGCATGCCTACCAGCTCGCACTGCAGGCGCCGGAGCACTCGGCCATGTTCGAGGTCTCGTGGTGTGTCGGCCTCTACGTCACGATCCTCCTGCTTGAATTCTTGCCCGTGCCATTCGCGCGGTATGGGTACACGCGCGCCGCGGATGCATTGCGCCAATGGAACGGCGCCTATGTCGCGGCAGCGGTGACGCTGTTTGTCTACCTGCTGTCGCGAAACGTCTTCTACGCGCTCGCGACTGCGGTGGTCTTCGGCACGCTCGCCTGGGTCTTCCGCGCGCGCGATCATCACGCCGAGCCGGTCATGCTGGCGATCGCCGCCGTGACGCTCTCGACCATGCACCAGAGCTCGCTCGGCTCGTTGTACTTGCTGATGCCGAACATGCTCGCGCCGCAGTGGTGGTCGCCGGTGTTGCCGATCTCGTTCTTCCTGTCGTCGATCGCGGCCGGCACGGCGCTCGTGATCCTGATTGACATGTGGATCGCGAAGGGCTGGCGCCGGCCGCTCGATCTCACGCGGCTCGCCTCGGTCGGCCAGATCGCGTTCTGGGCACTGCTCGTCTATCTCGTGTTCCGCCTCGGCGACATGGCGGTCCGCGGGCAGTTCAACGGCGCCTTCTCCGGTAGTCTCGGCCTGGCGTTCGCAGCCGAGATTCTCCTCGGCGGCATCGTCCCGCTGATCCTGCTGGGCACCAGGGCGCTCCGGAAGAGAGCCGACCTCCTGTTCATCGCGTCGCTTCTCGCCGTCCTCGGAGTGGCCTACAACCGCATGAACGTCGTGCTCTTCGCCATGACCTTCCGGGGCAGGATGCCCTGGGACGTGGCGGAGAACTACGTACCGTCGATCGTCGAGTGGGGCGTTTCAATCGGGCTGATCGCCGCGACGATCTTCCTGTTCGGTCTCGCCGCCCGGCTGATGCCGGTTCTCACCAGGGCGCAGACCGGCGAGGCGCACTGAGCCGATGACGCCGGATTCCTGGCTGGAGGCGCATTCGTACCTCTCCCCGGTCGCCGAGCTCTCAGCCGCTGTGGATCGCGCGGCGGGAGCGATCGAGAGCTTCGAAGCGCGGCCTCCTAATTGGGATGATTACCGCCCGGATTTTCTCGCCGGAGTGCCGCTGCTGCGGAGCGCCGAGAGTGCCGTCGATCTGGAACCTGGCGGCATTATGGCCGCGGCGCTCGTCGAGAAACTGGCTTGCCACCCGCCGTCCGGATCTCTCGCGACGGAGATACGCGCTCTCCACACGGAGCTGCAGCGCGAGTCCAACGCAGCGCGCCGCATTGTCGATTATCTGCTCGGAGACGACAGCGCGGCACCGCCATTGCCCGGGCTGCTGCGCTATCTGGGTTGGACCGCAGTGGCGCGGTTCCTCGCTCCCGTCGTGCTGGCATTCAACAGCGGGCGGGACGAGGAGAAGTGGCTGCGCAGATATTGTCCGACCTGCGGATCGCTGCCGGCGATGGCGCAGCTCGCGGGCGAAGAGCCCGGGCGGCAACGCCTGCTGTCGTGCGGCTGCTGCCGCACGCGTTGGCAGTTCAAGCGGACCTGCTGCCCCTTTTGCGAGACCGACTCTCAACGTCTCGAGAGCCTCATCGTCGAGGGAGAGTCCGGACTGCGCATCGACCACTGCGCCTCCTGTGGCGGATACATCAAGACCTATGATGGACACGGTAGCGAGCAGCTGTTGCTGTCAGACTGGTCTTCGCTCCATCTCGACTTGCTCGCTTCCGATCGCGGACTGAAGCGGCGCGCCGCATCACTGTATGAGTTCGATCCCGCGCGCCCTTCGTAGTGGTGGCGGACGCGGAGGGAACGAGGTGGATGCATGAAGTTGACACGGATTGGCCGAAGATCACTGAAGCGATACGCCATCGCCGGTGTCACCGCCGTCATGTTGATGACCTCTCCGGCCGCCGGCCAGGTCGGCGATGAAGAAAAGGCAGCCATCGCCGTCGCCGGTTCCGCGCTGGCAGCGATCACTCAGGGCGACATGGCCGCCCTGACAGACCTCATGCTGCCAGAAGCGGTCATGTTCCCGACCACTACGCGGGACGGCGTGACCAGGTATCGCCTCCGCACACGCGCCGAACAGCGCGCGGCGCCCGTGACACGCAGGGTGACGGAGCGTGGGTTCCGTCCGGAAGCGCGCGTCAACGGTCCGGTCGCGACGGTGTGGTATCCGTACGACCTGTACGTCGACGGCCAGTGGTCGCACTGCGGTGTCGACGTGTTCACGCTGATTCGGACTGATGGGCAGTGGCGCATCGCGACCATGTCGTGGAGTGCCGTGCAGCCGCCGGCGTGCGAGAAGCACCCGGACGGGCCGCCGAAGCAGTAGCCTCGACGAACTGACGCTCAGCGGGCGCTCATCCCCTGCATGCGCCGCCCCGCTCACCCGAGAAAGGCCGCCGCCGTCGTCACGAACGGACCAGCCTGATCGCCGAAGATCGGTCCATGTCCGCCATTCGGCACAACCCAGAGCGCCGAGGTGGGGATCGCGCGGTACAACTCCACCGCGAGTTCCACCGGATACAACGGATCGCGATCACCGTGGACGACCAGGACTCTCGCGGTAATGGCCGAGAGCGACGCCGCGTCGAAGTTCATGTCCTGGCGATCGTCGGCGAATTCGCGGGCGTGCCGCCAGAGCGCACGGATCTGATCGTCGCCATGCACATGTCGATTGCGCATTTCCGTCCATTCCGCTTCCGAGCGCGCATCCTCCGTCATCGAGGTACGGCAAAGACGTGCCTCCAGTCGTCGCCCGTACCGCCGAAGCCATGCAACAGGACCAGCGGCGTGCCGCTGCCGTGGTCACGGTAGAACAGTTGAGATCCGTTGACATCCGCGGTGTGTGACATCCGCCAATTGTGCCCAAACGCCCGCGCGAATGTTTCCAGCCCTCACGGGTAGATGGTAATGGAGAACGATCGGCAACTGACCTCCTGCCCCTGAGCTAGAATCACTGTGCCCAACATGGGGGTGGACGCCTACTCGCCCCGGCCGGTCCTTCGTTCCCCTTCAGCAACAGCGGTGATGCTGATCGCGCTCGTGTGCCTGGGGACAGCGTTGGCGCTTCGATACTTCTTGAATGCCACGATCGGCAACGCGTTGCCGTTCGTGACGGTGTTCGGCGCCACCGCCGCGGCGCAGTGGTACGGCGGCCGTTACGCCGCCATTTCCGTGGCTCTGCTCGGCCTCATCGGCTGTGTGCTGATGCTGGCGCCGGCCGATGGCCGCACCCGAGTGGACGAAGTGGGCGGCGTGCTCGGAATCGTCGCGTTCCTGTTCACCAGCGTCGTCATCATCGTCTTCGGCGAGGTCGCCCGCGCCGCACGCGTCGCCGCGCACTATCGCAGCGAAACTCTGCAGGTCACGCTGCACAGCATCGGCGACGCCGTGATCACCACCGACATACGCGGTCATGTCACGTCGCTGAACGCCGTCGCGGAGTCGCTGACAGGGTGGAAAGACGCGGAGGCTGCTGGTCAACCGCTCGATGCGATCTTCCGAATCGTAAACCAGGACACGCGCCAAGCAGTCGACAACCCGGCGGCCAAGGCGCTTCGGGAAGGCACCGTCGTCGGACTCGCGAACCATACCGTCCTGATTCGCCGCGACGGCGGCGAGCACCCCATCGATGACAGCGCCGCCCCGATCCGAGATGCTGACGGTCAGGTATCCGGGTGCGTGCTGGTATTCAGGGATGTCACGGCGCAACGAAACATTGAGCGTGAACGGGCTAGTCAATTGCAGACCGCACGCGTCCTCGCCGCGATTGTCGACTCCTCGGACGATGCCATCATTCGCAAGCGCCTCGACGGGACGATCGAGACCTGGAATGCCGGCGCCGAATTGCTGTTCGGGTATCGGTCAGACGACGCGATCGGCAAGCACATCTCGCTCGTGATCCCGCCTGACCGCCTCCATGAAGAAGAGCAAATCGTTGCGACTTTGAAAGCGGGACGCCGGATCAGCCACTTCGAAACCGAGCGGGTCCGGGCCGACGGCACGCGAATCTGGGTCTCATTGACAATCTCCCCGATCGCCGATGAAAGCGGGGCGGTAGTGGCGGCCTCGAAGATCGTGCGCGACGTGACACCGCGGGTTCACGCCGAAGCCGAGCGCGAGAGGTTCGTGAGCGTTTTGCAAAACACCCAGGACTTCATCGGCATCTGCGACCTGCGCGGCGTGCCGTCGTTCGTCAATCGCGCCGGCTTGGAGATGGTGGGCCTTGACAGCCTCGAACAGGCGAAGCTGACGCCGCTGGCAGAGTTCTTCTTCGAGGAGGATCGCAGCCGCGTGATCGGCGAGTTCTTGCCGCAAGTGCTGCGCGACGGTCAGGGCGAAATCGAGATCCGTTTCCGACACTTCAAGACGGGCGCCGCACGGTGGATGGCTTACAAGGTCGTGACGCTCAGGGATCACACCGGAGCGCCCACAGGCTTCGCGACGGTCAGCCAGGATGTCACCGAGCGAAAGGCGCGTGGCGACGATCTGATCGAAGCCGATCGGCGCAAGAACGAATTCCTGGCGATGTTGGCGCACGAGCTGCGAAACCCGCTGGCGCCGCTCAGCAACGCCGTTCGAGCGATCCGACGGCGCGAACCCGGGGACGAACACACCGTCGCGGTCGCCGCCGACATTCTGGACCGCCAGATTCGGCAGATGTCACGCCTGGTCAACGATCTTCTCGATGCCAGCCGCATTTCCCGGGGAAAGATCGAGCTGCGCCGGGCGCGGGTTGCGCTCCGGCCGATCATCGAGGAGGCGATCGAAACGGTTCGACCGCTGCTGGCCAGGTTCGAACACACGCTGACGACCACGCTGCCGCCCGAACCACTCTACATTGACGGCGATGCCGGTCGCCTATCGCAGGTGATCGGCAACCTGCTGGCGAACGCGGCGAAGTTCACCGACAAGGGTGGCCGCGTCTGGCTGTCCGCCGAACGCGAGGGCGACGAGGCGGTGATTCGAGTGCGTGACGACGGCATCGGCATCGCGCCTGAGCACTTGCAGACGCTATTCGACATGTTCGTCCAGGTCGACACGGCGATCGAGCGGTCGCGCGACGGACTGGGCATTGGACTGACGCTCGTGAAGAGGCTGGTCGAGCTCCACGGCGGGACGGTGCAGGTGCACAGCGCCGGAGCCGGCTGTGGCAGCGAGTTCACCGTGAGGCTTGCCGCGGTGTCCGCGGCCGATGAGACACAGAGCATCGACCGACGCGAGCCTGCGGTAGGCGACTCGATCGCACGACGCGTATTGGTAGTGGATGACAGCGTTGACGCGGCTGAGTCGCTCGCGATGCTGCTCGCATTCGAGGGCCACGAGACCCACAAGGCACACGACGGGGCCGATGCGGTCAGGACGGCGGAACGTGTGCGGCCGGATATCGTGCTCATGGACATTGGCTTGCCGATCCTCAACGGCTACGAGGCCTGTCGTCGCATCCGTAGTCAGCCGTGGGGTGCGCCGATCACGATGGTCGCGATTACCGGGTGGGGCCAGGAAGACGATCGCGAACAGTCCAAGGCGGCCGGTTTCGACCTGCATCTGGTGAAACCGGTGGACCATGACGAGCTGCTGCGGGTCGTAGGGTCGTCGCCTTCGAACCGGAACACGATTCGACATTGATCGTTCACGCGCACGGCGTGCAACGCTCGCAGATCACTGCCGAGCGGGTGCAATACTCGGCCGGCAATTCGCGGCTGATCACCTGGATGATGAGCGGCATCGACACGGGCGAAATCAGTCGAAACAGCCTTATCCGTTAGGCCGAGTTCAGTCAGTCTTCAGCAGCTCCACCGGATTCAGCACTGCTGCCCGTCGCGCCGGCACGTAGCTCGCCGCGACCGCGACGACCGCGAGGAGGACGACCACTGACAGATAGACAACAGGATCCAAGGGTGTGACTTCGAACAGCATCGTTTCGAGGAACCGAGTGGCGCCGAACGCGCCGGTCAGCCCGAGCGCGGCCCCCGCGATCGAGAGCATCACCCCTTGCCCCACCACCATCTTCAGCACGGCGGTCCGGTTTGCGCCCAGCGCCATCCGCAGGCAGATTTCCTTCCCGCGCTGTTCTACCGCCTGAGCGACGATGCCGTACACGCCGGCCATCGCAAGGCATCCGGCGATGGCAGCCAGCACGGCGAACAGCAGCGCCCGGAATCGCGGTTCTGCCATCCGCTTCGCGACGGTCGCCTCCATGGTCGTAAAGGCAACAGGCACCTCGGGCGCGATTTCCGCCGCCGCGCGGCGGAGCGGCGTGGCGAGCGCCATCGGGTCACTCTCGGTACGCACGACGACATTCAGCGTGTTTCCGTTGTAGGGATGCTGTCGATACGGCATGTAGCAATCAGGCATGGGCTCGAGGCCCGGATTGCGCTCGCGTGCATCTCCGACGACGCCGACGATCGTCATGGGACCCTTCCGATCCCACGAGCAGGAGATCGTCTTGCCGATCGGATCCTGGTCGCCCAGCGACTTTCGAACCAGCGCCTCGTTGACGATTGCTACCAACGGCCGGTTCTCGATGTCGGTCTCATTGAAGTCGCGGCCCCGCGTGATTGGAATGCCAAGGGCGGCAAATGCTCCAGGGGTGACGATCGTGAACAACGCATGCCGCTCGCGATCGTGATCGCGCTCTTCGATAAGGTGATCGATACGATACGCCCCGTCACCGCTGAGCGTCAGGTCGCCAGGCGGGACCGAGGTTGCGCCGACAGCGAGCACGCCTGGCAGCGCCGCGACTCGCGGCAGCAGCCGGTCGAAGAAAGCATTGTTCTCGGCCAGCGAACGAACGCCCGTCGCCTTCATTACGAGCACGTTCGCGGGCTCGAAGCCCAGCGTGACATTCTGCAGGGCGATGAGGCTTCTGACGAGCAGACCGGCACCGGTCAGAAGGATAACGGCCAGCGCGATCTGCCCGACCACGAGCACGCCGCGCGTTCGGATCGATCGGCTGCCGCTGGTGGCGCGCGCGCCATTCTTGATCGCCTCCGCCAGATCCATCTTCGACGCGTGAAGCGCAGGTACAAGACCGAACAAGATACTGGCGAGCAGCGAGACGGCTAGCGTGAACGCGAGCACACCGCCGTCGATGCGCGTGTCGGTGAGCCTGACGACGTCGGCCGGCGTCAGCGCAACGAGGGCCTGCACACCCCAATACGCGAGCGCGATGCCTGCCGCCGCCGCGACGATCGCCAGCAGCAGGCTTTCGGTCACGAGTTGCCGCATGATGCGACGGCGGCTGGCTCCGAGCGCCGTTCGCACTGCGATTTCGCGGCTGCGCGCCGTCGCTTTTGTGAGGAGCAGTGTTGCCGTGTTCGCACAGGCGATGACCAGGACCAGGCCGACAGCGCCCCACATTAGATAGAGCATCAGTCGCACGTCGCGGACCAGTTGGTCCTGCAAGCGTGCAACGGATACCCCACGTCCCTCGTTGCTGTCGGGATACTGCTGCGCGAGTCGCGCGGCAATCGCGCTCAGTTCGGCGTTCGCTGATGCGAGCGGGACGCCCGGTTTAAGGCGCGCGACGGCAAGTAAGTTGTGGCTGGTGCGGCTGGCGGTGCGACTGGTCTGCGGAGTCCAGACATCGGTTCGGTTCGGGAACTGAAAGCCTTGCGGCATCACGCCGACGATGTGTCGCAGCGTGTTGCCGACACGGATCGTCCGCTGCAGGACCCCGGGATCGCCGCCGTAGCGGCTCTGCCAGTATGCGTCGCTGATTATCGCCACCGGCTGGCTGTTACTGGGGACCAGGTCTTCAGGACCGAAGGCGCGTCCGATCGCCGGCACGACGCGGAACACACCGAACCACTGCACATCCACGGTGGCATGCCGCGCGTACTCGGCGGTGTCGCCGGGCGTCACCGGGGTCTCGGCGCCGCGGTAGGTGGCCATCGCTTCGAATGATGTGCTCTGTGCGCGCCAGTCCCAGAAATTGGCCAGCGTGACAAGTGGATTGATCTCGCCTGTTTTCACCGACGTGGTCCGGAGCACGACGATCCGGTCGGCGTCGGGATACGGCAGCGACTTCAGGAGTACTCCATTGACGACGCTGAAGACGGCGGTATTCGCCCCGATGCCCAGCGCGACGATCGCGATGGCGAGCGCCGCGAAGCCGGGACGACGTCGCAGCGCGCGCCCGGCGTAGCGAAGATCGCTGAGGAACTCACCGACGAGTCGCCCCCAGCGGAGGTCCCGGCACTCGTCTTTGCTCTTTTCGATCGCGCCCATCGCGCGTAAGGCGGCATGGCGCGCCTCGTCGGGCGACAGGCCGGCGTGCCGTTGCGCCTCGATCTCGAGATCGAGGTGATACCGGATCTCATCCTCGAGGTCGCGCTCAGCCCGACGCCGATGCGAGATCGAGAGAAACGCGGAGCGAAGCTGCGCGAGCCAACGGGTCATGCTGCCTCCGGGCGTTGTGCTAGGTGGCGCGAACGATGGCGGAAATGGCTGCCGCGAGCCGCTCCCAGTTCGCGGCTTCGTCGGCGACCGCCCTCCGGCCGGTGCGCGTGAGCGTGTAGTACTTGACGCGCCGATTCGTACTGGAGACGTCCCATTTCGACTTGATCCAGCCCTGACGTTCGAGCTTGTGCAGCGCGGGATAGAGCGCGCTCTGTCCGACCTGCAGCACGTCGCCGGACATCTGCCGGATGCGCTGGGCGATCGCCCATCCGTGCTGCGGCTCGAGCGCCAGAATCTTCAGGATGAGCAGGTCGAGCGTGCCCTGCACGAGATCGGTCGGTTTGCTCACAACGTCAGGCCTCAGTAACTGACATGTCAGTTACTGACAAGATACGCGAACGCCACGGCGGGTGGCAACCACAATCGTCTCAGTGGCCGGAGGACAGTTATCGATACGCTGGATGCGCCTTGATCGCCGCACGCAGCGCGTCGCAATCGGCCCATTTGAGCATGACGCCGAGCCGAGTAAGCATGTTGCGGGCATCGACGATCGCGAACGCCGCCTTGTATATGGCCATCTCGAGTGTGCCCCCCGAAACACTCGTGTGGTTCGCTCTCAGATACAGCGCATCAGCCAGATAGGCCACGACCTCCTCGTCCTGCATCGACGGGACTATCCATCCCTTCACATCCTTCAGGGCATGGACACTTTCGTGAAAAATCGATGCTTTTCCCAGCGCGGTCCGGACCACGCTCTCGCTGCCCAGCGTGATCCGTCCGATCAGTTTTTTCTCTCCGGCGCTGAATCTCCGGCCGACGAACGACGAATACGCGGCTCCCAGCTGAGGACCAGTACTGCCGGTCACCACGCTGATGTCCTGCTTTTCGATCGCTTTGGCTACGAGATCCATCTGTGTCCTGTCGATGGCGACGTGCTCAACCTTGAAGTTGATCCGGTCGACAGGATGGACGCGAAGAACCTGGGCAACGTCGGATTCGAGACTCATTGCAGTTTGGTCATGGCTTAGGGATTTGTTCTTGAGGCTCCGCGATCGGGTTCGTGACGGTCACTTTACGCCTGGCTTTGCCCGACGGCAAGCTATCGCCGCGCTGGCGCCACCTCCACGA
>Ga0111539_10008463_pt1 | contig 13081 bp, 9 predicted proteins | sample RhiMethybrSRZTD1_FD_79667 | JGI IMG/M metagenome (GOLD analysis project Ga0111539, IMG submission 79667) | Populus rhizosphere microbial communities from Tennessee, USA - Rhizosphere MetaG P. TD hybrid SRZTD1 (version 2) (version 2) | ecosystem: Host-associated > Plants > Roots > Rhizosphere >...
GAAAAGGATTTCTTGAGCGCCGAGGAGCGCCATTCGCCGAGACGGCCTGACGGCTCAGAAGGCGGCCTCAGAAGAATTAGCGTCGCAAAAGAACGAATCGCGTGAATGCGGTGCGCTGGTTTTCTCGAAGGCGCGCGAAGTAGGTTCCCGAAGCCGCCGCGGTTCCGTCTCGTGTGCGCCCGTCCCAGACGACGCGGCTTTGCGTTCCCTGGACGCGCTTCTCACTGATCAAACGACCCGATGTGTCGTAGATCTTGAGCTCCGCATCCGCGTCGCTCCGTCCCGTCATCTCGAAGGAGATGGCGCCGCTCGAGGGGTTCGGCTGCGCGTTCACGCGCAGCGACGTCGAGGCCGCGATTCCCTCGACTCCCGGGGCGTCGGTCAAAGGATTGGCTTCCGTCACGGTGACGCTTCCCGCAGGAACATCGGTGAGAACACTCTTGGTAGACGAAGGCCATTCCACGATGAGCGAGTCCACGACCGTGTCGGCGCCCAGTCCGAAGTGCGGCTGCAGCTTCGTGTGCCCGCCGCGCCACGAGTTGCCGGTGACGTAATGCGTCTGCCGGCCGGCGGTCGCGGAAACGCATGTGACCCAGGCGCCGTATCCGTCGCGCGTGGAGTACACGCCGGCGAGCTTCACACTCAAATGATTGCCGGTGGGACCGTCGTTGCGATAGAGCGCGTGCTTGGAGTGCACAGAGAAAAATCGCGGGCCGGTTCCCGAGAGCATGGCCACGTCGAGATCGCCGTCGCTGTCGTAATCCTCGAATGAGAACGCATCGGCGAGCCCTGCCGTGGGACCGCTCAGATTCTCCGTCGCGGTCACGTTCACGAATCCGCCCTGTCCGTTGTTGCGATAGAGAAGGTCGGGCATATTGTGATGCTGCGTGTCTCCCTTGTTCATGACGAACAAGTCGAGATGGCCGTCGAGATCGTAGTCCACCCAACCGATTTGTCTCACGTTCACCGAATCGCTGACCCCGCAGGCGAGGCTGACGTTGGTGAACGTGCCGCCGTCGTTGCGATAAATGCGTGCGCCGCGCTCGCCGTGCACGTAGGCCTCGGTTTCGGTCGTCGGCGCTTCGGTGAAGTCGCCGTTGGTCGTGATGACGCCGGCGAACGTGTGCCCTCCCGCGGGGGGCGCGTTGCAGCGCGCCTGCCACAAGCTGAACAAGCCGTCGGTCCACAAATACACGCCCACCGACTGTCCCGGGAAGATCGTGGGCGCGCCATTGATGTCCGGGCCCAATGTGAACGGGGAGGACGGCGGAGGATTGTAGGCGTCTTCGGAAATGTAGATGGAGCCCGGCTGATAGAACCCGTCGGTATAGATGTCGTACGTCGCCGAGTCCCCGGTCTGCGTAAACGCGAAACCGTCCAAACCGTTGTCGTTGCCGCGCGCATTGAAGAAGAAGGTGAGCGAATCGGGAGTGAAGCTCAACGCATCGAACAGAGCTTCGTCCCCTAAGCCGATGGCGAGATCGAGATCGCCGTCCTGATCGTAATCTCCCCAATCCGCGGCGGCGATTGCCCCGAGTCCGGGAAGCGCTGTGGCCGCAACGTTCGTGAACGTGAGGTCGCCGTTGTTGCGATAGAGGCGCGTCTCATAGGTGCCGCTCTCTTCGCCGCCGATCAGCAAGTCGGGATCTTCGTCGCGATCGTAGTCTCCCCAGATTCCACCCACTGATCCAAAGTCGTTGGCCACCCCGGCGGACGGGGCGATGTCGGTGAAGGTGCCGTTGCCGTTGTTCAGGAAGAGCGAGTTCGGCGAAGCCACGCGCGGAGCCTTGGCCACGAAGAGATCGAGCGCTCCGTCCCCGTTCACGTCCATCGCCGAGGAGCTGCGGCCGCGCGCCAGGCTATCGGCGAGACCGGCCCCCACGGCCATATCCAGGAAATCGAAGCCACCGTCGTTGCGGTAGAGCTTCTTGGGAACCGTGCTTCCTCCTGCGTCGGCGCCACTCGTGATGTAGATGTCGGGATCGCCGTCGTTGTCGAAGTCGGCGATGACCGGCCCGTGATGATCGGAAGGATCGAAGAGCGCCGGGAAGAAGAACGAGCTGAACTGCCCGTTCCCGAGATTGCGATAGATGATCGGGCGGAAGTAGTGGCGGACGACGAAAAGATCCGGATTCGTGTCGCCGTCGAAATCCGCCCAGCCAAGCCCGTAGGTGTGATCGTTGAGATTCACGCCCGAAGATTGGGAGACATCCGTGAACGCGGCTCGGGAGACGGAGACGGGAAGGCACGAAACGAGGGCCAAGGCCAGGGCGATCCCGGACACACGTGGAAGGGGACGTGTCCCGCAGAGCATCTACAGATTCCTCGATGAAAAGCGATGGCGGCCGCTCCGAGGCGTAATCGCATCCTAGCAAATGAAAACGCGCGGGGAAAGGGATCTCGCGGGCTTCGCGCGGCCATCGTACAATTCCCGGCTTCCAACGAGGTCGACGATGCGCGTTCTCTCCGGAATTCAGCCTTCAGGGTCCCTGCATCTCGGCAACTACTTTGGTGCCATTCGTCAGTTTCTCGAGCTTCAAGAGAAACACGAGTGCTTCTTCTTCATTGCCAGCTATCACGCGCTCACCACCCAGCACGATCCGAACGAGCTGCGCCGCAACATCACCGAAATCGCCGCGAGCTACTTGGCCCTGGGATTGGATCCGAGCCGCTGTGTCCTGTTCGACCAATCGGATCTGCCCGAGCATCACGAGCTGGCTTGGATCCTCTCCTGCTTGGCGCCCGTCGGCTTGCTGCAACGCGCGCACAGCTTCAAGGACAAGACCGCGCGCGGCATCGAACCTTCCGCCGGTCTCTTTTCGTATCCCGTGCTCATGGCGGCCGACATCGTCATGTACTCCGCCGATCTCGTACCCGTCGGCCGGGATCAGAAGCAGCACGTCGAGATCGCCCGCGACCTGGCGATTCGCTTCAACAACGAGTGGGGCGAGATTCTCAAAGTTCCCGAGCCGTACATCTTGCCGGAGACGGCGGTCGTTCCCGGCGTCGACGGATCCAAGATGTCCAAGAGCTACGGGAACGCGATCGATCTGTTCGAAGAGGCGGGTCCGCTCAAGAAGAAGATCATGGGCATCGTCACCGATCCCACGCCGGTGGAAGCACCGAAAGATCCGGACGCGTCCACGATCTTTGCATTGTATAAGCTTTTTGCAACTTCCGAAGAGCGGGCGGAAATGGAGAGTCGCTTTCGGGCCGGAGGTTACGGCTACGGCGAAGCGAAGAAGGCGCTCTTGGAAAAAGTGGAAGGAAAGTTCGGGCCGCTGCGAGAAAAGCGCCGCGATTGGCTCTCGCGCTCGAGCGATCTCGAAGACGTGCTCGCCCAAGGCGCGCAGCGCGCCCGCGCCGTCGCGGCTCCCTTGATGGAACGCATTCGTGAGGCGGTCGGGCTCCGGCGAGCACCGCGCTTCAAATGACCCGGCGCGGGTCCGGCAGCGCCGGCGCACGAGCGTCGCGAGGTCCTGGGCCGAACGCGCATCTTCCCCGCAACATCGTGATCGCTGCGTTTCTCGCGACGATCGTCGCGTTGGTCGCGTTCGCGCTTCATCCGCAAGGACGCGTGTGGGGCTTCAGTCACTGGGCGTATTGGGGGCGCGGCGTTCCCTTGATCTGGGCCGCAGCCTGTGTGTTGGCGTTTGCCGTTGCAGCGAGGTTCTTGGTGAGGGGCGGCGCTGCAACGGCCAGCACGATGAAGGGGGCCGCGGCGCGAACGAGCGGGGTTGCCGCGGGCGCCGGGTGCGCGCTTCTTTTCTATGCGGCGCGAGCCCGCACCCATTTCTTGGGGGACGGCTACCAATCGATCTCGCTGCTCGCCGCCGACTCCTCCGCGATGCGCTCGACCGCTCCGCTTTTGAAGCTCGTTCTTCCGCGCGTGCGCCCATTTTTCGGAAGCAATGCGGAAGCCGCGGCGCTTCTCACGTATCAATTTCTCTCCATCGCATCGGGCGTTCTCTTCGTGCTCGTGATCGTGTTCTTCTCGCGCCGACTTCTCTCCACGACGCTGGATCGCGTGCTGTTCACATTGAGCGCGTTGTCCGGCGGCTTCGCGCTTCTCTTCTTCGGCTATGTCGAGAATTACGCGCCGTTCATCGCGTTCACCGCGGCGACGTTCTTGTCCGGCATCGCCGTTCTCGAGGGAAGGATGGGCCGCATCGGCTTGGTCCTCCCTGCGCTCTTCATGATGTCGGTGCACGTGTTCGGAGCGTTGGCGCTTCCCGCGGTGGCATTCGCGCTTTTCCATTCGAGCCGTTGGCACTTTTGGGCACGCGCCCATCGCCTGGTGGCGTGGAACACGCTGCTCGCCGCCGCGGCCGGCGCAGGAATCGTTCTTTTCCGCGTGGCGCAAGCCGATCCGCGCATTCCGGTCGCGATCTTGCCTGTCTCTCCGACGTGGTACACGAACGAAGGCTACACTCTCTTCTCCGGAAAACATCTCCTGGATCTGGCGAACCTTCTCTTCCTGCTCTTTCCGGGAGGCGCGATTTGCGCGGCGCTAGCCCTCTTCTCCCACCGCCGCTTTTCGCTGCGCACTGCGCGCGTCACTTTCTTTGTGCTGTTCGCCGGCGCGCTCTGGGCCGGGGTTTTCCTCTTGAGCCCGGAATTGGGAATGCCCCGCGATTGGGACCTCTTCGCATTCGCCGGCGTCCCGCTCGTGTTGTTCGCTTCGCTCGAGATTCTTCGACTGCAATCCAAGGAGGCGCGGTTGGCACTTGCGGGATCGATCGTGGCGGGTGCCGCCGTGTTGGGAGCACGCGTCGCTGAAGCACGCGTCGATCGCGTCGCGATTCTGCAGTTTCGCAACGACCTCACACTCGATCCGGCGAAAGGACGCAACGGATACTTTCACTTGATTCGCCACTATCGAAAGGTCGGCGCCGACGAGCTGGCGCGGCAGGTGATCGCCGAATGGGAAGAACGCTATCCGGAGCGCGACATCATGCGCCGCGCGGGGGAGCTCCATCACGCCGGCAATTCCGCGGAAGCGATTCCCCTGTGCAAACAAGTTCTGGCGCTCAATCCGGTGAACAACGAGGCGTACATGGTTCTGGGAGAGGCGCTCCTCATGGTGGGTGATTACGAGCAGGCGTGCCTCGCTTCGACGCGCGCGGTGGCGCTCTCCGCCGACCGCCTGACCAGCACCTACAACTTGGGAGTTTCCTACGCGGGACTTCACCAATTCCCGGAAGCGGAGAAATGGCTGCGAGAAGCGCTGGAGCTGTCTCCAAATTCCTTCCGCGTGAATCTGAGCTACGCGGTGGTGTGGCGCAAACTGGGACGGAACGATCTCTTCGAGAAGTATTTGGCGCGAGCGGCGAAGTGCGAGGGGGCGATCCCGCAAGTCATCGAGGAGGCGACGAAGATCCCCGCGGCCGCGAGCGACTCGTCGCGCGCCGGCGCATGAAGCGAAGGCCGCTCCACGTTTCATCGATCGCGCAGACTTTGTTGTCCACGACACCATGGGCCAGTCCGATCTCGCGCACGACGTTCTCGTTCAAATCGGTCGCCACGTTCGACGCTTTCTTGGGCCACGCGATCCAAAGTCCGCCGCGCTCCGCCAGCGCCTTCTCGAGCCGCGCGAAGGATTTCGCCAGATCCGCCGCGTCTTTGGTGAAGCTCACGATCACATCGTGGCTCGCCGCACCGCCCACTTCGCTGGAAAACTTCACGCCCGCCGGAAGCGGGTGAAGCGTGGACTTGAATCCGCGGGGAGCCTTGAGCAAGAGAACCCGCCCCCCTTCTTGGATCCCGAGCTTTTTCGGCAACGGCGTTCCGGAGTACCCCGCACTCAACGGCGAGTCTCTTCCTCTGGCTCGCCCTCGCCGATCAAGATTTGCGCTTCCACGGGGGGCAGCTCTTCCACACCGCGCAGCTTGCGCTCGATCTCGCGCGTGCGCGTGGAGGCTTGGTCGATGAAGCTTCCCGCCTCATCCAGTTTCTTGCGCACTTTTCCGAGCGCTTCGCCGAAGCGGCCGAAATCGGTCTTCACGTCGCCCAGCACTTTCCACACGTCGCTGGAGCGCTTCTCGATCGCCAGCGTGCGAAATCCCATTTGCAGGCTGTTGAGAATGGCCCACAAGGTCGTGGGTCCCGCGACCATGGTGCGATAGTTCTTCTGCAAGAAATCGGCGAGACCGGGGCGCCGCAAGACTTCCGCATACAGTCCCTCCGACGGCAGGAACAGAATGGCGAAGTCAGTGGTGTGCGGCGGCGACAAATACTTCTCGCAAATGTCGCGCGCTTCCATCTTCATGCGCGCTTCGAGACTCTTCGCGGCGAAGTCCATGCCTTCCGCATCGGCGCGCTCGGCGGCATCCAAGAGGCGCTCGTAATCTTCCTTGGGAAACTTCGCATCGATCGGCAGCCAGCACACGCCGTTTCCGTCGTCTTTGCCCGGCATCTTGATCGCGAACTCGACGCGCTCGCTCGACCCCGGCTTCGTGGCCACGTTCGCGTCGTATTGATCCCGGGTGAGCGCGTCGGCCAGAAGACTGTGGAGCTGCGCCTCTCCCCATCCGCCGCGCGTCTTCACGTTCGTCATCACGCGGGTCAAGGCATCGACGCCGGACGCGAGCGACTGCATCTCGCCCAGTCCTTTGTGAACCTGCTCGAGCCGTTCGCTCACCAACTTGAAGGATTCGGCAAGACGTTTCTCCAGAGTGCCTTGCAGCTGCTCGTCCACCGTGCGGCGGATCTCTTCCAGCTTGCGCGTATTGTCGTCTTGAATTTGGCCCAGCTTCGCTTCCACGGCGCCGCGCAGCGCTTCCAGCTTGCGCTCGTTCGTCTCCGTCAGACGCGTGAGGTCGCCGGAGAATCCGCGAAACGCCCCCTGCACTTCCTCGCGAAGCTGTTTGGAGCCCGTCGATTGCTCTTCACGCGCGCGGCCGAGCTCGTCGCGCACCGCGCGCTCGGCACGCTCGGCGTTCTTCTCGAATCCGTCGAGGCGCGCCGGCAATTCACTCTGTCCTTGTTTGGCGATCAAAGAAAGAAGCAGAGCGACGGCCACGATCAGGAGCAGCAGGGTTCCCAGCGCGATCGCCAGAATCATCGATGCATTCTCATACGCGAGCCTCCTCCACCGCCCCCACCCCAAAGTACTCCGCCTGCGGATGATGAAAGACGAGCGCGGAGACCGATGCTTCCGGATCCATCATGAATCCGTCGGTCAAATCCACGCCGATCTCTTCCGGGCGCAGGAGCCGCCACAGTTTCTCCTGATACTCGAGCTCCGGGCAAGCCGGATATCCAAACGACACGCGAATTCCGCGATAGCGCGTGCGGTAACGATCCATCATGGTCATCGACTCGGGATCGGGGAAACCCCACGCGCGGCGCAGATCGGCGTGCAGCAATTCCGCGTAGGCCTCGGCCGTCTCCACCGCCAAGGCTTGCACCGCGTGGCTCTTCAAGTATTCGCCAGCGTCGCGCAGCTGTTCGCTCCAGTCGCGAATGCCTGCTCCCGCCGTGGTCACGAAGAGCGCGATCCAATCTTCTCCCGCCCCGCGCGGACGCACCCAATCCGGGATCGAAACGCCGTCCGGCTTGCGCTGGCGTTGAAACGGAAATTCCTCGAGAAGCCGACCGCCCGGATCGAGCACGCGCAGAACATTTCCGTCCGATTCGGCGCGAAACCATTGCCACACGGCGCGGGCGGTCATGGCACCCTCTTCCGCTTCCTTCTGAATCCCGCGGATCACCGTGTCGAGCTTCGCCGCCGTGGGATTCTCTTCCTCCAGAAGCTTGGCCCAGCGTCCTTTCACACCCAGGTGTCTTCCGTACAGCGCTTGCGGATTGATCCACGGCCAAATGCGCGAGAGATCCGCGCGCCGCTCGACGTGGCGCTCGAGATCGGGCGGGCGCGGCACTTCGGAATCGGGTAACACTTCGATCTGCGAGCTGCGCTTTTGCCCGGGATCGACGGTCACGCGCGCGGCGCGCGCCGTCCCGCCGGCCGCGCTCTCCCGCTTCGCCTCGAGTTCTTGCAGCAGAGTCTCGCGCGATCCGTTGCCCTGCAGGCGATCGCAAATCTTGAGACCGGCCATCGCATCCTTCGCGTACAGAACCGGCCCCGAGTACGCGGGCAGGATCTTCGTCAGCGTGAACGTCTCGGATAAGGCCGCTCCGCCCACGAGCAACGGCACATCGATTCCCGCGCGCGTCAAATCCTGCGCGGTGACGACCATTTGCTGCGCGCTTTTCACGAGGAGCCCGGAGAGCCCGATCATATCCGGCTCATGCCGGCGCACCGCCTCGATCAGCGCTTCCGGCGGAATCTTGATGCCCAAATTCACGATCGTGTAGCCGTTGTTGGACAGCACGATGTCGACGAGATTCTTGCCGATGTCGTGCACGTCGCCCTTCACCGTCGCCAAGATCATGCGCCCGCGCGAACCGGTTTCCGACTTCTCCATGAACTGCTCGAGATGGGACACCGCGGCCTTCATCGCTTCCGCGCTCTGCAACACTTCGGCAACGATCAATTGATTGTCATTGAAGAGCCGGCCGACTTCGGCCATTCCGGCCATGAGCGGCCCGTTGATGATCTCCAGCGGCGGCACACCCTGCGCGCGCTTCTCCTCGAGATCGCGCACCAGCCCGTCCTTCGTACCCTCGATGATGTAGGCCGAAAGCCGCTCGTCCAAATTCCCGGAGACGGCGAGCGATTTTTTGGTGCGCGACTGAGCGTCGCGAAAGTGGGCCGAGAACGCAGCAATCGGGTCGTCGCCGCGATTGAACAAGAGGTCCTCGGCGAGCTTCACCTCGACGTCGGGAATCAAGTTGTAGCGCTCGAGCTTCTCGGTGTTCACGATCGCGAAGTCGAGGCCGGCTTTCGTCGCCAAATACAAGTACACCGAGTTCAAGACTTCGCGGCCGGCGGTGGGCAACCCGAAGCTGACGTTGGAGACGCCGAGAATCGTCTTGGTTTCGGGGAATTCTTGCTTCAAAAGGCGGATGGCTTCGATCGTCTCCTCGGCGCTGCCCGCATATTGCGGATCTCCGGTGCCGACCGGGAACACGAGCGGATCCCACAGAATGTTTTCGGCGGCGATGCCGTACTTCTCCGTCAAGAGGTGATGGCTGCGCCGCGCGATCTCCAGCTTTCTCGCGCGCGTCACCCCCATTCCTTGGACGGGATCTTCGTCGATCGTGCCCACCACAACCGCAGCCCCGAACTTGCGCGCCAAAGGACAAACGCGCTCGAAGCGGTCTTCTCCATCTTCCAAGTTGATCGAGTTGATGATCGACTTGCCCTGGCAATAGGTCAGCGCGATCTCGATCGACGCCGCATCGGTCGAGTCGATCATGATCGGCACCTTCACCTGGCGGATCACTCGATCGTAGAAGCGGTGCACGTCGACGAGCTCGTCGCGATCCGGATTCTGCAGGTTGATGTCGATGACCTGCGCTTCGCCCTTCACTTGGCGCCGCGCGATCTCGGCCGCTTCGTCGTATTTCTCTTCTTCGATCAGCTTCTTGAATTTGCGCGAGCCGATGACGTTCGTGCGCTCGCCGACCAAGACCGGACGCACGTCTTCGTTCGCCTCGAGATACTCGATCCCGCTGACCTGCGTCTTGCGATAGGACGGGGGGCGACGCGGCCGTGCGCCCTCGGCCAGCTTGGAGAACGCAGTGATGTGCGCCGCGGTCGTGCCGCAGCAGCCGCCGATGATGTTGACCCAGCCTTCCTGAAGGAAGCGCTGCAAGACCGCGGTCATCGATTGCGGCGTCTCGGAATAACTTCCGTCCGGATTGGGCAGCCCGGCATTCGGCACGCACGACACGTACGTCTTCGCCAAGGAGGAAAGACTGCGCAAATGATCGGTCATGAATTCGGGACCGGTGGCGCAATTCAATCCGACGGAAAGAAGCGGAGCATGCGACACGCTGGCCCAGAACGCCTCGACGCCTTGCCCGCCGAGCATCGTGCCGGTCGGCTCGATCGTGCACGAGACCATGATCTCCGCGCTCAAACCGGTCTGGGCCATCGCTTCATGCACGCCGATCAAGGCCGCTTTCACATTGCGCGTGTCCTGCTGCGTCTCGATCAAGAGCGCATCGACGCCGCCTTCGAGAAGCCCGATCGCCTGCTGGCGAAACGCTTCGCACAACTCTTCGAACGTGATCCCGCCGGTCACGGTGATCGCCTTCGTCGTGGGACCGATCGATCCGGCCACAAAGCGCGGGCGATTCGGACGCGAGTATTTCGCGGCGACCTCGCGGGCGATTTCCGCCGCGCGGCGATTGATTTCGATCGCCTTGTCGGCCAGGCCGTACTCGGCCAGCACAATCGGAGTGCCGCCGAACGTATTGGTCTCCACCATGTCGGCGCCGGCTTCGAGGTAGGACGCGTGCAGGTCGGCGACGACGTCCGGGCGCGTCAGCACGAGGTTTTCATTGCAGCCTTCCAGCGCCGGGCCGCCGAAGTCTTCCGCGGTCAGATGGCGCTGCTGCAAGGCGGAGCCGGTGGCCCCGTCCAAAACGAGGATCCGTTCCTCGAGAAACTCACGCAGGGTGGAAGATTTCCCGCCCGCCATCACGTTCCTCCCGCATAGAGCAGCTGGATCGCGGCGTGCAGCACCGGTCGAAACAGGATCCCAGAGGCGCGCCATGCCGCCAGCATACCGAGCAATTGGATCATCGGCAGCCCGTAGAGAAAGCGCGTGAACTTCCGCGCGGCTTGCTCCGGGAAAAAAAGCGTGATCGCCGCCGCGCCGTCCAGGGGAGGAATCGGGATCAAGTTGAACGTAAAGAGGAGCGCGTTCAACACGAAAAGAATGCTGAGAAACGTCGCCAAAGCGTCGCCGAACCCGGGCGTCGAGGCTTCGACGATCGAGGCAAACCCAAAACGCAGGGGGGCAATGAAATACCCGCTCTGGATTCCAGCGCGCATGGCCAGGCCGGCAAGCGCCACGAGAAGAAAGTTCGCCGCCGGGCCGGCCAGCGCCATCCACGCCGCGCGCCGCGGATGGCGGTCGGCCCACTGGGGATCATAGGGTGCCGAAGCCCAGCCCATCATCCAGCCCATGGTCACGTAGGTCAGGATGGGAAGGACGACGGTGCCGATCGGCTCCCGGCGAATGTGCGGAAGCGGATCCAAGGAGACTTGTCCTCTTTGTGCAGCGGTGGGATCGCCTCCCTTGAGCGCGACCCACGCGTGCGCGGCTTCGTGCACCGTGATCGACAGAAGAAAGACGACGTACCAAAGTCCGCCGAATGCGAGCTGCTCCGCCAAAGTTGTTGCCCCTTGATCAACGCTTATCGTGAAAATTCACCACGGCAACTTTGCCTTCATCGCCGATCATGAGATTCAGGAAGAAGCTCACGATGGAAAGGACGATGGTGCCGCCCAATGCCGACCAGAATCCGCTCACCTGAAATCCCGAGACGACGCTCGCGACCATCCAGAACAAGAGCGCATTGATGACGAGAATGAAAAACCCCAGGGTCACGATGGTGAGCGGCAACGTCAGAAACACCAGAACCGGCCGGACGAATGCATTCATGATTCCGATCAGAAGGCTCGCCACCAAGAGCGCCCAGACATTGGCAATGGCGATCCCCTGGAAAACGTACGCGGTCAAAGCCAAGGCCAGGGCTTGGACGATCCACCGAACGAGGAGACCTCTCATTCCGACGACCCCTTCATCTGTTTTCTCGACCACATCCTTGCTTTTCCCATTCTGAACGGAATGCTACCGTCGCGCCACATTTCCCTGGGGAGGCTCGTGTTGTCGAAGACCCTGGCGGTGTTCGCCGTGGCCGGGGCGCTCTTGTGCGGAACAGGCTCCGCGCGCGCCGCAACGGATTCCACCAAGGTGTACACCGTTCTTCCCGAGCTCACCGCTCGCGACTTGCCGGTGGAGGGAAAGCTGTTCGACCGGGGCCTGCCCGTGGCGCGCGACTCGTTTTCTCCCGATGGGTTTCTCTTCGCCTACCTGCACCAGGTGCCGGGAGGATTTCCGCGACGCAAACCGGAACGCTGCGCATTCATCTTCGACTTGAGCACGCTCGAGAATCGCCCGGTGAAAACTCCGAAAGGCCGCGCCGCCCGCATTGCCGGATGGGATCCGACGGGACGCTATCTCCTTCTCGAGAGCACACACTCGAACTGGCTTTCCGCGTTTACCGGAAACTCGATCACGAACCATTGGGTGTTCGACGTGGTCACCTCCCAGTTCGTGCCGCGCAAGGGATTCACCGGAATGCGCGACGGCAAGCGTTTCCGTTGGAAACAGGACGGCACCTATCACGGAGTGTGGCAGGCGGAGCCCGAAGGCGCCGTGGTCGTTCCGCTCGAGCCGGGAGAGCTGGCCGAAGTTTTCCAAGAACAAGAGCTCGAGCTTCGCGAAGAGACGCGGCGCCGAGTCGAGCATGCCGACCGAATCGGCGTGGGATCGGGCACGGGACAGCCCAAAGAGCTCTCCAGCGCACTCTCGCGTCTCGATGAACATTGGACGCGGCGCGGGCAGAAGGATCCCGTCGTCTCCGAGCTCTTCGGCGAGCGCCCGCGGCTCTACGCGCGGAGCGACAGCTCCGCCACCTCGTGGGTCGAAGTGCTGCGCGAGCTGGAGTACGTCGCCGTTCTCGATCACGAGCTGGTTCTCGCCACCGTCGCGGGCGGTCAGCAATACCTTTTGCACCAGCGCCGGCAAGAGTTGGCTCCGCTTCCCGCTCTGCCGCCCGAGTTCCGCCAACAGCTCGATGCCCGCTGGGATCGCGCCGGCACTTTCTACGACGAAGCGGATCCTTTACCGCGCGATCTTCAATACCGCCGCTCCTACGACGCCTCGCAAGGCATCGCCAGCTACTTCAACTACACGCCGCCCGACCTGCGTCACGTTCTTCTCATGTACTCCGTCGATGCCGAACATCGCTTTCTTCGAGTCGTCGACCTCCCCGCTTCTTGGTCCACGCACTGATTTCGTACGAATGTCGCCGCCTTCCGAGCCGTCAAGCCGAGCGCGTCGAATGGCGCTCCTCGGGGCTCAAGAAATCTTCTTCTGGAGGTATCGGCGGTTCAGTGAACCGCCGAGGAAATTGTTCGCCCCTGCGGTGCACTGATTTC
>Ga0111539_10008464_pt1 | contig 13080 bp, 7 predicted proteins | sample RhiMethybrSRZTD1_FD_79667 | JGI IMG/M metagenome (GOLD analysis project Ga0111539, IMG submission 79667) | Populus rhizosphere microbial communities from Tennessee, USA - Rhizosphere MetaG P. TD hybrid SRZTD1 (version 2) (version 2) | ecosystem: Host-associated > Plants > Roots > Rhizosphere >...
AACGAGATTCGCATCGGCATCGGCTGGGGACTGTGGGACGTCGTCAATGGCATCCGTGTCGAGTTTTCGCGGCATGAACCCGACGTGACTATTGCGGCAACCGATGCTTATTGCTGGTATGACTCGGACGAGCAGCTTCGTAGTGGCGCACTCGACATCGCGTTTGCGCGACCGCCGTTTGATGCCGGCTTCGAGGTGTCGGCACCGATTCTCCATGAACGCATTCAGGCGATTGTGTCTGATGTGAGCCCGCTCGCTGCCCGCGAGTCGGTGTCGATCCGCGAACTGGCTACCGAGCCGCTGCTGCTCTGGGATCGCCAGATCGCGCCAACGCTGTACGATCAAATTCTCGATCTCTACTCACGCTCAGGGCTGGCGCCGCGCATGATTTCGACACCCGGTGCGGGTCCCTTCAACCATTCAGGCATGATGCTCGTGGCGTCCGGCAAGGGTGTCTACTTGGGCTATGGAGTACCGCTCACCGGACCGCAGCCGCCAAGTGGCGTCGCCGTCCGACCAGTCAGCGATCGTGACGCCACGACCGAAGTGCGCATCGTCCACAGAAAGGCGGAGAGCTCACCAGTCATCAGACGCTTCCTGCAATGCGTCTGGCGTATGTATCCGCAGGAACATCTTCTGCCGGTGGCAGTCGGCGGCAGGCAGTAGGCAGTAGTTCTCAGCGGCGCGGGCCAGGTGCGATGGCTTGCAGGCGCACGAGCGCCTCGGTGAATTCTTTCCTCTCAGGGTGCGCCGCCGCCGCCTCGCTCAGTCGACGTCTTGCTTCGTCATATCGCTTGAGTTGAACGAGCGCCATTGCATATCCGAACTGGGCCTCCGCTGCCCGTGGATCGATGGCCATCACCCGCTCATATTGGGGCAGGGCGGCGTCCGGACGGCCTGTCTGTCGCAGCAGCTCGGCGAGGCGCAACCGCGCTTCGACATAGTCCGGTTGATATCGCACGGCCGCCGTGAATCGATCGATCGCTTCCGGAAACCTGCCATTGAGTGCCAGCAGGACACCGAGGCTGTAGTGCGCCTGCGCAAAATCCGGGAAGCGCCTGATGGTCTCCTGGAACTGATCGAACGCACCGCTGGTATCGCCCATGAGCGACAACGCTGTACCAAGCTTGTGCCTGAGTGACGCGCTGTCTGGTGCCAGCTCGAGGCCTCGACGGAAATGTTCGGCCGCCGCCTTGAAGTCGCCACCGTCCATTGCGCGAATACCGCGGTTCTCTTCCGCGACCGGACCTTGAAGCAGTCTTCGCAACTCCGCCAGCAACGGATCGGGCGGACCAACCTCCACTCGGCCCTGCTGACGAAGATGCGCTTCAGCCTGCGCGGTGTTGCCCAATCCTCGATACGCAAGGGCGAGAGGGTAGTGTGCGATCGATTCGCGCGAATCCGCTGTCAGAGCCTGTTCGAACTGATCCACCGCTCGCGCGTACTCGCGCTTTGCCAGTGCAACCTGACCGAGGCCGAACAGCGCAGACACCACGCGTGGCTGAATCATGAGGGCTTTGGTGTAAAGCGGTTCTGCCAACTCTGGTTGCCCTTGATCGACGTGGATTCCCCCCAGCCACACGAGCGTCGCCACATCGTCAGGCTTGATGCTCAGCGCGCGCTCGAACGAGGCGATGGCCTTCGCAGGTTCGGCCTTCGCGAGGTACACGTGCCCGAGGTAGTACGGCCAGCGCATCTCGCCCGGTTCGAGCGCCTGCGCACGGAGGTAGAACGGTTCGGCCGCTTCGAAGTACTCGGCGGCCATGAGGAGCTTTCCAGTATCACCGTACGCGCGAGGGGCAGCGGATGATGTGACAGCGCGGTAGCTGTCGTTGATCTGCTGCTGAACGACCTTATCCATCTGCGACAAGTCGGGCAGCACGGCGGGTGGCAGCTTGTTGATGTCTGATTCGATCGGCGGAAGAGCTGTTGATGAGCGCTCCCTTGGGGTCTCAGTCGAACAGGCGCCCGTCACGAGAACGGCTACGCATAAAACCGCCGGTACCGCAACAGAGCCTGAGCGCCGAAGCCAATGGCGAAGGCGGCTCACTTGCCTTCGCCTTCTCTGAGCGTTGTGTATCGATCGATGGGGATCGAACTCCACTCCTCGGTGGCTCCGCCTGGCCAGACGACCCGAACTCGAGAGACGCTGGTGAACTGACCGAGGCCGACCAGCACCCGCGGATCATTCGCGGAGGCGTAGCTTCCATCTGATCGAGCGCGCCGCCAGAGAGTCGGGCCGCCTTCGCGGATGATTCCCACGCGCGCGCCGAGCATGTCTCGGGTCCGGCTGCCGCCTTCGCTCGTTCCGAGCTTCGGCGCGCCAGGAGAGCCGGACACGATGTTCTGTGCTCCCACTTGCGCGGCGCCGACGAGCCGCAGCCCGATCCAATGGTTGCGGTTCCCGATGTTGTTTATCAGGAGCCGTGGCTGACCGCCGTTGTTGGCAACGACCACATCCTCATCGCCGTCGTTGTCAATGTCTCCGAAAGCGGCGCCCCGCCCCACTTCTGACAATTCGAACGCGGCGCCGCCGCGGGCGGTGACGTCCTCGAACCGTCCTTGTCCTGGGTTCTTGAACAGCTGTTTCCGCTGATGCAGCGGAAACGGATCGTTGGCACGTCTGAGCGCTTCAATCGTCTGCACCGCGCCGTTGACCGTGAGTAAGTCGAGCAGGCCGTCGTTGTCGATATCGAACCAGGCGGTCCCGAAACCTGTATAGCCGCGGCTCGCCGGACCGAGCCCCGCACGGGCACCTTGTTCTTCAAAGAGCCCAGACCCATCATTGACGTAAAGGTCGTCACCTTCGCCCGTGAGGTTAGTCACGAACAGATCTTCGTCGCCGTCGTTGTCGAAATCGCCGGCATCGACGCCCATGCCGGCCTTGGCTTTTCCGTGAGCGCTGATCGCCGTGCCCGAGAGCAGTCCGGTATTCCTGAACGTCCCGTTGCGCTGGTTGATCCAAAGCTGGTTCGCCTGACCGTCGTTGGCGACGTAAATATCGATCCAGCCATCGCCATTGAAGTCAGCAGTTGATACCCCGAGTGCCGGGCCGAACTCGCGTGCGATGCCCGAGGATGCGCTGACGTCAGTAAACGTGCCGTCGTGATTGTTGCGAAGAAGCCGGCTCGGCTGCGGCTGATACACGTTCGGCGAACAGTAATCGGGCCGTCCTGACGGAGTGAAGCACGGCGCGCTCGAATCGACTCGCCAACTGAGATAGTTGCCAACGAAGAGATCCAGCCATCCATCGCGATCGAAGTCGAGGAATGCGCTGGAGACGGTCCATGACGGATCGTCGGTGCGGCTTTGCTTCGATACGTCGGTGAACGTGCCGTCACAGTTGTTACGAAATAGCTGATTGGGCCCGAGGCTGGTCAGATACAGGTCGACGCAGCCGTCGTTGTTGAAGTCGCCGGCGGCCACACCCATGCCGTAGCCGTGCGAGACGATGCCGCTCGCGTCGGTGACGTCGGTGAACTGCAGTGTGCGCGTGCCGTCGCTGTTGACGCGCAAATCGTTGCGAAACAGCCGACCCTTCAGCTCACTCGACGACGTAGGGCGAGTCTTGTTTTCCCGACCCGCCGACGAGCGGAGTGGTTGACCCTGAACAAGATAGATGTCCAGATCGCCATCGTTATCGAAGTCGAACATGGCCACGCCGGGCGCGATGATTTCGGCGTAGTAGAACTTGCCTTCCGCGCCGTTCAGATGGTGGAACTTCAGTCCAGTCTCTTCGGCGCGATCCACGAACCAGTCCGACGTGACCTCAGTCACCGGGGTCACAGAGCTAACCGTGGCAGACCGATCGCCTCCGCAACCGCCGAGGAGAAGGAGTGAAACCGCGGGCAGGACCGATAGCGCGCGCATTCATGATGAGCGTACAAGAAAAAGGCGGGTCCTCAGAACAGGACCCGCCCTCCGCTGTGCAGGCCGGGTCCTGTTTTCCAGGACCCGGCGTCCGTGTCTCAGAAGTCGTACGTGATCGAGACCTTCGCGAGACGCGGCGCCACCACGTTCTGGGGCGCGAGCCACGTCGCGTAGAGAGGGCTGGCATTGGTGATCGTGTCGACGTTGAGCAGATTGTACAGATCCAGACCCAACACCCCACGGGTGCGGCCGAGGCGGAGCACCTTCGCGAATCGGGCATCGATTTGATTCAACCGTGGACCATAGTTCGCACCGGGTGGAAGAAGGTTGACCGTCGTTGTACCGGTTGCCACGCCACCGCTTGGAAGACGTCCCAGCCCGCCTTGCGAGGCGGGCCGTGCGAGGTCGCTATTCGGCGCCGCGTACTGTGCCGAGTATTCGACGCCGGGGATGCTTTGGAACGAGGCGCCGACTTGCACGTCGACCTTCGGAATGGTGTACGACCCGAGGAACTTGACCTGCGTCAGCCAGTTCTGCGCCATGTGGCACGACGCGAGTGCCGACGGGAACTGGCCCACGGGTGGCGACGCCAGCATTTCCACGAGCGCATTGTTGCCGGCCTTCGCCGGATCCTGCACGTCGCAGTAGTCCGTCGTCTGGTGCCCGGTGCTCAAGCCACCCTGGAAGATGATCCCCTGAGGGAGCCTGGCGTTGAGCCCGACGTCGTACCCGAACCAGTGGTCGTACACATTGCTGCCCGGGAACATCGTCTTCGACAGGCCCTGCAGGTTGTTCACCTGAACGCCCGGATTGATGTTGTAGAAGGTTCCGCTGTAGATGTCGCCCGGCAGCTGCTGACCGCCTGAGAATGAGGGTGCCGGCGGAATCAGGCTCGTGCTCACGGAGTACGGGGTGTAGTCAGCCACCGTGCCAGTCGTGTTGTCAGTGATGAGGAAGTTACCGAACCACCGCCAGAACGTGCCACCGTAAACGGCGATGCCGCGGCCGAGGTCCTGCTGACCGCTTAACGAGAATTCCCAACTGTACGGCCGCTTTCCCCACCCGTACCGTGCGTCGTCCTGGACCGCGAGGTTCGGAATCAAGGTGTTGCTGTAGAAGTTGAGGTTGGCGCCGACTGGCGCGTTGCACGTATCGACCTGCCGCTGGTTACCAGTCAGTGTCGGACCCTGGGCGGCAGGGTTCGTGAGATCGCAGTCGGGAATGAAGTCCCTGTCGTTATCCACCCACGTGCGCGACGACGTGAGCTGCACGTTGTATCCGGGCTGGCTGGCGAGACCGCCGACGACGAGCGCCTGTCCGAGGACGTACTTGGCATAGTTGACCTTGACGGCGGTCTTGCCGTCGCCGAACACGTCCCAGGATGTCGCCACCTTTGGCGTCCAGTCCTTGTACCGAGTCGTATCGAAGGCTGGAACGTCGTAGTTTCGTGACGGCGTCAGGATGGACGGTCCGAGGTGGTACTCCGGATTCTCCGAGTTGAACCAGTCGAAACGAAGACCGGCGCTGATTGTGACGCGATCGATCGTCCATTTGTCCTGAACAAAGATGCCGCCCTCGCTGCTGACTTTGTTCTTGGCGGGCGTCGGGCAATATGGCTGAATCGACGTGTTGCCGCCAACGATCCCACCGTTGACCTGACGAAGCAGTGGGTCGGTACATCCGTCCGAGCGAAGGCTGATGCTCTGCGGCACCGGGATACCGACTCCCACGCCGTTGTTCGCCAGGGTGCTGACGACGTAGCTGTACGGGACGACCGAGCTGGTATCGGCCCAGCGTGTCGCGCCATTCATGTCGATCCCCGTCTTGAATGAGTGCGCGCCGGTCACGTACGACATCGCGAAATTGCCGCGATAGTTGGGATTGTGACTCGCGGTATCCGTTGCGCCCACGCGGCCGTGATAGTTCTGAATGAACTGCACGTAACCGGGAACGAGCGTCTGCGGGTTGTTGTCGGTGACACCGACTGCCAGCGGATCGACGAGGTCGCTGTCCGCGCGACGATTTCCCCACGTCTCCTGGTGACGCCAGAAGCCGGCCTCGAAGAGCATTCGATTGGTGGCAGGCATCGACCACTGCACCAGGTTGTCCGAGAACGGGAAGAAATAGGTCGTTGCCAATGCTTCATCGGCCGTCGTCGTGACGCTGTTGGTGTACTCGCGTTTCTTGTTGTTGTAATAGATCCCGAGCTTGTTCTTCTGATTAATCTGCCACGTCAAACGCAGCGTCTGTTCCCAGAAATAACCACCGCCCCCGAGCGTGGTCCCGAGCTCCTGCCCGGTGTCCGGGTTGTACGTCATCGTCGTGGTGTTGAGCAGAGTGGCAGGCGTCTGGCCCACAACGAAGTTCCGGTTGGGGTAATTGTTCGGAACGTAGTTCTCTGCCTTCGTCCACCGCGCAGTTCCAAACCACCAGAGTTTGTCCCGCAAGATCGGACCGCCGTATCCCGGGTTGAAGTCGTAGACGGTTTTCAAGGCACCGGGTTGAACTCGCAGGCCGCGAGCCTCGAGGCTCTCCACAGGGTCATCCTGGATCGTGGAGAAGTTGCTGCCCTGCATCGCGCCGTTGGCGAAGGAGTAGAACAGGAGGCCCTTGAAGGTGTTGCCGCCGTCACGCGGCACGTAGTTGATCTGCACGCCGCCGCCGGCGAGCGACGCGTCGGCACCCGACGTATTGACCGACATCTCCTGCATCGCCGTGAAGCTTGGAGAGCTGCTCAGCGATTCACCGAAACGAATCGTGGTGGCGGCTGAAAGACCACCGATCGTTTGTCGCTGTTCCGCCGGCTTGCCGCCGTGAATCGCGAGGTCGGTGAAGGTGTCGCCGGCGGTCCCACCGACGTCCTGCGATGTCAGTGCGTTCGTGTTGGACTGCCCCACGCCACCACCCGCGCCCAGAATGATCCCTGGCTGAAGAGCGGCGAGGTTGATGCCCAGACGGCCGGTCGGGATCGAGTCGACGACCTCCTTCGTTACGACCTTTTGTACGGCCGAGCTTCGGACGTCCACGAGTGGTGTCTGGCCTGTGACCGTAATGGTCTCGGCCAGCGCACCCACCCTCATGTCAGCGTTCACTGTGGCCACGAATGAGCCGCTCAACTCGATCTGGTCGCGCACGAAGGTGTTGAATCCGGGGAGCGTGAAGGTGACGGTGTAGGTGCCTGGTAATAAGTTGATGATCTGGTAGGCACCGGACCCGTCGGTGACGGTCGCTCGTGTCTTTTCAATGAGTACCGGGCTGGCCGCTTCGACGGTCACGCCGGGGAGCACAGCTCCGGAAGTGTCTTTCACAATGCCCGTGATGGATGCTTGCGCGAATGCGGCAACTGGCAACACGGCCAACAACAGAAGCGCCGCGGCGCCTCTGATCAGAACGTGCTTCATTCGTACCTCCTAAGATTGGGTCCGGAACCGGTACTCAGACGAGGCGAATGTTGCGTCCGCGTCACAAACTGATCAACGTGTATCTGATACTTCAGATAATTCCTGTATGGTTATTTATATCCGGCATATCCATCGAATTCCTTAGGAATTTTTCCAGTCGTCCCAGATTTGCACGTTCTGTCATGCCAGTGGTCTAGACAAGAATTGGACAAAGCCGCGCAAGCCGCGCCTTCAGGAAACTCCGTGCGACCATTACCAACCCGTCATGAGAAAAGGATTCGTCGTCGCCTTCTGCCTATGGTTTGCGCCGGCCCAGGCCCAGGACTTTCGCCAGACTGTCGTCGTCACCGCCGCCGCCCGTCCCGTTGAGCTTGGCAGCGTGACTCGGACCATGACGGTCATCACGCGGCAGCAGATCGAATCGCTGCCGGTGCATAGCATCGCGGACGTCCTGAGGCTGGCATCTTCGATTGATGTTCGTGCGCGCGGCACCCGCGGAGTTCAAACCGACTTCGCGCTTCGCGGAGCGACCTTCGGTCAGATGCTGATGCTCGTCGACGGCGTACGGCTGAACGATGCGCAGTCGGGCCATCACAATGGCGATATCCCTGTGCCTCTCGATCTCGTCGAGCGGATCGAAATCCTGTACGGCCCAGGGTCGTCACTCTTCGGAGCCGATGCCGTCGGCGGCACGATCAACGTGGTCACGCGGCGCGAATCGAACGAGTCGGGCGCGGTCGAAGGCGGTAGCTTCGGGCTGGTGGCGGGCCGGGGCCAGGCGGACGTATCGCGAGGTGAGCTACGGGAATCTGCGGGGGTGTCATTCGACCGATCCGATGGCTTCATGTACGACCGCGATTTCAAACAAGCGACGCTGCGCTCGCGAACGGCGCTCGGCACTCGCACGGGGTTGTCGTTGTCGTACCTGTGGAAGGAATTCGGTGCCAACAACTTCTATGGCGGCAACGCGCCCTCGCGCGAATGGACCAACCAGACGCTTCTGACCGCCGACCACCGGTTTGGAGAACTCGGCGGATGGAGCATCGATGGTCAGGCGTCGTATCGCACACACGGCGACCGGTTCGTGTTCAATCAGCTCACGCCGGCGCTATCCGACAACCGCCACCGAACCCATGCCGTCCTCGTTTCGGCCAATGGCTCTCGTCCAGTGGCGGGTCGCGGATCGCTCACGCTCGGAGTCGAGGGTGGCGGCGACTGGATCCGCTCGACGAACCTTGGCGACCACGAGACCGCTCGCATCAGCGCGTACGGTGAGTGGCGGCAGGACGTCGCGGGCGTCCAGCTCGAGAGCCTGCTTCGCGTCGATACCTACGATGAGTTCGGGACCTCCTGGAATCCGTCGTTGGGCGCCGGATGGTGGGCGACGCCATCGGTGCGGCTTCGCGGATCGGTCGGACGCGCGTTTCGTGTCCCCACCTTCACCGAGCGTTACTACTCGGACCCGGCAAACCTGGCTCGTGAGGACGTCGGGCCGGAGACGTCCTGGGCGGAGGAGGCTGGGGCCGACGTCATCTTGCGTGGCGGATGGTTACTGCAAACGAGCGTCTTCACACGTCAGGACCATGATGTGATCGATTGGCTTCGCCAGACGGCTGCCGATCGGTGGCAGACCTACAACGTGCGTGACGTCGACACGCTCGGATTCGAGATCGGAATCCAGAAGTCGCTCGGGTCTGGCGTATTCGTACACGCGCAGTACACGGCGATCGACATCGATGCCGCCGCGGTCGACCAGCTATCGAAGTACGTGCTCGATTACGCTCCTCACTCGTTGGCGGCCGCGGTCGCGGTTCCACTGCCGGGAGGATTTCGCATGGCGCCGCGTGTCGAGTATCGCCGGCGCTCGCGTTCCACCGGCACGTCTGATTACGTGTTGCTGGACACGCGACTCGGGAGACGAATCAATCGCACACTCGATCTCTTCGTGGACGGCACGAATCTGTTCGACGTCGAGTATCAGGAGATCGCCGGTGTTGCGATGCCCGGAGCTGCTGTGAGTGTATCCCTCGCGATCGCGACGCCGTAGGTGATCACGATTTCGCTCCAATCAACATTCGACAATCGTCAATCAAAAACGATTCAACAATCAGGAATCAATAATCACGGATCGATCCTCGCAGGCTCCTGCTGCGTGAGGCAGTGCAGCGTCCCTAATCCCCAAACCAGATCGACGGCGTGAATGCCGACGACGGTCCGTGACGGCATCAGGTTGGCGATGATGTCGAGTGCAACACGATCGTTCGGGTCGTTGAACGTCGGCATCAGCACGACGTCATTCGCGATGTAGAAGTTGGCGTAGCTTGCCGGCAAACGCTCGCCATTCATGACGACCGCGCGTGGAAACGGGAGCGTGACGATGCGAAGGGCAGCGACGCCGGGTGCGTTGGACGCATGTTCGAGACGATGCAGATTGTCCATCGACCGCACGTGGTTGTCGTCAGCCGGGTCCGGTTCGACCGCCAGAAGCACCGTGTCGCGCGCGACGAACCTGGCGATGTCGTCGATGTGGCCGTGCGTGTCATCGCCAACGCATCCTTCGCCGAGCCAGATCGTGCGATCGATGCCGAGCCAGCGCGCGAAAATCCGCTCGTAGTCCGTGCGCGACACCCCCGGGTTTCTCACCTGCGTGTCACTCAACAGCCATTCCTCGGTCACGAGAAGTAGCCCGTCCCCATTGACCTCGATGCCGCCGCCTTCGAGGACGATGGGCTCGCCGCTGTCCAGGTGCGGCTCTTCTCGGCGCAGCCCGGTCAGGGAACCGATGGCGGTTCCGATCCGGTCGTCGAGAGCCCAGTTGTCGTACTTCGCCCACGCGTTGAACTTCCAATCCAGTAGGACGACTTCACCCGACTCAATACGTACGCCGATTGGCGCCGAGTCACGAAGCCACACGCGGTCGGTTGGCACGACGTGCAGGCGAATCTGATCGAGCCGGACCGCGTGCGCGGTCAGGATCGCGCGGGCCGATTCGGCAACCTCTTCCGACTGGCAGAGGATCTCAACCGGTTCGTGCAATGCGAGGACGCGAGCAATCTCCGAATACACCCACGGGATCGGTCCGAACTTTCCCGGCCAGTCCGGTTCGTGGTGCGGCCATGCAATCCACGTGGCGCGGTGAGGCTCCCACTCCGCAGGCATTCGGTACGGCGATCGAGGACGGGTCACGCGCCGAGATACCGGTTGAGGATCGGACCGTACGCGTCGATGCGTCTGTCGCGGAGGAATGGCCAATTGCGGCGAACCGTCTCGATCAACTCCGGATCGCATCGCGCGATGAGGACCTCTTCGCTCTCCCCGGCTTCGGCGACATAGCGTCCGAATGGATCGACGATGAAAGAATGGCCGAAGAAGGTGATGCCGTTGGTCCCTGGTTCATCCTCGTGGCCGACGCGATTTGGCGCCGCGACGAACACGCCATTCGCAATCGCATGCGACCGCTGAATCGTGCGCCACGCGTCGACCTGGGCCTCGCCCCATTCGGCGCGCTCGGACGGATGCCAGCCGATCGCCGTGGGATAGAACAACACCTGCGCGCCCAGGAGCGATGTGATCCGCGCCGCCTCCGGGTACCACTGGTCCCAGCAGATTAAGACGCCGATCGTCGCGTAGCGCGTCTTCCACACTTTGAATCCGCCGACCTGGGGTGAGTCGTCGCCAGGCGTGAAGTAATACTTCTCGTTGAACAGCGGGTCGTCTGGAATGTGCATCTTCCGATATATGCCGAGCAACGAACCATCCGCATCGATGATGGCGGCCGAATTCCGGTAGACACCGGCCGCCTGTCTCTCGAAGACCGGAACGACCAGAACAATCGCCAGCTCTTTCGCCAAACGCTGCATTGCCGTTGTCGTGGGGCCCGGAATCGATTCAGCGAGATCGAATCGCTCACTCTGCTGCGATTTGCAGAAGTACGGCGACTGAAAAAGCTCCTTCAGACAGATGATTTGCGCGCCCTTCCCGGCCGCTTCCCGGACCAGCCGCTCCGTTCGCTCCAGGTTCGACGCGACATCCGCGGTTGCGTGATCCTGGATGAGACCGACGGTGAAGGGGGACTGTGGGTTCTGTGTTCTCGTCTCGCGTTCCATGTTCTGTGTTCAGTCTACGGCACCTGTACGGTACAGCCTGTAAACTGTAGAGTGATGCCTCAAGCTCAGAACCCAGAACAATTGGCTGAAGGCCGAGCAGCGGCCCAGAATCGAGAGCCCGGCACCGAGAGTCCGACGCCCGGCCCTCCCTTGAAGGTCGCACTCCTAGGCTTCGGCACCGTTGGTGCCTCGGTCGCGCGAATTCTGGTCGAGCGCCCGGAGTTGGCCAATCGACTCCGGTTGACGCACGTCTTCAATCGCGGCGTCTCACGGAAGCGCGCCGATTGGGTGCCTGACTCCGTCCTCTGGACAGACAACTTCGACGACGTGCTTGCCGGTCAGCCCGACGTCGTTGTTGAAGTTGTCGGCGGCGTAACGCCCGCGCGCGAATGGGTCACTCAGGCAATCCGTCGAGGCATGTCAGTCGTGACCGCCAACAAGATGCTGCTCGCGGCGCACGGACCGGAGCTGTTGCGGGCTGCGGCGGGTGCCGGCGTGCGTCTTCGTTTCGAAGCGGCCGTCGGCGGCGGGGTGCCGCTTATTCACGGAGTGCGCGAGGGTCTTGCAGGTGACGAACTCACCGGCGTCGCGGGCATCCTGAACGGCACATGCAACTACATCCTGAGCCGGATGTCTTCCACTGGCGAAGCCATGGACATCGTGCTCGCCGACGCCCAGCGACTAGGCTACGCCGAGGCAGATCCGACCGCTGACGTCGATGGCTTCGACGCGGCCGCAAAGCTCGTTGTGCTTGCCGGCATAGCGTTCCACCGTCATCTTCAAATGGCGGATGTTCCCACGCGCTCGATTCGGCCACTGTCGACCGCCGATTTCCAGTATGCGACTCGGTTGGGGTGCACGATCCGTCAAGTGTCGAGAGTTCAGGCGACCGAGGGAGGCTTCCACGGCTTCGTCGGGCCAGTCCTTGTCCCGCAGGGCTCGAGCTTCGGACGGAACCAGGGTGCCAACAACGTGGTGTCTGTTTACGGTCGATTCGGCGGTGAGAGCAGCTTCAGCGGCGCTGGCGCCGGCGGTCCCGCAACAGCTGTAGCGGTTGTGTCCGATCTGCTGGCTCTGACACAGGGGGGCCCGCGACGCGAAGCCGAGGAATGGCAGCCGGCCGCCTTCGTCGCGCCGCCTCCGATGCCGTACTACTTGCGTTTCGTGGTCAAGGACAAACCCGGCATCCTGGCGTCGATTGCGGGTTCGCTGGCGAGGCACTCGGTCAACGTCGATGCCTTGTTGCAGGAGCCTGGTTATCCGAAGGACCGGCTTCCGTTTGTTGTCACTGTCGAGCCTTGCGAAGAGGCCGCTCTTCTTGAGGCTTTGGGTGTGATGAACGAGGAGCGCTGGCACGCCGAGCCGCCCCTGGCGCTGCCGATGCTCGCAGACCACGATTCGTGATATCGTTTTTGTTTCGTGTCACTTAAGACGGGGGAGACAGTTCGCGCTGACGCCGTCGGGGAGGAAATAATAGTCCCAGGCTCGGTTGCCAACCTGGGTGGCGGCTTCGATACGCTCGGTGTTGCCGTTGAGTTGTACTTGCGTGCCCGCATCGTCGATGTCCGCGACGATGGCGGAACGAAACTCGTGGTGGCGCGGAGCACGCCGGCGATCTCGGGACGCAATGCGGTAGAGCGCGCGTTCGACATCGCTGTTCAACGCACTGGAAGACGCGGGCCAAGTGTCACGATCGAGGTAAC
>Ga0111539_10008465_pt1 | contig 13080 bp, 8 predicted proteins | sample RhiMethybrSRZTD1_FD_79667 | JGI IMG/M metagenome (GOLD analysis project Ga0111539, IMG submission 79667) | Populus rhizosphere microbial communities from Tennessee, USA - Rhizosphere MetaG P. TD hybrid SRZTD1 (version 2) (version 2) | ecosystem: Host-associated > Plants > Roots > Rhizosphere >...
CTCGCCTCGCCTCGCCAGTCTCCGGCCGCCCGGCGCGGCTGTCGAGTTTCTACGCCAGATCGATGACGATCACGTGACTGCCGATGTGGCCGCCGCCGTCGTCTGTGCTCGCGTCGTCGTCCGCGCGCGGTTTGCGGTCGCGCGGCAGCGGGCGGTCGACCGGCACGTGCATCGGCTCCGGCTCCCAGGCTGGTCGCCGCTCACGCGGATCGCGAGGACCGTGTGCTCGCCCCATGGCGCACGATCATAACAAACGGCGGGCGAAGTGCTGGAAAAGTTGCGCGGTGAGTGGCACGACATGTAGTGTAACGCGATGCCATTCACACCGGGCCGGCGCGGTTCTGGCGGTTCAGGAACGCCGAAGATTCGCCTGCGCTCGTCCCATTCCAGCCGGATCCGGCTGCGCGTGAGCCACCGCGGCGGCGAATGGCAACCTCGGGGAAAAGACGACGACGCGCTCTACGAGCGCGACCTGTTGCCCCAGCCGCCGCCGCGCGATCGCCGCTGAAATAGACCGCAGAACCTGCGCGTGTAGGTGTGCGATGAGGGATGCACACTGGACGCCGATGCGCCTCTGGTGCCTCCTCGCGTTCGGCCTCGTCGCCGCTGGCTGCGCGTCGCGCCACACCCAATCACCACCCCTACCGCCGTTCAAGTTCCACAAGCGGGTGAAGGCGCCGGTCGGATCGATCGTGTTCGCCGACGTCTCAGTCATCCCGATGGATCGACAGCAGGAGGTGCTGACCCGCCAGACGGTCGTGGTCTCTGGCGGGCGAATCGTCGCCATCGAGCCCTGGCCCGAGATCGACGTGCCCGACTCCGCGACGCAGATCGACGGCCGCGGCAAGTTCCTCCTCCCCGGGCTGGCGGACATGCACGTCCACGCCCTCGACGACGAGGACCTCTTCCTGTATCTGGCGGCGGGGGTCACACAGGTGCGCGCGACGTACGCCCAGCCGCACGTCATGGCGCAGCGCGATCGGGTGGCGCGCGGCGAGGTCATCGGGCCCAGCGTCCACGTCGAGGGTCAGATCACCGACGGGTCGCCGCCGGTCTGGGACTGGAGCTTCGCGGTCGCCAGCGAGGCGGACGTCGACAGGGTCATCGCCTTCCACATCGACAACCACCTGCCGGCTATCAAGGTCTACGAGCGGCTCTCCCTGCCAATGTATGACCTCCTGGTCGCGAAGGCCCGAGAGGCCGGGCTGCGCATCATCGGCCACGTGCCCGAGCAGGTCGGCCTCGCGTACGCGCTCGCCTCGAAGCAGTCGTCCATCGAGCACCTGGATGGCTACAACGTTTACCTGGCAGACAAAGACTCGTACGCGGCGAAGCGCCGCTACTGGCAGTCCAGTCCGATCGACTGGGCCGGCTTCGTTGCCAGCTTCCAGTTCGTCGACGAGAAGCGGCTCGCCGACGTCGCGATGATGACGCGGAGAGCCCTCACCTGGAACTGCCCGACGCTGGTCCTGTACGACCACACGATGCGCTCCGACGATCCGGCGGAACGGATTGCGTTCCGCGGGGCTCGTTACCTGTCGCCGTTCAAGAAGTCGCACTGGGCTCCGGGCAGCTTCCCGCTGGTTCGCACGCCCGGCGCGTACGACTTCCAGCAGATGCGACTGGCGCGGCCCAGGCTGCTTGCGCTGGTGCGCGCCCTCGACGCGGCCGATGCCGGCCTGCTCGTCGGCACCGACAGCGGCAACGCGGGCATCGTGCCGGGTTACTCGACCCTCGACGAGCTCGAGCTCTTCGTCGAGGCCGGCGTGTCGCCCTGGCGAGCCTTGCGGGCCGCCACCAGCGGCGCGGCGCAGTTCCTCGGCCAGGAGGAGGAGTGGGGCTCGATCGCGGTCGGCCGACGGGCGGACTTCCTGCTCCTGCGCGCGAGTCCGCTCGAGGACGTCAAGAACCTGGCCTTCCGCGACGGGGTCATGGCGCGCGGCCGCTGGTTCCCTGCCGCCGAGCTCGAGGCCGAGCTGGCGAAGCGGGTCGAGTACAACACCGGAAAGCGCTCGCGGCTGGCCGAGACGCCGCCGCCGCCGGTCGAGGGGACGCGAGAGCTCGCCGCGCGCTACCTCATGCGCCACGGCGACGAGTACGGCGGCGAGCAGCGGCTGGTCATCGACCGTCTGGCCGACGGCGAGCGGGTCATCACCGCCGAGATCCTGGCCGCGCCGGTGCCCGAGCGGGTTCGGGTCGAGGTGGGCGACGGCCACGGAAACCTGGTCCGCCGCGAGAGCTCCCGCGGTGTCGTCGAGTTGCGCCGGGCCGGGGCCAGGCTCCATGCGACCTACAATCCCGCCGGTGGCGGCAAGCCGGTCAGCGCCACGTTCGATCTGCCGCGCACGACCTACCTCAGCGCCGTCTCTCTGGCGCCGGATCAGCTGCTCTACGCCGCGGCCATGAAGCTGCGCCCCGGCGGCCAGGTGACGCTGCAGGTGGTCCAGGTCTACTCCGGTACGACGCTGAGCCTGGCGCGATCCATCTTCCGCCTGCTTCGCACGCCCGACCGGAAGGACCGGCCGGGGGTGCGCATCTTCTCGCTCTCCATCACCGCCAGCAATCAAACGTTCAAGGGCGAGCTCCTGCTCGACCGCGAGGGCCGGCTGGTCGAGCAGACCATGCTCGGCGAGACGACCGTCCGGGCCGATCCAGCGAGCGGAGCGAGCGAGTGAGCGAGGCCCGTAGGGCCCGCGGATCGACGCCGGGATTGCCGGAGTCGGGTCCGGTTCTTTGTCGGGGCGCTACTCGAGCTGGCCGGGGTCGGGCTGGTTGGCGCCACTGGCCTCGTTGTAGCCGTCGCGGGCGCGTGCGTTGTCCGGGTCGATCTTCAAGGCCTTCTTGAAGCTGGCCGCCGCGCTCGATTTCTGGCCGGCGGCCAGGTAGGCCTCGCCGAGCAGGGTGTGGGCGCGGGCGCTCGACGACTTGAGCTTGGTCGCCTTCTTGAGGTGCGCGATGGCCGCGGCGGTTGCGCCCTGGCTGAGCGCGATCTCGCCGAGCCCGATGATGGCGGTCAGGTTGTTCGGGTTGAGCTCGCGGGCCTTGTTGAAGTTGGTGGCGGCGCCGAGGAAGTCGCCGTTGGCCAGGTCGCGATCGCCCAGCTTGGCGTAGAAGTCGGCCTTGCCGGCGTCGGGCGAGGCCTTCGGCTCGGGCGCGGCCGCCGGTTCGCCGCCGTCGCCCCCCGGCTCGGGCGCGCCGTACGGGTCGACCGGCTCGACCCCGATCGAGTCGAAGCGCCCGCCGCCGCCCGGCTTGCTGCTCTTGCTGCTCTTGCTCGACTTCGAGGTCTTGCTCGCCGTGCTCTTCTTCACCGCCGGCTCGACCTTGGGCTGCTCGACCGGCGTGACCTCCGGCGCCGGCGTCTCGCTCGCCGCGGCGGGCGGCGGCTCGGGCGCCGCGGTCTCGGGCGCGGGGGTCGGGACCGGGGTCGGCGCGGGCGGCGGCGTGCTCGCCGCGGCGACCTCTTTCGCCTTGTCCTTGCCCTTGTCGCCGGCGGCCGGCTGGGTGGCGGCCACCTTGTCCTTGTCGCCGCCGCCGTCGTCGTCGTCGTCGCCACCGGTCAGCGCCAGGGCGCCCGCCGCCAGCAGCACCACGACCACCCCGACCGCCGCGGCCAGCTTCCAGCGCCGGCGCGACTCGCGCGCGTACTCGGCGGCCGCGATGAGGCCCGTGCCGCTCGACGCTCGACCTCGCGAGCGCGCCTGCTCGAGCCGCCGGCGCACCGATTCGTCGAGGTCGCCGCCCTCTTCCATCGCGTCGCCGTCGGCGAACCAGGCAGCCGACAGACCCGACACCGCGGTCGACGACGGCGGCGCGTTGCCGCGCATGCCCTTCTTGCCGATCGCCGAGGCCGGCCCGGCGGTCGCGCCGGCGCGCGCCACCGCCTCCGCCACCGACATCCCGCCGGCCATCCCGACGCCGAGGGCCGTGCGTGCACCCAGGACCGGTGCGCTCGGCTGCGACTGCGGCTGCGGCTGCACCTGCGGCTGCACCTGCGCCTGCGCTTGCACCGGCTGCGGTGCCGCGACCGGCGACGACGGCTGGACGAACGCCGGATCCGGCACCGCCGGCGGCGGGGAAGGAGGCGACGCCTCCTCCAGATCGCTCGCGCTCCGCTGCGACAGCCTGGCCATCGCCTGCGACACCGACGGCGGCGGCACTGTCTCCTGCCGGGTCGCCACCTCGTCCGGCATGATCAGCCCGGTATCGGCGCCCTGGCGCAGCGCCTCGATGACCCGGAACACGGTGATGAAGCGCTCGTCCGGCCGCTTCGCCACCATCCGCATCACCGCGCGGCTGAGCCAGGTCGGAAGGTCCGGGCGCTTGATCGCCGCGTCGACCGGGGTCGCGTCCACGTGCCGGGTCAGGATGTCGAACACCTTGCCGCCGCTGAAGGGCGGCTCGCCCACCAGCATCTGGTAGGCGATGCAGCCGAGCGAGTAGATGTCGGCCCGCCGGTCGATCGAGTCGCCGCGCGCCTGCTCGGGCGACATGTAATGCGGGTCGCCGAAGGTCATGCCCAGGCTGGTCGACGCCGCCTCCCCCTCCTTCTCGACCAGCTTGGCGAGGCCGAAGTCGAGCAGCTTGACGAACGGCTTGCCGCCCCGGCCGCGCCGGATCGCCAGGAAGATGTTGCGCGGGCGGAGGTCGCGGTGGACGTAGCCCATCGCGTGCGCCTCCATCAGCGCCTCGCCGACCTGGATGAGGATGTCGACCGCGCTGTCGACCGGCACCGGGCGCTCCCGCTCGAGCAGGTCGGCCAGCGTCTCGCCCTCGAGCAGCTCCATCGCCAGGTAGAGCCGGCCGTCCATGGTCCGCCCGAAATCGAAGATCTCGACGATGTGGTCGTTCTCGATCTGGCCGACCGTGGTCGCCTCGCGGCGGAAGCGCTCGATGGCCAGGTCGTCGCGCGAGAGCTCGTGGTGCAGCACCTTGACCGCGACCTTGCGGCGCAAGGTGATGTGCTCGGCCCGGTAGATGGTCCCGGACGCGCCCTGGCCGAGCCGGTCCATCAGGAGGTAGCGGTCGCCGATGGTGGTCCCCAGCATGGGGTCGCCCGACTCGTCGCGCGCCCTGGCCGTCCCGCAGTTGGGGCAGAACAGCGCCTCGCCGGGATATTCCAGGCGGCACTTCTTGCAGATCACGCTGCCCGGTGCCGAGCTCACGACCACCTGCTAGCGTAGCAGCTTTTTTCGGCCGCCAGAGGCCACCTGGCGGCCGCCCGGCGCTACCCGTCCGACTCGCGCTGGCGCAAGAGCATGCGCACCATCTCCTCGAGCTCGTCCTCGCTGAAGATCCGCTTCTCGAGGAGGAGATTCATCACGGCCCGCAGGCGGACCTCCACCTCCGCCTCGTCGGACAGACGGTGATAGGGGATGGTCGCCGGTGCCACCGGCTCGGTGCCAGCTCTTGCCGCCTCGCGCGCCTTGAACGCCGCCGCCAGCTGGCGCTTGGAGTCGCGAGTCATGACCTCGGTCACGAAGTGCCGGTAGCTCTTTTCGGCCAGCTCCTCCACCGCCGACAGGGTCATGAGGATCGGCTCGACCTGCGCGCCGGTGGTGTGCTCGATCTCGGCGACCGCCACCGCGTCGGTCGGGTCGGCCATCGCGAGCCGCAAGAGCCGCCGGTGTCCGTCGTACGACGACACCGCCAGCGGGACCACTCGCAGCCGCTGGCAGACGTCGCGCGAGAGCTCCCGCACCGCGTCGGGCTCCGACGCGACCGTCGCCGGATCGCCGAGCGCGACGCGGACATGGCGCCGGAGCGCCGCCACCAGCGCGACCTCGTCGATGCCACACTCGCGCACCAGCGCCACCACCAGCGGGATGCGGTCGCGGTCGGCCACCTCGGCCGCGCGCACCACCGATCCGGCGGTCGCCAGGCCCTCCTCCAGAACGATTTCGGCCAGCGGCTTCGGCACACTGGAATCCAGGCGGGATTCGCCAACCATCTTCCCCAGCTGCGCCCCGCCGGGTCAAGCAATGTCTTTCCGACCTACCCGTCCGGCCAGTCGTGGCAGCGAAGCAGAGTCCGCAGGCGGGCGGCCACCGGCTCGAGCCAGCCGACGCATACCCGGCCCGGGCCGGCCGCGAAGAAGGGCTCGGTCGACGCCGCGACGCTGTTGGAGATGCCGGCGCCGCGCGCCGACGACGAGAGGTCGCGCCACCGGCCGTCCCGGAACACGGCCAGGTAGACTTCTTCCTCGCCAGCCGGGCCGGCGCTCCAGATCCGCATGCGCGCCTCGGCAGGCAGCCGGTCGAGGACGCCGTCCAGCGGCTCGACCTCGACCGCCGAGCTCCCCTCGAGCCGGAACAGCTGTAGCGTTTCACCGACCCTCTCGATCATGTAGGCGACCCCGTCCTGATCGACGAACGGCCGGGCGCCGCCGGAGAAGGAGTGTTCGACCCCGTTCCAGCGAGCCCCGTCCCAGTGCGTGGCCTGGCCGACGTAGCGGTTCTCCTCCTCGCTCCAGTCGATGTACGCCACCGCCGCGTGGCCGGCTCCCCCGGCGTGAAGGTAGAGCGGTCCGCCCCCCGGCCCGTACGACCCGCCGACCCCGTGCCGGGCCCAGTCGCTGCCGTTCCAGCGGGCGACGATGGCGCTACCTCTCTCTTCGACGCCCTGCATGTAACCGAAGAGCAGGCCGCCGTCCGAATCGAACGTCAGCGTCCCGCCGTCCACCCATTCGTGCCAGTCGGGCACCCTGAGCGCATCTCCGAGCTGCTGCCAGCCGTCCGGCCCGTGCCGCAACACGAAGACGTCGGACGCATCGTCGGAATTGAATGGCACCAGGCTTTCCAGGGCGACGATCGGCTCGCCGTCGGCGTCGATCGCGACGTCGATGATGCGCGGCGTGGTGTCGGTGATGCGTGGCGTGGAGTCCGGACCCACCAGGGCGGGCAGGCCCTGCAACGTCCAGTCGCTGCCCTCCCATCGCTGCCGCGTCCGCGGCTTGCCGTCGCGACCGCCGAGGAGCGTCGCGTTGCCGTCGCCGTGCAGCGCCAGCTGCCAGGCCCGCGCGAGGCCGCTTCCGCTGGACGACGTCTGGTCAGCGCGCTCGGGCCAGGTCGTGAGGTCGGAGTCGCCGAGCGGGTACCAGGCCCCTGGGGTGAACCCACATTCGCCTTCCACGCCGCCGCCGCCCAGGCTCTCAGGATACGGACACGGGTCGGGCGGCGCGGCGTCCAGCGGGACGCCCGCGTCCGCGGTCCCTCCGTCGCCTGGTCCGCTCTCGGGGCCGCGGTTGTCGCCGCAGGCGGCGCTCACGGCGAGGATGAATGCCAGCGGCGTTCGGGACATCCAGAGGTGATGCTAGTACACGCTACAGGATTCGAACCTGTGACCTTTGGCTCCGGAGGCCAACGCTCTATCCAGCTGAGCTAAGCGTGCAGGACGAGACGGTGTATACCCTCCAGGGCAAGGCGCGGCAAGACCCATACGCAGACACGCACATACACCAGACATCGGCGCAAATCGGGGTAATCTACACGGCACATGCCTCCTGACGTCATGACCGAGGGCCCGAGTACACGGCGGGCACCGCGAACCCTCGAGCGCGTGGTCGTCCGCTTCGCTGGTGACTCCGGCGACGGAATGCAGCTGACCGGGTCGGAGTTCACCAAGGCCGCGGCCGCGGCCGGAAATGACATCTCCACCTTCCCTGATTTCCCGGCAGAGATCCGCGCCCCGGCCGGCAGCCTGGCCGGAGTCTCGGGCTTCCAGCTGCACTTCGCCTCGAGCGAGATCTACACGCCCGGCGACGCGCCCGACGTGCTGGTGGCGATGAACCCGGCCGCCCTGCGCACCAACCTCCGCGACCTGGTCGATGGCGGCATCCTCATCGTCAACACGGGCACCTTCACCCCGCCCAACCTCAAGAAGGCCGGCTACGACAAGGATCCGCTGGCCGACGCCGCGCTCGGCCAGCGCTACCAGCTGCACCGGGTCGACATCTCCAAGCTGGTCAACGCCGCCCTCGACGGCACCGACCTCACCTCGAAGGAGAAAGGCCGCTGCAAGAACTTCTTCGCGCTCGGCCTCATGTTCTGGGCCTACTCGCGCGACCCGGAGAGCGAGATCTCGCAGATCCGCGGCAAGTTCGGCAAGGACGAGCGGCTGGCCGACGCCAACGTCAAGGCCTTCAAGGCCGGCTACCACTACGGCGAGACCGCCGAGATGTTCCAGGACGTGGTGCGGGTCGAGCCGGCCCAGTTCGCGCCCGGCACCTACCGCAACATCACCGGCAACGAGGCGCTCGCCCTCGGACTGGTCACCGGCGCGCACCTGGCCGCCAAGCCCCTCTTCTACAGCGGCTATCCCATCACGCCCGCCTCGTCGGTGCTCCACTACCTGTCGAACTACAAGAACTACGGGGTCACCACCTTCCAGGCCGAGGACGAGATCGCCGGCATCGGCGCGGCCATCGGCGCGGCCTACGGCGGCGCGCTGGCGGTGACCGCCTCGTCCGGCCCGGGCATCTCGCTCAAGGCGGAGGGCATGGCGCTCGCCGCGATGACCGAGCTGCCGCTCGTCATCGTGAGCATCCAGCGCGGCGGCCCGTCGACCGGCCTGCCGACCAAGACCGAGCAGGCGGATCTCCTGCAGTCGCTCTTCGGCCGCAACGGCGAGTGCCCGCTGCCGGTCATCAGCTGCTACTCACCGGCCGACGCCTTCGAAGCCGCCGTGCTGGCCTGCCGCATCGCGGTCAAGTACGTCACCCCGGTCATCCTCTTGTCGGACGGCTTCCTCGCCAACGGCGCCGAGCCGTGGCGGCTGCCGGACGTCGACGCGATGGAGCCGTTCCACGTCACCCACCGGACCAGCCCCGAGGGATACAACGTCTACGCCCGCGATCCGCGCACCCTGGCCCGCGAGTGGGTGGTGCCGGGCACCGCCGGGCTCGAGCACCGCATCGGCGGCCTCGAGAAGGACGCGCTGACCGGCGCGGTGTCCTACGACCCGCAGAACCACGAGACCATGGTCAAGACCCGCGCCGAGCACGTCGAGCGGGTGGCGCAGGAGTGCGGCCCGCTCGACCTCTTCGGCGACGACGAGGGGGACGTCCTGGTGGTCGGCTGGGGCGGCACCTTCGGCGCGCTCCGCCAGGCGACCGCCCGGCTGCGCGATCAGGGCAAGCGGGTCTCGCACGCCCATATGCGCTGGCTGCACCCGTTCAACCCGCGGCTCGAGCCGGTGCTGCGCCGCTTCAAGCACATCCTGGTCGCCGAGCTGAACATGGGACAGCTCCTCCTGGTGCTGCGCGCCAAGTTCCTCGTCCCGGCCATCGGCCTCAACAAGATCCAGGGCCAGCCGTTCAAGGTGGCCGAAGTGATGGAGGCGGTGCAGAAGCTCCTGGGCGAGGAGCGGCGGCGCGCCCCGTCGCAGAGCGGCGACATCTCGACGCAGGAGAGGGCAGTGCAATGAAGTCAGGTCCGGTGAAGCTGTCCAAGAAGGACTTCGCCAGCGATCAGGACGTGAGGTGGTGCCCGGGTTGCGGCGACTACGCCATCCTGGCCACCGTGCAGAAGCTCCTGGCCGACGTCGGAATCGCCCGTGAGAACACCGTCTTCGTGAGCGGCATCGGCTGCTCGAGCCGGTTCCCGTACTACATGAACACCTACGGGTTCCACAGCATTCACGGGCGGGCCCCGGCGATCGCCACCGGCCTCAAGGTGGCGCGGCCCGACCTCTCGGTCTGGGTCATCACCGGCGACGGCGACGGGCTGTCGATCGGCGGCAATCACCTCTTGCACGCGCTGCGCAGGAACGTCGATCTCAACATCATCCTCTTCAACAACCAGATCTATGGGCTGACCAAGGGGCAGTACTCGCCGACCTCGATCGTCGGCACCAAGGCGCCCAGCACCCCGGTCGGCTCGCTCGACTATCCGGTGCAGCCGCTCCAGGTCGCGCTCGGCGCCGGCGCCACCTTCGTGGCCCGCTGCATCGACGTCGATGCCCCCGGGCTCGGCGACGTGCTGGCGCGGGCGCAGGCCCACAAGGGCGCCGCCTTCGTGGAGGTCCTGCAGAACTGCCCGGTGTTCAACGACGGTGTCTGGGACCCGGTGACCGAGAAGGGCACCGCGGAGGGCCGGCAGATCCGCCTCAAGCAGGGCGAACCGCTCCTGTACGACGGCGGCAAGCGCGGCGTCCGCATCCGTCCCGACCTCACCGCCGAGGTGGTGATGGTGGGCGACGGCGAGGGGCAGGTGCCGCTGGCCGAGATCGCGCGGCACGACGAGAAGGGCTCGCCGGCCTACGCCTTCCTCCTCAGCCAGCTGCTCTATCCCGAGATGCCGATCCCGCTCGGCGTCCTGCACGCGGTCGACAAGACCCCGTACGACCAGCTGGTGGCGCAGCAGAACGCCGAGGTGACCGCCAAGCGCGGCACCGGCGACCTCAAGAAGCTGCTCCACTCCGGCATGACCTGGAAGGTCAGCTAAGTCAGCTCGACCGGTCAGGGACCTGCCGGCGCCAGCGTGGCGAGGCAGAAGCGGAGCGCCGGGCCGATGAGGCCGGGTATGTCGTCCATGTGGCCGGTGTGGACCAGGTCGAAGCGGTGCTCGATGCCGGCGGCGGTGAGCGCGCGCGAGAAGACGGCGGTGGTGTCGTCGAGATCGAACTCGTCGCGCTCGCCGGCGTCGAGGTAGATGCGCCCGGCGAGCGCGGCCTTGATGGCGGCGGCACGGCGCGGGTCGGACAGCCAGCGCTCCGGGCTGTGGGCGCTCCAGCGGTCGAGGATCTGCCGGCGGACGCGGCCGCTGGCAGGATCGACCGGTCAGGCGAGGCCTCGCGGCGCCGCCGGATCCGGCGACCAGTCGGCGGCGTAGCTGGCCCAAAACCCGGCCCCGCCGCTCGCTGCCTCGGCGCGGAGCATGCCCAGAAGCCAGGGCGGCGGCCCGCCGCCGGGACCGCCGGAGACCCAGGGCGACAGGTCGAGCGGGTCGGGCGCCGACGCGGCGACCACGCCGATGAGCTCCGGGTGGCGCAGGCCGAAGGAGATGGCGCCGTAGCCGCCGGTCGAGTGGCCGAAGGTGGCGCGCCCCGCCGGCGTCGCGATGGTGCGGAAGCGAGCGTCGATGATCGGGACCAGGCGACCGGCGAGGAACGTGTCCCAGGCGCCGGTGACCGGCGAGTCGACCAGGTAGCTCGAGCCGAGCCGGGTGGTGGTGTCGACCATGACCAGGATCGCCTCGCGGCCGCTCTCCTCTGCGGCGCGGTCGAGGATCTGATCGTGGTGGAAGCGGCCGAGCATGGTGGAGTCGGTCGCGCCCCAGCCGGGGAAGTCGTAGATGACCGGGTAGCGGCGCGCCGGCGACGCGGCGTAGCTGACCGGCAGGATGACGCAGGCGCGGCGGGCGGTCGGGTTGCCGATCGAGCCGGCCACCTCGGGTGCGTCGATCCTGACGATCTGGTGGCGCTCGCCGGTGCACGCCTCGGCGGGCGGCGGCGCCGACTTCACCTGATCGAGCGTGAGGTCGGCGGTGCCTCCGCGCGCGGTCACGCGGGCCGGCGTCTTCGCGTCGGCCATCAGGTTGCCGACCCCGCCCGCGCCGATCACGGTGTCGACCAGCTCGCGATTCGAATCCAGCACGGCGGACAGGACGATGTCGCCGGGGACCACCTCGAGGGCGAAGGGGGCGCTCGAGCCCGGGGCCGACAGATCGACGGTGCCGATCACCTTGCTGCGCTCGAACGCCAGCACCATGGCCCGGATGCCCATCGCGCCGCTCATGGCCGCCTTGTACTCGGCGGCCGTCATCCAGTACATGAAGAGGAGACCGCGGCGGCGCGCGGGCGGCACGTCGATCGAGCGGGCGATGGACACCCGGCCGCGCAGCACGGGACGGCCGGCGGGACGGGGCGCGGCGTGACAGGAGGCGAGCGCGAGGAGCAGGGCGGCGAGTCGGGCCAGCTTCACGACGCGCATGGTATCGCCGACCTGTGAAGCGGCGCACGCCAGCAGATGACAGGCGCGGAGCGCTGGCGCGCCGGCCGGTCCGGGGCGAGGATGCGGGCCATGCGAACGCTTCTGGTCGCGCTGGCGCTGGCCGCCGGCGGATGCGCGGTGGGTGCGCCTCCCGGCTTCTCGGAGGGTGACCTGTGGACCTTTCCCCTGGTCGCCCCGCTCGAGGATGACCTCCTCCTGGTCCCGGTCTACGTGCAGGACCGGGCCGAGCCGCTGCTCTTCATGATCGATCCCGACTCGCGCCAGTCGTCGATCGACAGCGCGCTGCAGAGCGAGCTCAAGCCCTACTCGGTGCAGGGGCCGTTCGAGGTCACCGAGGAGGACCACAAGGTCCCCACCTTCATCGCCGAGATCGCGAAGATCAAGGTCGGCGATCTCGAGGTCAGGAACCTCAAGATGCGGGTGCACAACGCGGCGACCTTCTCCGCCGGCGGCCGGGTGGTGCGCGGCATCCTGGGGCGCGACGTCATCGCCGACTCGCTGATCTTCTCCGCCGATCGCGACCGCGGCGTGGCCTACCTGGCGACCCAGGGCAACCTGTCGCCGCCGCCCGGCGCCATGGAGATCGGCTTCCGCCACTTCTTCCACCGCCAGATCGCGGCGGTGAAGCTCAACGACAAGATCAGCTTCGACCTCCACCTCGACATCGGCGCCCGCACCTCGATGCTCCTGGCCGACCGGTCGGCCAAGGCGGGGCTGCCGCGGCTGCCGGTGCGCGCCACCCTGGTCGACGAGTACGGCTACCGGCGCGAGGAGTCGAGCGGCTGGCTGGCGGCCAAGGTCGCGCTCGGCCCGGCCCGGCTGGACGGCGTCCTGTTCCTGCCGTTCGGCGACAGGCGGATCGAGGACGAGGACCTGCAGGGCGCGCTGGGGCAGAACTTCTTCTCGCGCTTCCACCTGACGATGAACTGGGACAAGAAGAAGATGTGGCTCAAGCCGCGCTCCGGCGACCTCATCGGGACCTCGCGCGAGCGGCTGCGCCGCTGGGGCAACCTGTTCGACAAGTGCAAGCACCCGGCGTGCGTCTCCGTCCAGATCGTCCGCGACGAGGCGGCGCCGCCAGCCGCGCCAGCGACCGCCGCGCCGCCGGCTGCCGCGCCGCCGGCTGCCGC